>Ga0316204_10000341_pt1 | contig 185583 bp, 154 predicted proteins | sample 6monrhotite_MG_2_FD_205661 | JGI IMG/M metagenome (GOLD analysis project Ga0316204, IMG submission 205661) | Microbial mat bacterial communities from mineral coupon in-situ incubated in ocean water Damariscotta River, Maine, United States -... | ecosystem: Environmental > Aquatic > Marine >... | reverse complement strand
TGCCAAGCTTGGGGCGCGAATTATACATCCTACACACACCCTGTCAACCGTTATAATCTAAATAAATTAACTTTATTTTAATTCCTTCATAACAACCAACCTTACCACCTTCCTTGCGCTCCCTTTTACCTCGAAGCGGACGCGCATTATACAGTCCGACTTCAACCTGTCAACACTTTAAATGAAATATTCTAAATTCTTTTTAAAGCCTTGCAGTTCCTACTCTTCAGAGTAAACACATCTGTTAAGCGAGGCGCGCATTATAGGCACTTTATTCGCTAACGCAAGTGTTTTAGAAGATATATAAGGAAATATATTTAGCAATTGATAACAAGTTGATTACTTAATAATCAAATCGCGTAATTGCCCCTCAAAGAAGTACAAATAACGAACAATCTAAGCGGTCTATAAATATAGAACAAAACAAGACCGTTTAGCAAATAAAATACGACAAAATTACCTGCTAGATAAAATCATTAACTAAGAGTTTGCTTAAGCCCATTTTATTAAGTGGAATATTTTCTTTCCTTTCTTAATAATATGATATTTTGAGAAATATCCAGAATTCGACTCAAGTAAATAATCAATAGCAGTTTGCTTGCTTCCGTTAATGCTAATCGAGTTTCCTTGAATAAGCTTTCGAGCTTGCCCAACTGTAACTTCGCCTCGTGGTGTTAATGCGAGTCCTGCATCAACTAATATTTGGGTTAATTCAACGGAAGCTTCCTCTATTAGCGTTGTTGGCAGACCATCTTGAGCCAGCTGTTCAAGATCTTTTTCAGATAAATCTTCAAATTTTCCTGAGAATAATGCTTCGCTGATTCTTAAAGCCGCTTCTAATCCACTTTCACCATGCACTATTTTTGTTACTTCCTTGGCCAAAATTCCTTGCGCAGAACGGCGACCTTGCGCCTCTTCATCACCTTTTTCAATTTGAAGAATGGTTTGCTCATCTAAAAAAGTGAAATAACGAAGAAACTTATATACGTCGGCATCTGCTGTATTGATCCAAAATTGATAGAATGCATACTGGCTGGTTTTCTGAGGATCGAGCCAGATCGTACCACTTTCAGTTTTACCAAATTTAGTGCCATCAGATTTAGTTACCAATGGTAGAGTCATACCAAAAACTTGCTGGCGGTTCATACGCCTAGTTAGGTCAATACCACCGGTGATATTCCCCCACTGGTCACTGCCACCTATTTGGATAGTGCAATCATAACGCTTGTTCAACTCAGCAAAATCGTAGGACTGTAAAATCATATAAGTGAACTCGGTAAATGAGATACCTTCGCCTTCACGATCAATACGCTGTTTTACTGATTCTTTTTGAATCATAGAATTAATTGAGAAATGTTTACCCACATCTCTTAGAAATGAAAGAACATCAACTCCTTGAGTCCAATCTAGATTGTTTGCCACAATTGCAGAATTATCACCACAGTCAAAATCAATAAACTGGCTGACTTGATTCTTTAAACTCTCTACCCAGCTTTCAACCACCTCAGCAGAATTTAACTGACGTTCACTGCTTTTAAATGATGGATCACCAATTAAACCAGTAGCGCCTCCAACCAGTGCGATAGGCTTATGACCATATTCTTGAAAACGTTTTAATGCCAGCAAGGGGACTAAACTACCGATATGCAAACTATCTGCCGTAGGGTCAAAACCACAATAGACAACTTTCATTCCGTCCTTTAAATGTTCTTTAAAATCGTCCTCTGAGGTCATCTGTTGGATCATTCCTCTCCAACCTAAATCTGTCACTAAATCTTGCTTTGCCATATTTCTACCAATATCCTGTCATTTAACTGAGTTTGCCGCTGTTTATTCTTTATCTTTCTTGATGCTTAAAAACAGGCTAAAATTAACTTAATATATTAGGGTCACTATCAAAAGTTTGCCGCAACTTATATTCTTAGCGCGCATTTTATACGGAACTGACGTAAAGTTGTATGATTAAACACGATTACAAGCCACAAAATAACAAAAGGTTATTTGGTCCTACATTATTAAGTCGCTTACCTGCTTGGGCGACTCACCCATTTATGATTATCTTTATGGCTGCATTAATTATGCTGTTAGCCATTTTTCTTTCAGATGACACACAAAACCCCAATACTTTAAATCCAGATAATAAACCACTAACAACGACTCAACCTCAAGACATAAATACCTATAATAAAGGTGAAATATCCTTAGTTAGCACAGATATAGACGTTAGTGAGGAAAAAACTGATGAATCAATGGAAGATAATCAATATTCTGCGCCGATTGAAATTCCGTTAGAAATCAGCTCAAGCTCAACTAACGAAACAATTCTCAAACCCTTTGATACACTGAACCAATGGCAATCTGAAATGGTTAAAAAAGGGGATAATTTATCGCTAATTTTTAAACGCATTGGACTATCCCCACAAATGGTTCATAAAATAATCACCCTCGATGAAAATACAAAAAAACTCAAAAATTTACGTCCCGGGGAAATAATTCACTACCAATTAGACGATAAAAACCAACTCAGCAACCTTAAGTACGTCATTGACTTACAAAATACCTTATATATTTCCCAAAATAGTTCTTCAAATAACGACTATAAAAGCGAGATTATCAACAAGAGTATTGAGTTAAGAACAGCTTACGTGAGTGGAACTATTACTGACTCACTTTATATGTCTGGAAAGCGAGCTGGGCTAAGCGATACATTGGTTATTAATTTGGCTAATATTTTTGATTGGGATATTGATTTTATTTTGGATATTCGATCTGGTGATACATTTTCGGTGCTTTATGAAGAGAAATTTTTAGATGGAGAAAAAATTAGCAATGGACAAATCATCGCTGCTGAATTTGTTAACCAAGGCGATATCTATCAAGCAGTAAAATACACAGATTCCAAAGGTGATAGCAATTACTATACTCCTGACGGGCTTAGTATGCGAAAAGCCTTTTTAAGAGCGCCGATCAAGTTCTCTTATATAAGTTCGGGCTTTAAACCTCGTCGATTTCATCCAATCCAAAAACGTTGGAAAGCCCACAGAGGCATCGATTATCGTGCAAATACAGGCACGCCTATTCGAGCAGCTGGTGACGGAAAAGTAACCCACTCTGCAAGTAATCAATATAATGGCAAGTATGTCTTTATTCAACATGGCCAAGGGATTGTTACTAAGTACTTACACATGTCTAGAAGAGCGGTCAGCCGTGGCAAGCGAGTTAAACAGGGGCAAGTCATTGGTTATGTGGGTTCTACAGGAATGTCAGAAGCGCCTCATCTACATTATGAATTTTTAGTTAACGGCGTACACCGAAATCCAAGAACGGTAAAATTGCCGAAAGCTGAACCAATTTCCAAAACAGAAAAAACCAACTTCCTCTCAGTTACTAAATCGATTGTTAATCAGCTTGAATCACGTAAATTAATTCAGTCAGCACCTCAAGTGGCTAAATAATCGATGCGTGCGTCTAACTTATACATTGGCTTAATGTCAGGTACAAGTATGGACGGAATTGACGTTGCTCTAGTAGATTTTTCTAATCATGGCTGTAAACTCTTATCTTCTTTGCTTCATCCAATAGATGGTGAGATTAAAAAAATGCTTGGAAGTTTATCTGCACCTAAATCTAATTCTAATCAACACCGAATAGAATTAATGGCAAAGCTAGATGTCATCATGGGACAGTTTTTTGCTGATTCAGTTAATGAATTACTCAAACAAAACAACTTAACAAAAGAACAAATCACCGCTACCGGCTGTCATGGGCAAACAATTCGCCACCGGCCTGATTACGATCATCCTTTTACATTACAAATAGGCGATCCCAATATTATTGCCGAAAAAACAGGCATTTCAGTTGTCGCCGATTTTAGACGAGCGGATATCGCTGCAGGAGGACAAGGTGCACCTTTAGCTCCCGCATTTCATAATGCCGTTTTGCGCAGCGAAAACGAGGATCGAGTTATCTTGAATTTAGGTGGCATCGCCAATATTACCTTTTTACCAAAAGATAAAAACATACCCGTTATTGGATTTGACACAGGGCCGGCTAATACCTTGCTTGACGCGTGGTATATAAAACATCACCGAAAACCGAGATTAGAATCATGCTCAGACTTTGACCAAAATTCCCTTTTTGCTCAACAAGGAGCTATTCATCAACCACTTCTCGAGCAGTTACTCAAGGATCCCTATCTACAATTAGAGCCCCCTAAAAGTACTGGACGAGAATACTTTAGTTTGGACTGGCTAGAGGAACACATAAATTCATTGAGTGAAACAATCACTAGGCAAGATGTTCAACGAACCCTAGTTGAATTCACTGCTACAAGTATTGCAACTAGCATCAAGAAATTAGCCTTTGAAGATATAAAAATCTATGCCTGTGGCGGCGGAATGCATAATCATTTTTTATTAGATTTGTTGTCTGAAAAACTTTTATCAAAGGTTCAAACAACAAACGAGCTAGGCGTCGATGGCGATTATTTAGAAGCGATGACTTTTGCTTGGTTAGCAAAACAACGAATTGAGAATCTACCGGGGAATTTACCGTCAGTGACAGGGGCGAATAAGTTAAAAGTTTTGGGTAGCGTTTATTTATAGGTAACAAGCTACTTAGATACAGAACAACTCCTTAACTCCCCACTAACCGGACAAACAAATTCCAGAAAACACGATCTCAGCATCAAATCTGACAGCGGTTTATCATCAATATCCTTTTCCCCATATAACCTATCACCAATAATCGGATAACCAACTCCCGACAAATGCTTTCTAATTTGGTGTTTACGCCCTGATTCTATTTTGACCAATAATGAGGTTTGATCTTTATCTTCGTCATATTCAGCAGATAAAATAATACTTTTAGCTGATTTACCATCAATATCCGCTTCAAGATCTTGCCTTTCTGGTTCAGCCACATAGTGACCACTTACTACAGCCGTGTAACGTTTTTCTATTTGCCTCGTTTCAAACAAATTCACCAACTGTGAAGCCATTTTTTTACTATGTGCAACAATGATTAAACCGCTGGTCGCTCTATCTAGCCGATGAACTAAGAAGCACGGTCTTTGAGGAATATTATTTTGCTCTAAACCAAAAAGCTCTACCCATCTGGAAATAGAAGTGTGATCGCCCCATTTGGTTCCTTGGGAAAACATACCGCAGGGTTTATCCCAAACGCTGTATTCAACTTCATCTGCGATTAATCTAGCAGGGGGAATCTCACCGAAAAGAGTTTGCTCATTATAATAAAGATGCAGTTCATCACCGATATCTAAGATTTTTTTTGCTCTTCGGACGCGATTGGTTTTGCCGTTTTTGGTTAACCAAACAGCTCCATATTGCATGGCTTGTTTTAGTGTTTGTTTGGAGATATCAGGTATATTCTGAGATAAAAAAGCAATTGCTATTTGATCGGAGGATTTAACTAATAGATGCTTTTCAAAAGGTGTGGAAGGTTCATTCATTATCAAATAGAAAAAGAAGATCCACAGCCACATGTAGTTGTTGCATTCGGGTTTTCAACCACAAATCGAGAGCCTTCTAGATCTTCTCGATAATCAACTTTCGATCCAACCAAGTATTGAAAACTCAGCGCATCAACTAACAAAGATACCCCGTCTTTCTCAATCACCATATCGTCTTCATTTTGCTCTTCTTCAAAACTAAAACCGTATTGAAACCCCGAACAACCACCACCTGTGACGAAAGCTCTTAATTTAAGTTGAGGATTTTCTTCTTCAGTGATCAGCTCTTTTGCTTTTAAGCTAGCAGCTTGGGTAAAGATTATTGGGCTGACTTTTGCGACGCCCGAACCACTATTTGACACGTTAGACATTTCAATTCTCAAATCATAAATAGGTTTAGTAACTAGTCTTTCGCGATCTTATCATCGTCTAACTTGATTTTGCTATCTTTCTTTGTAGAGTCAGCTCGATGATGACTTAAGAGTTTTTGCTTTTCGACAGTGTGAAGCATTTGACCATTCACCTCAGCTCCCATAGCCATTTCCATCAACTTATAATATACATTGCCTTCAATTCGAGAATCTGACATTAATTCAACATGCTCAATAGCTCTAACATCACCTTTAACTCGACCTAAAATGACAATGTGGGGTACGCTAATTTGCCCTTCTACATATCCATTAGTGCCGATAGTTAATAAAGAGTTTTCCAATTCTTCAGCAAAAATGTCGCCTTTGATATGTCCGTCAACATAAAGCACACCGTTAAAGCTAATATCACCAGTAATCTTGGTTTGTTTGCAAATAAGCGTATCTGCAGCACCTGCTTTGGCTTTTGGTGAGTTATTTTTCTTACTGCCGAACATAATTTGGCTCTCCTAAGGTTGCCAGTTAATCTGTTTGTCTGCTTTTTGGTTTCTTCTTAACCCGCTTGTTTGAGCGTTGGCAGAAATTTTTTGTACTTCAAAACCTTCAGGCAAATTAATAATACCTTCTATATTCTGAAAGTATTTGAATTGAAACTGAAAATGTTTGGTATTAAAAGTACCTAGTTCACGAAAATCATATTCCTTAGCCGTTCCATTTAAAGTGCCAATCAGTTTCAAATTGATACGCCCCTTAATAAACTGACTTTGTTTGCCTGCTTGAATCAAACTAGTTTTGAAATGATATTCATTGTTTTTGTCAGTTCGAGATATCTTCAACGAATCAATCGTCAGCCCTTCTTTTTCCATCTCTGGAGCCATTATTTTTCGATAGAAAATAAGCTCTTCTTCCAACTCCTTTTGAGTTTGCTGCATGCTTTTAACACTATTGACTAACTCTTTATTGGATAAATTATCAACTTGAGATGACTGTTTCTGCATCACTAGGTTTTCAGTCGCATTATTGAGCTGTAACTGAGTCTCTATTAATTTTTGCTGAGATGAAACCAGAGCTGCCTTGGTTGTATTAAGATCGGCTAACGCAAGATAACGCCCAACAACGAACGCGCCGATAAACAATAGCAACAATGATATTCCAGTACTGATATACCACAATCGAGATTTTTGTTGTTTTATGACAAGGCTAGAAGGATTCATTAAGTTTATCAACGACAGATCACATATAATTTAATTCACTAGTTTAGCTCAAAAGGCTGGTTAAATAATAGCTGCTTACTAATAAATTTTATTGATACCCTAAAACCCTCAATGGCTAAAGTGAATTTGAACTATACTTTTAGTATCATAAATTAAATTATAAAAATAGATTTGAGATTATTTTAACTATTTTTGTGGTTCGCTCAAAATTGATGACAGGAATACAAGAGTATTATGCAGACCAGACTAATAAAATTAACATTATTTACACTACTTATATTAAGCAGCTTCGACGTAAATGCTTTCTTTTCACCTGAAATAAGTCGGGCGATGGATCAAGCTAAAAATTGTGACCGAATTATTCAAAACCATGTCTATGCAGAATGCATGACAAACAACAATAAAGAACTCAAAGATGCCATTGCTAAAACAAGTAAACAAAAGATGGCGAGCTATGTCGCATCAAAACAGAAAAAAATAATCACTAATCTAGATAAAAAAGCTAAATCAGCTGCCAAACAATGTATGAATGAACAAGCAAAATTTGGTGACAGCATGAACGGCGAGCGTCGCCATACTTATTGTCTCTATGAAAATCTATTAGAACTCTTGATTAACGTTGAAAGAAATATTGATATTTATGCAAGGTAATTCCTTGGCTAATAGATATAAAGTTAGATTTTTACTTAGCCTAAGATAGAAATAATCAATCAAACATCTATAAAAGCCGTTTTTACCTCATATTCCCTATAATCATTTGTCTTTTTTATCAATAGGTTATATCCTATTCTTAAAGCTATTTAGAAGTGTTTTTTTGTTTTGTGCTAAATTTAAGATATTTAAACCCTACAAAAGGACGTTAACATAACTGTGTCAGTCAAAATTTGGCTTTCACTTCACTCAACTAATACCTACTAATTTATTAAATAATGTCATTTTTTGAATCCATACGATTGAGGCTCGGTAGCTTAGATGCTTTACCGGCGCTGGCTGCGTTAGGTCTCTTTAGTGGGATTTTAGCGGGCGGTGTGGTTGTACTCTTTAGGTTATTTATCGAGAGTAGTTTTGTTCTTTGGCATACTGATAACGCAAGTGGTGATTTCGAAGGAACTCCCTGGTGGTTTCGTTTATTCCTGCCAACTATCGGCGGTATATTAGTTGGCTTTATATTACATAAAGTCGGCAAACATTATCGTCAAGTTGGTGTTGGGCACGTACTTGAAAGAATGACCTTCCATCAGGGCTATTTAAATTGGCGAAACGCCGTGGTTCAATTTTTAATTGGTGGATTAACCATCGGTTCCGGACAATCCGTTGGTCGAGAAGGTCCCGGTATCCATTTAGGGGCAGCGGCTGGAAGCTGGCTTGGTCAACGAATGAAATTACCGAATAATAGTATTCGAATTCTAGTAGGTTGTGGTGCGGCAGCAGCAATATCAGCAAGTTTCAACACCCCACTTGCAGGGGTTATTTTTGCGATGGAAGTAATAATGATGGAATATACCGTCGTTAGCTTTATCCCACTTATATTATCTTCTGTTTCAGCCGCTATTTTATCTCGAATTGTATTTGGAAATGACGTCGCATTTATTGTTCCTTCATTAGATATTAATTCACTCTGGGAAATACCTAATTTTATATTACTCGGTTTAGTGATCGGTGCACTCGCAAGCTTATTTATAAGAGGAACCTCTCTACTCACTACTAGAACCATTAAATGGTCGTCGTGGCTAAAATGCAGTGTCGCTGGAACGAGTGTTGGAATAATTGCTCTTGCGGCACCTCAAGTTATGGGAATTGGTTATGACACAGTTAATGACGCACTGCACGGTAGCCTAACCTTACAAGTTTTGATGATTGCTTGTGTTGGAAAGTTACTCGCCACCATTGTTTGTTCTGGATTATCGCTGCCCGGTGGAGCAATTGGACCTAGTATGTTTATTGGTGCAATGGCAGGCGGAATTATCGGTACGGTTGCCGGCATAATTCTTCCCGACTATGCCTCAGAATACGCATTTTATGCAATGATTGGAATGGCTACTATGATGAGCGCCATACTACAAGCGCCGTTAGCAGCTTTAATGGCTTTATTAGAATTAACTAATAATCCTAACATTCTATTGCCAGGTATGATCGCGGTTGTTGTTAGTAACCTAGTGGTTTCTCAAATATTTAAACAACCTTCAATCTTTCATTCTCAATTAAAAGCAAAAGGGCTAGAGCTGCGTATTAATCCGCTTTCTCAATTTTTACGAAGTGTTGGTGTAGCAGGTCTGATGGAAAGAAAACTATCCGTGCAAGAAAAGTTTATCTCCTATAAAGAAGCCGAAAAATTATTAGCCGAAACACCAAGATGGATACTTGTTCGTCAAGACCAAGTACCCACTTCATTACTGGCAGCAAATGATTTAGCCCGATATGTACTGGAACTAAAAGAGAAACAAGCCGAAAAGGATGAGCAAGAGAATAGTGGTATCGCAACGCCAATAGAAAAAGAAATCGATTTATTGGGCATTCCTGCAGATCGTCAGGACGTTGCCTCAGTTTACCTACAAGCTAATCTTGAAGAAGCCTTAGATACTATGGAGCGAGAAAGTGTAGAAGCAATCTATATATTTCGTACCACAACGCCGACTTCCGATAAAATCTACGGTATTTTGACCAAAGAGCAGATTGAGTCGCATTATAGTTATAAGGCTAAGTAAGCTAATGTGAATTAACGCTTATCCAGCGAGGGCATCTAAAACCGCTTCTGGATTTTTTTCAACGACATTCAACAGAACTAAAGCCGGCCCTTTGGGTTCTCGATCACCTTGCTCCCAATGCCGTAACGTACCTAATGCAATACCAAACATTGCACAGAACTCCTGTTGAGTCATATGCATTTTATGTCTTAAATTCTTCACATTTACCATACGTGGTTTATGCAAAACGACTTTTGAGTTATTTCCTTTTGCATGTTCAATCGCAGTCTCTAAACCTTCGCGAATCTCTTCAAATGCTGTATTCATTTACGATCTCCAGAAAGCAACTAATTGCTTTGCTAATTTTGCTAATACTTTTTTCTCTTCCGAAGATATATTAGCCTTTTCGCTTTTAGGAAATAATGCTAATAAATATAAGGGCATTAATTCATTATGATAATAATAAACAATTCTAACGCCACCGCTTTTACCGGATGAGCCACGCGACCACCTAATCTTACGGATACCTCCTGCACCTTCTACGACAACTCCCGCTTTCGGGTGTACAGAAAGATAAGAGATTAACTCAGTCCTTTCTGCAGAAGAGAGAAATTTCTCTGCTTTTCGTATATATGGAGGTGTTTCTGCGATTGTGATCATTTAAAGATGGTACTCCATTGGAGTAGCTGGTTCAAGTTTTCTGTTTGTTAGTTCTGGAAATATAACGCCTTGCATAACCAGTGAGCTGTTCTGACCTGTCTGCTGTGTAAGCAAGAGTCAGGACAGATGGATGAATCAGGTTTGACAACTATTGATTGTTTTAAATTCAAAACGTTTCGTAGCGCTACGCTTTCCTGCGAGTCACTTTTGCCCAAAGCTGCACCAAAAGTAGGCGCTCTTAAGCGAAACTAACCAAAAACGCTTCTAACGTTCCCACTAGGGAGTGGATCTAGTCTAGATTAACCATCATCATTTAATTTTTAGCATTTTAACTCTCGCGTACGTACTGGCGATTAATGCCATCCATTTCAGGCTCTGGTTAGGTTTACCATACACCGATGAACCATAATAAATAAACCAAGCCTATAGTTAAAAGTGGAAATAAATATAAAGTAAACAGGCTCGCTGACGCCATTGCACGATAGCTTAAGTGATATTTACCAATTTGAAGGTATGCTCTATCTTTGGATAAGTGTTTCACGATTAATATAGTGATTGCAATTGGCAGTATTAGCCTAAAAAATGATCTGTACCACTCATAATCCATGATTGTATTAGGAATTACGTATGCTAGAAAATATATAGCTAGAAATAAGACTAGAATTAAGCCAAGAATCAACAATGTATATTCTTTGATCTTTAAGGTATGCGCCAATTTAGTTACAAGTTTGCGATGTATAATTACACCAATAACACTACAAATTAACCAAATTGCTGTTATAAATATTCCAGAAGCCACAAATATTTCCTCGTGAACCTAACAATATATTATTGCGCACGATGCGTGATATGCAAATTGTGCACGAATAAAAACAACTTACCTAGTTTCACCCTTTAATTCAAGCCCTGTAGCTAATATGAAACAACTCAGTTCATGCTCGATGAATAAGTTATTTAAATAATCCAAAAAGTTATTGTAACTTTCATTAAAAATCGCGTCTAATTGCTAGTCATTAACTTAACAAAATCTTTTAAATGAGCTTTACATGCCTAATTCAAAAATTCTAGACAATATCAGCCAAACAATCGGTAATACCGACTTAGTAAAAATCCAATCTCTCTCTAAACTAACGGGCTGTGAAATATTGCTAAAGTGCGAACATCAAAATCCCGGTGGTAGCATTAAAGATCGCGCAGCTTTGCAGATCGTTAAAGACGCTATTGCTTCAGGAGCACTAAAGCCCGGAATGACGATTGTCGAAGGAACCGCAGGTAACACGGGAATTGGGTTAGCTTTGGTTGCCAAAGCTCTTGGGTTTAATTTGATTGTTGTTATGCCAAAAGGGCAAACTCTAGAAAAAGAAAGATTAATTGAATTACATGGAGCGCAGCTAGTATTGGTCGATGCCTGCCCTTTTGCTAACCAAAACCATTTTTATCATACAGCCAGGCGTATCGCTGAAGAAAATGATGACTACTGGTGGGCCGATCAGTTTGAAAACACCAGTAACTATCAAGCTCATTATCAAAATACCGCGCCCGAAATTTGGCAACAAACCGACGGAAATATTGATGCCTTTGTGTCGGTTTGTGGAACCGGTGGAACCATTGGTGGTAACTCAAAGTTTTTTGCCGAGAAAAATCCGGATATTCTAAATTGGCTAGTCGACCCCGATGGTTCAGGTATTCACAATTATTTGAAGACCGGCAAGTATGTTGCCAGTGAAGGCGGGTCGTTTACTGAAGGAATTGCCATCATGAGACTGGTTGAAAACTTTAAAGCCGCCAAAATTCATCGATCGGTTAATTTACCGGATAAAGATCTGGTTGCTATTTCCCGCTTTGTAAGAGATCAAGATGGTATCGTTTTGGGATCTAGCTCAGCTCTCAATGTTGCCGGCGCTCTTTTTGCCGCAGCAAAAATGGGACAAGGAAAACGTATTGTGACTTTTTCCTGTGATTTGGGAGAACGTTCTTATTCTAAACTTTGGAATCCTGAGTTTTTGGCAACTAAAGAAATTGATCCAAATAATCAGGATATTACAGAGCTTTTTAGCCGATATCAGGCATCAGAAAACTATTTAAGTTTGTAGCTATTCGTTCAGCACAATTATGTGGTTGTTTCTTCTGAAAGAGGCAACTCAGCCATAATGCCAATTAAATGGTCATCTGGATCACGGATAAAACCTTGCCATAATTCGTGATCCGGCATTTTGGCGGTTAATTGAGGTTCTCGAATAAAAACGACACCTTTGCTTTTTAAATCTACCACAGCCGTTTCAAGATCCTCCACTTTGTAATAGATCACCGAAGTATGATGATCCCGCTCTTCTCCTTGAAGAGTTGTTAGCATCAACCTCGTATCACCGCACATTAGAAAAGCTAGATTCGGTGGTGCATCAAATAACAGCTCTAAACCTAAGGTCTGATGATAAAAATCTAATGATCGTTTTATATCTGAAACAGTAATAGCAATTTGTCCGATTGAGACAATATTTAAATTGTTTTTCATAATATACCCGTCTCATCTCAAGATGGTTGTTTATAGCCCTAGCTCAAATACTTATACACTAGTTAGACTGTTCTAGACAAATTAGAAGAAGAGGAATAATCTGATCTTTCTACAAGAATTTACTTCAAGTCAAAGATCTCCCTAGCAAACTAGTGCTATAATCGCGCCCACTTGTTCTACCGCATTAAAAGACAAATTTAACTAATTTTTATGACTAATTTTGCCGTTGGCCAACGTTGGCTAAGTGAAAATGAAACTGAACTAGGGCTTGGAATTATTGAACGAGTCGATCATCGTTTAGTGACTGTATATTTTCCCGCGACTGAAGAACAAAGAACCTATGCAAGTGATAATGCGCCTCTTGCGCGAATCACTTATGAAGCGGGTGACAAGATTGAAACTCAACATGGCGATTTACTCACCATTGAAACTGTCGAACCTCATAATGGCACGCTGGTTTATATGGTGAAAGCGTCTCCAGATAGTAACCAATTAGTCCCTCTTCCAGAAACACAACTTAGTCATCATCTCGCTTTAGAGCAAGCGAGTGATCGGCTATTTTCTGGGCAAATCGATTCTTTAAAATGGTTTGAGCTTCGATACTCGGCTATGAAAGCTCGAGAAAAACAACAAAGCTCTAAGATTATCGGATTACAAGGGCCGAGAGTTGATCTGATCGGCCATCAATTACACATAGCCTCAGAAGTTGGTAATCGTTTTGCACCGAGAGTTTTATTGTCTGATGAAGTCGGATTAGGTAAAACCATTGAAGCTGGGATGATTATTCATCAACAATTAATTAGTCAGCGCGCTCAAAGAGTTTTGATCATTGTTCCACAAACATTAATTCATCAGTGGTTTGTTGAAATGATCCGTCGATTTAATTTACATTTTAATATTTTTGATCAATCTAGAATTGAGTCGTTACAAGACTTCGATACCGAAGAATTAGCCGAGTTAGGTTTGGATGAATCACTCATTTTAGAATCGATTGAATCAGAAAACCCTTACCTTAGCGAACAATTAGTTTTGTGCTCCACTGAATTTATGGCAACTTGTGATATTGATTCGATGGCCGAAGGTGATTGGGATCTATTAATTGTCGATGAAGCACATCACTTAGAATGGCATCCAGAAAAGCCGAGTAATGAATATTTACGAATCGAAAAAGTCGCTCAAAAAACAGCAGGACTATTATTACTCTCAGCAACACCTGAGCAACTAGGCCAAGATGGCCATTTTGCACGATTGAGATTGCTCGACCCAAATCGATTTTATGATCTCAATGCCTTTATTGCTGAACAAAATGATTATCAACCAATTGCTGAATTAATTTCCGATCTAGATAAAAATGATACTTGGTCTAGCGAGTTAAAAGAAAAGATCGCGAACTATATATCTGATTGTGAAATTACCGAGTCAAATAAAGATATTATTTTAAATGAATTACTTGACCGAAATGGAACGGGACGAGTCATTTATCGTAATACTCGAAAGAATGTAAAAGGCTTTCCTAAGCGTTTACTGGTTCCACATCCTCTAGATGAATGTGACGAATATCTTGCAGCCAACCTCGCACCTTCTCCTGATATTGAGGAAGCGATTCAGCAACTGATTCATCCTGAATCTCATTTTGAAGATGCTAGTTGGTGTGAATTTGATCCAAGAATTGAATGGTTAAAAAGCTTCTTAAAATCACACCGACAAGAAAAGGTGGTGATTATTTGCGCCAATAAAGATACCGCGATTAACTTAGATATACATTGTCGATTTAAGCTTGGAATCAATTGCTGCACCTTTCATGAAGATTTAGATTTAATTAGTCGCGACCGAGCTGCAGCTCATTTTGCTGATATGGAAGATGGTGCACAAGCCATGTTCTGTTCAGAAATTGGTAGCGAAGGGCGTAATTTCCAATTTAGCCATCATCTTGTATTGATGGACTTACCAATGAATCCAGACCTGTTAGAACAAAGGATCGGACGACTCGACAGAATAGGTCAATCGGAAGATATTAAAATTCATGTTCCTTATATGAAAAATACCGCTCAACAAGTTTTGTTTGAATGGTATCACCTAGGAATGCATGCTTTTGAAAAGACCAATGCTGCTGGCGGCAAGATTTTTCATTTAACAAAAGAGTTGCTAATTGAAGCTCTACTTAATGAAAAAGATAAAGACGCAAGTAAGAAATTAATTACTAAAACTGCCGAAATCACCGCTCAAATCAATCAAGATCTCGAAGAAGGCAAAGACCGATTATTGGAGTTATCTTCTTTTAATCAAGAAAATGCGGATAAATTAATTGGCCAAGTTAAAGCCATGGATGAAAAATCTCCCTTATTGTTTATGCAAAAAACTTGGAACCGTTTTGGTGTTGATTTTGAAGACCATTCTGAAAATGCCTATGTGGTTCGCCCCGGTACTCATATGTATATTGGTTCATTCCCCGGATTGCCGGAAGAAGGTTTAACTATCACCTATGATCGCAACATAGCTTTAAGCCGAGATGATATGCACTTTATTACTTGGGAACATCCAATGACCACCGGCGCAATTGATCTTATCCTTGGTGAAAATAAAGGAAACGCAAGTGTTTGTATTTTGAGAAATAAAGCAATAAAAGCAGGAACCATTCTAGTAGAAGCTTTATATAAATTAGAATGTGTCGCACCTAAATATCTACAAGCACAACGATTTCTTCCTTATCAATGTTTTAGGTTATTAACCGATATCAACGGTTCTAACTTAGCCGCAAATGTTGGACATGCCAACCTCAGCAAACAATGCCATAAAATCGATAAACGTAACGCAAGGTTGGTACTAAAAAGCGAAGAGAAAAAAATCAAAACCATCTTAGCTAAAACTGACCAAATAGCCAAAGATCAATCTTCAGAGATTCTTGCTAGCATCGTATCGGATATGCAACAAACTCAGCAGGAAGAGCTTAACCGTTTAATCTCGTTAAAAAAGAAAAACCCTAGCATTCGAGAAAATGAAATTAGTTTTATCAAAAAACAAACTGAATTGTTAACCGGTTATTTGGAAGATACTCAGTTACAACTTGATGCTATTCGGGTGATTGTTGCGGTTTAGAATTTACTGAAAAGTTAAGCTTAATATTAATTGTTAGTATTCGTTGAATATAAACTATTTATTCTCTAACTAAACAACATAAAGACCTTAACAAAACAAACTTTTTGATTTAACTAAAAGATGTTAAGACTAGTGGTAAGCTACTTGCCTCCCACTAGTCTCTAGTACGACTAGCTAGTCGTACAACTTGTGACTCTTTATCTTAAATCAAAACGGTCAAGTTTCATCACTTTGCTCCAAACTGAAATAAAGTCATTAACAAACTTCTCTTTACCATCATTTGAGGCATAAACTTCTGAAATGGCTCTTAACTCTGAATTAGAGCCGAAAATTAAGTCAACAGTTGTAGCCGTCCACTTTAACTTTCCAGTCGCGCGATCACGTCCATCGTAAGTACCAGCCTTTTTAGACTTGCTCCACTTGGTTGACATATCCAACAAATTAACGAAAAAGTCATTACTTAAAGTACCGGGCTTATCAGTGAAAACACCCAACTTAGAACCACCTGTATTAGCATTCAATACTCGCATACCACCTATCAGTACGGTCATTTCAGGTACGGTTAGATTAAGCAAGTTGGCACGATCGACCATCGCCTCGGCAGGCGCGTAAAAACTGCTTTTACTAAAATAGTTCCGAAAAGCATCAGCTTTAGGTTCAAGTACTTTAAACGACTTTACATTGGTTTGTTGCTGTGTAGCATCGCTACGACCTGGTGTAAAAGGCACTTCTACCTTATACCCAGCTTTCTTGGCTGCTTGCTCTACAGCAGCGGAACCTCCAAGAACGATGATATCGGCGAGAGACACTTTTTTGCCGCCTTTTAGCGACTTGTTGAAGTCATTCTGAACTTTTCCAAGAATCTTTAACGTCTTAGCAAGTGATTTGGGATTGTTAACAGCCCAATCTTTTTGAGGTGACAAACGAAGACGAGCGCCATTAGCTCCACCTCGCATATCAGTTTCTCTGTAGGAAGCTGCAGATGCCCAAGCCGTTCTTACTAATTCAGTCGATGAAAGGCCTGATTTAAGTATTTTCTTTTTTAACTTGGCAGTATCTTTAGCATTGATCAATTTGTGATCAACAGCAGGGATCGGATCTTGCCAACCTAATATTTCACTAGGTACTTCACTACCAACATAACGTGCTCTTGGTCCCATATCGCGGTGCGTCAGTTTGAACCAAGCTTTACCGAATGCTAGATCGAACTCTTTGGGATTTTTCAAAAAGCGTTCAGAAATTTTGCGAAATTCTGGATCCATTTTCAGCGCTAAATCAGTGGTAAACATGATAGGTGCATGACGTTTCTTTGGAATGTGAGCATCAGGAACTAGGGTTGAAGCGGTGGGGTCAGTTGGAATCCACTGCACAGCCCCTGCAGGACTTTTCACTTGTTTCCATTCGAATCTGAGCAGATTGTCCAGAAAAAGAACTGACCAAGCAGTAGGTGTAGAGGTCCAAGCGCCTTCTAGGCCACTGGAAATAGTATCTTCTGCATTGCCTTTTCCACAGCTGCTAGTCCAACCAAAACCTTGCTCTTCAACAGCTGCCGCCGCAGGTTCTTTACCAGTACAGTCTTTCGGGTTCTTAGCTCCATGTGCTTTACCTAGAGTGTGACCACCAGCAATCAAAGCCACAATTTCTTCAGCATTCATCGCCATACGACCGAATGAAAGACGAATGTCTTGGGCGGCTGACAGTGGATCGTGATTAGCACCAGGACCTTCGGGGTTAACGTAAATCAAGCCCATTTGTACAGCAGCCAAATCACCTTTTAACTTACCATTTTTTGTACGGCGTTCATCCCCGAAGAATTCTTTTTCTGGCCCCCAGTAAACGGTATCAGGCTCCCAATCGTCCTGTCGGCCACCAGCAAAACCAAAGGTTTCAAACCCCATGGATTCAAGCGAAACATTACCAGCCAATATCATTAAATCAGCCCAAGATAATTTACGTCCATATTTTTGCTTAACAGACCATAATAATCGGCGCGCTTTATCTAGATTGACATTATCAGGCCAGCTGTTTAATGGGTCAAAGCGCTGTTGTCCACCGCCTGCACCTCCGCGGCCATCACCAACACGATAAGTACCTGCGCTGTGCCAAGCCATACGGATCATAAAAGGCCCATAATGTCCGTAGTCGGCAGGCCACCAAGACTGAGAGGTGGTCAGTACTTTTTCGATATCTAGTTTAACTTCTTCTAGATTGAGGGTTTTGAACTCAGCAGCGTAATTAAATTCTGAGCCATAAGGGTTTGACTTGATGTCATGAGAGCGTAATGGATTAAGGTTAAGTTGTTCGGGCCACCAAAATTGGTTGGACTTTGCCTCGTCCGAAGCTAAGGCTGTTCCCGTTTGCGCAAGCGTTGCGACTGTTAGTACCGCGGCAACTAGCCTAGATAGTGATTTTGTTTTCATTTTCATGTTCCTCCATAGGATTAAGATTGATAAACAATCGAATCAAGTGTAATCCGCCCTCTAGAAGAAGGGTAATTGGAAAATCTAATAACCTCGATAGAGAAATACTAATAGGTACATACAATCAATTGAGATAGACTATAGTTACTAGGCTAAAAATAATCTATCAATTGGGATGCTTCAGAACTACCGACTTAATTGCCTCCGCCCTCTATATTAAGGCATTTCCGCTGGTGTGGTATATACCCAATCTTTACTTTTGACCGGCGCGTGACAAGCCATACATTCATTTGCAAAATCTTTGTCTTCCCCATAAGCTTTTTGTTCCATACCTAGCCATCTGGCATAGCCCCACCCGCCTGTTTCTTTAAATTTTTCACTGTCCTTTAGCATGAACTCTGCATGAACAAATTGATCCGGTGCTATGGCTGTTGGCCAAAACTCTTCATTTTTTTGCTTCCATACCAACTTACCCAAAATCGTTCCTTTCGGCCAAGGGTTGGTGTTATTAGCTCGAGCGGCTTTAACAGCGGTATCATTGCCTAAAATAATCCGAACTGTTTTATTATCCGTTCGATGAGATTGAGAGATGACTTTCCAATCTTGGTAACCTTTTGGCAACGATATACCATTTGGCGCAGGTTCTACCTGGTTATCGGCAAAAAGTGATAACGATGAAAGACTCGTTAGCAGCACTATACACAGCGTAAAAACTGATTTTAATTTCATTATTTCTAACCTTATTTTTAGAGCGAATTTATTTGTTATTCCGCAGAAATACTCCCTTGGTGTTACTAAGACGAGTAGCGTCAATAATTGATTGCATTGATTCAAAAAATATTCGCAATCAAAAGCCAGACTTAATCGTCTATAATATATAGCCTGCTCTTACCTCCTTGGTATTCTTGGATAAACTGTTCGAAAGTTATGCTTAAAACTAATCATAGTTATAATCAAACGATTCTTATTAATAGTATTTATGTTTAATAAAGACGAATTAGACAAGTTCTATCGCTATGCAATATCGCTCTCAAAAAATGGGGATCTTGCCTATGATTTGCTTCAAAGTGCTATAGAACGTTATTTGAGAAAAGCTGGGGACTCTATAGGAAATCCTAACGCCTATTTAAGAATGGTTATTCGCAACTTGTTTATTGATCATCAACGGAGAAATAAGATCGTCCCTATGATTTCTATTGAAAATAATGAAATACTTGATAGTGAATTACATCTTATTGAACCAATTGATGACCGCTTTATGGATGACATTCTAATGGATCAGCAAGAAATAGAGCTATTAACTAAAAGCTTAGCTCCCGATGAAAGTGAACTACTCTATTTGTGGGCCGTTGAAGAATATTCAACATCTGAAATAGCGGTAATAACAAAACAGCCGAAAGGAACCGTTTTGTCTAAATTACATCGCCTAAAAATACGCATCCGACAGCAAGTTTCAGAAACAACTCTTTCAATAAATGAGACATGATTTAATGAGCCAAGATAAACAACCGCTTAAACAAGCGTTAAAAAATCATTACTTTAATTGGTCATTAACCGACGAGCAAGTCCAACAATTACAATTGAAGTTAGATGCTAATGCCGAATCTGAAATCAATACTAATGAAACCAAAGAGCAACCAATATTTTCTCGTTCTAAATATCTGTGGTTAAGTTCAATGGCGGCATCACTTATGATCTTTTTTATTTTATTTGGCAAACCTCAATCACCTGAACTCGTTACTTACGCTTATAGTGATATAAAAAAAGACGCAATTTTTCATAATGGGCTCGATAAGACAATTAGCGAATGGTTAGGTGTAAAAAACATTCCTCCGTTCCCAAAAGGATTTAATATTGAAATGAGCAAGTTTTGCCAGCTCAAGCAGCATCCAGCGACCCATATTCGGGTAGCAGGAATCACACAGGGAACCGCTCATTTTTTCTTTCATCAAACTAATTCAGATCTCACACCTAAAATGTCTCGAGGTTTTGAAAATGATATGAACTGGAGGGTTATTAAGCTTCATGAAGATCTCTCTGTTTTGGTGATCTATTCTCAAGATATGAGAGAGCAAGCCATTCAACACATATTGGATGGTATGTTGCCTGAGATAAATGTATGACAATTGAACCTAAAAACGATTAGAAACCCGATTTTAGTTCTTAATGATTAACTTCATCAGAATATCCCGCTGTAGTTCATTTCCAAACTGAAAATCATGACTGCCGAACGGAATAAAACCATTTCTTTCATAAAAACCAATGGCTTTTAAATTGTTCTCCCAAACGCCTAACCAGATAAAATCAAGCGCTTTATTTTGGGCGACTTCTATTGATTTTTGAATTAATAAGTTACCTAACTTGTTACCTTGAAATGCTCGAAAAATATATATTCTCTCTATTTCTAATGCTTTATTTCCTAAAGGTTCTTTTTGAGAATCACCATAATTTAACTTTAAATATCCTACAGCAACGCCATTCCGCTTGATCATATAAAATAAAGATTCTTTATTTAGACATTCTTTATAGATTTTTTCTTTAGTGAAATTTTTCTCTACATAATTATTTATATTTTCCGTAGTATTATCATCAGAAAATGCCTCTAAAAAAGTGTCCCTCCCAAGTTCTTGTAGAATTTTTACGTCTTCAGATGAAGAGGCTTGTATTATTTTAAATTCACTCATAACCCTTTTGACTAATCTAATCCCATCCTCATCTCAACAATATTCTTACTAAAGCCAATTTTTTCATAAGCTCTTATCGCCGATGAGTTTTCTTCATAAACCGTCAAACAAACCTCACGCATTCCTTTACTTTTACTCCAAACAATCAGCTCATCAATGACTAACCGATTAACGCCTTTTCCGCGATGCTCCGGAGACACGTACATAAAACCCAGAAATGCGTGTTGCTTGTCCTCAAGAAAATGTAATGATTGTTTTATTTTTGCATAGCCTGCACCAATGATTTGACTATCTAATACAGCGACTAGAACCTCCGCGTCATCGCTTTTAATTAATTCTTCAATATCATAATAATTGAACTTATCAGTAATCATCTTTTCTTCAAAAGGTCGTTCATATTCAATGATTGACTGCTCAAATTCTAGTAGCTTTGACAACTCATTTAATTCGGGTTTTCTTATAATTATCTGTTTCATATTTAGTTAACACCAACTCGCTTGCTTTGCACCTTGATCACATAATAATTCTGTAACATTGGCTTCCATTATTTTATAGCCAACATTACCAAAAAGTTTTTGTCTGTTTTGATTAAGTAAATAGGTGGGGCTGCCCTCTAATTTATATTCTTCTCGCATGGCAATTTCTGAACAAAATAACGCCATCGCAGCACCGTTATTTAACTGTTCGTTAACTCTTTCTTTTGACAGCTTATATTGTGCAGCAATGTCATATAAAACATTCATATCAGCAATATCTCTAGCGTCTTGAAAAAAGGCTAAACGAATATCCCACTCAATTTTTTTTAGCTGCTCATCGTTTGCTGTCGAAATCTTTGGATCAGACGTTAGCTGAACGGCTTTTAAAAATAAGTGAGCCATTCCAGAGGATTTTGGTCGAACAGTTTTCCAAATATTCGGGTTAATATTTAAATGAGGAAAATCTTCACAAACATGGAGAACATGCTGATTAAAACCATCAAAACCACCTTTATTTTTCCAGCCTTCGCCAATTCTCTTTTCCGTATCTCCAAATAAAGTGACGTGATAAGGTGTAATTTCGATTTTATCTTGGAATTTTGTTTTTAGTTCTTCTAAACGTATTTGAGCCACATAAGCCCAAACACACAAAACGTCCGAAAAATAAGAAATTTGAATGGCTTGATTCGACATGCTTTTCTCTCAAAGTAGTTGATTTTAAAAGTTAGATTAACAAATGTTTGCGACAAAATAATCTCATAAATAAAAATCTAAAGGCTGATCTAAAACAATTTCATCTTCAGAAATAGCCGCGGAATAAGCGAGCACCTTTACTCCCCTATCAATCGCTTGTTTCAACAGCAGCGCATAATCGGGGTCAATCTCCTTTGCGACTGTCACTTTTTTAATCCCTGTATGCTGAACCATAAACAATAACACCGCTTTATGTCCGAGTTCAACGCATTGAATCAGTTCTCTAATATGCTTTTGACCACGAGTGGTTACCGCGTCAGGAAAAGCACCGAGTTCTCGGTTATTCTCTAATTTTAAAGTAACACTTTTAACTTCAATATAGGTTTTCGATTGATCATTATGAGTCACTAATAAATCAATGCGGCTATTTTCATCACCATATTTTACTTCTTTTTCGATTTTTAGAATATTGTCAAACGCACCGATCTTATTATTAATGAGCCCTTCAAAGACTAATTGGTTAGCGATATGAGTATTGATCCCAATAAAATCATTTTCATCATTCTGAGCCAACACCCAAGTGTAAGGGTATTTTCGCTTGGGGTTATCACTCTTTTGCAGCCAAACCTTCCAACCCGGCTGCCAACAATTTTTCATTGAACCTGTATTGGGACAATGGACTGTTATCTCACCAAGCGTTGGATGAGATACATCCGCCAAAAAGCGTTTATAACGTTTTATTAAAATGCCAGATTCTAATTTTGGCTCAAATATCATCTAAAACTCAAATATAATTAACGGTGAGATTAGATTGCTATCTTGCCTTGTATAGACTCTTCATTGCAATAGGCTAGCTTAGTAAAACAGATAATTTCGATTGCCAGAGAACTGATATATGATATCTATGACTTGTTCTCGAATATGCGATCAATAATCTACAAATCAGCCGCTATAAAAGGTACAATCCGACCCAAAGTAACAGACATTTTTCTAAATTGCTCTATACTCAATATTATTGTGTTTTTAGCCAATTGATGGAGACGCTTAACAATGGCAACATACAAAACATTTACCTCCGAATCTGTTTCCGAAGGTCATCCCGATAAAATTGCCGATCAAATATCAGATGCTGTTTTAGATGGAATATTAAAGCAAGATCCTAATGCTAGGGTTGCCGTAGAAACCATGGTTAAAACCGGCATGGCTATCATTGCTGGAGAAGTCACCACCACCGCTTGGGTTGATCTTGAAGATATCGTTCGTTCAACCATTTGTGATATTGGTTATACAAGTTCGGATATGGGATTTGATGGCAAAACTTGTGCCGTTATCAACGCCATAGGTAAGCAGTCTCCAGATATTAATCAAGGTGTCGACCGCGTCGAAAAAGAGCAACAAGGCGCTGGCGATCAAGGACTTATGTTTGGTTATGCGACTAACGAAACCAAGGTACTAATGCCTGCAGCAATCACTTGGTCACATCAGCTTGTAGCAAAACAAGCAGAAGTCAGGAAAAACAATGTGCTTAGCTGGTTAAGACCTGATGCGAAGAGTCAAGTCACGCTTCGATACGATAATGGCAAACCGGTTGCAATTGACGCAGTCGTTTTATCCACTCAACATCATCCAGATGTAAGTCAAAAGGATTTACAAGAAGCGGTACGAGAACTAATCATCAAGCCAATACTACCCTCAGAATTTATTCATGCTGATACAAAGTTCCATATCAACCCAACTGGTAATTTTGTGATTGGTGGACCAGTGGGCGACTGTGGTTTAACCGGCCGAAAAATTATTGTTGATACCTATGGTGGTGCTGCACATCACGGTGGTGGTGCATTTTCTGGTAAAGATCCGTCCAAAGTTGATCGTTCAGCCGCTTATGCCGGTCGTTATGTCGCTAAAAATATCGTCGCGGCCGGACTTGCTGAACGCTGTGAAATACAAATATCCTATGCAATTGGTGTCGCTGAACCAACCAGCATCAGTCTTAATACTTTTGGAACGTCAAAAATAGCAGAGTCTAAACTGGAAGAATTGGTGAAACGTCATTTCGATTTAACGCCTTATGGTCTGATCAAAATGCTTAATTTAATCCGTCCAATTTACCAAAAAACAGCCGCTTACGGTCATTTCGGTCGCGAAGATGACGATTTCACTTGGGAAGCGACAGATAAAGCGGACGCATTACGAGCAGATTCTGGAATATAGTCTATAATTTTCTTTAACATTTTCCCCAATTGAGGGGCGCTGCAGCAGGAAGTCTGATTAGATAAGCCCTGTCACGCTCAATTGGAATATCATTTTACAAAGGGCGCCCATTCTATACTTTTATTTAAACCTTAGAATGGAGACAACCTATGTCCGAAAATAACTTTGATTGTGACGGCGATTTTTATATCCGAGATCTATCTTTATCCACTTGGGGCGATAAAGAAATCTCTATCGCTGAAACTGAAATGCCCGGTCTTATGGCAATGCGAGAAGAATTTGGTGATTCAAAACCTCTAAAAGGTGCACGAATCGCAGGTTCACTGCACATGACCATTCAGACCGCCGTTCTTATGGAAACGCTTATTGCGCTTGGCGCAGAAGTTCGTTGGGTTTCTTGTAATATTTATTCCACTCAAGATCATGCTGCCGCAGCAATGGTCGGTAAAGGAATTCCTGTTTTTGCCTATAAAGGCGAAACATTAAAAGAATACTGGGAATTTACTCATCGAATATTAGATTGGGGCAACGGTGAAGTTGCTAACATGATTCTAGATGATGGCGGTGATGCGACCATGGCAGTGGTTCTAGGTCTAAAAGCCGCTAAAGATATTAGCGTGTTAGATAATCCAGGAAGTGAAGAAGAGATTGAAATGTTCAACTCTATCAAAACCCAGTTAGCTAAAGATCCTAGTTTATACCAACGTTTAACCGATTCTATCCAGGGTGTAACCGAAGAAACCACCACCGGTGTAAAACGCTTATATCAAATGCAACAAGAAGGTTCATTGCCTTTCTCTGCGATTAACGTTAATGATTCGGTAACAAAATCCAAATTCGATAACCTATATGGCTGTCGAGAATCCCTATTAGACGGGATCAAACGTGCAACTGATGTCATGATTGCCGGTAAAGTAGCACTTGTTTGTGGTTATGGTGACGTTGGTAAAGGCTGCGCCCAATCATTAAGAGGCCAGGGCGCAACTGTGATGATTACTGAAATCGACCCTATTTGTGCACTTCAAGCCGCAATGGAAGGTTATAGAGTGGTTACAACTGATGATGTTGCCGACCAAGTTGATATTTTTGTAACAACCACTGGAAATTATGACATTATCACAGAGCAACACATGTTAAAAATGAAAGACCAAGCCATCGTGTGCAATATTGGTCATTTTGATAATGAAATTCAAATAGCCGCAATGCAGAAATATGAGTGGGATAATATCAAACCACAAGTTGATCATATTATTTTACCTAACGGTAATAAAATCATCATGCTTGCCGAAGGTCGACTAGTGAATTTAGGTTGCGCCACAGGACATCCTAGCTTTGTAATGTCTAACTCTTTTACCAATCAAACCTTAGCCCAAATTGAGCTTTGGAAAAATGGTGACCAGTATAAAAATGAAGTTTATGTGCTGCCAAAACATTTAGATGAAAAAGTTGCTAGACTACATTTACAAAAAATTGGCGCCAAGTTAACGGTTCTTAGCAAAGAACAAGCTGACTATATTGGTGTTGAAGTGGATGGGCCATATAAGCCTGATCATTACCGTTACTAATCAGACCGTTACTAACCTAACCAGCAATTGAGTTACAAGTTTTAGATTAATATTTTTAACTTGTAACTCCTCATCTTTAAAATAAATAACCCTTATGAGAAATCATCGTTTTTTTGCTTCTATCTATCTAGCTGTCAATTCATCAACTTTCCTTCCCGCTGATGCCGCACATCACTGCGCTCATGTATTAAGGTATAAAGTAGGTGATTATCTGACATTGTTTAATGGTGATGGATTTGATTATTTAGCAACAATTAATTTAATTGAAAAAAAACAATGCCAAGTCAAAATCACAAAAAAGATCTCACTCAACAATGAATCGCCATTAAAAATTAATCTGATTCAAGGAATCGCACGAGGCGACAAAATGGATCTAATTATTCAAAAAGCGATTGAGCTAGGTGTCAGCGAAATCACACCCTTTTTTACCGAACGGTGCAATGTGAAGTTAGACGGCAAACGCTTAGAAAAAAAATTGTCTCATTGGAAAAAAATCATCATCAGCGCGTGCGAGCAATCAGGGAGAGCTATTATTCCAAAACTAAATGAAGCGATTCAAATAATGAAGCTCGCTGACATGGAAAATACCTCTATCTATTTAGAACCAAAAGCTAAACAAACTTTTCCTGACCTGAAATTTGATAACTCAATTAACTTGTTTATTGGGCCGGAGGGTGGTTTTTCTGAAAAAGACTTAACACAATTAGTTAATTGTGGTGCAAAAGGAATAAAACTTGGACCAAGAATTTTGAGAACGGAAACAGCCGGATTATCAGCTATTTCCATTCTACAAAGTCAATTTGGTGACCTTTAAACTCCGGCCATCATCGGTATCATAATCGCTGCACCAATACCTAAAATAAAGAATACAAACATTATTAATACTAAAACACCTGCAAACTTCCAAAAAGATTTTTGATATTTTAATGCAGCTAATACATCAGCAGAACTCTGGCTAGCTTGCGCCTGAGAAATTGCTCCGGCATATTTGTGGAGATACAAGCTTGGCATAAAATAAAGCAGTCCCATAGCAATATAAACAATTCCAAGGCCGGCACCTAAAGGCATGTTAGGAATAGCGCTTCCACCGACCATTAATCCAAAACCAGCAATCACTATAAAAAAAGTAGATATAAAACCCATAATTGAACAAAGTCTAACCCAAATTTTTGTAGCTATTAGCGGCTCAATTAATTCTGATACGTCTGTTGAATCAGGCTTTAAATCTGCATTTGGAGTGGCGTAATGTTGATCATTCATTTTTAATCCCTCGTTGTTATTGTTGTTGACCTCTGCCACTATAATCCTTAAACCATAAATATTGAACTAATTTATCCCATAGTTTTCTAATAAATTACTCAACATTAGCTTGTTCTGCGTTTAGTTTTGTTAAATTAGTGCTTCACCAACACGCCCATTGGAGGTGTCTATCATGAAAAAAATTATTTTTTTACTCTTTTCAGCATTGCTAATTACAAGTTGTTCAAATATTGAAAAATCATCAGAAAAGAAAAAGTCAATTTATCAAAGCTATATTGAAGAACATAAATTAGAAAGTCTCGATAGAATTCGTTCTTTTAAATTTTATGCATGGCGTTCTCTTGACAATAACAACCTTATTATCAGCACCACACACAACAAACCCTATCTTGTCCAACTCAAAAACTATTGTGGCGAACTAAGATTTGCTCACACTATTCTAATTAATTCTAGCAGCGCAAGTTTACAAGCTAAATTTGATTCTATCCAAATAGCTGATTCAAGTTCAATGAACCAACATAGGGAAAAATGCTTTATCAAAGCCTTGTATAAATTATCTAAGGAACAAGCCGATGAAATCGGCTCTTTAGGTAAGAAAAAAGAAGTATCTACTGAATAAAAGGGATTTAATATTTTTGATAATCAAGCGCGAGAAACATACTCTCCGTTACGAGTATCAACTTTAATTTTTTCCCCAATTTGGACAAATAATGGGACTCTGACTACTGCACCAGAAGTTAAGGTTGCGGGCTTACCACCACTGCCCGAAGTATCACCTTTTAATCCAGGATCAGTTTCAACCACTTCTTGAACCACAAAATTAGGTGGCGTTACTAAAATCGGCGTTCCGTTAAAAAGAGTAAGCATACAAGAGTCTTGCTCAGTGAGCCATTTCACATTATCACCAACGGCTTTGGCATCAGCCGCAACCTGCTCAAAGCTAGCTGAATCCATGAAATGCCAGAATTCGCCATCGGTATAGAGGTACTCCATACTGGTTTCCATAACATCAGCAGCTTCAAAACTCTCACCGGATTTAAAGGTTTTTTCAACAGTTCGGCCACTTAACAAGTAAAGAACTTTAGTTTTAGCAAAAGCTTGGCCTTTTCCCGGGCGGACGAAATTGTTCTCAACAATGGATACAGGCTCACCGTCGAGCATAAACTTTAGTCCTGAACGAAAATCATTAGTACTTAAAGAAGCCATTAAAACTCTCTCTTAAAGAAAAATCGCATTTAAATAAGAAGCAAATTTTCCAGTAATGATGATCATATATCAAGTCAAATATCAGAAAAATTCGATAAAATCATGATATTGCTCCATTTTTTAAACAAATTAACACGCGATAAACTACAATTAGCCTATTCGATTTATCATTAACGAGTAGTGACTATAGCTGACTTTTACACGCGCCTATTTCATCAGTTAATTCCGCTCTTTTTGAAACAAACGAGGCTTTTTTCTAATATTTGTCGAATTATCGGCATTTCACTAATAATTCACAAAAGCTACAATTAATTGAAATTATTAAAAATGTTATCTAAGCCCGTGACTTTTAACAAAAAATAGACTATTTATTAATGAGTGTTTGCCGATAATTAGACTAAGCTATTAAGGCAAGATTTAAACTTCTTATCTTTAACCTGAAGTTAAAATCGACAAAGAACAAGGATGAGCAAAACCAATATCTAACAGATGTAATTTGGAACTAAATCAATGAAGCAAGGCAATACAGGCCTAACAGTAAGAGAGCTACAATTGTCTCATAAACCAATTGTAGAGCTAACGACAAAGCAACTTAGTCTTTGGGTAGAGGAATTACCAATTGCCAATCTCGGGGAAAGTTCCCAGATGATTTATCGCCTACTTGTCGATGCAAACACTAGTATTCTAGAGCCAACTCTCCGATTATCCCTCCTAAATATTCTGCAGCCAACGGTACAAAAACTAGTTGATACTTTAGAAAGACAATTTATTAATAACCATATCGCGCTCAATGATAAACAAAGAAAAATTGCCGCACTGGTTCAAGCTATTCAAACAGAAATATCAATAGGCTATCATGCAGTTATTGAATCCATTATAAGCGAAGGTGTCAAACGTTCAAATAAAAAACTCTTGGCGCATGCGATTTGTTTTGCAATCAAATACCACGGTTTAATTATTCTTCGACGCTATCAATTATATTCCTCGGTTCCGGCAAGAGTTTGGCGAGAAGTGTATCAACTCTATCAAATAGCAAAAAAACACCAAATTGATAATATAGAAACGCCCGTAAATAATGATGAAAACGTAAATTCTGCTAAATCTCATTTGATTCGAATTTTATTACTCAGCATGTCTAACCCTTATCAGCTAAGACAAAGTGAAATTCAGCTCGTTTGGGATCTATTGCCCAACTACGTAAAGAATTGCCAGTTAGAAGCTCATTCCTTTACTGCACACCCCTTTTTAATTAATTTGAATTCAAGTTCACCTCCGATTCAAAAGTCACTTTACAAAGAAAAAGCAGATGAAGAAAAGTTAAAAATCTCCGTCACTGCGGTTATCGATAAGCTAAAAATTGATTTAACCCAAGTATCAGAAAATGCTCGATATAGCGCAAAAAAAACCATGGTTTATCGCCACTTAATCCATTGCTGGAATCAAGAAACACAACGAAGTTTCGCTCGAACTCGCTGTAACGATAGTATTGACGTTAGTATCGGTCTTGGGGCTACTCACTACTTATTAAATGAGGCCGTGTTACATAAACAGGCTATATCAGATGATGATTTGCTTGATTCTCAGTCATCGCCACAAACCTTAGATACCATGGAAGGGAGCCTAAAAGACGTCACACTATCGACGGTTATTACAGCGAAAGATAACGAAAATGCTAAAACTGGCAGAAGCTATTTAAGCACCTCCGCAATAACTAATAAGGACGTATGGGCAAAATTATACCGCCCTCACCAAGCTATACCCTCGATGGAAAATGAAACCCCGATAGCAGAAAGAAGCAGAGAGAGTATTGTTCGTGATAGTTATAAAATACAAACCTGCGAACTCGTTAATATGAGTCCTGGAGGTTACTGTATTCAGGTTGCATCTCCAGAACTACCTAAACATGCTCAAACCGGAGAAATTATTGGTTTTATTGAAAGCGGATCTATCGACCAACATTGGAGTATTGGTGTTGTAAGGTGGGTACGACGACAAGTTAAAGGTACTCATATCCAAATGGGCGTTCAGCTACTCGCGCCTGACGTTATCCCCATCAGTATCCAGTTAAGAAATAGTCGAAGTGAAGAAAACGCCTTTCAAAGAGCTCTTTTATTGCCAGCTTTAACCGGTGTCGGACAAGCAGCAACCATTATTACTAACCCTCTAGCTTATAACGTGAATAACAAACTAAGGGTGAAAGAGAGCAATCAGGACTATGATGTGAGGCTAACAAAAGAAATTAGTACCTCTGGCAGCTCTAAGCAATTTAATTTTGAAAAAATATCTAATACAACCAAAATGAAAAATCAACCACCGGCTAACCAAGCTCCTGATTCTGATGACCTCGATAACGTTTGGGATTTAATATAAAAAACAATTAATTAGTAGGTAAACCTCTAAACAACTTTTAACCTATCTGTTATAGTGAACAACAAATTTTAGGATCAGCATATAAGCGATGAATACAGATATAAAGACCATTCATTTGTTACTAATTGAACCGTCATCTAACCATGCCGAAGCAATTATTAGTTCTCTAAGAAATAGGGGGTTTGCGGTACGAGCAACCCAAATTTTGTCCCCTGAAGAGCTTAATGTAATCCTTGAAAAACAAGTTTCAGATCTGCTGCTCGCTGTTCCTGATCATGACGGACTTACAGCAAAACAAGCGATTGAACAAATTGCTCAATTTGGCCGTGATATTCCTACGATTATCATGTTAGACGAACTCGAAGAACAACAGGTTCTAGATTCTCTCGTCAACGGTGCTTGTAACGTCGCAAGTCATCAAAACTTAGATATTCTATCAATGTTAATCGAGAAAGAGATTTTTAACTTAGATAATCGACGACATAAAACTCAAGCTGAATTAGCCCTTAGATCCAGCGAAAAACGTTGTAACCTTTTACTTGATAGCTCTCAAGATGCCATCGCTTATATTCATGACGGTATGCATGTTTACGCAAACAGAGCTTATTTAGAATTGTTTGATTACTCTGACCAAGATGAAATTATGTGCATCCCCGCTCTTGATACCATTGCCAAAGAAAATCAAGATGAGTTCAAGCAACACCTAAAAGAAATAACATCAACAAGCGATCAACATACATTCAGTTTTTCTGGCGCTCGCTCTGACATGAGTAACTTTGAGGCGATAATGACCTTGTCGGCAGCTAATTTCGATAATGAAAATTGCACTCAAGTTTTGATTCGCCAAGCCACAGATAATTCTGAACTTGAAGAGAAGCTAAAAGAACTTAGTGCGCTTGATACCTTAACTGATTTATATAACAAAGTTTACTTTGTCGAACAACTTGAAAAAGCCCAACAAGCCGCTATTGAAAATGCGTGTACCTATAACTTACTTTATATCGAATATGATCAGCATGTTCAATTAAAAGGTGAATATGGTATTGCGGGCGTAGAAAAGGTTACTCAAGAAACCGCTAAATGGCTTTCAGAAAAAGTAAGTGAAGAGCTCACTCTTGCTCGATTAAGTGATCATTCTTTTGGTATTCTAATTGAAGACAAGTCGAGCCAAAAAGCAAAAGATCTAGCGGCAAAATTGTGCAAAGAAATAAAACCTCATCTGTTTGATATCGATGGTCATACTATAAAGCTAACTTTAAGTATTGGCATATGCCCCATCGGCGACAAAAATACTCAAGTTGATCAATATATTTCTGATGCCCACAATGCAGCTTCTCGCCTAGAAAATGGCGACGGCTTTAAAGTTTATAACAAAGCGATTCAAAATATTAGTGAAGACATCGATCCTGTTCTTGTCGATAAAATCCAAGATGCGATCGAGTCAAATCGAATTGAGCTTTTATACCAACCAATCGTAAAACTGCATGGTGAAGAACGCCCTCTTTATCAAGCCTTGTTAAAATTAACTGACGAATCAGGCAATATTATTAGCTCTGATAAAGTTTTTCCAATTGCTAGAGTTGTTGGGCTAGGAGTTAAACTTGATAAATGGACGATTACAGAATCGTTAAGAGCAATGAAAACTTCGAGCTCAAAACAAGAAATGAGAATCTTTATCAATCTTTCAAGTGTCTCTTTAATTGATACCGGTATGATTAGCTTTATCGAGAAAACCATTGCTGCAAGCAAAATAGATCCCAGCCGATTGATTGTTCAGTTTGATGAAATTGATGCCGCTAATCATTTAAAAAGGGTTATTACTTTATCGGCGGAACTGAAATCTAAAGGCATTACAACTTGCTTAGCTCAATTTGGGGTAAATCCTGACCAGTTAACACTGCTTGACCAGTTAGAAACTGACTATGTAAAACTTTCTGACTCAGTCACTGAAAACCTTCATTTAAATGCCGAATCAATCGCTCATGTTCAACATTTACTGGATGAAATTCATAGCAGAGATAAACTAAGTATTATTCCAAAAGTTGAAGAAGCAGCCATGCTTGCCGCGCTCTGGCCGATGAACGTTCGATATATTCAAGGTTATTATTTACAGCGACCTAACAATAAAATGGAATATGATTTTTCTTCGAGTGGCTTTTAGCTTTATTTTTTCTGATAATAGGCTTTAGTTTCTTCATCCGATGGAAACATCAATTCCACTTTAAATTCGCTCACTGCAACATCCTGAATCGCGCCAAGTTGGGCAATAATCGAGAAAAATGACAATCGATTTTCACCCATATTAAGATTCATACAAAGCGCCGCTTGATTTGTATCTGACGTGATTTTTTCCTGTTTCGGACTAAAACATTTCGCTAAGCGGCTCTCTAGTTCATTTAGCCTCTCTGAACCTCCGAGGAGGCTCATTTCATGCCTCAATCGAGTTAGCACCACCGAGGCTGTTTCATGCCAATTGATTATTTTAGAGGTATCAGGGCTATCCTTAATTAAGGCTTCTAGAATATTCTGATGATTAGAAAAACCTAAATCATGCATTAACTTTTTGGCGGAATCATTTGCCTGAACCAAATCCCAATTTTGATTCATCACAATCGCCGGATAAGGCATATGGTTGGTTAACATCTGATCGATTGCGCTATAGACTAATTTTAAGCTTTCATCTCCTTCTGAAAGTTCTTGGTAAATAGGCGCATACCCCGCGGCATATAACCATTGATTAATTTCTCGCTTCGGCAAAATTAAGAAACTAGCAATTTTTAATAACATATCCCTGCTAGGAATAGAGCGGCCAGTCTCTAAGAAACTGATATGTTTACTTGAAATATCTAACTCAACCGCCAACTGTAATTGACTATATCGACGATGTTTTCGCCATTGAGCTAATAGTTTTCCAAAAGGTTTATTCATAAGAGTGACTATTCCAATTAATCGCATACAAAACAATTACCTTAGAGGTAATTGTTTTGTATTTAACCACACTTTACTCTGCAGTTTCTAACTTACAATTTAAATAAACAAACAGAGAGAATCTAATGTCTTTAAATTTCAGAGCTAAATTTTTATTTATCGTATCGATTACTTTTGCCATTTATTCAATTTTATGGGCGTTGGCTCCTTTTGCCGAAATTAATTTACCAGCCCGATTTATTCTTGATCTAGCCGATTGGCCTGTTGATAGTTTATTTGTCCCACTAGATAAAAATACCATGTGGCTGTCTGCTATTGGCGCTGGGCTTTTAGGTGGTTACTCAGTTTTTCTAGGGGGTATCGTCGTTCCGGCAATCAGGGAGAAAAATCACTCTATTATTCGAACAACCATTTTAGCCATGGCCTTTTGGTATCTACTCGACAGTGTTGGGTCTTATGCTGCAGGGGTTGCATCCAATGTGTTTTTTAATAGCATTTATTTGGCGTTAGTTTTAATTCCTTTGCTTGGAATAAAAGAAGATACAAAAGCTCGTTAAATTGAAATAAGCTTTTTGTAATTTTTAGAAAAATTATTCCTGAAAAACTACTTTTGGAAAAGCTCTTTTTCTATATCTTTAAACGCTTTAAATTCAAGCGCATTACCGGAGGGGTCGGTGAAAAACATCGTCCCTTGCTCACCGGCTTCTCCTTTAAAACGAATATAAGGTTTAATCAAAAAATCAGTGATAAAACCAGAAGCCTTTTCAGCAAGTTTTTCCCACTCATCGAAATTAAGAACCACGCCAAAATGTGGGACAGGAACACCATGACCATCAACCGAATTAGAGATACTTGGAATTTTTCCATCCTTACCAATGTTCGGATTTAAATGGGTTACAAACTGATGACCAAACATATTAAAATCGATCCATTCATCGCTACTTCGGCCTTCAGCGAAGCCTAATTTTTTTCCGTAAAAATCTCGTGCTTCTTCGAGATCTCTGACTTGAACTGCGAGATGGAAAGGAGTTAATTTTTTCATTAATTTCTCTTGGTTTTCTGTTCTGTCTAGGTATAGCGCTCAATTCAAAAGTTCAGTTTGTAGTTTAACCTGAATATTTTGCAATTTCTTGTAAGGTGTTGACGATTCATATGCACTTCGGAACATACTCTGATGCCACCACGTTAAAAGTACTCGCTATTTCATTTTGCGAAAGCTGCACTAAGCCTTGTGATTTCTCAAGTACATCAAAATTGTGGACATGATATTCACATTTGTCGTTGTATTGTTCGGATGTACCATACTCGTCATAGTTATATTCTGAAAGAGATTCTATTTCAACGAACATATAGAAAAATGTTCTTTCCTGAATTAGACAATGTAGACAATAGCGCCACTCAGAACCGAACCCAAAAACCAGTACGAGTACAGATATAAGAACGATAGCGACTTTCTTCATTTATACACCTAACAGCTGATTATATTCAGTAAAGACACATAATCCCCTTCAATAATCAGCATTATTCTTCATTGTTTATATTTAAATCAAAAGCTTACAGTATTTTAAAAGCTTTTCAATAGAATGTTTATCACTGTTTGACTAGATAAACATTCTCGATCTAACTAATTATTATTACACAAAACAAAAAATAAAAGCTCAAGTTTACCCATTTAAACAAGAAAAAGATGTATTTTAGGGCTATTCTTGAGAGAATACGCGCCCTCTAGCGAGAGCCATTTTTATTATGTCAAAAGCATCCGAAAACTTATTTAGTTACCCAAAATATTGGGCGGAGTGCTATGGCCGAGCAAAATTCTTACCTATGTCTCGTGCAGAGATGGATCAATTGGGTTGGGATAGTTGCGATATCATCATTATATCCGGTGATGCTTATGTGGATCATCCTAGCTTTGGTATGGCTGTTATTGGCCGATTCCTTGAATCTCAAGGTTTTCGTGTTGGTATTATTTCTCAACCTGATTGGAATGACCCTGAAGCCTTTAAGGCTCTTGGTGAACCTAACTTATTTTTTGGTATTACCGCCGGTAACATGGATTCGATGATCAACCGTTATACGGCTGATAAAAAAATCCGTAACGACGATGCCTATACACCTCATGGAGTCGCTGGAAAAAGACCAGATAGAGCAGTCATTGTTTATACCCAAAAATGCCGAGAAGCCTATCCAGAAGTCCCCACCATTGTTGGCGGAATAGAAGCAAGCCTTAGACGGATTGCTCAATATGATTATTGGAGCGATGAGATCCGTCGTTCGGTATTAATTGATTCGGCGGCAGATATGCTACTTTACGGTAATGCAGAAAGAGCTATGGCTGAAATAGCCCATCAATTATCTATGGGTAGAAAAATAGACGAATTAACCGATATACCCGGAACGGCAATTGTTCGAGATGGGATTCCAAACGGTTGGACAGAAGTAGACTCCACCCGTATCGATTGGCCATCCGATAAAGAAATGCTTAAAAGCTTAGAGCAATCGAATCCTTACGAATATAAAGAGCCTTCATCGGATTCTTGTCAGGCCAAACAATCAAAAATAGTATCCGATGATGTACCAATCAGAATCGTCCCTATGCCTTTAATGGGTAAAGCCGGATTAAAAAATGAAACAACTGTTATTCGCTTACCGTCATTTGAAAAAATAAAAGGTGATTCTGCGCTTTACGCCCATGCGTCTCGAATATTGCATTTAGAATCAAATCCCCATAACGCACGTGTATTGGTTCAAAAACATGGCGCTAAAGAAGTTTGGGTGAATACACCACCAATCCCTTTAGAAACCGAAGAGATAGATGGCGTTTTTGATTTAGAGTACCAACGAGTACCTCATCCGGTTTACGGAGATGCTAATATTCCTGCCTACGAGATGATCCGTTTTTCGGTCAATATTATGCGAGGCTGTTTTGGCGGTTGTACTTTTTGCTCAATTACCGAACACGAAGGACGGGTGATTCAAAGCCGTTCGCAAGAATCCGTGATTAAAGAAATTGAAGATATGCGAGATAAAGTGCCGGGATTTACTGGTACGGTTTCCGACTTAGGTGGCCCCACCTCGAATATGTATCATCTTAATTGTAAGGATGATGAAATACAAAAAAACTGTCGTAAATTATCTTGTGTTTATCCAACAATTTGCAGCAATTTAATTACTGATCACAGTCAAACCACACAACTTTATCGTAAAGCTCGCGCCGTAAAAGGGATTAAACGAGTGGCAATTGCCTCGGGTCTCAGATACGACTTAGCGGTGGTTGATCCTGAATATGTCAGAGAACTAGTAACTCATCATGTTGGCGGCTATTTAAAAATTGCACCAGAGCATAGCGAAAAAAATACGCTCGATAAAATGATGAAACCAGAAATGGATAGCTATGACGAGTTCAAAAATATGTTTGAAAAATTTTCCAAAGAAGCCGGAAAAAAACAATATTTAATTCCTTATTTTATCGCGGCACATCCCGGATGTGATGATACTGATATGTTAAATTTAGCTCTGTGGCTAAAGCGCAATAAATTTCGCCTTGATCAAGTACAAAATTTTTATCCTTCGCCTATGTCTTTAGCTACGGCTATGTATCATTCAGAAAAAAACCCGCTCAGCAAAGTGAGCTATAAGAGCGAGTCGGTTTATACCGAGAAAGATTTAGATCGACGGCGATTACACAAAGGCTTTTTAAGATATCATGATGAAAAAAACTGGCCTATGCTGAGAGAGGCTTTGGTTGCAATGGGGCGAGGTGAACTGATAGGTGATGGACCAAATCAACTAATTCCGGCAGAAAAACCGATGAAATATCAACGTAAAACGACACAATCAAAACATAGAACTTTTAAACAACGAAATCGTTAGCTTAAATGTTTCAAATAATTTAAATCAAACTAACCATCAAACCGCTTACCCGAAGATTTAAATGTTTCAGCACTGATCAAAACATCACTAGCATAATTTTCTATTCCATTAGATTCAATAATTTTATTTAGTCCTGAAATGACATCGTGTTTTGTCTTACCATGAATTAAAGTAAATAAGTTATATGGCCAATCAGGAAGTTGTCTTGGCCTACGATAGCATAGACTGATCTTTTCTTGTAATCCTAATAAAGCGCCAATTTGGTCAACCTCTTCATCCGGAATATCCCAAACAACAATCGCATTTTCTTTATAACCAACCGCTTCTTGGTCAATCACCATGCCAAAACGATGAATGACATTAGAATCAATTAAGTCATGAATAAACTCAAATAATTCAGCTTGAGACACGTTAATTTTTTCGGCCAACTCTTTATACGGCTCTTCGCAAATAGGTAAACCGTGAATAAGCTCAGTAAGGATTTTTTTTTGTTGATTAATATCAATCATAAGATAATCACTCGGTCGCTATGATAAGACTCAAGAATTGGCAAATTAAGCATCGGGAAATCCATATGTTGACTAAGATCTTCCAACACTAAATTTAATTTTTTCTCAGAAGAACTATGAATAACAAACCAAAGATTATATTCATGCTCCCTTAAATAGTTATGAGTGACTTCATCGTAGGAACTAACCAAGTGTGCAACATCATTAACTCTTTCCGACGGGACTTTTAAAGCTGCGAGAGTACTAAAGTGATCATTTTTTCGCTTAGCGACAGAACCTAGCCTACTTATAATAGATTCTTCTTGTAACTCTTTGGTACGTTTGATGACCCAGCTCTTTTTAAAACCTAGCTCTTGTGCAATTTGTCCGAATGGGTCTTCGCAAAGCGGAAAATTACGCTGAATACGATTGATTAATTTGATATCTTTTTCGTTAAGTTTCAATGGGATAACCTATCTTGTTCAAACTTACGACGAGTTTATTTCCAACATTATAGATTTAATTGGATGATATGCCAAATAAGAAAAACAATCGCAAATATTATGGTTGATCACTTACAATAAATTAAGAAACCACCTCTATAAAAATGCCCCCAATAAACTTACTATTACATTCAATAAAACTAGCAAAAGGATTTTGTGAAATGATCAGGGAAAATAATGTTATGACCTTTACTAAACGCCTTAATTATCCAGTCGACGAAATTCCACCAGAGGAATTTTTATCGGCAATAAATCACTATGCTCAAACAAAAGAAAATAAGAAACACGCTAAGGATATTCAGACTAAGTTTCATCAAATGGGATAAAACTTAGTCCTTAATAAAGAAAGTGATAAAGAATACTTAAATTAAAGTTCGAACGGGTCTCGCCTTACAATCGTTTCAACCCGATCTGGACCAGTCGAAACAATATCAACGGGAACACCAACAATCTCTTCAATTTTGGCAATGTACTCTTTTGCAGCTGCAGGTAATTCATCCCAGACTTGAACGCCAAAAGTATTTTCACTCCAGCCCGGCATTTCTATGTATTGAGGTTCTACGCGCGCATAACCCTCAGCTCCAACTGGTGTATTCTCAAGTCTTCCTTGCTCTGGGCATTGATAAGAAGTACAAATTTTTATGGTTTCTAAACCATCCAGAACATCCAACTTGGTTAAACAAATTCCAGTCACACTGTTCACTTGAATTGCGCGACTTAAAGCAACCGCATCTAACCAACCACAACGTCTTGGACGACCAGTCGTCGCGCCAAATTCATGGCCCTTTTCACCTAAATGCTGACCAACATCATCAAATAATTCTGTTGGGAAAGGACCGCCACCAACTCGGGTGGTATAAGCCTTAGTAATACCTAAGACATAATCTAAATAAAGAGGACCAAAACCCGAACCGGTTGCGGTTCCACCAGCGGTTGTATTGGATGATGTTACAAATGGGAAGGTACCATGATCGATATCAAGTAGCGTTCCTTGAGCACCTTCGAACAGTAAGGACTCACCATTAATTCTCGCCTTATGAAGCGTATGAGGCACATCTTCAACTAAATCTTTTAACATTTCAGCATAACCCAAGCAAGATTGATAAACACTTTCAACTGAGATTTCTGGTTGCTTGAAATAATTAACTAAAATAAAGTTATGGTATTCTAGGATCTCGGTTAGCTTTTCTTTTAGACGTTCTGGATAAAATAAATCATCAACTCGCAGTCCTCTACGAGCCACTTTATCTTCATAAGCAGGCCCTATACCACGGCCTGTCGTACCAATCTTTTTCACTTCGCTTTTAGCAGCTTCACGAGCCTGATCAAGTGCAATGTGATAAGGTAATATCAAAGTACAAGCAGGGCTTATTCTAAGACGCTCTGTTACCGGAACCCCGTTGCCGACCAGCATTTCCATTTCTTCAGCGAGCGCTTCTGGACACAAGACCACACCATTACCAATTAAACATTTAACACCTTCTCGTAGTATCCCCGATGGAATAAGGTGTAGTACCGTCTTTTTACCATCGATAACTAATGTGTGACCAGCATTGTGCCCTCCTTGGAAGCGAACAACAGCACTGACTCTGTCAGTTAGCAGATCAACAATCTTACCCTTACCTTCGTCACCCCATTGAGTGCCTAATACAACAAGGTTTTTAGAACTATTGGTATTTTTAGTCATAATGATATCTAAATTTGTGTGTTTTGCAGGAAACCGCGAATTGTACTCTGATCAGCCAACAATTTCTGCTTTTTTCGCTGTTTTTTTAGTATTTTTTAAACAGGGGATAAAGAGAATAAAAAGAGATATCTAGAAGGCTTTTGCCTCCTAGATAAAGGTTGAAATAAAGAGCTTATTTCTTACCGTCAGCGTTCTTTAAGTATTTAAAGAAGTCACTATCAGGACTAACAACAAGTATATCGTTTTTGTTTTCAAAAGAAGCTTTATAAGCATCAATACTTCTTAGAAAAGCGTAAAACTCAGGATCTTTATTGTAGGTATCAGCATAGATTTTTGCTGCATCGGCGTCTGTTTTACCACGTACTGTTCTTGCGTATTCGTCAGCTTCTGCAAGGGTTCTTAAAACATTTGCGTCAGTTTTAGCTTTAACAATGTTTCCTTCCTGCTTACCTTCACTTCGAATCAACTTGGCTTGTGCGCCACGTTCAGAAATAATCTGTTCGTAAACATTTTTAAGAACTCGCGAAGTATAATTAACTTTCTTCACTCGAATATCGACAACTTCCAAACCATACTCCGGTACTTTAGAGTTTACAAAGATTCGAATATCTCCCATTAACTCTTCTCGCTCACCAGAAATCGCTTGTTCAATGGTACGCTTACCAAATTGGTTTCTTAGCCCATTATCAACAAAGTCTTCTATAAACCCTTCAGCCGTTCTAAAATTACCATTAGTTCTGATAAAGAACTTAGCGAAATCAGTTACTTTCCACTGAACATAGGTATCAACGTCTAAAAACTCTTTATTTTGAGTGGTAAAAACATCAGGCGTTCCGTCCATTAACTGAACTCGAGTATCTATTAATACTGTTGAATCAGCGAATGGTATTTTGAAATGAAGACCAGGATCGTATACCACAGGTAAATCATCAGCATCTCTAAGGACTTTGCTAAATCTTAGAATCAAGCCCTTCTCAGTCTCTTCAACAATATAAATTGACTTAGAAAACCCCATCAATACCACTAATAAAAGAACAATACTCAACAAACCTTTATTTGACATTGCCTGTCTCCTTATTTTTCTTCATTATTTGGTCGAGCGGAAGATAAATCATATTGTTTCCGCCTTTGGTATCGATCATGACTTTACTTGAATTAGACATAACATTTTCGATAGCTTCCAAATATAAACGAGTTCGGGTCACTTCTGGAGCAGCCACATATTGAGGTAATAACTGCTTAAATCGAGCTACTTCACCATTGGCTTTAGCTAAAATAGTTGCATTGTAAGCATCGGCTTGTTGTTTCATTTTTTCTGCTTCTGCTTTAGCTAACGGAAGTTTTTCATTTTGATAGGCTTCTGCGTTTTGAATTTCTCTTTTAGCATCTTGAGCCGCACGGTTAACTTCTTCAAACGCTTCGTTCACTTCTCTTGGTGGACGAACCCTTTCTAAAGTAACGGTTCTTACACTTAGACCACTTTTGTATTGTGCTAAAACTTGATCAATTTCAAGCTTTAATTCGTCTTGAATACGTTCTTTATCAGTCGTTAATATAGCATCAACATTCGCGGAACCAACTACTTGTCTTAACGCACTTTCAGACGCTTGCTCCAGAGTTGATTCAACATCACCTAATTTAAAAAGATAATCCTCAGGGCTAGCCACTTGATATTGAATACCAACATCAACTTCAACAATATTAATATCTTTTGTCAACATGACACCGTTAACAGATGCACTACGCATTTCGTCAATATTAACCTTGATGATTTTCTCTACACCTTTTGGTAGCCAACCAAGACCAGCACCAACAGTACGGTCATATTGTCCAAAATGAAGAACTACACCTTTCTCAGCTTCACCAACCGTGTAAATTCCAGAAGCTCCCCATAATAGTGCGAGAATCACACCTCCAGTAATAAAAAAATTAGCGCCTCCAGCTGAGGAACCGCTACTTCCACGTTTGTTTCCCCCACCAAAAAATCCACCAATTTTCTTGATGAGTTCATCCAAATCGGGCGGTCCATCTTGTTTCTTACGATTGCCCCAAGGGTCTTTATTGCCATTATTACCTGGTTCATTCCAAGGCATATTTGTTCTCCAGTGTTACGGTTTTATATTGAATTAATCTGTGCTTATTCTATTGAATAAGCTAAAAAAAGGCTAGTCATCAGCGAGTGAAAAACTGGGGATTTCTCCGGTACAACATTTTTCTAGTCGTTTATCGGTCTGCCGATTCAAGCGTCGCCAATCAGCTGCGTCGATACGGATATCTAACTCTACATCACCATTCTCCAAAATTGACTCTTGAGTAATGACATGTAAATCATAAAGCTCACTACGAATACTTAAATCTTGGGGCAAGATTCGCAAATTCAAGTCTAACCAGTCGATTTCGAGCTGCTGAGTTATGGTCTGTAATACAAGTTCTAAACCTTTGCCGGTTTTAGCCGAGCACCAGACTCTATGAGTGACATCATTTGAATGGTCGTTTGAAGATGAAACTAAACTTGTTTCATCAGTTTCTGATTCGATTCTAGGATTAACTTGTTTAATTTGGTCAATTTTATTATAGACTTCTATTACCGGAACATCACCAGCACCTATCGATTCAAGTACTTGGTAAACTTGGTCAATATTATCTTCCCTTCGAATATCCGATGCATCTATCACATGCAATAACAAATCTGCTTGGCGACTTTCCTGTAACGTTGCTTTAAATGCCGCCACCAGATCATGAGGAAGATGACGAATAAAGCCAACGGTATCTGATAAGATCACTCGCTGACCAGGGGTAATTTCTACCTGCCGATGAGTAGGATCTAAAGTAGCAAACAGCTGATCGGCGGCATAAACCTTCGCTTCTGTCAGTTGATTGAATAATGTCGACTTACCTGCATTAGTATAACCAACCAAGGCAACGGTCTGAATATTTCCACGTTTTCTGGCTCGACGACTTTGCTCACGTTGCTTTTCGACTTTTTCTAGCCGCTTACGGATGCTCTTTATTCGGTCGCCCAATAAACGTCTATCGGTTTCTAGCTGGGTTTCACCCGGACCTCGCAGACCAATACCACCCTTTTGTCTTTCCAAATGCGTCCAACCTCTCACTAATCGCGTCGATAGATGACGAAGCTGAGCAAGTTCGACCTGCAACTTTCCTTCATGTGTTTTTGCTCTTTGGGCAAATATATCTAATATCAATCCCGTTCGGTCAATCACTCGACAACAAACTAGTTCCTCAATGTTTCTTTCCTGAGCAGGGCTAAGACGATGATTAAATAATACAACATCCGCTTTTTGATCTTCTACAATCTGTTTAATTTCATCAGCTTTGCCGGTACCAATAAAATAGCGCGCATGTGGAGATTGTCGACTTCCGCCAACCATTGCTTTAATTGAGAGTCCGGCAGACACAACTAGATCGACAAATTCATCTTTGTCTTCTTTGTTGTGAGAATCAGGTAATTCGATATGAACTAGAACGGCATTTTCGCCGCCAGAATGACGATCAAACAAGCGTAATTAAACTCTTTAAGGTTAAATATTAGACACATGATTATAAACGAATAACAAGGGTTTGTACGTTATTGTTTACTGCGCTAGTCTTTTTCAAGAACAAGTATTCATAACAAACTATTGTTTATCACGAAAACAATCACTGGAAGGAAAGTGAATGTGGCACAATTGCTCACACTCAATTAAATCTATTCTCAAAACAATAAAGCTCAATACTTTTCTTAGTAAGAACAGGACTTGTCTTAGTAATTACCAGGACTATCGCTACCATCAGTTTTTTCGGCATCAACATGAGGCAGCTTGACATTTTTCGCAGGAACGACCGTTGAAATAGCATGCTTATATACCATCTGACTAACCGTATTTTTTAGTAACACAACAAATTGATCAAACGATTCAATTTGCCCTTGCAATTTAATCCCGTTCACCAGAAATATAGACACCGGGATATGATCTCGGCGTAAAGCATTCAAGTAAGGGTCTTGTAGCGATTGGCCCTTTGACATAATAGTCTCCTTATTCTTCTTATTTGCTTAGTAAAATTGCACTATTTATACTAAAAATCATCACTAAACTTGCTATTGTTTTTATTAAAGTATCTGTACTTATCCACAAACACCAATTTTAAGGAAAGCCTGCAGACTGATTAGCAAACTTCGTTAAACACTTTCCATGTAGTACGTTTAGAAAAACTTATAACCTTTCCTGCTCTTATAAATTTTCACTCATTAGATATCAAACTTTGCTGCATTACCAAAATTATACGACTCTATCTATAGGCTATTTTAGCAGTTAAAATGAACTTCCACCAAAAATATCAACTAATTTTATTTGTGTAGATAGCGAAAAACTATTACCTAAATGAATTCTTTTTTATCTACATTCCACTTTAAATCAAGAAAGTCAGTTAAATCAATTACTCTAGCGACGTTCTCAGTAAATGGGTATAAATTAAAATGAGTTCAAGCCTCAAATAACGATTGGCTATAAAGAAATGTAAGCAAAGGTGTTTTAACTACAAAAACCGACTAAGACTTATTTTCAAACTTCTTTATTAGGTTAATACATAAATCTCTTTCGTTTTTCTCAGTCGGGTCATACCATTGGGCGTCAGGCCAACTTCTGAGCCAAGTGTATTGTCTTTTCGCAAGTTGTCGGGTAGCGATAATCGCTTTTTCTTTCGCTTCAGAAAGAGATAGTTCACCATCCATATATTGCCAAATTTGTCGGTAACCAACACTTCTCATGGAGGGACAGTCTAGATTAAGGTCGCCGCGCTTATAAAGACCTGCAACTTCATCAAGAAAACCATCCTCTATCATTTTATAAAACCTTAATTCAATTCTTTTATGAAGTACCTTTCGATCAGCCGGAGCGAGAGCAATCGAAAGAAGTGGATTAACCAAAGCCCCTTCTTTTTGTTCGGCATGCCAAGCAGACATCGGCTTATTGGTCATTAAATAAACTTCTAGTGCGCGAGTAATTCGTTGTTTATCGTTAATATGTAATCGAGAAGCTGTTTGTGGATCGACCTTTTTCAACTCTTCGTAAACATAAGCCAACCCTTTCTCACTCAACAATTCATTCACTTGTTGACGAACAGCTTCTTGAGTAGCGGGTAATTCTGCCAATCCGTCTTTCAAAGCTTTAAAATAAAGCATTGTTCCACCAACCAGCAAGGGTATTTTACCTCGTAGATGAATATCATTAATTAATGAAGTCACATCTTCACAAAACTGCGAAGCCGAATAGCTTTGACTAGGATCAATAAAGTCTATTAAATGATGCGGGGCAAGTGCTAACTCTTTAGCTGAAGGCTTGGCACTACCAATATTTAATTGTCTATAAACCATCGCAGAATCAACACTAATAATTTCGTACTGCCCAGTCTGATATAACTCAATTGCAAGCGCGGTTTTTCCGCTTGCTGTCGGTCCCATTAAAAAGATGATAGGTGCTTGAGTATTTTTAATCTGCATTAAATAGAGTTTGAACTAATTGATCGGTTAATGGTTTAACAGCATTGTTATTATCTAGCTGATGTTGATTTTCAGCCAAAAGATAATCCATCATTTGAGAAGATAAAGGCATTAAGGAATCACAGATTTCTTTCAATCCAACCTGCAACTGATTAGCCATTCGAACATCTGAGCCTTTAATATCTACTCCACTTTGGACTAACAGTTTTACCCACTTTGGAAATAAATTAATGATCACATCATTCTCAATCGAAGCCAGCCAAGATGGAACCTTTTGAAGTAGAATGCTATTTTCCTTGTCTGGGGTAAAAACAAAACCAAGATTCTGCAGCTTTTTTAAGATATTAAACTCTTCTAAATCAGCAATTTCCAAATTAATAACTTGCGGAAAAAGTAATGGCTTACTAACAGAAATACTCTCTCCCACTACCAATTGCTGTAAATAACCAAACAGCCATTTTTTTTCATCGATGATATATGCAGCTTGCTGAGATAATATAATCCAATGACCGTTACTCAGTCTTAATTGGTTAATTGTGGATGGGTGAGATTGCGTAACCAGTGACTGTGCAACTACAGATTGGTTAACTAAACCGTAATCTCTAACCTGATTATCTTGAGAAGCTTGATTGAAATTATTATTTGCCGATGTTTTAGTATAAGAAAAATTACTAGGCCTACAATTCGCTCCCTGATCACTAAATGAAGAGCGAGAATCCTGCGAAAAATAGTTTTGATCTTTGAAATTTCCGGAATCTGACATCGCAAGTTCGACTCCACCCGCAAAATTTGGACTTGATTCCATGTGAGGAAAACTAGCTTCATTTAATGCATCACCAATGGATTTAACTAATAGATCATGAACCGTACGCTGTTCATCAAACCTAACTTCATGCTTAGTTGGGTGCACATTGACATCAATTTTATGAGGATCAATAGTTAAAAAGATCACATAAGTCGGCATTCGACCTTCTGGCAACAATCCTTGATAAGACTGACGAATAGCATGATTTAACATTTTATCTTTTACTGGACGACCATTAATAAAAACGTATTGAAGATCTGACTCACTACGATGAAAATGATAGCCACCTATCCAGCCCTGAATTTGGACTATTTCATGCTCGCAAGTAAATGGGATGGCATTTTCAGTAAATGGCTTACCGCAAATAGATTCTATTCGTTTTAAATACTGTTGTTTATCCGTGCCTGCAGGTATCCGTTTAACCACTTTATGATTATGCTTAAGAATAAAAGCCGTTTCATAATTTGCTAGCGCGTGGCGTTTAAAAATCTCTTCCACGTGCCCAAATTCTGTTTTTTCAGCGCGAAGAAATTTTTGTCGTGCAGGCGTATTATAAAATAGATCTCTGACTTCAATACGAGTGCCCAGTGTTGCTGATGCAGGTTGAATATCAACATTCATTTCTCGACCTTCAGCAACCGCTTGCCATGCGAAATCGGAATCTTTGGTTCTGGAAGTCAATGTTAATCTAGATACGGAAGCAATACTTGCTAATGCTTCGCCTCTAAATCCGAGGGAGTTAATAGCTGCTAAATCATCGCTGGTGGAAATTTTACTCGTTGCATGACGGCACAGGGCTAACTTAAGATCTTCTTTAACAATGCCGGAACCGTTATCAGTTACTCTAATTAAACGAGTTCCGCCTCGCTCAATATCCACTTCTATTCGAGTCGCGCCAGCATCAATGGCATTTTCCAACAGCTCTTTTACTACCGATGCCGGTCGCTCAACCACTTCACCGGCGGCAATTTGATTAGCGAGACGATTATCTAAACGGTTTATTCGATTAGCCGGTTTTGTAACTTGGGCAAGCAAGTTCACACTCCCGGAATTTGGATGATTTGACCGATTTTTAAACGATCATTTTTTAGTTGATTATGTGCGCGTAAACTGGAAATAGGAATATCATAAGACTGGGCAATTTCAGATAAAGTATCACCAGATTTAACCTCATGAGATTTTGATTTTGCCATTACCGCATACAAACTACCATCGGGAGCATTGGACTTAAAATAAGTTTTAACCCCCGATAAAATTGATTTAGCAATTAATTTTTGATGCTTGGACGATTTAAGTTGCTTGCGTTCTGTTTTATTGGAGATAAACCCCATTTCAACCAAAAATGCAGGAATATCCGGCATTTTAAGAAAAACAAACGCAGCCTTTTTTATTTCTTTACCATGCATTTTAGGCATTTTATTAGCAAGCTGCTTTCTCACTAATTCAGCAGCTTTAAGGCTTTCTCCCACCGAATAATTCATAGACAAATCTAATATAACCTGAGCGACCAAAGGATCCTGGTGAGAAATATCAACCCCCCCTGCCAAATCCGAAGCGTTTCCTTTTTGCTCTAACCAGCGTCCCATTTCAGAGTCAGCACCTTTAGGTGACAATATCCAAACAGATGTACCACGCACACGCTTATCAGTAAAACCATCAGCATGCAGAGAAATAAATAGGTCAGCTCTGTTCTCTCTTGCAATATCAGTTCTTCTTCTTAACTGAACAAAATAATCGCCTGTTCGAGTTAACACTGCTTTCATGCCTTTTTCTTTGTTAATCAGAGCGGCCAATTTTTTAGCCACTGCTAAATTCACACCTTTCTCGCCACCCGGTGCACCCGGATCTTCTCCACCGTGGCCAGCATCAATAACAATAACCAAATCTCTATTTTTATTTTTTACCGCACTTTCTGCAGTTTTAGTTACCTTCTTTTTTCCATTTTTAGGTTTTAGATCAACCACCAACCGGTGTCCAAATTTTTGATAAGGCTTTAGCTTAAAATCATTGGTTGTCATCTTTTGATTTAAATCGATGACAATTCGAGTTTTGGTGGGTTGACTACTACCACGTATATTTTTGACAAAATCTTTAGGTAACTCAATTTTTGATAGATCCAGATTGAGTGACGAGTTTTCAATATCAACCACTAACCGAGATGGGTTTGGTAAAGTAAAAAGCTTATATTTAACATCTTCGCTGAGGTCAAAAACAACTCGCGTCTTTTCAGGATCTTGCCAAAAACGAATGCCATTGATTTCAGACGCGTAGGCTAGATTAAAAAAAATCAAATTAACGAGAATAAAGAGTGTTAATTTTTGCAATAACTGCTTTAAGAGCAACTTTTCACCATTATTAAATTATTGTTTGTTAGAAACAAATAGACATCACAATCTATCAACTAGTTCTTGCCATTGAGGGTTATTCGCTGTCAGTTTAATACTTCTTTGTTCACCTTGATAGCTCAAATAGATCTCAAGGTCAGCTTTTGGTAAAAAAACACCACCTTTTTCCGGCCACTCAATCAAGCATAAGCAGTTTTCATCTAGATAATCTCGAAAACCCATATATTCAAGCTCTTCCCCGTCAGAAAGACGGTACAAATCAAAATGATAAAACTTTTTGCCGTTAATTTGATATGGCTCAACTAATGTATAGGTGGGACTTTTGGTACTCCCTTTATGTCCTGACGACTGCAAAAGACCTCGAACCAAGGTCGTCTTACCAGCTCCAAGAGGGCCATGTAAAAAGACGATACCTTTTTCAGGTATAAATTCAGCGAGTTTTGCACCAAAATCAACAGTTGCTTGTTCGTTTTCTAAAAGGAATTTCACTATAACGTTATTAAATTAGACTATTTTGTGGATATTCTAACACTCTATGGATTTAATAAGTGAGGAAAATATGGAAACATGTCACTGGCTTATAAACCACGATAATCCTGATTGGCTCTCTAAACTATTGCGTTAAAATAGCTTTGAAATAGATCGATTTAGTATCTCATTTGAATAACCGGATAGAGAAATCTAAGGCGTTATTGGCTAATCGGTTTCAACTAACCAATTAATTAACAGTTTCTCACTTAATAACCCGCTCTTGCCATGAAACACACCATTGCGTTCAATAAAGTAGCTACGGGGTAATTCCCCATACCACTGTGAATCTATAAGGTATCGCTGCACATCTCCTAGTCCATCTTTGAAGTAATAATTAGGTAAATCTCCCAACTGAAATTGGGATATGATCTCTGCTCGTTGCTCTGCACTTTCATCATTATCATCAACATTAATAATTACCACAGGTGATAATTGATTTTCTGCTCTTAATTTTTGCACCAGTTCGAGCTCTTTAAAACAAGGAGGGCAATCAACTGACCACAATATCAATAGCCATTGTTTATTCAGGTTTTTAGCCTTAATTTTATTAAACACACCTTCGTCAAACGGCTCAAGAGCAAAAATACTTGAGGAAAAAGTAATCCAACTAAACAAAAAGCCCAGTATTACAAGTTTCTTCCTCATAAAGCTTTAATCCAATGACCTTGCTTATTTCTTTGCCAAGAAACGAAGTTAGCACTTTTCTTTTTAATGAGGAATGGACGATCCGAACCTGATGTTGATGTCGCTAAAATTTTGGCCTGATTGAAATTGGCACCATTATCTAAGGACTGTTGGTGCCAGAGTTGATGTTCTTTACCGTCAAATTGAGTCCAAACAATATCGATTTGATGGCCGTTACTTATCAAATGCGGATGACCTGCCTGTTTTGCTTGTTGACCAATTGCCAAGGGTGTACTTAAAGTTATACCGCTGTCATCACTAAAGGCATAAAAGATACCTTTGCCATTATCGCCTTGATTGAACCAAACCATATGATATCGATTTTCATCAGTGATACTGATCCCACCACCATGATGAGGACAACCGTTGATATACCAGTGATCATGGCTTACCTGTATCGGGGTTGTTTGCTCATTAACCGTAAGTAGTGCAAATTCTCGGATATTATCACCGTAGATATGACGCCATAAAATAGCGAGGTTACCCTGCTGATTGAAGTCCATTGCAATACGACAGCAAACGCAAGTACCATTTGCTAATTGTTGATTACTAAAAATTGGATTACCTTTTCGAATATTGGCTTCTGCTAAAAATAAGGCTGAACCATTCGATTCCTTACCTTGTTTTCTTAACTGATAAGATAATCTTCCGTCTAACCAGACAATACTAATATCGCCTTCAGGGGTAACCAATAACTCATTAAAACTATGCCCAGCTAATAAATTATCATTATTTACAGTAATTGGCTTTGAGAAGGTTCTTCCATAATCATTAGAATAGCTAAAACGTACATCAGCGGTATATTTCTTTTCTCTTGGTTTTGCCCAAGATAAATAGACACCTGTGTAATTATCAAAGGCAATTTTTGGGCGATTTTCATTTCTTGCTGAAATATCCTCAGCTGGAATTTCTACTTTTATCGGTTGAGTAAACACTGCTCCATCATCCTTTGATATTTCAAAGTACATGCCCTGCTTAAAACTCCATAAACGCCACAAATCACCATTAGGCGCAAATGCTGAGGTAACCGTTTGGGCGCAGAGAATATTCGGAGTGGCACAAGACTTACCGTCTTTACTTGTTGCTTCTTGGCGCTGATGCTCCATCGCAGAAACACTAGTTCCTAATGTTAAGGATATTGCTAATAAAGCAAAAAGTTTTTGTATACTTGTTAACATAAGGTTACTCCAAAACTGATGTTTTATTTCCATTGATAATTTATACCTACATAAATAGTTCTAGGTGAACCTGGAGACCATGAGTTCCTTCGATATCGATACTCAGCACTTTGAGCATAGACCTTATCTGATAAATTTAACACCCGGGCATGAATAGCAAATTCAGATGATATTTGATAACGAGCTTTCAGGTTTGAAATTGTATAACCATCATAAGTGCGCGCCATTCCAGTATCGGGGTTTATAGTGTTTCCATCATCCATCCAATACTCACCTATTGATTGCACTTCTAACATAGTTGAAAAACCAGCGATAGATTCAGGGGTGTATCTAAACCGCATATTAGCAATGTAATCAGGTGCAGCCTTCATCTCATTACCTGAATAATCTTCGTGCTCATCATATTCATGCTTGCTTTTGGTATAGCCAAAACTGGTGTTGAATTGCTCGTTCAATGACCAGTTAACAGCTACTTCGTAACCACGATGAATAACTCGACTAGCATTGGTTAAATAGCGCTGTCCACTATCATTGTAGGCATGAACGATACCGTCATCTACATCCATATAATAAAATGCAGCATCAAAATTAACCGCTTCAAAATTAGCTTTATAACCGATTTCAAAAGTATCAGATACTTCAGGATCTACCGGTTTTGGTTCTTCGCTGTCTTTTGTGGTCAAATGATACAAACTACCCGATGTGGGTATTCTAAAACTATTGGCGTAACGGACATACATACTGCTATCTTCACCAAGGTGATAATTTAGACTAGCTTTTGGACTTAAATGTGAAAAATCGTCAGTTCTGTTTTCTAGACTGATTTTGCCATGCCCGATGTCACCGTAAACCCCTAAATGATTTTCAAAATCATACTCGGCATAATCATAACGAGCACCTAGGGTTAAATCCAACTTATCCGTTAGCGCTCGTTTATGTTGGAAATAAGGGGAGATAGAAAAATAACTAGTTGTATCATCATAAAACTTTTCCCCTTCAATAAAGGTGTCAGCCCCCCAACCAGTCGTTGTGAAATCAATGGGTTGATAGGATAATTGATCACCTTCCGTTATTTCAAGATCAAAACCAACCGTTGTTTCACTATCACCGCTATGAACAAAATTTGCTAAGCCTAACAGTCCCATTGTTTGAACATCTGAAACAACTTTTGGCATATTCTGATTCCAAGTCGCAGTATAGTCATTCGTGCGTGACCGCAAGTAGGGGATAAGAGAGTAATAGTTGTTACCCTCGGTTTTATCCCATTGTGTTGAAAGACGCATATATTCAGTTTTACGCAAAGGGTCGCTAGCCAATACTTCATCGGATAGACCTGAGTTTGTAATATCATTTGCGAATAAATCATCCGTTAAACTAGCAGCCATTTCCTGCTCGAGATCAGATATTGAGAATAAGGTGGTTAAACTTTCATTAGTAGAAATTTCATATTCATGGCGAAAGTTAATTTCAACTCGCTCAGAGCCAGTGTGCTCTCTCCAACTATCATTTGTTAAGTATGATGCCGAGATTCTAAAGCCATGCTTTTCAGACGTTTTAGCACTATGACTAACTTGAACTTTGCTATAGTCATCTTGACCAAAAATCAAATCTAAACTTGTCTGTGGTTGTTCTGTGACTGACTCAGATAATATATTAATAGTTGCAGCTACAGCACCGGAACCATATAAAGCAGTACCTGCACCTTTTAATACTTCCATACGAGCAATATTGGAATTAAAGCTAGACCACCAAAGAGCGTTATGATTAAAAAATGCGGGGGATTGTAAAGGAATGTTATCTTGTAAATATAAGTAGTAGCCACTGGTGTTCATTGGCATTCTAATTGCGGCTTTATGGCCCTGTCCACCTGATAGCTGATCAATTAGAACTCCGGAAATACTATTTAAAGATTCTGCCACATGTTGTCCATTATCCAGTTTTAGTTCCTCTTTGCTAATGCCATGAACCGACATGGCAAGATCCGTATCTAGAGTTTCTTTTCTATTCGCTGTAATAGTAATAGTCCCCTCACTATGACTTGTAAGCTCTTCTTCAACCAGCTCCGCCGATACAGCACTACAATAATTAGCAACAATAATTGCCAGAATGGATAGTTTATTAACGTTTTTCATCGCTTTGATTCAAAGATTTAAGTTGATGAAATTATATCAGTGTGCCAGATGTTTGAAGTGTGACAAATCGTCGCACGTTCGTATAATTATCTAGTGCTTGTTTTTGAAATCAAGACAATAAAAGTTAAAAAATCACTAACTAAAAGTGGAAAATTGCGACAGAACTAGAAGATATAAAAAAAGAAAAATAGGGAAGGCTAAGGGTTAAGTAAATGAGGGAAGTATGGAAACAAATCACTCGCTAATAAGCCACGATAATGTTGCCCTTGGCCTGCCGCTTTATCCGCGGCTTCACCATGAATACAAACACCCAACATAGCCGCATCCATTAAACTATACCCTTGAGCTAACAAACTACCAATCAGTCCGGCAAGAACATCTCCCATACCACCGCTTGCCATACCGGGATTGCCGACCGGACAAACAACCTGAAACCCTTTCTCGTCAGTGATAATTGTGCCATTCCCTTTGAGTACACAAACGCCACCATATAGACTAGCGATCTCCAGAGCAGCCATATATCGATCTTGTTTGACCGAATAAATATCAGTTCCTAACAGTCGTGCAGCTTCTCCGGGATGTGGCGTTAGAATACGTTTTGAATTATATCGGTTGGGCGCATCATCTGAAAAATCGGCAAGCCAATTTAGCGCATCAGCGTCCCATACTTGGTTTGAGTCCATTAGCGAACCATTAGTCGATACTGCATCAACCCAAGCTTTACTCCACGGTGATTTGCCAAGACCGGGACCTAGAACCAAGGTAATTTCAGAACCTTCCAATTGATTTACTTGATTCGAAATAGCTTCTTTTTCAATACCTGCAGCCATCACTTCTGGCGTGTAAGTCACTAAAGCTCTTGCCGAATCTTTGCCAACCCAGGCAGAAGTTAATCCACTACCACTACGCGCCGCGGCTGTTGATGCTAATATTGCCGCGCCAGACATGCCATCTTGACCACCAATAACCAAAGTATGACCAAATGCACCTTTATGGCAAACCATTTCTCTCGGCTTTAGTTTGTGTTTTAAACTATACCAATTTTGGGAAAATAAATGAAAGGTATGTTGATCATAATAGGTGTTGGGTATATCAAGCTCGGATAGATCGACTCGTCCCCGGTAATTGGCCGCATCACCTGTGTACATGCCTTTTTTATGAGCAACAAAAGTCACGGTTAGATCCGCACGAATTGCTTCGTTATGAACAAAACCTGTATCAGCCTCAACCCCGGTAGGAATATCAACCGCTAACACGGGCACTTTATTAGCATTGATTCGTTTGATTACTGACAGGTAAGGTTCGATCAGTTTTCCCTTGATACCTGTGCCCAGCATCGCATCGATAATCACGTCATAATCGGTAAACTTAACCACTTGTGGTGATAAGACTTTTACTGCTGTTAGAGGAACTTGTTGGTAAGCAATTAATGCATCACCAGTGAGCTGTTTAGGATCAGCAAGATGACACAAATGGACTTTAATACGCCTTTCTGCTGCCAATTTAGCAACAATAAAACCATCGCCTGCATTATTACCTTTTCCGGTGACAACGATGATTTTTCGAGCTTGTGGCCATTTTGAAACAAGGTGATGAAATGCCGATGCACCTGCTTTTTCCATCAATGGATAAGTGCCATTAGCTTGATGTTCAGCATATCGCTGTTCGATATTCTTTATTTGCTCTGCGCTATAAAGAGCAGATGGTGCTAACGGATGTTTCTTTTTACTTGTCATATCGTTTTATTTTTTCTATTTTAAAGCTTGCCGACTTCAAACTTTTTAATTAGCAAGTTTATTGCCTTAGAGCTTAATAAAATGCTCTCTAAAATATTCTAACTCTTCAATTGACTCACGAATATCATCCAAAGCTAGGTGCTTATTTTGCTTTTTAAAACCACCTAAAATATCGGGTTTCCAGCGTACAGCTAATTCTTTTAAAGTGCTAACATCAATATTACGGTAGTGGAAGTATTCAGATAGTTCTGGCATATAACGTACAAGAAAACGTCGATCTTGACCAACACTATTGCCACACATGGGTGAAACTCCGGCATCTATCCATTCACTTAAAAATTCAATTGTTGCCTTTTCTGCCATTACATCTGTTATCTGACTATCTAGTACTCTTTGAGTTAATCCGGAATCGCCATGATGTCTAACACACCACTCATCCATATCGTCTAACAATTGTTTAGGCTGGTTAATTGCCATCATTGGCCCTTCTGCCAAAATATTTAAATCTTTATCAGTAACAATAGTGGCGATTTCAATAATTTTTTCTTTGTCTGGTTCTAGCCCAGTCATTTCAAGGTCTATCCAAATCAGGTTGCTTGAGTTTTTCACTAGTTAATCCTTAGCTATTAGGTTCGATTACAAAGATTGATATTCTAAGTTTAGCAGGAAATGAATAAACTTTTCGAGTTCAGATCTATTTGAGTTCATATGTTCGAGTTGCCAGCTGTGTTAAAATAATCGCTACTGAAAGCTAACGGAAATTAACCTTGGCAAAAAGAGATAAATTAACCCACCGACAGAAGCGCCAAATAGCTAAAACCCAGAAGAACAAAACCTCGGGGGAAAATTCTAATATCGAATTAGGCAATTTAGGTGAGCAATCTGAAGGTGTAATGATTTCGCGCTTTGGCGAGCAGGCCGATGTATTGGAAGTTAAATCTGGCAATACCTATCGATGCTTCTTACGCCAAAATTTAGGTGCGCCGGTTCCCGGTGACCGAGTCATTTTCCGCCTAGACAACAATGAGCAAGGTATCATTGAGTCAATTAATGAAAGAAATTCCCTTTTACAAAGACCTTCGCATCATCAAGGATTGAAACCGGTTGTTGCTAATATTGATCGAGTATTTATTTTAGTTGCACCTTTACCCGATTTTTCTACCATTTTGCTCGATCGGTATTTAATCGCGATTGAAAATACTGGAATTGATATTGTTATTGTGGCAAATAAATGGGACTTAATGGACGAGATAAAAGCTCAATCAATCGAACCACAATTAAGTATTTACCAAGGCCTCGGCTACCCCCTTGTTAAAATAAGTACCAAAGAAAATCTCGGCCAACAAGCATTGCTTGACGAAATAAAAGATCATTCCAGTATTTTAGTTGGACAATCAGGTGTTGGAAAATCATCGATCATTAATTGGTTATTTCCAGCTCAGTCACTGGCGACTAAATCAATTTCAGAAAATTCAAGGCTTGGCCAGCATACAACTACTGCATCTCAACTATTCTGCTTGACTGAGAATACGATAGAAAAGGGTTTTATTATTGATTCACCCGGCATCAGAGAGTTCGGGTTGTGGCATTTAACTAATCAGCAAATAGCCAATGGATTTAAAGAATTCCAACCCTTATTAGGTAGTTGTAAATATAGAGACTGCAAACATATCAACGAACCTGGTTGTCAAATTGTCGAAGCAGTAAAACAAGAAAAAATATCGAACCAACGTTGGCTAAATTATAGAAAAATATTAGCTAATAATGAATCAACTAACTAAATCCCTCACCAGTTCTTTATTATTTTTTATTGCAAATTCGGTTAGTTCATTAAGCGACATAGGTTTAGCAAAAAGATAACCCTGACCATAGTGATAATCAAACTGATTCAATTTATCCAACTGTTCTTGTGTTTCAATCCCTTCAGCTACAATTTTCATTTCTAAATTACTAGCCATCGAGGCTATCGAATTAACTATCGCAAGATTTTTATCCCCTACCTCCATGGCATCAATAAAAGATTTATCTAATTTAATTACATCAAAAGGGAATTGATGGAGATAACTTAAAGATGAAAAACCTGTTCCAAAATCATCAAGATAAATTGAAGTTCCCATTGATTTTAATTCTCTCACAAAACTGATTGCAGCTTTATAATCTTCAATTAATATACTTTCCGTGATCTCAATATTTAATAGTTTAGGGTCAATTAATGTTTTAGCAAAAAGTTCTCTAATAAAAATATCAAAACTTCGCGCTAAAATCTGAATTGCAGATACATTAACATTAACACTCAAAGATTTAGTCGCTGGATGTGTTGCAAATACCTCTAGTGCTTTAACCGCTTCGACCGCGACATACTCTCCAATCTCTACAATAATACCTGTTTCCTCAGCTATTGGAATAAACTCATCCGGTGACATAAAACCTTTTGTCGGATGTTTCCACCGAATCAAAGCCTCACAACCAAATATCTTGTTACTACGCAAATCCATGACCGGTTGATAAACTAAATACATATCTTTGTTTTTAATAGCATCTCGCATATCATTTTCAATTTCCATTCGCGAGGTCACTAAATTTTTAATCTCTGAGTCAAACAGACAAAAACAGTTTTTTCCTTGATGTTTTGCCTGATACATCGCGGCGTCTGCATCACTCATAATTTCAGCTGCGGACGAAGAATCAGAAATCGACAAACGAATTCCAATACTTGCACTTGTAATCAGCGAATGCTTTTCAACAACAACCGGCTTTTTTAACTCTTTTAAAATTCTAGCAGATAAATTAATTGCCGTTTTTTGGTCGTCAATTTTGCGCATTAATATACAAAACTCGTCACCACCCAATCTTGCTACAACATCATTTTGTCGTAAACAACTGGTTAATCTGGCTGACACTTCTTTTAAAAACAAATCACCCACATGGTGACCTAAACTGTCGTTAATCAATTTAAACCGATCAAGATCGAGAAATAATACCGCAAAATGATTATCTGAAATAAACTCTCCTGATTTAATTAAATCATTAAGTTGATTTGAAAAACAAAGTCTGTTAGGTAAACCTGTCAAATTATCATGAAGCGAATCATGTTCCAGTTGCTGCTCAATTTTTCTTCTTTTTATAATCGTTTCTTCAAGCTCTGATGTTCTCTCCTTTACTCGATGTTCTAATTGTTCGTGAGCAGCCTTAAGAAAATCCGCATCTCTTTTTCGCAAAATAGCCGTCGCAATTTGTTTACCTATTGTGACGAGAATCTTCCTATCTATTTCATCATAAATAATATCTTTTGTATAACTTTGTACCGCTAAAACTCCAAAGGTACGATCATTATCTTTAAGCGGAACACCTAGATATGAAGTACAGTTAGAACCCGTTACAGATTCTTCATCATCGTCATTTCGATTAAAAAGAATGACTTCCCCCGACAATAATATCTGTTCAGTAAGGCCGGTACGTTTATTTTCCTCAGTCATAGGTCGTTTTTCAGGCGTACTATCTAACTGATCAACATGGTATAAAAATTCAACAAACTGACTATCATCAGAAATTAGTGCAACATATTCATTTTCCGCATACATTAATTGTGAAATAACCTGATGCACACTCTTAAAAAAGTCATCCAAACTTCTTGAGGTGCTCACCAGATCAGTAATTTTAAATAATGCCGCTTGAATATCCTCACTTTTCTTCCGTTCTTCTATTTCAATTCTCATTGCAACATTAATTTCTTTAAGAGATTCCGTTCGTTCTGTGACCCTCTGCTCTAAGAAACGATTTGCTTCAATAAGACTTTCTTCAGACAATTTACTCTTAATTAATAAGGCAATTTGCCTTGAAACAAATTGCAGGATATCTTCTTCTTTCTTACCAAATATAATATTAGGGTCGTAGCTTTGAATAACCATAGCCCCCAGCAACTCCCCTTTATAATCAAGAGGTACACCTAACCAATCAGACGCATCTGAACCACGCAAAGTAATCAGATCTTTTTCTTCTAATTTTCGAGCCTGCTCCATATTAATATGAACCATTTTGCCAGTTTTGAGAAGGTGTCCGGTAGCCGTTTTTCTTAAGTCATCTTGCGTCAATACACCGAGATTATCAACATTTAAGTCAGTATCAACTTCATCAACAAAATAAACAAACTCAACTCTATCTTTTTCTTGTTCATAACGCGCTATAAAGAAGTTTTCTGCGTAGGTTAGCCGCCCAATAATTTTATGAATTTTTGCATAATAATCGTCCATAGAATCGCTTGAAATTCCCAGCTCGGTAATTTCATAAAGTGCTGACTCTACGTCGGCAGAATAGTTTTTTATTTTTATTTTCTGATTAGTCAAAATCAGTTTACTCCAAGTACTTGTTTTTCTATATCATCTACCGCACTTTGTTTTAATACAATAATTGCAATACGCCGATTAATCGGTGAATAAGAATTTTCATTATCAAATAACATCGATGATGAAAAACCTTCCACCCTCGCTATTTTTGTTTCACTAATACCACTTTGATTGAGAACACGCCTCGCAGCATTTGCTCTATCAGAAGACAACTCCCAGTTGCCATAGTTCTCTCTTGCTACATAAGGTTTTGCATCAGTATGCCCCGTAATACTCAATTTATTGGGAACTTGAACCAATACGCTAGCCAAACCTTTTAAAATATCTGTTGAATAATATTTGAGCTCCGCACTACCACTATCAAACATTGGGCGTTTATCTTTATCAACAACCTGGATTCTTAATCCACTTTCAGTGATATCAATATAAACTTGCTCTTTGAAATCTTCAAAAGCCGCCGCAGAGAATACCATTTCTTCCAGTTTTTTCTTCAATTCTTCCAATTTTTCTAATTCTTGTTTTTCCGCTAAATCCATTAGCGCTTCTTCATCTAATTCATCAACTGGTTTTTCTACTTCAACACTTGGCGCATTTATCTCAATTACCGCCGAATCAGCCCCTCCTTCGCCAATAATTGATGGCCCAGCCCCAGACTGCACCAGCGTGCCAGATGGGTCATGAAAGTAACCAGAAATTGCTTGTTTTTGTTCTTCATTGGTATTTCCCATTAACCAAAGCAATAGGAAAAACGCCATCATCGCAGTCGCAAAATCAGCAAATGCTACTTTCCAACTACCCCCATGAAAATCATGACCTGCTTTTTTTACTCGCTTGATGATAATTGGTCTTGGCGTTTGTGTTTCATCGTTCATGATTATAACGTGTTACTTGACGCCCCGAACGCATTCTTCTAATTCATAAAAACTCGGCCTAACATCAGAAAGTAATGTTTTTCGCCCAAATTCCACAGCAATTTGCGGAGGCATGCCATTAATGGTTGCCAAAATACAAACTTTCATACATTCATAATACTTAGCTTCTTCATTCGACAAATTTTCTAGTGCGTTTGCCATAGGTGAAACAAAACCATAGGCCAGTAAAATACCCAAGAATGTTCCTACCAGAGCAGCTGCAACGTGCACACCTAACTCTTCTGGGGGGCCGCCCAAGGCTCCCATAGTGATAACAATTCCCAATACCGCTGCGACTATTCCGAACCCAGGTAAAGCATCAGCCACCTTAGCTAATGCATGTGATGGCGCAGCTGTTTCATGATGATGAGTCTCTAGTTCAATATCCATCAGATTTTCAAGCTCATAAGCCGTCATATCTCCAATAACCATTAAACGCAAATAATCACAAATAAATTCCAATACATGACTATCGTTACTAACATCAGGAAAACGTGCAAAAATATCACTTGAGCTAGGATCTTCGATATGCCGTTCGATGGCAATTAACCCCTCTCGTCGAATAACGCTAAATAACTGATAGAGCAAAGCTAAAAGCTCAAGATATAATATCTTGGTATGACGCTTACCAAGAAATAGCTTAGGAAATTGCTTAAAAGTTCTAGCTGTCACACTTCTTGAGTTTGCAATGATGAAAGCACCTAACGCTGCACCACCAATAATAATTAGCTCAAACGGCTGCCACAAAGCAGCAAGTTCTCCATGTGATAACACATATCCACCTAATACGGCGGCAACTACGATAAATGCACCTATGACTACGTTCATTACTTCAGAAACCTAATCTTCTTAAATAAATCAATGATATAGACTAAATATAGTTAACTTTTATGGTTTCCGCTTGGTTTCCGCGCAGAAGTTAAAGTCTGATTCCTCATTTTGATGCAATTTATTCATAAGGAATTAATGCTCAAGCGAGTTAATTAAGTTAGAATCGGCAAAAATCAATTCCAACACGAGCCTTTCATGTCATTTTCAGACAACCTTAAAATATTCTTTCAATATGTCTTACCCAAGCACGCTGTTTCAGTATTAGCTGGAAAACTTGCTGACGTTAAAACTCCTTGGTTTAAAAACTTGTTTATCACACGCTTTGCCAAGGCTTATAACATCGATATGAGTATAGCGATTGAGCCTGAGTTAACTAACTATGCTTGCTTTAATGATTTTTTTACTCGTGCAATCGATCTTGCTTCTCGACCAATTAATGATGATGACAAGAGTTTTTGTTCTCCCGTTGACGGTGCAATTAGCCAGTTTGGAGAAATTGAATCAGGCAGAATTATTCAAGCTAAAGGGCATGGTTTTTCAGCGCTTGAGCTTTTAGGTGGCGATAATGAGCAGGCTGCAGTTTTTAAACAAGGTGAATTTACGACTATATATCTCGCACCAAAAGACTACCATCGAATCCATATGCCTTGCGATGGAAAACTAATATCCATGGCTCATGTACCAGGCCAACTATTCTCAGTGAACCCTCTAACAGCTCGTAACGTACCGAAGCTTTTTGCTAGAAACGAGCGAGTTGTTTGTCATTTTGATACCGCTTTTGGAAAAATGGCGATGGTGCTGGTTGGCGCAACCATCGTCGGTAGTATTGAAACAGTTTGGGCTGGCAATATCACTCCACCTAGTCGAAAATCAGTCGAAACATGGGACTATCACGATCAAAACATCAGCCTTAAAAAAGGTGAAGAAATGGGACGTTTTAAATTAGGCTCAACCGTAATTCTATTGATGGAAAATAAAAACTGGCAGTGGGATGATTCTGTTCAATTAGAAACGGATGTTGTTTTGGGACAACGGTTGGTTACTGAGGAAGTTTGATTGGTATTTTTCGCGGCGCGGGATGAGCTTTCGTCCCGGCGCGAATTTGTTATTCAAAATGCTAGCTATAGTTTTTGAATGGAAACGTGCTTACCATCTTTCGATGCAGCCAGTTCTAAATTGTAGGTTTTACCACATCCTTCTACACGCCAATGCTCCTTCGATAATTTCTTACCGAAATAATCACCATCAGGCAAGGCTCCTATATTTGATATACTTAAAATCTCGTTACATCCATTTTTATTCAAGTATGATTTAATCAATGGCAACGATAGCTTAGCTAACGTTTTATTGTCGCTAGTTCCTGTCGTACTGCAACCCGCTAAAACCAAAAAAGCTACATAAACTATTACTTTTAATATCATATTATTTCCTTATTATTGTATTAGAACTAACATCAACGACCACACAGCTTAATTATTCCTCTCTTAGTGGTATGGATGGTAAGTTATTACACGATTTATGTAACAACAAATAGGCTACAGAAGCTTATAATAAATCTCAACCTTTATTAATCGATTAAGATTCTTGCTTTTAAACACTCTTCCACAACTCCCGCTTCACCATAACCCTTTTAAATGCATCATCCTTCAGATACATATCAAACCACACTTTTAATTTTTTATAACAAGAATCATCAAACCAATTTTTATCGACAAAGGCAAATTGTCGGATAAAAGGAAAAATAGCAACATCTGCAATGGTTTTGCTATCCCCTATAAGAAATTTATTTAGCGATAAACGCTCTTCTAAGTCGCTTAAAAAGAACTCACAATTTGACCGATATTCTTGCTCTGTTTTCTCTGGAAACCTAGCAGCATACTTGTATTGATCTAACCGAGGTTTAAATTTATTATCATTTTTTTCTATCAGTAACTTCGCTTCAGCTAATATTTTTTCTTTTATGAGCTGAAAGTTATCATTTTGCTGTAACGCCCAAAACATAATATCTATACTTTCATCAATCACTTTACCATTAGGTAAAATTAAAACAGGCACGGTTCCTTTTGCTGAAGCTTGCAGCATTTCCTTTGGTTTATCTCGCAGTAGAATTTCTCGAATTTCCACCGACACCTGTGCAGCATCAATAGCCAGTCTCGCTCGCATTGCGTAAGGACACCGTCGAAAACTATATAAGATTGGTTGGGAACTTACTTGTTGAGAATCTAGTTTTTGAGTGCTGTGCTTTTGCATACTATTTAAAGTATGACTTCTGTGATATTTTTCTTACCTAGTTTTAGCATCAATAGGCGATCGATTCCTAACGCGACTCCAGCACAATTAGGCAAACCTTTTTTTAATGCATTGATGAAACTGTCATCAATCTCTATTTCTTGGCTTCCTAATTTCTTTCTGACTTTGTTATCTTGTTCAAATCGTTCGCGCTGTTGAGGGGCATCAGTTAACTCATTAAAACCATTAGCCAATTCCATACCACCCAAATAAACTTCAAACCGGTCAGCTGTTGTTATTCCGTTTAGACTTCTGGTTTTAGCTAAACTCGCTTGGCTTGCAGGGAAGTTTTTTACTATCGTAATTTGGTTTTTATCGAAGTTCGTTTCAATTTTCTCACTAAATAATAAGGTTAGATAATTATCAAATACTAGATTTTCTGGAAGTTCACCTAGTAGTAGCTCGGATTCTTCTTTAAGCGATTCAAATGAAACCTTAAATGGATCAATGGACAGCGATTTAATAAAAATGTCTCGGTAACTAACAATTTTGATTTCTTTGATTCCAACAATTTGTTGAATAAACTCACTCACTTCGTCGATTAATTTTAAATGGTCAAAACCAATCCGATACCACTCAAGCATAGTGAATTCAGATGAATGAATTTCACTTTTTTCATCAGCACGGAACATTTTACTTAATTGAAAAATATCTCCCGAACCTGAACTGAGTAATTCTTTCATTGCGTATTCAGGTGATGTTTGTAAATAGCCTTGCTTATTTCCCTTGGAGTCGATAACAGAAAGTGCCGACATATAGGGATCAGTCACTGTGTATTTTCTTAATAAAGGCGTATCGACTTCTAAAACATTACGTTGATAAAAAAAGTCTCTAACTTGTTTGAGCAAATCATTTCGGTTTTTTATTTTCGTTGCTATGCACATCAACAATATCTAACTTTCGACAAAAGCTCGTTCAATCACATAATCACCTTGTACACCTTTTTTGCGGCTTTCTTCAAAACCTTTTTCGTCTAAAATAGCACAGGTTTCTGTGAGCATTGATGGACTACCACAAATCATTACTCGATCAAGTTTTGGGTCAAGCGACGGTAAGCCAATATCAGAACAAAGCTTTCCTTGTTTCATTAAATCAGTAATTCGACCTTGGTTTTGATATCTTTCTCGGGTAACACAAGGGTAATAAATGAGCTGTTCTGAAATCATATCACCAAGATATTCATGCTGTTTTAGATCTTCAGAAAGCATTTTGTGATACGCCACCTCATTAACAAATCGAACACCGTGAAATAAAACCACTTTCTCAAATCGCTCATAAGTTTCAGGGTCTTTAATAATACTTAAGAAAGGCGCTAACCCTGTTCCAGTGCCAATTAAGATGAGGTTACGCCCATCTCTTAAATCATCAATCACTAAAGTTCCGGTTGGTTTGCTTCCAATCAATACTTCGTCACCGACTTTTAGATGCTGAAGTTTTGAGGTCAAAGCCCCATCTTGAACTTTGATGCTAAAAAATTCCAAATGCTCTTCATGATTAGCGCTGGCAATACTATAGGCACGCATAATTGGTTTTGCACCTTCTTGCTCTAAACCAATCATAATAAATTCACCGTTTCTGAATCTTAAGCTAGGACAACGTGTGGTTTTAAAGGAAAATAATGTGTCATTCCAATGAATCACATCAATGACGGTTTCTGTTTTATATTTACTGCCCATGATAATAGCCTTTAACGGAAAGGAGTTAGTACTGATTTATGGAGACGTTCGGTTAAAACTCAATAGTGTTATTGCATAATCTTATTGCATAATGATTTTAGCGAGAGAGCTCTCTTTTATCTGTACCGGTTGCTTTTCATCATCCAAAGTAAAACTAACACCGAGTTGCTCAAAAGTTGATTGATATTCGGGGAAGTGGGTTGCACTAGAAAATTCTTGATATAACTGTCTAAAAATTGTCACTTCTGATAATTCATCCAGCTTAGCTGATAGCTCATTGCCAGACCAAATCTTATCCCCTTCTAAACAGCAACGGTTTAGTTTTAGCAAAACATCATTTAAACCCAACTCTCCATTAGACTCTTTACGTAACGCGATATCTGCTTTTAAGAAATAAAGCGCTCCACTCCAATAAATCCGCATTGTTCTTCCTGAACGACCTTTGCTTCTTCGCAGTTTAGAAGTCACCGAAAGCGTTTCATTTTTGAGCTTTTGAGTTCCTTTCTCTCCTCGTTTAAAACCTTTGTTGATCTTTAACCATGCTTTTTCTTGACTAATTTTTCCAGACTTAGCCAAGAGAACGTATTGCAAATAAGAAGCAAGTCCTTCTGATAGCCAAATATCATCATAATGAATCTTGGGTAATAACTGATGACTAAACTCATGTGTTGCCGTCCAGTCAGAATAAAATTCTTCGATATCGTGAGATGGATTAACTACAAATCGAATTCCAAAACCATTTCCTCGGCTAAGATAAGCCCAAGGAACAGGACCTCTATTCGCTTTTTCTTTCGCAATAACAATAATCTGAGTCTGTTTAGCTGGATAAGTACCTAGATAGTTATGTAACCCTTTTCCAACATATGTTAGCCATTGAATGAGTTGGTCATGTTTCTCTAAATTGCGAGCTGAAGCAATATTAAGGTAATGCTCTTGATCGATATGAGAAACCTGCCTTGAAAAATCGCCAATCAACAAAGTATAACCCCACTCTTGAGGCTGACTTCCTAGTCGGTATTGGTGTTTAGATAAATCGAACTGTTGCCAAGGTGTGGACATTTCAGCCCATGAAGGCAATTTAAATGAAAGCTGCACATCATACTTTTTATTGATTAACTCCGGCAACCAAAGCCAAGTATTTTCTTCAATAAAAGCAACATTCTTACGATTAACTGAATCCTTTGAACGTTTAGCATGATGCCTTTTTATATTAACTTGATAACTAAGACAGGCATTCTCCGGCAACATTCTAGTCTTCCAATAACGTCCTTGGATTTCTATAGGGCCTTGCTTTGATTGAGGAAAAACGACTAAATCTTGATTGCCGTTTTTATTTGTTATGGCTAAATACTCCGGTGCCTTACCATCAAAACAGATCTCAACACTAGCATTTTCAATATTTTCATCAATCGTAATTTGATACTGATGTACGCCAGCATGAGCCTTAAAAATAAAGACACTGATCAGAAAGGTAAAAATGATTGTTATATGGGGCATTTAACTAAAAATATCTCAAAATCTACTGCTAGGAACATTAATGTAAAGTCAGTTAAAAGTCGACTCTATAATTGTAAATAGATGATACGGAATATAGGCTCTATCCAACAAGCAATCCTACCAATGAATCTGCCAAATTAGAAACCGGTTTTTGAGAACACAATTTCTTACAGGCTAAATGTAGCTCTTTAGTTTCATTTTTTTGCATCATTTCTATCTTATCTTTTAAATCATTGTCTGCCATAGAAATTGAACTTCTATCTGCGTGATTTTTAGATTTTAAAATAGTAAACAAATAAATAAACCGACCAATCACAACATAAGGAAAATTCCGGTTTTTAATCGGCCCAACAATCGCTTGATAGCCACCTAAGGGTAATCCTTTAACATTTAATTTAACTAATTTATCTGCGCCAAACCATGCGCTGGTAAAACCTAATACACCGCCCCCAATTGCGCCGAGCATAAAACTATGACCCGCTACAGCGGCATCTACAGCCGCTCCAGCAATAGCACCCGTCATCCCGCTAACCGTTGCCAACTGTTGCTTATTAAGCCCCCAAGCGTACCACTGTTCACTATCAAATAAATCGGGGGGTAAATTAATATCTTCTTTTTCTAATTGACATTGAGTATGAGAAAAAATATGACAAAGCTCTTCAAAAGCTTTTTTTTCTCTTTGTTTCATCCACTCGCTATATTGCTTGGTTAATAAGGGTTGTAATGATTTTGCTTGTGATTCAGACAAAACTTTTTGATGATATTGGTAGCTACACAAGTCCGTTAGTAAAGTACTTAGTAATTCAGCACTTTGATAAGCTCTCATTTTTTGATGAGATTGCAGATCCGCAATCACTTGAGTCAGAGTTTTTTGCCAACGAGGTTCTAAATGTGAAAATGCCTCAAGCAAAGCTGTTTGCTTACTAAAATCAGCCTGCATCGGATTAAACACCCTCACAATCTTAAAAAATTGATTGAGAGCATTTTGCCAAGATTCTACGTGACTATCGTTTTCAATTGGATTAATCAACGCCATACTAGGACGGCCAGTCCAACGTAGTATCTCCATTTCCGATTCATACTCAACCCCATAAGGTCGAGAGCCATCAACCACATATAAAATTGCTGCTCCTTGAACTAAAGGTGTTAACAGCTCAACCTCATCGGGGAACATTTTTTTGCAAGTTGCATCATTAATAAATTTTTCGACGGCATTAGCTCGTTGATCGGCGCTGTCAGCATTTTTTTTCAACCAAGCGAGAACTTTTTTTGGCCTTTGAAAACCGGGTGTATCAATTAATTCAAATCCTGCATTTCCGGTATCAATTTTATAACGGTTGGACTCAACAGTCGTCCCACTTTGTTGTGATATTTTGATTGAATCATTTCTTGATAGAGTAGAAACGATCGATGATTTTCCTTTGTTAGGGTGCCCAACCACCGCAAAAGAGGCTCTCGAATCCATAAAACTCATGATTCCTCCAATTGCAACAATTTCCAAGAAGGTAGATTGATAACAAATCGTCGCCACTCATTAAGATGTTTTGATTGAAGTTTTTGCAGCCCCTGATCATTCCAATCTATAGGTAGCAAATAACCATTACCATTTTTCATAAAATCAGATAATTCTGCCAAAGGTGGCTCCCACCCTTTTACAATTAACAATTGCGTTTCTTGCCATCTCTCTGCAACCATCTGATCGGAATCACTGACTAATGGTCCCGCTAGAATAACTGTTCTCTGCTTACCATTAATTCTTCCTTCCAGAGTTTGCAATAAATTCGAATCAATAGCACACCAGTTATTCAGAGCATAATCCTCCTCAATATTGGTAACAATTGGTGCTAGTTTGGTAAGCTCATCATGGCTATTAGAAAGTTTAGAAGAGATGATTTTATGAGGGAAGTGTTTTTCTTTTTTAGAAAAATGATTAACAACAACTAAACTAATACTCATAGCAATCAGTCGTAATAAAAAAGCATAAAATATTTGAGCCGCCAATATAAACTGCCACCATGCTGAAAAATAACTAATCGAATTTTGATTAGCCGCTATTCGTGAATCTTGAGTATGAATAAGTAATTCTAAATTTGGTTGCGCCGATTGCCAAAAGTGCCAAGGAGATGCGAAGAACTCTAAAACTGGAAAAACCTGCTCAGCATTTAACAAGGTACTTCGCCAAATAAAATTAATATCTGTTGAAATCAATAGAACCAATAAAACTAATAAACTGGCAAGACTAAAGACCAAGGCTGCTAATTGACTTTGAAAGAAGAATTTCCACTTAGAATGTTGCTGATTTTTTTGCAACAAAAAGGCTCTTTGCTGCGTCTGTGACCAAAGAGGTAAAAGGCTTGTTAAATTAGCAAGGTTAATACCTTTGTTAAAAAAAATGCTTACCGTAGAAACAAGCAGACTAACAAGAGGAAGAAATACGTAAACAATGAGGAGGTGCAGGATATTAACTCGTCCTTGCTCATCTCCTATAAGCAGCCCCCAACTGACAAATAAACCGAGAAAAAAACCGACAAAAACAACTAATCTAGTCGTGTTAACTTGATTAATAAAATTTTGATTGCTCTTAATTTGAGATTCGCTATCATTCATTAAATTGAATATTGGGCTTATAAACTAGGCTGCTTCGTTGGCTTCCAACACCATCGACTCTAACTTATCTAAATCAGGAATAGAGGCTGGAACCGAATCAATTTCAACTCGCATTTTTTCCGCCTCAGATAAATTCTCGTCTTGGATATATTCAATATTATCAAGCCTAACATGAGATAGCCTTGGAATGCCTTGTACAACAATCGCAAGATAAGGTAGTTCTTTATTCATATTAAGAGTGTGAGCGATTGCTACCCGTGAACGCTTGTTCGCTTGGGGATCTTTTTCCCCTTTAATCAAATCAATCGATATTAGAGGAATATCGATTCCACGCCAAACTAAATGACCTAAATACCAATGAGGTCTTTCAGAATTATCCTCAAATAGTTCAACATTACTGAAAGGGACTACTTCCGCAACATTGGTATTCGGCAATAAAATATTACTATTTACCGTTGGGATCATTAAGCTATAAACTTCTTGAATATTGTCAGCCATTGGCTTATCTCTCTAATATAGAACCTAAGAACCAAAGTTCGAAAGCTTGTTAGTCTCATTTAAATGCTCAGCTAATTTTTCAGCCAATTTTTCTGGTGTATCAATCACACTTGCCAACTCTGCATTTATAATCGCTTCTGGCATCGATGAATCCGCACAAGTATCCAGCGACTGTGCCCAAACTTGGCCACCTTCATCTATCATTTTTTTAGCGCCTTTAAGGCCGTCTTGTCCCATACCACTAAAAATAATCGCGCCACTTTTATTTCCATAAACCGACGCTAAAGAACAAACTACATCATCGATACAAGGGGTGTAGGGTTCACTCCACTTTTGTGAATGATCCACCAACATTGAACCATCTTTTAGAAAAACAATCTTGCCTTTCAAGGGCGCTAAATAAACTCTACCTGACTCCATTGGGTTACTACCATTGGCAACTTTAACATCAAAACTACTGCTACTTGTAAGGATCTCCGCTAACACGGGCAAAAAACTATCGTCAATATGCTGAGTAATAATAAAGCTTGCCTTAATATCTGCTGGTAAACTTTGTAAGAAACGCTTTACCGCAGCGGGTCCGCCTAAAGATGCACCAATAGCCCAACAAGGAATCTTTTCTTGAGGTTCTGATATTGGCTCAATTAATTCATCGAATTCAAGCCCCATTGCTGCATCTTCAAGCATCGGTATTTCAAAAATGGGAGGAGCGCTAGCTTCTTCCTGCTCATCATTTGTCTTAAGGTTAATCTCTTCTTCAAGAGCAATCTCTTCATTAACAACAATTCCTTCGTCAAGACCAATGTTATCCTCAAAACCGCTATCTTTGTCAGGAACAATCGATTCTTCGACCAATTGAAGGTGTTCTAGATTTATTTCACTATCATCCGGACTTTCAATTAAATCTTGCGTTTCACTGTCATATACTTGTGTAGGTAAAGCATCTTCTAAGTTTTCTTTTGTAGATTCTCCAGAATCCATTTCTTCCATTTCAAAATCAAACTCTTGCTTATCAGGTAAATTTATTTCTTCTTCAGAAGAATTAGACTCTTCAGCCAGCTCAGCTTTTAAACTTTCTTGTTCTTCTTCAATAAAGACTGCACGCCCAGATGTTTTTTCAGATTCAGTCAGCTCTAAACTAAGTTCGCTAATATTAGCTTCCACTTCTATCGTTTCAGTTTCATCAATATCTGAGACTTCAACGTTTGGCTCTACTGAATTATAGAATTCGTCTTCTTCATCAATAAACACCGCTTTGCCTGTAATAGATCGCTCTTCTTCAATTGATTCTAAACTAAGCCCCTCAAAATCAACTTCTGCATTATTTGCATTTTCTTCTGAAGTCTCCTCTGAATTATCCTTACTTAATATCTCTTCAATTAAGCCGTCTCCCGTTAGAGTATCGTCTTCCAGAATATCTTCTAAAATAGGAACTTCATCATCTTCTATAAATACAGCTTTGCCGGTAACCGTTTTCTTTTCTTCTTCAAGTTCTTCTAATGATAAGCCAGCGTCTTCTAACTGAATCTCATCAGACTCAGAGGATAAATCTATTGATTCGTCTGTTTCAGGCTCAAGATCTTTTAGGAAGTCAGCTTTACCAGAAATCAGTTCTTCAAGTGCGCCATCATCGAGTGATAAATCATCTGAAACTAATTCAAGATCATTCACAATTTCAGCTTCTAGCTCTTGCTCTAGAATCGGTGTTTCAATTTCATCAGCTTCTTCAAGTGACAGTAAACCAAAATCACTATCCATTTGAATTTCATTTTGCTTATCCGATTCTATTTCAAGGCCTGATTCTATTTCAAAATCCAAGCCTATATCTGAATCTATATCAGAATCTGGCTCTATATTAAACTCTGCTTTAGTCTGAACCTCTTCATTAATTAGCTCTTGGCTTTGCTCTTCTTCAATCTCATAAATAGAACTAAGATCCGCTTGAATATCATCTTTAGCGGACTCCAACATAGGTATTGAACTATTAGAAAAATCAATTGTTTCTAAAACATCACTCGAAGCCAACTCTTCATTTGAATCCGAATTTAACGAATAGGGAGTCTCTTCCGGTTCACTAAAGTCAATTTGAGATTGACTTGATTCTTCCGTTATTTCAAGAATTATATTTTCATCATCTTCTGATTCTTCGGATTGTTTTTCTTGAATAAAATCATCTTGAATCGATTCTCCTTGCGATAAATCATCTCGTACGGATTCTAGCTCCTCTCCAATTTCTGAAGTTTCAAGCATTTGATCCAATTCAGATTCATCCAAAACAATGTCTCTTAATTCTTCATCAAAACTAGGAGTTTCTTTAGAACTAATATCTTCCTTAAGAATACTATTATCAACTTCTAACGTTGAATCTATCGGAGAGTCTATCGTATTAGGTTCAACATCATTTATTTCATCAATTAACGAAAGTGATTCTTCAACATGGGAATTTAAATCCGGAGAAATATCTTCTAGTTCCGAAACAAGCTCAGCAGCAATGTCACTGGGTAAACCTATGGACGTCGACTCTAGTTCATCTAAAGCTGAAGCTAGATGGTCTTCAATTTCTATTGATTCTTCGATAGAATTTACTCTGGAAAAAGATACCTTTTCCTCATCTTCAACATCTAACGAATCAACTTCGATTTCCTCTTCTGTTGTGCCATCTTTAGCTTCTAGTTCTTCTAGTTCTTCTAGTTCCTCTAATAAAGTTTCTGAAGTTTCTGAAGTTTCTGAAGTTTCTGAAGTTTCTGAAGTTTCTGAAGTTTCTGAAGTTTCTGAAGTTTCTGAAGTTTCTGACTGCAGTTTTAAGCTGTCAGTTAAACCGGTCAACTCATATAAACGGTTAACTAAATTTTGACACCAATATTTGGCATGAGATTGTTTGCTAAGAGTTCCTGGTTCACTAAAATAAATAGAAGCATCGGACTCATCAAGCAATTGATCAATATTATCATGCCAATGATCATCATCAACATTTAGCAACCAAACATTCAACTCTTCATTTTCTATATGAAAATCCTGGATCTCATTTGGTGCAATGCTATAAACAATCTGAACACCTAGCTTTTCAAGAAAACTAATTAGTTGGTTGGTTTCTTCGCTTGGTAATGTAACCAAACCAATTGATAAATTACTCACGTTTTCCCTCAAGAATTATCAGCTAGTAAATCATTAATGGTATCGAGTAGATCCACTTCATTATAGGGCTTACCCATGTATTGATTTACACCTATTGCTTCAGCTCTTTCTCTATGTTTTTCACCTGTTCTAGAAGTAATCATAATGATTGGAATATTTTTCAGACGCTCATCATGACGAATAATTGTTGCTAATTCAAAACCGTCCATACGTGGCATTTCAATATCTAGTAGCATGACATCAGGTACAACATCAGCGAGAACCGTAACAGCGTCAACACCATCTTTAGCCGTGACTACTTCAAAATCATAACGCTCTAACAAACGAGTAGTAACTTTTCTTACAGTAATGGAATCATCGACCACCATAACCGTTGGCATTTTTTCTTGTTGTACAGCCTCTTCGTAATCAACCGGCTCTGCAATTTGCGCATCAACTCGTCTGATTAACGCAGGCATATCCAAAATTAATACGACTCGTCCATCACCTTGAATGGTAGCCCCAGAAAGCCCACTCACTGAACTCAATTGGCTACCAATTGATTTTACAACGATTTCTCGACTTCCTAGCAAATCATCAACTTGTAATGCAGTAGGATGATCCGCACCATGCAATAATAAAACAGGCAATGCTTGAGACACGCCTTCTAGATTTGCCTTGCTGTGATGATCAAGCATCTGACCTAAATAGTACATTGAGTAATCAATACCTGCGTAAGCAAATTTAGTCTCTGAATTTTCATAATATTCTTCAAGCTCAAATGGACTTACTCTCACAATACCTTCAATATTTGAAAGAGGAATTGCATAAACTTCTTCACCAATTTTTACCATTAACGCCTGATTAACCGAAACTGTAAATGGCAATCTTACGGTGAATGTTGAGCCTTGATTCTTTTCAGAATCAATTTCAATAATACCACCCAGCTGTTTGATTTCACTATTAACAACATCCATACCAACACCACGCCCAGAAATCTGAGTGACTTTTTCGGCGGTACTAAATCCAGCTTCTAAAACAAGTTGCTGTAGTTCATGTTGATTAAGTACAGTATCTTTTGTAATCAGTCCACGTTCAATTGCTTTCTTTTTAATCGCATCAAGATTCAGTCCGCGACCGTCATCTCTAATTTTTATAAATACTTCGCTACCTTCACGATAAAGGGAAATATTTATTTTTCCAGTTTCCGCTTTCTTTTTCTTTTTACGTTCACTCGGTGATTCAATACCGTGATCCATCGCATTTCTTAACATGTGCTCAAGCGGTGCGATCATTCGTTCTAATACGTTACGATCCATTTCGCCGTCAGCACTGATTGATAGCTCGATAGTTTTACCGAGTTCAGTACTAATTTGACGAACCATCCGACGCAAACGAGGTACCAAACTTTCGAAAGGCGTCATGCGTGTTTGCATCAAGCTTTCTTGCATTTCAGTATTAACCCGACCTTGCTGAAGCAATAACGTTTCTGAATCAGAAGTCAAGAAATCAAGTGTTTCTTTTAGGTTCATCAAATCTACCGCACTTTCGCCTAAACCACGAGTCAATTCCTGCTGTCTGGTATATCGATCCATTTCTAATGGATCAAAATCTTCATACTCAGTACCACCACTAATTTCTCGACGGTAGGATATCTGCGCTTCTGTTTCTATATCAAGGTTTCTTAACTGATCTTTTAAACGGTCAACGGTCGAACTCATTTCGTCTAAATTGTAACGCAGCACACTCATTTGTTGCTCTAATCGTGAGCGGAAAATACTAGTTTCACCAGCTAAGTTTACTAAATCTTCTATCTGACTGGAATTAACCCTGACGGTATCAACAAGGTTTGTCTGTTTACGTCGGTCATCTTCCTGTTGTTGCTGCTTATGTTTTTCAAAAGAAACAATATCCGCTGAACGCTCATCATTAGATTTATCTTTCGAGCTAATGGTCGCCTTTTCCTGCTTCCCTTGTTCTTTCTGAGTTTCTTCTTTAGTGGTTTCACTAGGAGTAGTCACTTCATAAGAATCAATTTCTTCACCAGAAATAATTTTCTTAAGGCCTGAAAAATAATCTTCTGGCATTGTCATTTGGTTATGGTTTTTTACTTCATTAACAAGACTCTCGATAACATCATAACCCTGTAACATGAAACTGACATGAGATTGTTTTGCTTGAAGAGTTCCAGTGTTAACCATTTCGAAATAGGTTTCCATTTCATGAGTTAAATCGCCAAGTACAACTAAATCAGCTAAACGTGCTCCACCTTTAAATGTGTGCAATGTTCTTTGCATGGTATCAATTGCTTCGCTATTAGCTAGATCTTCACCCCAAAGGTTCATTGCCTCATCTAAAGCAATCAGTAGCTCATCAGCTTCTTCTAAATAGATTTCTAAAACTTCTAACCCATCTTCATCCAAATCAATTGAATAAACATTACCACTCGATACAAGCGGTTTTGCGGGTGCTATTGTATCTTCAGTAACAACCGCATCTTTCGAATCTTTTCTAGAAACTGTTTCTTTTTCTTCTCTAACAGATTCTATTTCTGTATCGATTTGAGCTTCTTCAATTTCATCGGTGATTACTTCTTCAACCGCTTCTTCGATATATTCTTCAACAGTTTCTATTACTTCTTCTTCAGCCAACTCTTCGGCGACCTGTTTTTCGGTGACAGGGTCTTCAACAGCCGTTTCTTCAGGATTTTCCCCAATAACTACTGGAACTTCCTCTTCGACCTTTTCAACGACAGTTTCTTTGGCAATAACCTCTGTAGAATCACTAATATCTTGATGTTTAGGATCAATATGTTTCTTTATCTGATTAACTTCATCATTTGCAGCTACAGGCCAAGTAAAGGTTCTTAATACATTAACCATTTCGATTAATTTGTTAGTTGCCATATGAACTAACTGATGGTCAACATCTGAAATCTCTCTACCAAAATCCATATGAGTGTTAAAAATTTCTTCTGTAACAAATGCTAGCTCACCGATATTCATCGCACCCGCCATTCTAGAGCTACCTTTAAAGGTATGATAAATTCGTCTTAATTCTTTAGTGATCTCTTCACTGTCTAAGTGCTCACTCCATCTCTCTAATAAACCCTGCGCTGATTCGGTTAATTCATCAGCTTCTTCAACAAATAACTCGACAAGTTCTTGATCCATTTCTTCTGGCGCACCGGTACGGGATGTTTCTGTCACCCAACTTTTCATTTCTTCATTCAACGCGTTGGGTAATTGAATATCTTCTTCCGAAACAAGCTTGTTCAACATTTGAGAAAGTTCATCAATACCAGCATTTAACAAACGATGATATTCGTTGATATCATCCTCACTTTCTAATTGCAGCCGGCTAACAGACTCACAAGTTGACGCGAACATTTGCAGCTCATCAACTCCAATCATTTCACTTCCACGCTTAAACACATGAAGTTCAGATGAAATCTTGTCCGCCATAGTAGATTCATCAGGATTGTTTTTAAATTCAGCTAGCAATGAACCAACTTCTTGAAGAATGTCCGCACCTTCAGTAAGGAATATTGATACTAATTGCTGATCTCGCTGATTAAGACTTCCGCTATTTTCTACATCAGCTTGCTTATTTTTAGTCAGTTGATTAATTCTTTCTAACAGTAAGCCTAATTCTTCAACTTCGATTGGTTGAGATGCTATTAGATTATCGATAACTTTTGATAAAAATTTGGAGCTATCTTCAAGCAATTGCATTGCGTCTGATTCAAACTTTCTATTACCGCCTTTTGTAATCCTTGCATATTTTTCAATAGGTGTTGCGATTTTGGCGATAGCATCAACTTTCGCCATATGAGCACTACCTTTTAAAGTATGTAGTGCACGAATCAAATCGTCGGTAACTTTAACACCTGCGTCAGCAACTCTTGTTTCAATAAATCGGTTAATCGCTTTTAAATGAACCTGAGCTTCGGTAACAAAAATCTCGAGCAGAACTGGATCAATCGGCTCATCTTCCGCACTCGAATCAACTTGCTCAGACAAAGTTGGTACTAGCACTTCTTGAGGTTCTTGATTTGTCTGCTCTTCAGAAATAATCTCCTCAAAAACAAAGTCTGATAGGTTTAATCCCTTCGCTAAATGCTCTGCTCTGGCAATTAACTCATCAATGTCTGAACCTTGATGAACTTCAGTATTGGAAAACTCCTCGACTAGTTTGGGTAGTTTGGCCAACGCATTATTGAGTAAAGAAATCACAGGGTTTTCAGCCGGAACAGCCCCTTCCAGCACCTTGTTAAGCATATTCTCAACCGACCAAGCAAGTTCACCAATAGTACTTGCACCAACTAATCTTCCACTTCCTTTCAATGTGTGAAAAGACCGGCGAATGGTTGTCAGTGCATCTTTGTCTTTTAGATTATTAATCCAAATAACTAATGTTTGTTCAAGAACTTCGATTTCTTCTTCAGCTTCTTCAAGAAATATTTCAAGAACTTCTTCATCAATCAAAGATTCATCAATTTCTTTTTCTGCAGATTTTTGGTTAAATGGAATAACATTACCCGTTTCCACTTGGATTTCTGTCGGTTGGGTTCCTGTATTATCCAAATTGTCTGAGCTTTCACCGAGTTCTTCTTCTACCACACCTGCTTGCGCCATATTATCTATTGCTGAAACCAATAAATCTTGACTGACTTGAGCGCTATGTAATATTGAAATAATGGCTTTATTATTGTCTTCCTCCATACCTTCAAGATAATAATCAACACTGGTTACGATATCGGCCAATGCATCTAAATACTGTTCGCTAGGCGGTTGTTCGACGTCAATTAGGCATTGTTTGACGAAAGTTTCAGCGATACGAAGAACATCAGACGCTTCAGAAAATTCAATAATTTTCATAGCTCCAAGCACTTCATTTAACAAGGCGGGAACGGGAACTAATTCTTCTTGATTGAAAGCTGATGCAATATAATTAATCATGCCATCTTTCGCAAGTTGAAGATTTTTACGAGAAACAGCTATTAAGGCAATTGTCGCATCATCAACTTGTTTTTCTTTAGAACGCTGCTCACCAATTTCAGTCGCATCTTCTTTATTTTCTTCATCGGTAAATCGGTCAAGATCGACATTACTTAGATTAGCATCAACAAAAAGAAGCGCCCCTGCAATATCCATAATTGCGGAATCGTCCGGTAAACTTGATGTTTTTATTGATTTTTGTAACGTTGCAACTTGAACTCGAATGACATCTCTAGGGATAGGAAGCTCAAGTAAGGTTAAAGTGTCAGCAATTCGTGCTAACGAATCTGATAAAGCTTTTAACTGAGAAGGCTCCTTTGCTTTGGCTCTAACAAATAAATCTAGCTGATCTTTTACCGATGCAATCTCTTCCCCAATAGCACCAACTACACTTTTCATAGCTGCAGAGTCAGGGCGAGCTAGTTGCTGCCGTTGTTTTTTTATGGTTCCACTTTCAGGTAATGACTCTTCTAAGTTGAATTCTTTCTTTAGACTAACAACTCTTTCATTAAGTGATGTTGAACGGGCAACAAAATAAAGTAGTTTTGACAAAATTTGTGGTGGAATTTCATCATTTAGCGCTTCTTCTCCAACATCTGCTAGTCGTTTTATTTGGATATCGACTTTACCAAGTAAAGCATGAACTTCTTTTGATTTATAAAGCCCTTTTTCAGCGATAGAGAAAATAAATCCGTCCGCCACCCACCATAATCTAGCAACCGAGTGACCTTCTGTTAGAGCCTCTAATCTAAGTAATACCTTATGAACTCTCGCCAAAGACTCTTTAACTTGTTTTGAACGAATTATTCCCGTTAAGCCTTTTTGGAAATGCGCTCTTAGTTTTCTTGCAGTTTCTTGAAACGCTTCATTTTTTTCTTGGTCAGAAAGTTGCTCATTCGGCTTTGGTGGCTCAACACTTTCTGTTTGTGCCACAAAAAAACTTTCCTCTTTAACAGGTTCTAGATTGGATGTAGAACGTAATTCATTAATTAATGGAAGTAAAATAACAGGTATATCTTTTTGCCCACCTTCTACTCTTTCTAAATAGCCAGGCATTTGCATCATCGAACGCATTAATATTTCATAGGATGATTCATTAAGCTCAACTTCTCCATTAGCAAATTTATCAGCAAGGGTTTCCATTTCAGCGGCTAATCGAGCAGCTCCATCAAACCCCAACATTTGTAAACTACCATGAACTTGATGCAGACTATTAATACAAAACTGAATTTGAGTTTGGTCTTCTTTATCTTCAACAAAGGTGTCTAACCCTTGCCTAGCTTGATCAAGCGTATTGTTAATTTCTTTTCTGACCCAACTTAAAGCCAATTGATCATAATTGTCGGTCATGCAAGCTCCGATTTCTTGGTTGTATTTTGGTCATTTTTTATAAAAGCTAAGCAATGCTTATTATCGACTCTGGTTAAATTTTTATTATTAATTGATGTTACTTCACCATGCCCTAATATTAATATGCCTCCGGGCTTCAATCGCTTTTCAAAATGCCTGATAATTTCTTCTTTTCTTTCTTTTTTGAAATAAATCATCACATTTTGACAGTAGATTACATCGTAATATTGTTTTGGCTTTTGTTCTAATTCTAGAATATTCATTTGCATAAAACATGTTCTTGCTCGGATCGAATCTTTTACTTGAATATGTCCGTCTGCTAATTGCTCAAAATAATGATTAAAAGATGTTCTTGGTAAAAAGTCTGAATTATTTTTTGAATAAATTCCTTCTCTTGCAATTGCTAAAGAGGGATAACTAACATCAACGCCAGTGACACCGTAGTAAATTTTTTTTCCAGACGACTCTTTTAAATTGAAATTTAGTTTTTCCATCTCTATTGCGAGAGTATAGACCTCTTCACCGGTTGAGCAACCAACACTCCATAACTGTAGGTGTTGATTTTCTTCTGGTGAATCAGACAAGTCTCTTAAAGTTCGATTTCGGCAATAACTAGTCAATAGATTAAGCGAATCCCTATCTCTATAAAAACACGTCTCGTGGACAGTTAACGAATCCACTAACTTAGCCCAATCTAAGCTAGACACCATTCCATTTTCCAATAACTCATAGAAATCGAGGTATTTTTCAATACCTTTTTCTCGCATGTGTCTTTGCAAACTTGTCACCAGAAACACTTTACGAGTTTCAGGCAACCACAATCCAGTTTTCCGCTCTAACATGGACTGCCATTGGCTAAACTCGTTATGAGCCATTTCTGGAATCAAGTATGCTGACATTTAAGTCTCCGCCGCCTAAGCTTCGTCAGGTAATTTGAAACCAGCGATAGAGTCGTTCAATTCATCAGCCAGTTCTGCTAGCTTCCCAATCGAGTTAGCTGTATTCGCTGTACCTTCTGATGTTTGATTGGTAATTTCTTGGATAACATTCATCGTATTTGAAACGTGACCTGCTGATGCGGCTTGTTGTCTCGCTGCATTTGAGATGTTCTGGATTAAGTCAGCCAAACTCGTTGATACCCGCTCGATTTCTTCCAGTGCAACACCCGCATCTTGAGCAAGCCTTGCTCCATGTACCACCTCAGCAGTACTCGATTCCATCGAAATAACCGCTTCGTTAGTATCTGTTTGGATTGCTTTTACTAGTGCTTCGATTTGATCTGTTGCGTTACCAGAACGTTCCGCAAGTCGTTGTACCTCATCCGCAACAACCGCGAATCCACGCCCAGCTTCACCCGCCATAGACGCCTGAATTGCCGCGTTAAGTGCCAAAATATTTGTTTGGTCAGAAATGTCATTGATCAAGGATACGATATCACCGATTTCTTGTGATGATTCACCAAGTCGTTTTATTCGTTTAGATGTTTCTTGAATTTGCTCACGGATTGTATCCATCCCTTGAATCGTATTTCGTACAACCTCACCACCTTTTTTAGCGATTTCAACCGATTTTTCCGCAACCGTAGTTGATTCTGATGCGTTTGCAGATACTTGTTCAATCGAAACAGCCATTTCATTGATCGCCGCAGATGCTCCGGTAATTTCTTGTGCTTGATTACGAGATGCCTGAGCTAACTCAATAGAGATATTTTGTGTTTCAGTTGTTGCATTAGATAGTTTTCCAACGGAGTCTTTGATTGTCGATACCAGCGTTCTTAATTGGTCAATGGTAAAATTCATCGCATCCGCAATCGCCCCCGTAAAGTCCTCGGTTACTGTAGCGTTAGCGGTCAAGTCACCATCAGCCAATCCTTCCATTTCATCTAATAGCCTGATGATCGCTTGTTGATTACGTTCATTTTGTAATTTTTCTTCGTCTGCAGAAAGTCGAGCTTTTACTGTTCTGTCTTTATCATCATCACGTTGACGCATGTAAAGTAAAAATAGGAAAATAACGATGAAACCACCTGCAACCGCTGAGTAGATCCAGTGACCAGGGCCGGTATTTTCAGATTGGCGAGAATATGCATCTTGAAGTAATTCGGTTAACCGTAGCATAGTAACCGCTTGGTTAAATATTTCGTCCGATGCCTCATGCACTTTAAAGAGTTCTTCTTTAGAACCGATTACAAAAGATACATTATTTTTTAACGAATCGTAAAGTCCTTGAATTTCCTTGAGTGATGCTACTGCGTCTAAGTTAGTTATTTTTCTAACATTCAGCATTTCATCGCCTTCTAACATTCCCGTTAGAATCTCACCAAAAAGGTCAACATCCTGACCGAAGTTTTCTGATGCTATTTCTGCATCATCACCACCAACCAAAACTTTTTGGAAACTTCTAATAATCCGTTCTAAATAAGTAGATTGACGAGTTGCAAACATAACTTGTTCAGCAGAAGCTCTACTATCAAGTAAAACATCCTGTACATTAGTATACAAAAAGTCCATTTGCGGTACAGAAGAAGATAACTCTCCATCTATTTGGTATAATCTAATAACGGTTTCTCTACCTGCAGAAATTTCTTCTGCATTTTGTTTCATCTGCTGCCAAAGGTCTCCAACTTGCTGTACTTCATTATTTAAAATTGCATCAGGAGAAATATCGAGGCCTTTAGACTCGTCACCTCTAGCCAAGTGGCCGTATTGAGCTTCAAATGCCTTCATAGATTCTTCTAGCGCATCAAAAGCAGCCGGCGTTCCATCAGATGCCTCTCCCGCATTCTTTGCAACCTGCTGTGACAATACACGCAAGTTACCAGCCTTAGTTAATCTTTCTTGATTTTGTTGACCTTCCATTAGGCCGTAAGTCAGATTTGCTGCACCAACAACAATGGCCAGAAAAACTAACCATATATATATGCCAGTATTTGACTTAGCCCCAATTTGTTTATTTTTGTTCTCTGCTGCGCTCATAGTTTATTTCCTGAAAGCAATATTTTATAAATAACTGTATCGTGGGTTACAAAAATGTAACCTGCTAAAGTGCTACCTGTCGAAATGACGGAGTATCAACGAGTGTGAAAAGACTAAAAACATTCCACAATTTTTCATCCGTGTAAAAACCACCATTGAGATAAGGCGTCATCACCTCATCTGAAATAGAAACATCCTGTACCCAGTTTTCATCATCAAAGTGATTCAAACCTAAAATTTCATCTACAATTACTCCGCACTGAACGCCAGAATAATTAACAACCAAAATCCGCTGTCTACGTAAACTAGACGAAGGTTTTCTACCAAGAAATCCGTGCAAATCCATTATTGGTAATAACGTTCCTCGAATATTTGCTAACCCTTTAACCCAAGACTTAGCACCCGGAACTTTGGTATAAGGAGGAATCGATAAAATTTCCGACACCTCCTTTAAGTTTACTAGATAATCGTTTCCAGCCACTCTAAAGCCGACGCCTGTCCAAAAACGGCTAAGTTCTTCTTCTCTAGTTGACAGTCCAATATTTTCCAAACTACGTTTTTCAACGGTTTGTAAAAATTCGAACGCTTGTGAATTACTAAAATCAGCCATAAGAATAATTAACTTCCTAAAATGGCTTGAATGGTGCTAATTAGATTGCCTTCTTCTACCGGCTTGGTTAAATAATCTTTAGCGCCTTGTCTCATTCCCCAAATCTTATCGGTTTCTTGATCTTTGGTTGTAACAATTACCACCGGAATATGCGCAGTTTCAGGGGATTTTTTTAATTGTCTTGTCGCTTGAAAGCCGTTTAGTCCGGGCATTACCACATCCATTAATACCAAGTCTGGTAATTCTACCTTAGCTACAGAGACTCCCTCTTCTCCACTTTCCGCAGTGACGACTTGATAATTGTTTGACTCTAATATTGTTGTCAAAACATGAGTTTCTGTCGGAGAATCATCAACAATTAAAATCTTAGACATTTAGGTATTTCCTCTTAATCGCAAAGGCAAGCTTTTCACCCGTACATTTATTTTTATCAATAATTTTTTTAACTTAATTAGTGTGCCGGTTATCCCGCATTAACAACGTGTTGCGAAATAGCTCCCAATAGTTCATCTCGACTAAAAGGCTTAGTCAAATATTCATCTGAACCAACAATTCGTCCTTTGGCTCGATCAAATAAACCATCTTTACTCGATAACATAATCACAGGTGTCGAATGAAACTCTTTATTATTTTTAATCAATGCACAAGTCTGATACCCATCCAATCGTGGCATCATGATGTCGACAAAAATGATATCGGGTTTGTTATCCGCAATTTTTGCCAACGCATCAAAACCATCGGTGGCCGTAACAACTTCACAACCTACCTTTTTAAGCAAGGTTTCAGCCGTTCGACGAATTGTCTTACTATCATCAATTACCATCGCCTTTAGGCCTTCAAAACTATTTTCCATTCAACCGGTCCTCATTGATTCATTTTTCGCGGTTCATTTTTTAACATTATTGGTTTTGGAATAGTGTGCAAACTAATACCTATTATTCCAAGCATTTTTATCATAAAAGCCTAGTGCATACCACTGAGATTTATCGTTTTTGCCAACCATTCGCGGTTTTTGCATATCGCGATATTAGAAAATAAAACGATAAGAATCAATCTTTTAAAGCACGAGCTAAGTGTAACACATTAAAAAATGCATGTAACTTATTGATAATACTTGATTTATACTTGTAAAATTAATCACTTAACTTATAATACTAAAACCGGCTAATATTTAATTACACCATAACTATAGTAGATTTCTGAGATGACACACAAAATTGCCATATTAATGGACCCAATCGACAAAATTAACATAAAAAAAGATTCTAGCTTTGCCATGTTGATTGAAGCACAATCTCGAAATCACTCACTTTATTACCTTGAACAATCCGACCTACTACTAAAAGATGGGAAGGTATTTGCCAATCTATCAAAGCTCCAAGTCTTTCAAGATGAAGCACATTGGTTTGATTTAGCTAAACCTTCATTAACCGCATTAGACAGCATGGATGTTTTATTAATGCGTAAAGATCCACCATTTGATATGGAATTTATCTACACCACATATTTATTAGAGATTGCACAAACAGCAGGCTTACTGGTAGTTAACGATCCTCAAAGCCTGAGAGATCACAACGAAAAGTTATTTACTGCTTTATTTCCTCAGTGCTGTACCGATATGTTGGTCAGTCGAAAGGAAGATGCATTAAGAGAATTTATTCAAGAGCATCATGATGTCATTTTAAAGCCTTTGGATGGAATGGGTGGAAGCTCAATTTTTAGAGTCAAAAACAATGATCCTAACATTGGTGTAATCATTGAAACTTTAACTCAAATGCAAACTCAAACGATTATGGCGCAAAAATTTATTCCCGAAATAACCCAAGGTGACAAACGTATTTTAATGGTTGATGGTGAACCCATTCCTTATTGTTTAGCAAGGATTCCAGCAAAAGGTGAAACTCGAGGTAATTTAGCGGCTGGAGGACGAGGTGAAGCAAGACCGTTATCAGAAAGAGATTTTTGGATTGCTCGCCAAATCGGTCCTACCTTAAAAGAAAGAGGCCTCATGTTTGTTGGTTTGGATATTATAGGTGATTATTTGACAGAAATTAATGTCACAAGTCCTACCTGCATTAAAGAAATTGATGCAGCCTATGACACCAATATCGCAGCCACTTTATTTGATTCGATCGAAAAGCGCCTTGTAGAAGAGAAAAAATAAACCCATGCAAAACCATGATGGCACTATTGATTTAGGGGAGCAACCCAAAATTAGTCAAACAGACAAAATACTTTTTTGTCTGTTTTTAGCGGTGGCATTTCATGCATTATTGCTATTTGGCATTGGATTTAAAGTGCCAGACCTTTCAAAATCATCACTCAATAAAACCTTCCAAGTGGTACTTGCTCAATTTGAGAACGAAGAAAAACCAGAAAAAGCTGATTTTATTGGTCAAGCTGATCAAAAAGGTGGTGGTGAAAGCGAGCAGGCACTCGCTCCAAGTGCGATAGAAAAAGCACAATTTAATGACCCAAATGAAATCTCGAGCCAACCTCAATTCATGCCACAACAACAAGAAAATGATCAAGTTTCACCAGAATTTTTATCAAGTTCTAATGGTAAGGTCGCATTCAAAAATCAAGTTGAAGACCAAAAAGAAGACCGACCATCAATTCCTGATACCGATAGTTTATTGCAAAAAAGTTACCAATTATCCGGGCTTATTGCCAATCTAGATTCAGAACAAATTAATCAATCAAAGAAAACAAAAACAAGGCAAGTGTCAGCTGCTATTCATCGTTCATCAGATGCTTTGTACCTTGATACTTGGCGTAGAAAAATAGAAAAGATAGGTAATCAGAATTATCCCGAAAAAGCCAAGCAAGAAAAAATTTATGGTAATCTAACCTTAAAAGTGGCCATCAACCAAAATGGTACAGTGAATAATATTTCAATAATGAAAAGTTCTGGAAAGAAATTATTGGATGACGCAGCCATTAGAATTGTTCGCTTAGCTGCTCCTTTTAAACCATTAACTGAAGAAATGAAGAAAGATACCAATATATTAGAAATTATTAGAGTGTGGCGATTTCAAGCGGATCATCGAGTTCATACTGGTTAAATATCAAATTCTTCACATTACAAAATTCATAGTTTCTGGCAACATGCAAATCCGATCATTACAAGCTTGAAGAGGCAAGCTCAAATAGACACGATCACTTTTTTGCTCCTGTTTAGTCAAGCGAATAGTGAAACCTCCTTCATAGACACTTAACGCCTCAGGTTGAAACCCCAAGCTCACTATTTTATTTTCCGGATATTCTACAGAAATCCCTTGTGGTAGATTGATAGACGTTGGAACCAAATAATCTTGCAGTGGTTTATTCGAGTTAATATGCCAACCCGATTTCAAATTAATATTAATTTCAAGCTGATAACAGCCTCTTAAATCCGAACGGATACAAACAAAATCAACTATCCCATTGGCAGAAGCAAAATAACGCTTGTTCTGGGTCGTTCCATTTCTTAAATTATTCAATATCAAAGAGGTATAAAGGTGATTAAGCGGTTGAGATGAAACTCGATTAAATAAAAATTGCTCAAACAATCTGTAAGGGTTCGGGCGCGTTTTTTTTCCAATCATTCTATCCAATTTTAACTGATTACCAATGATTACTGCGGTTGGTGATATTAGTTCGGTATCAACTGATTTTTTTGAAGATAAGTGATCGCTTCTATCTGAAACGTTAAAAAAACCGCCATCCTCATCCTTAAAGAAACTAATCGCATATCCTTGAATAATTTCCGCTCTTTCTAACCAAATATCGTCTCCATCGTAATCATATAACTCTATATAGGCATCAACTAAATAGGCATAATCTTCCAAGTAGCTTTGTTTTTTGTTACTAGCATCATATCCCGTTCGACTGAGGAAACCGTTACTTGAATCAAATCGTTCAGACCAAAAATAATTTAGTACTTTTTTTGCTTGATGAATATAACCCTCCCGTTTAAGCAATTTTCCACTTCGAATCAGCGCTTTTACTGCTTGTGCATTCCAGCCAGTTAATATTTTATTATCGTAATAAAGCTCTCCTCTATCAGATCTTATTTTTAGAACTTTTTTTCTAACTGAATCAACCGTTTGAAATGATTCTTGATCATCTCCCCACTTAAAAACAATCCCTTTTTTTGTTTCTCCCGGTACTTCATAAGTTCTATAAAAATCTTTAGCAACATCAAGCTTTGCTAACTCTTGATCATCCCATAAATAATAACCTCCCTCTTCACCTTTAAAATCAGCATCAAAAGCTGATACAAAACCAAGAGCTTCTTTATAAAAGTCATTTAATAGTGTCTCCGAAGTTTTTGCGACAATTTCTAAGTATTTTGGATCATTGAAATACTCATAAGCCTGTGCATAAACAATGATTAATTGTGCTTGGTTGTAAAGCATCTTTTCATAATGAGGAACAGTCCATGTTTTATCGGTCGTATATCGATGAAAACCACCCCCAACATGATCGAAAATTCCAGATAAAAGCATATTGTCGAGTTGTGTTTTTAACAAAAGTTCTAGTGGCTTATTATGCTTCCGTTTTAACTGATCTAAAACGTACAAAAGCATTGGTTCAGACGGAAATTTAACATCACCTAAAAAACCACCATTTTCAGAATCAAGTAATGGAACTAATTTCTGGTTGATAGATGATAATTCGAACTCTTCTGATGATGTTGATAGATGATTGAGGGATTCTTTTTTTATTAATAAGTCAATATTTTCTGCTGCTCTTAGCAAAAATCCCGGCTGCTCTCGCCAAACATGTTTAACCCTCTGTAATAGCTTAAGCAATTTTTCCGTTTTCATATACGAATCAACAAATATGGGTAAACCATCACCATTAATAATTGCAGTAATTGGCCACCCAGCCTCGCCCTTAAGCTGCTGAAGAGCTGAAGTGTAATATTCGTCCACATGAGGTAATTCTTCTCTATCAACTTTAATCGAGTAATATTCATTATTTAATTCATTAGCTATCGACAACTGAGTAAAACTTTCTCGATTCATCACATGGCACCAATGACAAGTAGAATATCCAATTGAAAGAAATATTAGTTTATTTTCTCGCTTAGCTTTTGTGAGTAATTCTCTTCCCCAAGGTTTCCAATTAATAGGATTAGTTGCATGTTGAACCAAATAAGGAGATGAACTCATTATTAGCTCATTGATATAATGTTTTTTATGCGTAGAGTGAAAGGAAAAACTAGACTGATTTTCTACATAGAACTGTTTCCATTTCAAAAAGTCCTTTTGTTCCTCATGGCTAATTTTGGGTGGTGATAACAAATAGCTCTCAGATGCTTGTAAGCCACCAAAAAATAAAAAGATAGCAGCAACAATCAACCAAACTAATTCACTTTTTTTCTGCATGGTTAATGACTCACCCGAATTAGTTCTTCTATTTCTTGCGATTGAACGATACGGTACTCTTTATTAGCATCCATAGGTTCTAATAGTTGAACCTCACCATTTGGCCAAATAATTTTTATATTATTAATCTCTGCATCACCTAACCCAAAATGTTGTAGTTTTGGATGTACTGACATATAACCAATTGAGCCGTGAATTTCTCGCCAAATAGTATTGCCTTTATTAGTAGTTAAGATAATTCTTGCACCAATAGCATCTCGATTAACACCTTTTTTAGGGTCGCCTACTAGCTTTAATTTAAGCCAGCGACTGGATTTTCTAGTTAAGTTATTCTCGAAGAAAGTCGCGTCTTCATGAAAATTATTAACGGCAATATCTAAATCACCATCACGATCATAATCTAGATAAGCAGCACTACGAGAATTACCTAAAAGATCAATTCCGGAGCTTTTTGACTGATTAATCAATTTTCCAGATTCGTTTGCAAAAAATACATTTGATTCTTTAGTTGCAACAGGGATATAAACATTTCTTTTCTTGTTTGACGTATCAGTAAAATAAGGGTTGTCACTGGTATAAACATTAAATTCATTCATCCCATTTAACACGTATAAATCACTATCGCCATCATTATCGTAATCAAAAAAATCCGCATCCCATGACCAGCCGGTTGAAGAATAACCTCGCCCAACAGAATTACTTAAATCATACTTCAGCTCGTTACGATTATTTTTTCCTGAAAGAAATAAATCATTCGCTTCAATCACTCTCATATTAGCCAATTTTTCTGAATTAAATTTCATTTGTGTATTTTCATTGGGCAGTACATATTTCTCGTCTTTATTCATTACCACAATATTAGATATATAAATATCGGGAATAAGATCTTGATTAAGATCACCGATCCCAACATTCATTGAATAAGATGCTTTATCAGTCCCCAATTCTTTCGCTAAATCAGTAAAGCTACCATCGCGATTATTTTGGTAGTAAGCATTAACGCCAAAATCATTTCCAACAATGATATCTTGCCAACCATCGCCGTTAAAATCTGTATGACTGACCGCTTGTGCCCAACCCGTGTTACCAACACCACTATCCTTAGTAATATTTTTAAATCTGAAATTTCCCATATTTTTAAATAATTGATTGGGGATGGCATTGTCATTTCTTCGCTTTAGCGTCGGTAAAATTCCTTTTATATAGTTCCCAAAGTAAGTAATATAGATATCAAGCAATCCATCATTATCAAAATCAGCAATCGTGGCAGGACCACCAACTAACCCTTTGCCTCCTAATTCCGATAGATGTGTAACATCTTCAAATTTAAAGTTGCCAATATTTTTGTAAACACGATGTGTATCATCCACGTAAGTAATAACAATATCTTGTAAACCGTCGTTATTAATATCAGCAATTAACGGCTGACGAACTTCTCCCGGCTGGTTATTGTCACTTCTTACCCATTCGATTCCTGAACCTTTAGTAATATCCTTAAATCCCTCTCCTTGCTGATTCATATATAATTGATTACCTGAACCACTTAGAAATAATAAATCAGTATAACCATCATTGTTGATATCCTCAGCAGCAACACCACTTCCACCGAAAGCTGGAGGGATATAAACAACGCCGACGCCCTTTCTTTTTTCCAAAAAACTTCTAAGTAAACGATTAAGCCAATCAGAAGAACGATGGGTACTATTAATACCTTTTGATCGAGTAACATTGCTAAACATATAGCTAGCCTTGTTATTCGTTTTTATTTGTTTCGCAGAAACAATTTCCTTTGTATTCATACTATTTGATGCTGCCGTGTGGTGCGCATCGACAAGTTTGGATATATTGATTAACCCTTTTTTATAATGACTAGCTAGCAAAAACTTTTCTTTATCTTTTTTTCCTTCAATCCCTGCCATCTTTAAGCTTAAAACGCCAAACAGGGCGATGTTTTCACTAATTAACTCTAATGCAAAAGGATCAGGTTGTAATTGCGCGTTAAGATTATTTGAATTAATCGCATAATTTAAAAAACGCCAATGAGCCGAATTATCTCGAAACGAGTCTGCGTCATAAGATTCTACTTTAACCTGCTTATCTCTCTTGAGGTTAGTAAAAAATATTGTATCTTCAAATTCGTCAACTCTATGAGGAATAAAATCTTGTATTAGCTGAAAAACATCCTCTTCCAGTATCATAGAGTGATTATTATTAAGTGCTATTCTTTCGGATTCTTTATAAAGATCAAATGCAAACTGAATCATACTCTCGGTAAAAATTCTACTGAAGGCCTTTTGTTCTTCTCCATCCTTGGGTAAGTTCATTCTCGCAAAGTATACTTGTAAATTACGGTTAAATATCGTATCTGATAGTTTATTATAGGCTTTGTAGGATTCAAATTTTTGTTGGATAATTTTTTTTACGACCGATAAATCTGCCAATTCATTATTACCTAAACTCTTAATCGACTTAACAGCTTCCTTTTTATTCAACTGTTGTTCAATATTATTTCCAGAGTTGAGCAACTCTCTCCAAATAGATGATAACAATCCAACTTCAACTTGAGACTGGTTTTTTTTACGAGCAGAGACATCAGACAACTTTAAAACAGAGAGGCTTAATAAATCTAAACTATTTTTTAAATGATTCAGTGCCGCTTGTTCTAATGGTAACAAAGTTGATTCAAAATCGAGTAATGATTCTTGTTGAACTGCTAAAATAGCTCTTAATGCGTAAGCAATCGTTGAATACTGCTTTTTATCGAGGCTATTTATTCTGACACTATTGCCATTAGAAAAAACCAATTCCCAATGTTTCTTTTTATCTTGATTGGAAGAAAAAAATAGTTTAATACTTTTCTGAACATCTTCAAGCGAGAGGTTCTTTTTATTATTCTGACCCGCTAATTTAGAAGCGTGAGTCCAGATTGTTTTTGTCCATTGCTTTTGCAGGATATTCTTCTTGAAACGAGCGTCATGACTAAGTGGTGTTCCAAACATAAAATCTTCTAGTCGAGAAGCTGTTGCATAGCATTTAGGATCTTTTTCACTTTCTAATGCTTTAATTTCATTCACAATTTCATTTAAGAACTCACTTGCAGAACTAGGCAAAGTGAATAAACAAAACATAATAACCAATAAAATAGTAAATAATCGATTTGACACGAAATTGTTCCTATAAACAAAACTAACGTTGTTTTAATTATAGTTCTCATACTAGTCGATCACAATTAGAACTCAATGATTAACCCATGACATAGATCTCAAACAAGCCAAAATAATTTAGTTTTTACCTATGATAGCCCTTGTATTTCTGCAATTAAACAACAACAATAGTGTTATGAATAAATTTATAAGCTTAAGAAATCAATTTTTAATCGCAATGCCTTCTCTAGAAGGGCCTGACTTTAGTAAAAGTGTCACTCTAATTTGTGAACATAATGAAGAAGGTGCTATGGGCATTGTAGTTAATCATCCTCTCGATTTATCCACTATCGATCTATTAGAACATATGGAGATCCCTTGCACTCAAAGTAGAAATATTAATCCTGTTCTTGCTGGTGGTCCTGTCCAAACTGACCGAGGCTTTGTTATTCACCGAGCTGAGAAATTATGGAAATCGAGCATTCACCTTGATCAAGATATCTCGATCACAACTTCGTCGGATATTCTTCATGCTATGGGGAGAGAGGAGATTTCTAATGATGCCTTTATTGCCTTAGGTTACGCAGGCTGGGGGCCAGGACAGCTGGAACAAGAGATTTTGGAAAATAGTTGGCTTAATATACCAATAAAAACCGAAATATTATTTGAAACAGATATCAATATTCGCTGGCAAAAAGCAGCCACCAGTATTGGCTTTGATATTAATCAGCTTAGTTATTATCATGGCAACGCCTGAGTAACTATTTGATGAGTCAAATCCTTGCTTTTGATTTTGGTTTAGCTCGAATTGGCGTAGCTATTGGTCAATCAATTACCCAAACGGCTACTCCACTATCAACTTTAAATGCAAAAGATGGAATTCCTGATTGGTTGCAAATTGAAAAACTAATAAAAGAATGGCAACCTTCAATGTTACTCGTTGGTGAACCTTTAAATATGGATTCAAGCGAACAATCAATTACATTGCGAGCACGAAAGTTTGCCAACCGATTACATGGCCGATTTGGATTACCTTTTCAAATGGTTGATGAGCGCCTGACTAGTGTGTCTGCCCGTGAAGAGATATTTGAGTACGGTGGATATAAAAAACTGAAGAAAACTCAAATTGATAGCGTGGCAGCCGCATTGATATTAGAAGCTTGGTATCACACTCAAGAAAATTAAAATCTCTTTCAGGTTTTATGCTGCTCAGATTTAAAAGCATTTCTAATTTGATTCTTAAATAAAGCTACTTCTGGTTTTGTATCAACTCTCTCAAAGTCGACAAAAGTTGCTCTACATTGACAGGCTTTCCTAAATGAGCATCCATACCCGATTGAATCGATTTATTAACATCGCCGGGCATCATATTAGCAGAAAGCGCGACAATAGGTATCTGTTTATAGCGGTCAATTTTTCTAATCAAGCGCGTGGCAGTATGACCATCCATTTCAGGCATTTGAATATCCATTAATACCAAGTCAAAATCTGATTCTTGTAGCTTATCAAGAGCTTGCTGTCCATCTAACGCAGTTTCAATAATCATCTCTTCTTTTAGAAGAACTTTAACAGCAATTTCTAAATTAACTTGATTATCATCAACAATTAATACCCGCTTATTTTTTAGCACATCTTCAAGATCAGCATTTATATTCTGTTCAGTTAATTTTCGCTTACGATCTAAAATAGACGAAACATTAATTTCTTCTACTTCATTTTGCTGTTCTAATATTAACTCATTTTCAGAGTACCCAAAAGATGCGGTAAAGAAAAATTGACTACCAACACCTTTCTCACTTTCCACCCAAATACTTCCACCCATTTTTTCTGAAAGATTTTTACATATTGAAAGGCCTAATCCGGTACCTCCATATTTCCGTGTAGTTGAAGAATCGGCTTGGCTATAAACATCAAATAGCTTTTCTTGCTGGCTCTTGGTCATTCCTATTCCAGTATCCTTAACCGAGAACTTTATCATAACTTTCTTGTGGGAACGCTTTACTAGCTCAATCGAAATACTGATTTCACCTTGATGAGTAAATTTCACTGCGTTACTAATAATGTTTAGGATAACTTGACCAATTCTCAAAGGATCTCCCAATAGAACAGGCGGTATATCTTGTGAAATATTTTTAACTAATTTTATTTGTTCACGATCAAGACTAATTTCTGTTTGAGCAATAATATTATTCAGAATTTTCTCTATCTTAAATGGAACAATTTCAAGCTCTAGCTTCCCGGCTTCTATCTTTGATAAATCTAAAATTCCGTCAATTAACATTAATAAATTGGATGCGGAATTATCCAAAATATCAATATAACCTTGCTGCTCTTCGTTTAATTCAGACAACTTTAATAAATGAGACATTCCCATAACTGCATTCATCGGTGTTCTAATTTCATGGCTCATATTCGCTAGAAACTCATCTTTAGCTTTGTTTGCTTGCTCAGCTTGATTCTTTGCGCCCTCTGATTGTTCAATAGCTAATTCTAGAGATTTCTCAACTTTGTAACGTTGCGCAATTTCTTGATGCATTCTTCTATTGGCACGAGTCACCACGAAAATAATGCTGATAAAAAGCAAAACAAAGGGCAAACTCCAAAGTAAATAGGTTTTTATATTTAGTCCTAGCTCTTGATCTATCGATAACCAACTGTTAATAATTTTTGCTCTTTGTTTTTCATCGATACTATCAAGAGCTTTATCTAAAATAGGTACTAAATGTTCAATTTCTTTTCGCACCCCCATAGAAATATCTAGGGTATAGGGTGTTTGAGCAACGACCTCGACATTGGCAAAATTTGAATTGTTTATCTCAAAGGTTATAACTCCAAAATTGTGCACAACGGCGTCAAGCTCACCTCGATCAACAAGCGACAATCCTTCTTTCGCACTTTCGATCATCACTAAATTAATATTAGGATGGTAAAGTCTGAGAATTTCTTCTGTAGGCGTGCTTTTGCTAACGCCTACACGCTTTGAATCCAGATCAGCAAGCGATGCTATATTCAATAACGACTTATTAGCTGCTATAACCAAAGGAAATGAATAATAGGGCTTGGTAAAAGTCAGATATTTTTCTCGTGACTTAGTTTTGACAATTGCCGGAAGAATATCTATCTGACCAGCTTCAGCTTTAAGCATTACTTCATGCCAAGTAAGCCCTGTGAGAGGTATCATTTTCACATCTAATTTAGTGCTCAGAATTTTCGCGAAGTCTGAACTGATACCTATGTAACGACCTTGCTCATCTATATCTTCGAAAGGCAACAAATCAGGTGACACACCTAAGATATAGCTGGAATATTGCTTTATCCAATCTTGCTCACTTGTTGTTAGGTTGGGTACTTCTGGATAAGAAATATGCTCATAGTAAGAGGCATCAAAAGGGAGCCATTTTTCTTCAAGTTCAATCAATTCTGAAACCGGAATATTTCTGATCCCTTCATTGATTATTTTCACCAATTGAGAATTATCTCCAGGTACTAATGCGTGAACAGTATTAGTAATAAAAGGTTCTTTACTTAATTTTAAAATCCCCGGTAATCCCATCCTCCCTAGTTCAGCATTTAGATATGGTACTTCACTCACCAAAGCTTGAATTTCGCCGTCTAATAAACTAGTAACCATATCAACTGCTTCATTAAATTCGATCACATTTATTTCGGGGTATTCTGCAACTAAATACTGCGCTTGATAGGAACCTTTTTGTACCCCAATTCTCCTATCAGTTAATTGCGACAATAAAATAGGTTCATCTTGACCAGAAAAAAAAATTCCTGTTGAAATTCGATGAATAGGAACTGAAAATTCAGCCCAAGTTAATCGCTCTTGATTAACAAATAACCCCGCGTGAAAGTCTACCCGTTTTTCCTTAAGTGCTTTTATATTTTCAATAAAAGGCGTTGGCTCAAAAACAACTGAAATATTATTAACTTTCGACCATAATTTCCAGAAATCAACATAAAGCCCTGTTGGCTCTCCATCTGGAAGCACCATACTTAAAGGAGGATTCTCTTTGATGATTGAAATTCTTAGAGGACGAGCTGTCGAACCAAACTGTTTATCTTTTTCTGTTGAAACGACGGCCCCATTGCTTTGAATATTTTGAGCCGAGAGCGGCTGTAATGCTGATGAGCACACCAACACTATCAACGATGTCAATATGAACTGTTTCAGGATAGCACTTAGCGTGGAGATATGATTTTAGCTCCTTTTTTCTTTAACTATAACTTTCATCCCATAACCTTACAAATTAAATAGCTAGCTTAAATATAGTCCAACAAGCATTTTCTAGCGAGTGATTTATCTAATATTATTTACTATTTTTTGCCTTCAAGCTGAAAAACCATAAAGAAATCAAAAACATCACAAATAGAACAGGGATAAGCAGCTTTATCAATACTCCCCACCCTTGGCTAAACAATATCCAACCAGCAGATAACGAGGCGATTGCCTGAATAAAAAAGATCACAAAATCATTAGTCGCTTGAACCTTAAATCGTTCACTGTCACCGTAAGATTCAGGTAATAATAACGTTCCGCAAGTAAACAAAAAATTCCACCCTATGCCCAAAAGTACCATCGCCCACCAATAATGCAAAACCTCTTGTCCAGACACCGCAACAAGAATAACAACAACGTAGGTCAGAGTTCCAACTAACATCAGCTTCTGAATACCAAAAAAACGGATTAAAACTGCCGAAAACAGTGAGGGCAAATACATCGCTATTATATGGCTCTGTACCACCCACTTAGTCGTTAATAAATCATGCCCATCAATTTGATGCATACTTAAAGGCGAAGCCGTCATCACGTAGCTCATTACACCATATGCGATCACTCCAGATGAAACAGCAACAATAAAAATTGGCTGCTTAATAATATCGAGCAAACTCCTTGAGGATTTTTGGGTTGATTGCTCTGCAACACCAATGGGGTTCAAATAAGACACTATCCAAATAGAAATCAAAATCATTAATCCCAGTCCCAAAAAAGAACCGACAAAACCATTAGGTGAATCAACCCAATCCTTACCAACAGCAGCGACCTCAGGACCAAGAATCGCGGCAAACATGCTTCCAATCATCAATATCGAAATAGCAGTGGGTGAGTCTTTAATATCAGACAAACTTTCAATGGCGGCAAATCTCATCTGAGCAACAAAAGCGACGCTAAACCCTAAAAAGCCTGCAGCAGTCACTAATAACCAGAAATCGCCAAACAAAGCAGAAACTGCTGCAATTAAACTTCCTATAATAGCGCTCAACAAGCCTAATATAGTACCTTTTTTACGGCCAATTTTTTTCATTAACATTGCTGCCGGAATAACTCCCGCAGCGGTCATCAGAATCATAAAAGTTATCGGTAAAGTTGATAATTCTGGGGTTGGAGCAATTTTAGCTCCAAGTAATCCGCCGGCAAGAACAATCATAGAGGTAGAAGATAAAGCCAATGGTTGTGCAAGAAATAATAACCAAATATTAGAGGGAAGTTTGCTAACCCTATTTCCCACAAAAGCAGAAAGAAATAGGAGCAATAAAGTCACAATTAGCACTGACAACATAAAACAAAATCAACTTAGGACGGAAAAATGTGGATGCTATTATGCCAGCAATATTATTTTAAATCATAGATAGAGAATTATTCTCTATTTTTAGCGCGGATCTTGTTCTTCTAATGACATCCTACCCAACCCATTATCGAACACAGGTTCACCACTTTCAGAAGAATCAAGTTTAATCATCAAACGTAGATCGTTTGGCGAATCAGCATGGTGAAGCGCATCTTCGTATGTGACTTCACCAGATTTGAACAAAGCAAAAAGTGATTGGTCAAAAGTCTGCATACCTTGCTCGTTAGATTTTGCCATCAAATCTTTAAGCAAATGCAGTTCACCCTTACGTATATGGTCAGAAACTAAAGGCGTATTGATCATAATTTCGATCGCTGGTCGTCGACCTTTTCCGTCAGGTGTTGGAATTAACTGTTGAGCAACAATCGCTCTCAAATTAAGCGATAAGTCCATTAGCACTTGATTGTGCTTTTCTCTTGGGAAGAAATGTAAAATTCTATCGAGTGCTTGGTTGGCATTATTTGCATGCAAAGTACACATACATAAATGACCAGTTTCAGCAAACGCTACTGCATAATCCATCGTCTCGCTGGTGCGAACCTCACCGATTAATATAACATCAGGAGCTTGCCGCAGTGTGTTTTTAAGCGCTGTTTCAAATGATTCAGTATCAATCCCCACTTCTCGTTGGGTGATGATGCATTTATCATGGTTATGAACAAATTCAATCGGATCTTCAATTGAGATAATATGGCCAGTAGTTGTGCGATTTCTGTAACCAATCATTGATGCGAGCGAAGTAGATTTACCTGTTCCTGTCGCGCCAACAAAAATAACTAACCCACGTTTGGTCAAAGATATTTTTTTCAGTATGTTGGGTAATCTTAATTCTTCAATGGTTGGGATAGTAGTTTCAATTCTTCTTAGTACCATTCCAACATGATTTCTCTGTTGAAACGCACTGACACGATATCGGCCAATTCCTGCAGCACTAATTGCAAAATTACACTCATGCATACGAGCAAATTCTCGCCGCTGTTCTTCGTTCATAACACTTAAAACAACTTCTCTTGCTTTTTCTGGTGTCAATGCGCGTTGAGTTACGGGCATCACTTTACCGTGAATTTTAATACTTGGGGGAACGCCTGCGGTAATAAAAAGATCCGATGCCTTTTTAGTCACCATTAATTTTAATAGGCCTTCAAAATCCATTAAAACTCTTCCTTATTTTTAGCTGAATGACGAGCATCTTCTCGACTAATTAAACCTTTACCTAACAAATCTTTTAAACATTGATCAAGGGTTTGCATACCAACACCTAAACCGGTTTGAATCGCACTATACATTTGGGCGACCTTATCTTCTCGAATCAAATTTCTAATAGCAGGTGTGCCAATCATAATCTCATGAGCCGCTACACGCCCGCCACCACTTTTCTTAAGTAGTGTTTGAGAAATAACCGCTTGCAGAGATTCTGAAAGCATCGAACGGGTCATATCCTTTTCAGCAGCAGGAAAAACATCAATGATTCTATCAATTGTTTTTGCCGCAGAAGACGTATGCAGCGTACCGAAAACCAAATGACCTGTTTCCGCTGCGGTTAGAGCTAGCCGTATTGTTTCCAAATCACGAAGCTCACCAATTAAGATAATATCGGGATCTTCACGAAGTGCCGAACGCAAAGCCTCACTAAAGCCAAGCGTATCTCGATGAACTTCACGCTGATTCATTAAACATTTTTTACTTTCGTGGACAAACTCGATGGGATCCTCAATGGTTAAAACATGCCCATAATGATTGTCGTTAATGTAATCAATCATTGCAGCCAAGGTAGTACTCTTACCCGAACCTGTTGGCCCTGTAACCAAAACTAAACCTCTTGGATGCATACACATTTCTTTAAAAATAGAAGGAGCCGCAAGCTCTTCTAAGGTTAATACTTGCGAGGGAATGGTACGAAATACCGCAGAAGCACCGCGATTTTGGTTAAAAGCATTAACACGAAATCGTGCGATTCCCGGTAGAGCAAAGGAAAAATCTGTTTCTAAAAATTCTTCAAAATCTTTACGCTGTTTGTCATTCATGATGTCATAAACCAAACTATGAACCATTTTATGATCCATTGGTGGTACATTGATTCGACGAACATCCCCATCAACTCGTATCATTGGCGGTAAACCAGCCGATAGATGTAAATCAGAAGCCTTATTCTTTACACTAAACGCTAGTAATTCTGTTATATCCATGAAAATCTCACTCAGAAAGTATTTTTGTTATCTTATCAATCTAAAATATTAGTAGATTTCTACAATAATGCACACTATTGTAAGGGCAATTATCAACTAACTCGATAAATTGCAGCCAAACCTAACATGACTATAGCAGATCGCGTGGAAAATATTCGTCAAGAAATAGGCGATGTTTGTGCTAAGCATCACATAAATAACAATAAAATCACTTTGTTAGCCGTTAGCAAAACTCATGCTGCTGACGCTATACAAGCTGCTTACGACACAGGTATTCGACAATTTGGCGAAAGTTATTTACAAGAAGCTTTAGACAAAATTAGTGCTCTTAACCACTTACCAATTACATGGCATTTCATTGGCCCCATTCAGAGCAACAAAACCAAACCAATTGCAGAACATTTTGATTGGGTGCAAAGTGTTGATCGTAAAAAATTGCTGCTAAGATTATCCGAACAAAGACCTCATCATTTAAAACCAATTAATGTTTGTATTCAAATTAACTATTTTAATGAAGAGCAAAAAAAAGGCGTTCAACTAAATGAACTCCCTGAATTGCTTGATTTAGCGAACAATCTCCCCAATATTAAGCTAAGAGGTCTAATGGCAATCCCCCCAAAAACCAGTAGTTTTGGACAACAATTAGCCCAGTACCAACAAATCGTTTCTTGTTTTAATAGAGCTCAGCAAGATTACTCTCAAATGGATACGCTCTCGATAGGCATGAGTAATGATTTGGACGCTGCGATTATGGCAGGTTCAACCATGGTGAGAATTGGAACGGCTCTGTTTGGTAAAAGAAAATAGCTCTAACAGGATAAATAAACGAAATGGTTAATCTAGATAAAATTAGTTTTATTGGCTGTGGAAATATGGCATCTGCCATTATTCATGGGTTAATCGCTAATGGGCTCGCCGCCGAAAATATCTTGGCAAGTAACCGAAGTCGAGAAAAACTTGACGCGATTAAACATGCTACAGGAATTCAAATAACGACTGATAACACTAAAGCGGTTAATTTTTCTGATATCTTAATTTTGGCCGTTAAACCTCAAATATTCCCCCAAATTTGCCAACAGCTTAGCTCTACAGACTTATCAAATAAGTTAATTATTTCAGTTGCAGCGGGAGTCACCACCGAGAAAATTAGTCAACTGTGTAACCAAAACTTGCCTAATCAAGAGCTATCAATTGTTCGCGCAATGCCTAATACACCAGCAACAATCTCCGAAGCAGCGACAGGACTCTACGCAAATTCAAAAACATCAGCGTCCCAAAAGAAACAAGCAACAGCGATCTTTGATGCGATCGGCCTATCTCAATGGGTAGAAAAAGAATCATTAATCGATGTCATTACTGCTATTGCCGGCAGCTCCCCCGCCTATATTTTTATGTTTATTCAAGCTATGGTTGAACAAGCTGTTGAGCAGGGACTAGATCCGGCAACAGCAAAAAAACTGGCCACTCAAGCGGTTTTAGGAGCGTCAAAACTCGCCCAAAACCAGCCTGAACAACCACTTAAGCATTTACAAAAAAACGTCACTTCTCCCGGGGGAACAACTGCGGCAGCAATTGATAGCTTTGAGCAGAATGATTTTTCTAATATAATCAAAAAAGCGGTGGCTGCAGCCATAGCTCGCGGTAAAGAACTCGGAGAACAAACTTAAATGAATCCTTTTGCACAACTCATTGATATCCTCGTTGGACTCTACATAACGGTTATCCTGTTAAGATTTTTTCTTCAATATTTTCGTGCCGATTTTTACAATCCCTTGTCTCAATTTGTGGTTAAAGCAACCGATCCATTAATCAAACCACTAAGAAAAGTCGTTCCTGGTTTTGGTGGAATTGATATTTCTTCCTTATTGCTCGCTTATCTTGTGATTATTGCTAAATTTATCCTGATATCCGTTATTAGTGGTCGTTTTGAATTTCATCCTGTTTATACCTTGCTAATATCAGTCATTGATCTATTACAAAGCATCCTTGGTTTATTTATGTTTTTAATTATTATTCGAGTCATATTAAGCTGGGTTTCTCCCGCTGGTTACAACCCTATTTTAGCTGTTATTGGACAAATCAGTGAACCTGTTATTAACAAATTTCGTCGTTTTCTACCGCCAATGACAGGCTTTGACTTTGCGCCAATGTTAGCCCTGATTTTTATCTTTTTTGCTCAAAGCTCGCTAAGTTATTACATCGTCCCGTTAATAAGACAGATTTCTCTGTAATCAGTAAAACGACCACATACAAATATCCCTTACGCGGCTAAAACGTTCAAGCGACAAAATTGACCGCTAGTCACAAAATTCAAGCCAATATTGAGGCATAGCTCTAACTTTGAGAGCTATCTTACGGATTTTTCTCAGTTTTCTGCTATTCTATTTATAATAAACGGATTCTTGATCACAGCAAAACTGACGATAAGAGCAAGAATAACTAACAAGAAATAGAAGCATGAACCGTAATTTTTCTGAGAATATAGACCAGTTTAGTCACTGGAAATCGGATATAAGCAAAACGCTTAGTCGTTTTCGGCTGTGGCTGCGACGGAATGATTTATTTAACGACGATATTGATAAAAGACTTTATAAGTTACAAGAAAGCTTAAAAGACGAATACCTGACCATCGGATTTGTTGGAGAATTTTCACGGGGGAAAACAGAACTAATCAATTCGTTATTCTTTGCTGAATATGGTCAACGTATTTTACCTTCCGAAGCTGGGCGCACCACTATGTGTCCAACAGAATTGTTTTATGATAAAAAAGAACAACGCCCTTATTTAAAATTATTACCTATCGAAACAAGGCTCGATCACACGACCCTTAGTGAATATCGAGAAATGCCCAATCTTTGGACTGAAGTCCCATTGATGACAAGCTCCGCTCATGAAATGACTTTGGCACTGCACACAATTACTCAAACCAAACGAGTCGCTATTGAAGAAGCTTGTACTCTTGGTTTTGATCCCGAGATGCTAGAAAAATGTGGCGACCTTGAAGAAATGGTAGAAATTCCCGCGTGGCGACATGCAATTGTTAGTTTCCCTCATCCAATCCTCAAACAAGGTCTTAGAATATTAGATACTCCCGGCCTCAATGCTTTAGGCAGTGAACCGGAGCTGACGTTAAAATTACTTCCTCAAGTTCAAGCAATCGTATTTTTACTTTCTGCAGACACCGGCGTAACCGCCTCCGATATGGCTGTTTGGGAAGACTACATTCAAAACATTGAAGGTAAAGAGGAACTTGGTTTATTTGCAGTGCTTAACAAAATTGACACCTTGTGGGATGAATTATCAAGTCGCAAAAAAGTCGATAAGATGATTAAAAAAATGGTCAACACCACTGCAAGACAACTACAAATTGACCCACGAAATGTATTGCCTGTTTCAGCTCAAAAAGGGCTAGTCGCCAAGGTAAGAAAAGAAAAATCTTTGTTAGCTAGAAGCCACATTGAAGAGCTTGAACATATCTTGTCAACAAGCCTACTACAAAATAAGGAACGGTTACTAAAAACATCATTAATCGAAGAAACAAAAAATATCATCTTGCAATCAGTACAAGTTTTAAATAGTAAACATGATCAATTATTCTCACAGCAAAAAGAACTGAATTCTTTAACCGATAAAAATAAAGAAAAAATACATACTTTAATCGAAGATAATGACGCAGCTTTGCTAGAATTTCAAAAGAAATCCTTAGCCATTAAGCCAAGCCAACGCCTGCTTGAAAGGCAAACCAAGATATTACTTTCTGTTATCGGTTCAAGCACTTTGTCAAAAGAAGTTGAACAGACCTTAAATGAGCTAGTTAACAGTAAAACGACACTCAGCCTATTCCGCCACATGAAATACTTTTTCATTGGTATAAAAACGATCATGAACGAGCTAAATCGAGAAGCGGAATTAACTAACAAAATGGCCGAATCTTTATATAAAAAATTCTCCAAAGATTTTGGCGTTAACCTTGTCGAAGTAAAACCTTTCCCAATTATTAAACTTAATAAAGAACTGAACCAAATTATTGCTCGCTCAGACAAGTTAGATAAGAATATCTTTACTACTTTTACCGAACATTCAATCGCCGTAAAACGATTTTTCTCCGGCACAGTTACAGATATTATGAATTTTTTCAAAATGACACGTAAAGAAATGATCGATTGGACTCAAAACGTCGTTAATCCGCTCAATCAACAACTACGAATTAACCACCATATGATTATTTCACACCGTAAAGAACTAGAACAGCTAAAAAAATCTGAATCAAATATTGTTGGCAAACTAAAAGGAATTCATCGATTAATATCTGAGATTGAAATGGAACGAGAAACCGCATTAGATCTGGCCAACACTCTTGAAAAAAATAGCCTTATTCATCAAGCCAACGAAAAACTGAGCAACATTGTTCCTCTAACCTCAGCTGTAAGACGAAACTAGTAGCATTGTTCTGATAAAAAAAGATCCAATAAAAAGCTATTGCATCAAGTCAAACTCATTCTATAATCAATGACTTTTAGTGATCATGGAGTCAAGAAATGCTTTTCTCTAAGCCTTTGCAACTGATTTGTTTTGCGGCCCTAGTACTTTTTTCTCAAAATTCCAAAGCGGAACAGCATACGGTTGGTGATTACACAATTCATTACAGCGTGATCAACTCATCCTTTATTCAAGCCGAAACCGCGACACAGTACGGTTTAAAACGTAGTAAAAACATTGGTTTACTCAATATCAGCGTCATAAAAAAATCAGATACGGAGAATGGGAGTGCCGTTATAGCCAATATCTTTGGACACGCTTCAAACCTAGTTGGTCAACTTAAAGGGCTCGCTTTTAAGGAAATCAAAGAAGAAAACGCAATTTATTACATTGCGACTTTTCCCATCAACAATGCGGAGAGGCTAAAATTTGATCTAAAAATTCAACCTAACAAAGTTGGTAAACTCATTCCTTTAGTATTTAAGAATCAAGTATTTATCGACTGAACCTCATTTCAATAACATCTATTCAAATCCATATTATTATTTGAGATATAATCTATCGGTAATTTTATTTTTGTATAAAAAGGCAATAACAAAATGAACCTTCGATTTTCAAAAAAAAACCTAGCCTATAAGATATTAGCTCTTTTATCTGCATTCACTCTATTAGGCTTAACTGCTTGTTCCTCTGGAGACTCTACAGAAGAAGAAAAATCATATATAAGTTTATCAGTCACCGATGCTCCGGTGGATAACGCTACTAATGTGTTCGTACAATTCACTAGTATGGAGTTTAAGCCACAGGGTGGTTCCTCAATTATCCTTCAGCTAGATGAACCAAGGAATATTGACCTATTAGCATTGCAAGGAAATAACTTTGAAGCTCTAGTTAATAATCTTGAAGTACCCGCAGGCAACTATAATTGGGTGAATTTGGGTGTCAATGCAATAAGAGGAGAAATGGATTCTTATATTAGCTTCGATGATGGCTCCAGTTATTCACTCTACGTTCCAAGTGGCTCACAAAGCGGTTTAAAAATTAATCGCGGTTTTGTGGTACCTGTTGGTGGTAATATCTCTCTAACTGTCGATTTTGACTTAAGAAAATCAGTGACTAATCCCGTTGGACAAGTTAATGATTACATATTGAAACCTGTTCTAAGAATGACTGACAATAGCCAGACCGGAACGATCCAAGGTTCTGTGGCATCATCATTATTAGAAGGTGAGAATTGCCAAGAAGGTAAAGCCGTGTACTTGTACACTGGTGCAGATGTTATTGCTGATGATCTCGGAAGTGCTACACCACCTCTTGCATCAGCATTATTCACTTATAACGCAGATTCAAACCGATGGGATTTCGAATTTGGTTTTGTTGAAGCGGGAGACTACACACTCGCCGCAACTTGTGATTCAGATATTGACGAGCTAGAAACCGATGAAGTTGATTGGCAAGCTGCGTCTTCTACAAACGCGACTGTTGTTTCCGGCTCAACAGTTCAAGTCGAACTCGATTAAATTTTCATTTTAAAGCAATTCTAACCCAGTTTATCTAACGCCCGCTTACAAGCGGCGCGTTGGTACATTCTGTTTTTATAATCCAGAAAGGCTTCAGGCACGTCAAACTTAAAACTTTCAGCCCATGAAATTGTGTGAGATAGCAAAACATCAGCCATAGTGAATTCTTCACCAATAACAAAACCAGTTCCATCAAACATCTTTTCTAACGCATTAATTGCCTTATTAAACTCCCAAACGGCTGTCGGAAAGATATCCACTACCCGTTGCTCTTTGGGTAATGCAAAACGATGTTTGCCGCTAGTCCACAAACCTTGCTCTAACTCAGTTAAAACAAAATAACTTAATTCATCATACTTTGCTCTTAACTTAATATCTGCCACTGGCATTAAACTGTTTATTGAAGAATTTGCGGCAATATAATTAACGATCGCGCCACTTTCTGTAATCACTAGTTCGTCATCTACCAAGGTAGGAACTTTGCCCTGAGCATTTAAAGATTGATAATGCTCGCTAGCACTACCCTGATCTTCAATGCTACCAAATTGAACGGCAATGTAATCGTATTCTAAACCCGCTTCTTCCAATGCCCATAAAGCTCTAAAGGATCGAGATTGACCCACGCCATATAATTTCATTAAAAATTCTCCACTGATTTCAATTTGATATCAAAACAGATAAAATTGCTTAATACACTAAAAAAATAAAGTCTATTCAATGCCTAACTCCAACATTATCATTCTTGCCAGTGGAAATAAAAAAAAACTTAAAGAATTATCAGAAATTCTATCTGAGTTTGGTATGAATTTAGCCCCTCAATCAGATTATGATATCCCTGACGCTATTGAGGATGGTCTTACTTTTGTGGAAAATGCCATCATCAAAGCTCGCCAAGCTTGCCAACTAACAGGTCTACCTGCCATAGCGGATGATTCAGGAATAGAAGTCGATTACCTAAAAGGCCAACCAGGAATCTATTCCGCAAGGTTTGCCGGCGAGAATGCTTCAGATCAAGATAACCTTAACCTGCTTTTAGAAAAGTTAAAGGGTGTAGAGCCATCGTTAAAAACCGCTCGTTATCAATGCATTATCGTTTATATGCGTCACGCGGAAGATCCAACACCCATTATCTGCCAAGCAAGCTGGGAAGGGTTGATTCTTGATACAGAAATAGGCGAAGGCGGTTTCGGTTACGATCCTATATTCTACTGTCCACAATCAAAAAAAACAGCCGCTGAAATGACTGCTGAAGAAAAATCAGCCATCAGCCATCGTGGTAAAGCCTTAAAAGAGCTTGCAAAAAAATATGCTCTATCGGTCCGTAAAAACTAATGGCAATCACTCAGCTACCACCGCTATCACTCTATATTCATTTTCCGTGGTGCGTTCAAAAGTGCCCTTATTGTGATTTTAATTCACACAGTGTTAAAAATAAAATTCCCGAAACAGAATATATTGATGCGCTATTACTCGATCTTGAAAAAGAATTACCCAATGTTTGGGGACGACAATTAACTAGCATTTTTATTGGCGGTGGAACACCGAGTTTAATGAGCGTTGAAGCAATGGATCGATTGCTTTGCGGTATTCGTGCCAGACTACCTTTTCTTGCTGATACTGAGGTGACTATGGAAGCGAACCCGGGAACGGTTGAAGCGGATAAGTTCTTAGGCTTTTATCAAGCGGGGGTTAATCGGATTTCAATTGGCGTTCAAAGTTTTGATGATCAATTCCTATCTTCTTTAGGACGAATTCATTCCTCAGATGAAGCAGCCAAGGCATTTGAAATAGCCAGAAGTGCAGGCTTTAAAAACATCAACCTCGATCTAATGTATGCCCTACCCAATCAAACCATTAGCCAAGCAATGAATGATTTATCTATTACGACAAAATTAAAGCCTGAGCATTTATCTTGGTATCAATTAACTTTGGAACCCAATACCGCTTTCCATCATACGCCACCAAAGCTCATGCCAGACGATGATCTATTAGCTGATATTAGCGAAGCCGGATTAGACTTTTTACAACAACAAAACTATCAGCGATATGAAATTTCTGCCTTTAGTTTAAATGGCCAATATAACTCATGGCACAATACTAACTATTGGCAATTTGGTGATTACTTAGGAATTGGCGCAGGCGCGCACGGAAAGATTACTCGTGCGGATACTCAACAAATTACACGAACTAGCAAATACCGAAGCCCCAAAGATTATCTTGATCAACAAAAACCTTTTATCGCTCAAAATAAAATTATAAAGTCACAAGAATTACCCATCGAGTTTATGATGAATGCCATGCGATTAAAAAATGGGGTCGATCAAGATTTATTCTTTCAAACCACCGGATTACTTTTATCACAAATCCAACATGCCATTAAACAATGTGAAGAAAAAGGTTTACTTATTAAATCGGGTAAAAACATACAACCAACAGAAATCGGCTTTAACTTTTTAAACGATATTTTATCGGAATTTATGGAAGATAATTTCCCAAAACTCAGCAAGCAAGAGCGTATTGTGATCAAAGAAGTTTAGAAAACATTAGATAGGAATAAAAGTATTTTTTTCTCGTAATTCAAAAGAATTACTGCTCTCTAAAATCATTTAAATCAAAATCACTCGGTGGAGGAAAAATAACTGCACATAACAAATAAATAAAGAGTGCCGTACCACCAGTCAATATTCCGGCAACCAACCAGATAATACGTACTTGCCTTGATGGCCAACCTAAGAATTCGGCAATGCCGCCTGCGACTCCTGCCATAATACGATCTCTTGATTTTCTTAACTTTCTATTTTCACGCATTTCACTTTCCTTAGTTATTCAATTATTTATCCCCCCTCTTCAAAACAAAGAGAGGGAACAAAACTTTATACTAATGTCTCCAATGAAACTGTTCTTGTTTCATTTCCAATGCTTTCGCTGCCGCTTCTGGCAATGATTGCAAGTCCAATCTTTCAAAGAAGAATGGTTGACGTTTTTTAGCATTTTTACGACCAATTTCGTTCATTGTTTTAGTATCAAATAAACGACCATTGATCATAGTGTAAGCAACATGCTCTGATTGACGAAGGTCAGTTAATAGATCACCATCGATAATCATCATGTCTGCCAGCTTGCCAGCTTCGATACTACCGATATCTTTATCCATTCCGATATATGCTGCGCCATCGATAGTTGCGCCTCTAAGCGCCTCCCACGGTGTAAATCCACCTTGGTTCATCATCCAAATTTCCCAATGAGCGGCTAAACCTTCACGTTGTCCGTGAGCACCAATTAATACCGGTACGCCCATATCATTAAGTTGTTTGGCAGTTTTAGCCACTTCAAAATGATTGTAATGATCGTCTGGCGCAGTGGTTCTTCGAATTGAATTTGGCTCAACAAAATAACGCGGCGTATATTGCATTAATTTTTTATTTTCCCAAACATTGGTCCTGTCATACCAGTAGGTTTCACCAGACAGTCCACCATAAGCAACACCAAAAGTCGGCGAATAACCAACTTCAGTTTGTGACCATAATTGTTTTACATCATCGTAAACTTTTGCAATCGGTAATGCATGCTCAAGTCCAGTATGACCGTCAATAATCATTGTCATATTATGATAAAACTTAGCGCCACCTTCTGGCACAACCATAATGCCTAACTCTTTACCAGCAGCAATTACTTGTTGTTTTTGATCACGACGAGGTTGGTTGTAACTTTTTACCGAAATAGCCCCTTGATCTTTTAATCGTTGTAGATGAAATTTAGCATCATCAAAACTATCAATGGTTGCAGTGTAACCTGGCGCTTTTGCACCATATAAAATCGTACCCGTTGAATAGATTCTTGGACTAACGGTCATACCCGCTCTTTGTAATTCACTAGCTGAAAAAATCTCAGTTGTATCGTTAGATGGATCATGAATCGTTGTTACACCAAAAGCTAAAGATGAATAACTCATCCAGTTTTGCTCTGGTGTAATCTCATTACTTCCTTGACCGCCATGAGCATGAACATCAACCATTCCCGGAGCAATTATTTTACCCGTTACATCGACCACTTTTGCGCCTTTAGGGATCGAAATATCGGCTTTAGAACCAACTGCCTTAATTCGGTTTCCTTCAACTAATACAACCCCATTTTTAATGACTTCTTGCTCAGATTTGGCATTACGCATGGTGACAATATCACCGCCAACTAAAGCAATCATTCCACTAGGCTTGTCCGCTTTCTTTTTGAAAGAAAGATCAATACCTTCCGCCACTGGTTCAGGAAGTTCTTCTGGACTACCTGCTAAATGATCAAACGCGTCTTTTAAATCGCGTGTGTATAAAGTTGATCCTAGCGCCCAACTAATGGAATCATTATTTTTTGACCAAGTTAAAAACTCGCCGCTGCGTTTTGATATTTGTTTTACTGGTACAGAGGTCGCGCTTTTACTAATGGTTTCCGCTTTACCTGTTAGTACAAAAGGAGCAACATAGGCATTAAATTGCTGAGCAAAAGCCACCCAATTACCATCAGGCGATACTTGGAATTCAGTAATATCCATCCCATTTAAATGTTCTCGCTCATCCTTTCCTTCCATATTGACACTCGACAATTTACCCTTTGCGCCCCAACCAAAGTTTGAGAAAAGGATTCTTTTTCCGTCTGATGAAAATTGTGGATTAACACCTGAATCATGAACACGTTTCATGCTCTTGCCTTTTACATCAGCAACATAAAGACCCGGTTCCATTGAATATTCTGGTGACGTTAAATAACCGCCAGTAAAACGTCTAAAAACCACTTTTTTACCATTGTTAGAAAATGCTGGTTCAACATAATGACCTGGTTCAGTGGTAATAGTTTTGCTCTTTCCACCTCGGCTTGAAACGACTTTTAAACTACCTAGCTTTTGATCATCCCAACTGGCATAAACAATTTTACTTCCATCAGGAGAAAATATTGGATAAAACTCAAAGTGATCATTTTGTTTAGTTAAACGCTTAGCTTTACCACTTTTTACATCACGAACATAAATTTTACCAAGTGCTTGGTAAGCAATCTTGTCGCCTTTAGGAGACATCTGCGCCCAACGGATCATTTTTACATCAAATACATCTGGTGCCACATCTATTGAAAAACGAACAGCTGGAGTAATTTTCTTTTCTACATCGATTTCAAATGGAATTTCAGCAACCTTTGAATCTGCTACATTCACTTTATGGATTTTACCACCCGCCCAAAAAACGATGGACTTGTTATCAGGTGTCCAATCAAAATGCGGTGTATTTCCGTGACTGCCGTTTGTTTCTTGTAAGTCTCGATTAAGCTCAGTATAAACGGGACGATTGAGTCCAGTTCTTAGATCTTTTACAAATAAAACTGTCTGAGTATCAACGCGTCTAACAAATGCTAAATATTTTCCATCACTCGAAGGCGTTGGTGCAATTGCGCCGCCAGCTCCACTAACAAATGTAATATCTTTACCGGTTTCGCGATCTAATCGACGAATGGTAAATATTTGCCCTGTAGGGTTTTTATTGTATTGCCAAACTGTTCCCGGAGTAGAATCGATTGAATAATAAACATAACGTCCATCGGGAGAGAAGACTGGCTCTGCAATATTTTTTTGTGCTTGCTCACCACCAATTCTTTTTCTCAATTTATACCCTGTACCACCGGCTTTATGATAGAGCCAAATCTCTCCACCACCAATAGAACGTGCCCCAACAAAGCCACGTCTTACGGCAATATAGTTACCATCAGGTGACCAATTAGGCGTATGAACTAAATCTCGTTTTTCTTTGCTAACTTGTTGAGGGTTAGTACCATCAGCATCGATAATCCAAAGATTATCTCCGCCATCTCTATCACTAATAAAAGTAATTTGTTTTCCATCGGGACTAAACCTTGGCATCATATCCCAAGCCATACCTTGAGTGATTGGTGTCGCTTTTCCACCTTTCATCGGTATGCTATAAATATCACCTAACATATCAAAAATAACTGTTTTTCCATTCGGACTTACATCCACGTTACTCCAAGTAGAAGTATTGGTTTTTATTTGAATGGTTTGTTCTTCACCGGGAGGATTGTTAACGTCCCACTTATCTTCTTCTTTGTCTTTGGTAACTTCTTCTGCCATTTTTTCTACTGTTTTTGCAACGTCTTTTTGTTGTGAATAAACAAAAGGACTGGCAAAAATTAAACTAAGACTAACAGCTGACGCTACAATCGAAGTGATCTTCATTTAACTCTCCTCAAGGATTTAATACTCAATAAAATATTCTTTCTTATGATTAAAAGACTAATAAATAAAAAAATAAATCTTTAACTTAATTTTCGTTTTATCTTTGCTGGATTCCCAGCGACTAAATAAAAAGGTTCTACTGATTTGGTCACCACACTACCGGCTGCGATTACTGCGCCCTCTCCAATATTTACTCCGGGCAAAATAATAGCCCCTGCACCTATCCAAACATTATTTCCAATGGAAATATTTGAAGCTAAATTTTTTCTTTCTAAGCGTTCTGCAGAATTCATTGGATGATTAACCGTCAAGATTTGAACATTCGGTCCAATCAATACATCATCGCCTATCTCAATTTCACCCCCATCAAGTAAAGTGCAATTGATATTTAAATAAACCCGATCACCAAAACTAATCTTATCACCATAGTCACAATGAAAACCTTGCTCAATGATTAACATCTCTCCAGCGTGTTTAAAAATCACCTTAAGTTTTTTTAGGTGCCCTTTACTGGGAGCTCTATTGAACTGCCTACATAGTTCGTGAGTCTTATTTCTTTGCTCACGATTTTCTAAAGACAAACTATCAAATTGAATTTGCAAAATAGCTATTCTAAAAACTGATTACAAAGTAATAGGCATATTAATAAACGCGATGATCGTCATCGCAATCAGACATATCACCCCTAAGGTAAAAACCAAAAAACGAGCCGGTACAAAATTTGAACCTGCATGAATAAAAGAATGAATAATCCGAGTTCCGGAATAAATCCACGCTAGAACTAGAACTGTCAAAGAGACTTGATTGGTTAAATAAAACAATATAGAGATAATATAAAAAAGAACCGGTGTTTGAAATTGATTGGCGATGTTATTAGAGACTTTAACTACATCTTCCGGCCATGCGCTGTTATTTAAGGCTGTTTTTTTTCGGTCAACGCCACCCGCCTTCATTGCTTTGGTCTTTCTCACGCCAAGCAGTAAAAACATGATTAATGTCAGTGATATTTGAACTAATATTGGTAGTAAAATAGATGACGCCGCCATAATAATCCCCGAGTTATAATTATTGTCATAATCTAAAAAATTAATTCTGGGGCGTAGAATATAGTATTTACCAGACTTATACAAAATCTCTAATCTCAAAATTAGCTGGGTTAACACTTTCTAACAAAATTGGAATCAGAGAATTGAAGGTAAGTCAAAGACTTACCTTAGGGTGTTAACTAGTATTGGAAAGTAGTTATTCTAATTAGAAACTGTAACTTGCTGATAACATTAGATGATTTACATTATACTTGTGGCTCATGGCACTAAAAGTAAGTAAATTTGCAGCGGCTCCTGGAACCACCTCGTCAATTGCAAAATCGTGCCTTTCAAAATCTTGATACACATAGTTTAGTGTAAAACCTAAATCTTCACTATAGCGATAAGTCGCTTTAATATCAGCAATACCCCATAAACTATCATTATTTGGTAATTGACTATTGTCACCTGCGTTATTAATTGCAATCAAGGTGTCAGCATCTGAAAGCTGGAGACTACCAGATAACTTTAACTGAGAATCTAATAAACCCTTAACTGAAAAACTAAACCCATAGCTAATAATTTTATCAACATTATTCACCAGCCAATCTCGACCAGAAAATCGGGCACTACCTCCCAAGTTAGTTTCTATTTTTTCCTTTTCCATAAATAAGCCTAAATCTATGCTATCCGTCACATGCCAGCTGAGATCAAAATTGAGGTTGTTTGTCCAACTATATTGCAGACCTATTTCTGTATCAGAATAGTCTTCTTCTGAATACTGGGTTGATATTATCGCCGATAAACTATCGGTTGGGTGGTGAGTAAACTGCAAATTAACCTTTGCCAAGTCGCGGTCAGCGACATTAAATCTTTGCAGTAACGGATTCTCTGATACATTAATTAGGTCAATGAGTTCTGGCGCAGAACCGGAGCGAGATGATTTTTCACCACTAACTTGTAGCTGGTATTGTTCACTAAACATCGCTCTATATTTCGCAATAAAACTATCATCAGAAGTATTTCTAACCGACTGAAAACGCCTTTCTAACTTTTTTTGTTTCACTCCAAAACTAACTGAATGCTTCGACTTATTTCTCCAATCGACGTATGCATAGCTATTTGTCCGAGTGAGATCGTAAGGAATGTTAATCACAGAATCCCCCTGAAACTGCTCCGTGATCACCGGCCGATAAGTCTGCATCGATGTTTTATTATAACGATCTCTATATTCATATTTAGCCCGTATAGACCAGTTAGAGTTGATCCAATGGCTTAACCTTAGCGATAGCTTTTGAGTATCAATTTCTCCATTAAGGCTAGCCTGAGGTAATTCCGTCAGTAAGTTCTGATTTGTGGTGTAGGGTAAATATGGCTCGTCTTGAGTTAATCGACCATAAGACATATTTAACTTAAGGAAGGAACGAGGCATATACGAATAACGTGTATTTAAGCTGATAGCGACAGCGTTATTATCTGGGTTAGTAGAAAGTCGACCAACATTTCCACCCGCATTTAAAGCTAAAAAAGGACTAGCGTAGGATACTGAGTTCACAGCATTATCAAATTTTGATAACCTAAATGATATTGTACTAAACCATTGTTCGGCGTTGTAAATAATTCGTGCAGAGATATCTTCTGAAGTGGAATCAATTGGCATCGGTATGTAATTTGATCTAAAAAATTGGTTTGCAGATGATTCTTGTATACCTTTTTTGTCCAACCTATTGTAGTCAACAAAATATTCTAATTTGTTTCCATCAATATAAGAAAATTTTAGTCCAATTTGATCCCAGTCGACGCCCAATGAAAAGTTAGTAAAATTATTTGGGTTGTCAAAGTTGGCTGTATTGTTACTTCTATTCCAGTTGTCACTGAGCCTGAGGGTATTCGAACCAGGGTTGGCAAATGGAGTAATCAAATTATCAAATTTTCGAACAGGTATTCGCTGATAATTGAGTTTCATTTTATAGTGTCCTTGAACGCCATATTGACTCATAAATTTGGGTGCGTCAGTACCAATTCTATCGAATTCATTCAGCCAATACTCACCATCAGCTTTTATCATCCGCACGCTTCCAGAGAGAAAAAACTGTTGGTCTTCAAATCCTGTGTAATTAGAATAATGATAAATATCATCTGAAACTAAGCCTAAACCGAGGGACAACTCTGTTTGCAACTCTGGCTGCACTGGACAATATTCGCATTTCCATTTTTCCATTTTTATTTGATCTTTTTTATCTCCTTCAAACCCTGAAGCTGAAACTGTTGAAATTACAGAAGCCGCTATCGTTAAACAGATAATTATCAGTGATGGTTTTGCTAGTATTTTATTCATAGCGTTTGTTCCTAGGTTAGTTTTATCTTTAACCATTAACGTTGCAATTTACTTCCCGAAGGATGATTACTTCCGTGAACTTTTGTATGGCAATTAACGCATGCTTTTCCAAGCAAAAATGCTGAACCAGTTCTTAAAGCAGGAAAGCGTCGCTCAATCAATCCTGAATCATCATTGGCTATCGACGGATGACCTTGAGAGCTATGACAGCTTTGGCATAAAAATGGAGCCCTTTGAGTCAACATTGCTGGCTGATTGCTCCCATGTGGCGCATGACATAAACTGCAATCTTCACTTACCGGCTCATGCTCCCATAAAAAAGGCCCTCGTTTTTCAGCATGACAATCAAAACAGACTTCGTTAGATGTTTCTCGTTTTAATAAATTTTCATTGTCTGACTCATGTAAGCTATGACAGCTTGTACAACCCATTTGGCCAAATTTAATAGGATGGGTTGAATATCGATTAGAAGCTAATTTATGTGACTGATGACAATTGCCGCACGTATCAAGCTGAGTAATCTCTGAGCGCATCGGATCTTTAGTTGTATGAATTGTATGACAATCATTGCAAGCAACTTCACCAACTTGATGAACACTGCCTTCCCAATGAGATTTTTCTATTTTCTGATGGCAGCTACTACAAATCTTATTTCGCTGATCTACCGGTAATAAACTTTTGTTGTCAAATGAGATCATTGATTCTCGAATTTCACCTTTACGTAACCGAGATTTATCATGTTCTCCAGCGGGACCGTGACAAGACTCGCATTGTTGTTGTCCAAAAGGAGTTCGCTTATCCGTCTTAACCGCATGAGGTGTTTTGAAAATATCTAAAACCGGAAACTCCGAATCCTCGTCATGACACTTAAGACATGTATCCGCACCTTTAGAGGAATAATCAGAATGTTTTTTCAACACTAAAAGATCAACTTCTGTTTTTGTGTCTGGACTTGCCGCAAAGAGTGCAAAAATCGCTAGGCTACCTATAGATATCAGAAGTAGTAAAATCAATTTGATTACAATTTCTTTAGAGCTAGTATTCTTATACATTATATCTATCCTCTGATTTTTCCAGCACCATATCTATCGGCAATACTAAATTAATTGATAGGTATGAAGCTAACCTCACCCTTTGTTGCAGATTCGATTATTTTGCTACTTATTGAACTAGAGCAGCCGCTATCGCGTCAATTTCATCAACTGTAAGGTCAGCTAAGGAAGACATCTCAGCGACTCCTCCAATTGCTGCAGATATAGCAGTCGCAGTCGCATTAGTCACATCACTAATCCCACCGGAACCTAATCCATTTCCAGTGTGACAACTACCACAGCGATTAACGAACAATTCAGCACCATCCGAACCAGCGGGTGCAGTATCTGGGAATGCCACAGGATCTGCGACTGCTTTATATAGATCTTGAATATCACTAATAGGTGAAAGTGCGAGAATTGCCCCCATAGTGCTACCTAAATGACCAAACTTAACTTTATGCTGATCTTCATAAGGCTTGGCTCTAAAATGGGCCCCTAAGGTATAGCTGCCACCGTCGACCAAGATCGCTGTTCCATCAGCGCCATGACAGGTCGCACAGCTCGCCGCATAAATAATATTACCATTAACTGAGTCGCCGGCTAAACCAAGATTCGAAAAGGTTCGCCCACGATTCGGATACACTCCTCCATCCAACGTAATATCATACAAAAGGGTAGTATCAATTGCTTCTTCTTTTAAATAACTCACCAGCTGCCATATTTGAGGATCCGTTAATATCTGCGCATAGTTAGGCATTTGATCGCCAAAGGTTGGATCTATCGTTGGATCATAATCACTCAAATCTTGTGAAATATCTCGACGAGTCGCAGTACCTGTTTTTATCGCATCAAAAACTTCTTGCTCTGTCGCAGAGGAAGAAAATGCGACAAGATCAAAGTCTGCTACATTCGGTCGTGAGGTTTTAGGCCCTCGATTACTGTAACCGCCTTCACGCCCCAGCCGATCCCAACCATGACATTGCTTGCATCGGAAAAAATCTGAACGAGAGGTAATCGCATCAAGCTCAGTTTGATTTTTTAGGTTGGAATTTATTAATGAAAAACCGGTTTCTGTCGCCCAAAATTTAGAATACAGACGGCCACCATTAATTCCATTCAAAACCTGAACATCTGGATATTTGTCAACATCACTAAGTGCCTTTAATAAGTCTTTAATTTCACTTATTGGGGCACTTGCCATAATCGCGCCCATAGAGCTTCCCAAATGGCCAAATTTTACTTTGTGCTGATCTTCATAGGGTTTTGCTCTTAAATGAGCGCCAAGTGTATAACCACCACCGTCAACCATAATGGTTGTACCATCAGCACCATGACAACCGGCACAGCTTTCTGCAAAAATTGTATCTCCATTTTCCGCATTTCCATCTAAACCAATATTTGTAAAGCTTCGACCTCTATCAGGATATACTCCATCGTCTAAAGTAATGTCGTACAGCATACTAGTATCAAGCGCTTTCACTTTAAGATAAGTCACTAACTCCCAAATTTGATCGTCCGTTAGAATTTGAGCATAGTTTGGCATTTGATCGCCAATAGTTGGATCAACCGTAGGGTCATAACCACTCAGATCTTCTGAAATGTCTCTTCGAGTAGCACTACCCGTTTTAATTGCATCAAACATTTCTTGGTCAGTCGCAGTTGCGGAGAAAGCTGCCAAATCAAAATCTGCTACATTAGGTCTCGAGGTTTTCGGCGCTCGGTTACTGTAACCTCCCTCTCTTCCTAAACGATCCCAACCATGACATTGTTTACAACGGAAAAAATTGGAGCGAGAGGTAATCGCATCTAACTCAGCTTGAGTTTGAAGATTTGAATTTTCTAAAGAAAACTCTGTTTCCACTGCCCAAAATTTAGAATACAGACGGCCGCCATTAATTCCATCGTGACTTGGGAACGTTTGAGGGTTAGATAATGCTTTGTATAAATCTTTTATATCACTAAAGGGAGCCGTCGATAAAATAGCACCCATAGAACTACCCAAATGACCAAATTTCACCTTATGCTGATCTTCATAGGGCTTAGCTCTGAGGTGGCCACCAACGGTATAATTACCGCCGTCTACCATTATTTTAGTACCATCATCACCATGACATGATGAACAGTTTGCCGCATAAACATTTTGTCCCGTTAGTTCATCACCATCAAGACCTATATTTGAAAAAGTTCTTCCTCGCGCAGGGTAAATACCATCATCCAACGTAATATCGTATAGCAGCGGCGTATCAATTGAGTCAGCTTTAAGGTACTTAACTAAATCCCAAATCTGCGAATCAGTAAGAATTTGGCTATAATTAGGCATTTGGTCACCGACACTGGTATCACCTGCTGGATCGTAACCTGTTAAATCTGTCGATATATCTCTTCTAGCGACAGAGCCTGTTTTTACAGCATTAAAAATATCCTCTATAGACGCGGTTTGAGAAAATTCTGCTAAATCAAAATCTGCTACATTGGGTCGAGATGTTTTTGCTGCTCGATTACTGTAGCCACCTTCTCTTCCTAAACGATCCCAGCCATGACATTGCTTGCATCGGAAAAAATTAGAGCGAGAGCTGATCGCATCTAACTCAGTTTGATCTTGTAAATTAGAGTTAGTTAGATCAAACCCTGTTTCAACAGCCCAAAACTTAGAAAAAAGCCTTCCGCCATTAATCCCATCTGCTAACGCAAAATCACTACCAACTGTAATCGTTACAGTGTCACTAGCAGAAGCATTTTCATTATCTGTTACTGTTAATTCAAAAATAAGGTCGCTCAGTTCTTCAAGTTGTGGAGCAATAAAGCTAGCTCCAGCAGTATCTGAATCTACCAAGGTAACAGCGGAACCTGAGATTTGTAGCCAGCTATATCCAACGATTGTTCCATCCGTATCACTACCACTACCAATAAAATTAACTGACTCTCCACCATTGACGCTTTGATCGTCACCTGCTTCTGCGAGTGGAAGGGCATTAACAGGTCGAACGACAATATCAACGCTATCGCTATCGGTTCGACCGTTTCCATCTGTTACTGTTATTGTAAAAACAAGTGTCATTTCACTTGTGGTTATCGGAGCAATAAATGTTGCTGATGGATCTGAAGATGAAGATAAGGTTACTGTTTCACCGGAAGTCTGACTCCAACTGACCCCTTCAATAAAGCCTTCCATAGCCGTTCCAGAGCCAGAAAGTGTAACCAGTAGCTGTTCATCAACAGTTTGATTGATCCCCGCATCCGCAATCGGGCTTAAATCACGATCATCGGAGTTGTTATTACAGCCTAGCAATAACAAAAATAGCAATGCTGGAAATATACTTTTTACGTTTGCTTTTTTACAACGAAACATTCTTAACATAGATAAATAGATATTATTTATTGTGTTCATTCTTATAAACTCCTTTCAGCTAACTACCTTGTTTAATTGAAGGTAAAAAACTGAGACCGATTTTATTATCATATTTCTTGACCAAAGCTCTTGGCCAAACTAATAACTCTACTAACTATTAAAATTTATTTTTTATTCAAGCTCGCTATCAAAATCTTCTTGAGGCAACTCATGAGCAATACCTTTGTGGCAATCTATGCAAGTCTCGCCTCTTTTAGCAATACGTTCTGGAGAATGTTTACGCTTGGCTCGCTTATGTTGCTGCTCTAAATTCATATCTGAAAAGGCATGGCAATTTCGGCATTCCCTAGAATCATTTCCTTTCATTTCAGCCCAAACTCTTTCCGCCATTTCTAAGCGATGAATTTCAAATTTTTCAGGCGTATCAATTGTTCCTAACATTTTGTGCCAAAGCTCATTGCTGGCTTTAATTTTTCGAATGACCTTATATCCCCAAGGACGTGGAACATGACAATCTGGGCAACTAGCTTTTACACCAGAAGCATTCTTAAAATGAACAGACTCTTTATATTCCTGATACACCGTATCCTTCATTTCATGACAACTAATACAAAAAGATTCGGTATTAGTCAGCTCTAAACTCCAATTAAAACCACCCCAGACAATGATGCCAAATATCGTCGCAAAAATTGCCCCTACAGGCATTCCAAACATCCACCATTTTTTACTTGGAATCCATAATTTTTTTTTAATGCTCATAGCCAAACCTCAATCGAATGTTTTTTTAATCCTGTTGACTCGCATAATAATCAAGTAAGGCTTGCCATTCTTTATCACTTAATTTATCTATTTTTTTCTTCATCTTTTTATCTGTTTCACGACTAGCATCTAGAAAATGTTTCATCGACTCCTTCAGGTATGGAGTCCATTGTCCAGCCAAGATACCTGCATCATCTTCAGAACTACTACCACCATCCTCATGGCACTTCTGGCATTTTTTTTCATGAATTTTTTTGCCTATTTTTGCAAAAACCGCATCAAATGGCTGTTTAGCTGCCACAAAAGGTTTTTTAGAGAAATAATCCGCGACTTCCGATAATTGCTCCTCACTCAGAAGCTCTACTATTTTTTTCATATCTGTCGCTGTTCGCTCTGTATTACCTGCTCGGTATTTTGATTCAATAGCAGGACGTAGATCCTCTTTGTAAGCTATCAAGGTATCTTCAATGAATAGAGCAGATGCACCTGCAATAGTCGGTATATCTGATTCAGTACTAACGCCTTCACTACCATGACAGTCCATACATTCTTGAATGAAACCTGGTGTCGAAGCCAATAGGTTATGAGTAATGACAAATGATATGAAAATGAGGATTTTATTCATAATTTTCCCTAAGCGTAATCTTCTAAGAATTACTATTTTTATATTACGACCTGATCATTTCTAACAAACTGTCTAAATCTAAATCTTTGAATAGGTAGCTCTCAACACCGCACTCTTTTAATTCTTCAATCTCTTCGATCGATAAGCAGGATGTAAGAACGATCACTTTAACTTTTTTATTATTGACCAAATCTCGGCATAAATTCATGCCATTGACACTACAGCTTTTAATATCTAGCAATACTACTTGAGGGTTTTCGTTCATAGCCTCATTTAAAACTTCTGGTCCGGTAGCTGGTACGCCTTTGACCTGAATGTCAGCTTCGTTATCAAGCCTCTCTACTAACGCATCGCGAGCTACTTTATGGTCATCTACGATCAAAAGCTTAAGCGGCTGCATCAGATCAATCCATTACTTCCCCATACAGTCAAGGTTAACCCTATTACAATAAAAATATAGATGCGTTGGACTTGAATTTGAGTGACCTTTGGACATGCCATTTGTACCAATCAAATGAATATAAAAAAATTAGGCCTATTATTTCTTACAATAAACTAAAATATTTTAGGTCGAATGAGAGCATTAGAAAATGCAATAGAAAGAAGTAATATTTAGCTGACTACTTTCTAAAGTTAACCTTGAGAATAAAAATGCAGCACTTGGGGGCTGATAGAGGTAAGCAATGATATTAGTTAATGATGTTTAAATTCGGTAATGAAAGCCGCAGCCGCAGAGCGACGACCAAGTTGGAGTTTCGATAAAATATTACTCACATAGTTTTTAATAGTTTTGTCACTAAGAGAAACTATTTCACCAATTTCTTTATTGGTTTTACCTTCCGCTATTAGGTTTAGGATATCAAGTTCTTTTTGATTCAAACTCGCTAAACGACTTTCGGCTTCACTGGGCTGATGGCGCAATTTTTTCATTATTTTTCCAGTTATAGCTGGATCAAGTAACGAACCTCCGTCAGCTATAACTTTAATTGCATCCACAATCCCCTTGGTACTTACTTCTTTCAGTAAATATCCCTTGGCACCTGCCATAATTGATGAAAATACAGCATCATCATCCGGATAGGAAGTTAACATAATTACTCTTATTTCGGGGTTTGCTTGGATAATTTCTCGACATGCTTCAATACCACTTCCATCAGGAAGTCGAACATCCATTAATATAATATCGGGGAGGCATTTTTTAGCTAAATCTACGGCCTGAGATTGATTTACAGCTTGGCCAACGATACTAATCCCTTCAACCGGTTGTAAAACAGCGGCTAAACCTTCAAGTACAATCTGATGATCATCAACCAGCATTACCTTTATTTCAGTTACCATATCCTACCCTGCCTATTTATTTAAAATACTATCAACCATCACTGGTCACTGGCACTATCAATGAAATACTATAGCCTTTTCCCGGAGTGGCTGCGAGTTCTAGCCTTCCATTAAGCTCAGATAGACGAAAACGGATATTATCTAATCCAAAACCTATTTTGGGATCGATGGTTTCTAAGTCCACACCAACCCCATTATCTTGCACTTGCACACTACACTCATTCGATAAAAGGGTAACAGATATACGGACGCTAGTTGCCTCACTATGGCGAATTACATTAGAAACACATTCATGAAGTGCTCTTTCAATCGAAAATAAGCAACAGTCCTCTTCTACCGACAAATTAGAGCAAATATCAATATCAATTTCTGTAATTCCGTGGGCACGCAACCTAATTGATTCTTCTTGAATAGCAGCACTAATAGAATTTTTCTTTTTGTCATTTTGATTAAGCTCTGAAATATAATTGCGTAAATCTTTTATCACCAAATTAATATCAGTAATAGCTTTCTTAACCCTATCTCTCGCCCCATCGACATTAATATATCCATGTAGTGAATTTTTCGACTTTTCAGTTAAAAATTCGAGCTGCAAACCTAAAGCATAAAGCGATTGAATAGCACCATCATGTAAGTCCATTGCAATTCTTTGCCTTTCTTCAAGAATAGAGAGGCGACTTAATCTCTCGTATATATGAGCATTATCTACGGCTACCGCTGCGTGAGAGGCTAACAAAGAAAGCGCGGATAGATCTTCGTGAGTAAACTGTGAATGCTCACTTGGGTTACATAAATAGATCGCTCCAATCACGCGACTTTTGCTAATAATCGGAACACCGATTAAACCTTGGACAGAGGGGTGGCCATCAAAAAAAATATTTAGATGCGGTTGTCGGTGCATATTATTTATTAATAGAGAACGGCCATCATTTATTATTGCACCAAGAACTCCCTGAATATCTTTGACACCATCATTTTTTTTTCTACAATCATTATCACAACAAGTAATAAAACTGGTAATCTCACCACTATTATTAGTTGTTGCCAAAATACCAAATGTTACATCGACTGTTGTACAAGCGCTTTTAAGCACCGTTTCGATAATATCGTCAAATTGATGCTCTGTTGCTAATTTAAGTCCGATTTCATTTAGTGCTCTCAACTGTTTTCGTTGTTCATCTGACGTTTTTTGAAGCCTTCTAATGGTAGCAAACACTAAAGTTGAAAAAACTATTACACCAATAGTAACGATAGCAATTATAGTCACACGCTCTTGTCTGATAGACATTAACTCTGTTAAATAAAAGCCACGAGAAAACTCGATTAAAACAAGAAAAAAAATAGGTAAAAGAATGCAAAGAATAAATAACCAATGCAGATCTTTTAACAACCAGATCGATAGTTTTGAAGGTTTAGACACTTGCTCGACCTCAATTTTATCTTAAGCTTCTAATTATTTTTTTAGAATAGACTCGATAATTATTACATCACCATACCATAAAATGGTATTAGTGGAGCACTAAGGTAGAGGTTTTGATTTTATAACATACTTATAAATTTTTTTAGTTGGAATGAACCACCAATCGCTTAGGTGCTAACATGTCTTCATCATCAACTTCAGCAACACCTAAAAACAACCCCTCATCATCATATACTCGTAACAACTCACCTTCGACTAAATTTGGATAATTGATCGCTTGACCATGTGAAAAATAGCTCGCACTTTCATGATCTAATGTCGCTGATTCCAAGTACATAATTGGGCTATCAACCGGCAGCAGGTAATGATCGAGGCTCAATTCGTTTTCTCGATCTTGTTCTAACTGTTCTAGAGTTAACATTTGATCAATAGGGTAATCAGCAACAAAATTTCGATGCAACAAAGTGACATGCGCCCCACAACCAAGCGCTTGGCCTAAGTCATCAATAATATTTCGGATATAAGTTCCTTTGCTACATTCGATTTCTAACTCAACTTCATTGTTTTCGAAACGAATTAAATCTAATTCATAAACCGTCACTGGACGCGCTGGGCGTTCAATTTCGATGCCTTTTCTTGCATATTTATACAAAGGCTGGCCTTTGTGCTTAAGCGCTGAAAACATTGAAGGGATCTGCATGATATCACCTCGGAAATTTTCCAAAGCTTTGATCAATTGTTTTTCTGATACCTTTACCGGTAACGTCTCTATTATCTCGCCAGTAGAATCACCACTATCAGTACGTTCGCCAAGCTTGCCGATTACTCGATAACTTTTATCCGAATCAAGCAAAAATTGAGAAAACTTAGTTGCCTCACCAAAACAAAGCGGCAACATCCCCGTTGCTAACGGATCAAGTGCTCCCGTATGACCGGCTTTTTGAGCATTAAATAGACGCTTAACTTTTTGTAAGGCTGAGTTTGATGAAAGTCCTTGAGGCTTATTGAGCAGTAGAACACCGCTGATTGGGCGACCTTTTTTTCTTCTTGCCATTTAAAACTACTCTTTGGCTGAATCGTTATCTTCGGAAGGCATTTCTGAATCAACAGAATCCGAATCCTTATCTCGAGCTTGATCAATCAATGAAGACAGATCGCGCCCACGAGAGATTGACTCATCAAACATAAATTTAACATGCGGTACAGCGCGCATTCTCATGCGTTTTCCAATTAGCGTTCTAATAAAACTTGCCGCATCATTTAAAATATCGATCGCAGCTTGAGTTGCTTTAACAGTTTCATCAATACCTAAAAAAGTGACATAAACCGTTGCATAATGAAGATCTCGAGACAAATCAACAGCGCACACTGTTACCATTCCAACTCTAGGATCTCTCACTTCTAACTGAATGATTTGCGCCAATTCTCTTTGTAATTGTTCCGCAACCCTATCGGTTCTTTTAAATTCTCTTGCCATATCAATTTCTCTTTACTTAATTCTTTATATAAAATTCTTGAGTAAAACAAAAAAACGCAGCGTATTCAGAACCTTATTCTGGATAACTCCTGCGTTTTGCTGTTTATATAACCAGTTTTAGTTAGTCAATCGTTCTCGCGATTTCAATAATCTCGAAAACTTCGATCTGATCGCCTGGCTTTACATCATTATAGTTTTTAACGCCGATACCACATTCCATGCCATTGCGAACTTCATTTGCATCATCTTTGAAACGCCTTAGTGATTCTAATTCACCTTCATAGATGACCACATTATCTCGTAAAACACGAATTGGGTTATTACGCTTAACCATTCCTTCAATAACCATACAACCGGCAATCGCACCAAATTTAGGTGATTTAAATACGTCTCGAACTTCAGCAAGACCAACAATTTGTTGACGCATTTCTGGAGAAAGCATTCCGCTCATAGCTGCTTTAACATCATCGATGACTTCATAAATAATGCTGTAATAACGTAAATCAACACCTTCTTTTTCAACCGCCCTACGTCCCGTAGCATCGGCTCGAACATTAAAACCAATAACAATGGCTTGAGATGCTGATGCTAAAGTGATGTCAGTTTCGGTAATTCCCCCAACACCGGCAGAAATAATCGTTACTGATACTTCATCAGTTGATAAATCGGTCAATGAACGGGAAATCGCTTCTGCTGAACCTTGTACATCGGCTTTAATTAATACATTGACATTAACTTTTTCATTTTCACCAACATTGGCAAACATGTTTTCTAGTTTCGAGCTTTGCTGTTTAGCCATCTGGTTTTCGCGATGCTTAGTTTGTCTAAAAGCGGCAACTTCTCTAGCTTTTCGCTCACTTGAAACAACCGAAACTTCATCGCCTGCTTCTGGCACACCAGAAAGCCCTAAAATCTCAACAGGAATCGATGGCCCTGCAGATTGAATTTTCTTTCCATTTTCATCAACCAAGGCTCTGATTTTTCCATAATGGAAACCAGCTAGAACGATGTTACCGACTTCAATTTTACCTGACTGAACCAGTATAGAAGCAACTGAACCACGACCTTTATCTAAACGCGCTTCAATAACTGTACCTTTTGCTGGACCGGTATCGACGGCTTTAAGTTCGAGCAATTCAGCGGTAATAGCAATACTATCTAATAAAGCATCAACACCTTCACCTGTCTTAGCTGAAACCGGTGCAAATACAGTATCACCACCCCATTCTTCAGAAATTACATCTTGCTGAGATAATTCATTTCTTACTCTGTCAGGATCCGCTTCTGGCTTATCCATTTTGTTAACCGCCACAATCAAGGGTACACCAGCAGCTTTTGCATGTTTAATCGCTTCAATGGTTTGAGGCATTACACCATCATCAGCTGCAACCACTAACACTACGATATCTGTTGCATTTGCTCCACGTGCTCTCATTGCGGTAAACGCCGCATGACCAGGGGTATCTAAGAAAGAGATAATGCCTTTAGGGGTTTCAACATGGTAAGCACCAATATGCTGAGTAATTCCCCCTGCTTCGCCATCAGCCACTTTAGACACTCGAATATAATCAAGTAAAGATGTCTTACCATGATCAACATGTCCCATAATGGTGACAACAGGTGGCCTAGTTACTGCCTCGCCTTCATGTTGAATAGAATCGAGCAATTCAATTTCTGCGGCATTTTCTGCAACTAAATTAACATCATAGCCCATTTCTTCAGCTGCCAACTGCGCTGTTTCTTGATCGATGGTTTGGTTAATGGTTGCCATTATTCCCATTCCCATCAAGACCTTAATGAGCTCAATACCTTTAACAGACATTTGAAGAGCTAAATCGGCAATGGTGGTACTTTCACCGATATTAATAGTAGATTTTGCAACTTCGGTCGTTGGTTTCTTAAAGCCGTGTTTCATAGATTTAGGTGCCACCACTCTTTTTCTACCATCAGATAAAGGTTTTTCATCAATATTTCTACGGTTCACAGGACGACGGAAATCAGAAAGCATATCTCCTTTACCTGAAGCCGAATCATTACGCCCTTTTTTCTTTTTCTTTTTCTTACGACGTTTATCAGCTTCACCTTCTGCGGATTCTACAACAGGCGCTACCGTTTTAAAGCGTGTTTGTCTTGTAGCCTTGGCTTCCGCCTCAGCTTCTTTTACTGCTTTTTCAGCGTCTGCTTTTTCTTTACGTTTGGCTTCTAAACGAGCTTGAATATCTGCCTCAACTCGACCAGTAACAATTCGAGATGCTTCATTTTTTGCCTGAGATTCGACTTCTGCTCGGATTTTCTGCTCAGCTTCAAGTCGCACACGTTCTTCTTCTAAAATTCTTTCCTGTTCAGCTTCTGCCTGTTTTTTAGCTTCAGTTTCTGCTGAAACATCCTCAACAACTTGATATTCAGCCTCTGGTGTTTCAGTAACCGGCACTTCATTATTTGGTAAGTCTACTTCTTTATTTTCTAGCTCTTCTTTTTCGTCAGCTTCTACAGGGCGCTGTACATAGGTTCTTTTTTTACGGACTTCAACCGCTACACTTTTAGTACGGCCAGATTTTGACGCCATCTTAAGCGAACTTTTTTTAGTACGACTTAAAGTAATTTTTTTAGGACTAGTGCTGGCAGCTTTTTCACCGTGACTCTTTTGCAGATGAGCAAGCAATGCTTTCTTTTGCTCTTCAGAGACAACATCAGCAGCACCATTAAGATGAACACCTGCTTCTTTCATCTGCTCAAGTAATTTGTCTACCGGCGTACCGACGACTTTCGCTAATTTTTCAACCGTCACTTCCGACATAAAAAATCTCCCAGTACTATGACTGTTCTACTTAAAGTAATCGCAACAAATGTATTACCCTTCAATACCTTTTTTAATCAATCATGGCATTGTTCTAATAGGCTAACTCACGCGATCATAAATTTTATTTACTGTTCTATAAAAGAGTTTATTACTCTTCGGCGAACCAAGGTGCTCGTGCTGTCATAATCAATTCAGCGGCTCGCGTTTCATCTAATTCTTCTAAATCAATCAGCTCATCAACTGACTGTTCAGCTAAATCTTCCATCGTAATAATACCGCGACTTGCTAGCACAAATGCCAAATGACGATCCATTCCATCCATTTCTAACAAATCCTGAGCCGGCTCATTCTTATCAAGCTTTTCTTCAGAACGAATCGCTTTGGTTAACAATGCATCTTTAGCTCTCGCTTTCAGAGCTTCAACCAAATCTTCATCAAAACCTTCAATATCAAGCATTTCTGATAATGGAACATAAGCAACTTCTTCTACCGAAGTAAACCCTTCTTGAGCAAGAACTTCTGCCAATTCTTCATCAACATCTAACTCTTTGACAAAGTATTCAACCATACCTTGGCTTTCTTCTTTACTTTTGTTTTCAGCATCTTCAACCGTCATAACGTTTAATGACCAACCAGTTAATTGGCTCGCTAAACGAACGTTTTGACCACTTCTACCAATCGCCTGCGCAAGTTGGTCTTCTTCAACTGCAATGTCCATAGTGTGCTTGTCTTCATCAACAACAATTGATGAAACCTCTGCTGGCGACATTGCATTAATAACAAATTGTGCAGGATTATCATCATATAAAACAATATCAATCCGCTCACCAGCTAATTCACCAGAAACAGCCTGTACACGAGAACCTCGCATTCCAACACATGCTCCAACAGGATCAATTCGTTTATCGTTGCTTTTAACCGCTATCTTGGCACGTGAACCTGGATCTCTTGCAGCCCCCATTAAATCAATGGTTTCTTCAGCGATTTCTGGCACTTCAATTCTAAATAATTCAATTAACATTTCCGAATTAGCTCGGCTTACGAATAATTGTGGGCCACGCACTTCTGGGTTGACTGCATATAAATAACCACGTAAACGGTCACCAGCTCGAACAGCTTCTCTCGGCATCATTTCTTCGCGATGAATAATTGCTTCGGCATTTCCACCTAGATCAATAATGATCGAGTCGCGAGTCGCCTTTTTAACAACACCAGTAACAAGCTCACCGATTCTTGATTCAAAAGCATCAATTACTTTCGCTCTTTCCGCTTCACGGACTTTTTGAACAATAACTTGCTTAGCTGTTTGCGCCGCAATTCTTCCAAAAGCGATTGATTCGATGGCTTCTTCAACATAATCACCGACTTCAATTTCAGGCTCATCGATTCTAGCTGCATCTAGACTGATTTCAGATAAAGGATTTTCCATCCCCATACCTTCTTCTTCGTCAAGTTCAACAACTAACCAACGACGATAAGTGTCATAATGTCCAGTATCTCTATCGATATCTATACGCACATCAATATCAATGCCTTTCTTTTTCTTGGTTGCTGTAGCGATTGCACTTTCTATAGCCTGAAAAATAATTTCTGGCTCAATATCTTTTTCATTAGATACTGCTTCTACAACTAATAATATTTCTTTATTGTTCATAGTCCAATCAACCTCAATCAAACCCTAATTAACATACGAATGATATCTCATTTGAGCTAACTGACAAAATACCAGTATGTTCAAAAGAGTTAGCTAAAAGCTACTTTAATCAAAATACAGCGACTAAATTAGCTTTATCAATATCGCGGAAATCCACCTCATAGGTTTCATTATCCACAGTGATTACCAAACGATGAGCATCAACTTCATTCAACTCACCTTTAAATTTACGTCTACCATCGACACCAAGATGACAACGGATATTTATTTGTTGACCTACCACTTTTTCAAAATGTGGCAAGGTAAACAAAGGTCTATCTAAACCAGGCGAAGAAACTTCTAACGTATATTGGCTAGAAATAGGATCTTCAACTTCTAATATTCCACTGGCTTGATGACTAACCTTAGTACAATCATCCACTGAAATTCCATTCTCGTGATCAATATAAAGTCTCAATACCGAATGGGCTCCTTGGCCAACATATTCTATACCAAGAAATTCATAACCTAACGCTTCTGCAGAAGGTCTTAATAATTCTGTTAATAAATCAATTTTTGCCATTTTTATTCAATCATTTTCATTAGTAGAAATAATTGACTACTAATGTACCACAAATAAAAAATGGGCTCATAAGGCCCATTCCAAATACTACTGGAGTTTGGCTTAGCTCTATCTAAATTAGACTAAACCAACACCTTACTGTCACTGTCTACCTAATCACCACTTTAATCATACAGTGGTATTATAGTAGACTTACGAAAAAGCCCCAAAAAGGGGCTTTTTCGATACTCACCAAAGAGTAAATTTGGTAGCGGGGGCTGGATTTGAACCAACGACCTTCGGGTTATGAGCCCGACGAGCTACCAGGCTGCTCCACCCCGCATCAACGTGGACGGAATTCTATCGGAAGCCTCTAGTTATGACAAGCATTATTATGCAAACTTAGTAATTAAATTGATAATCTGGTCAATAACTCTACAAAGCTAAACTAGCCTAAGAAAAAATTGCTTTCCATGCCACCATATCAGAGCCTTTTTCCTCAATTAATTCTAACCCCGCAACAAATTCATTTTCGGTTGTTTCAGTAACCCATTTCACGCTACCAGATAGATTATATTTAGAATCGTTTGATTCGACTTCAACTAACATATCGATCTTGCTATTTTTTTCAATTGGGTGCCTTCCGTGCAATCTAATCCCATTTAATGAAATATCCCTCATAGACCCCTCATAACGGATGACTGAATTTGATTCAGCAAGCACGTCAACATGAACAGCACCATTTTCAGAACGACGAGCTGAGCTTCTTTTTTCTTCCATCATACTCAAACCTACCTTTGGGTAATAAATTTTAGCTTCAAGATAATCTTTAGTCTTCAATATAAAATAAGTATAGACTAAAAAATTGTACTATAGCCAATGTGAAATCGAATTTTGATAGTACTCAAGCACCAAATTAGAACCATCCACTATTTGATAATTTTCACCATCAAACTCGATTAGACGCCTCAAGCACAACATTTCTATTGCGCCTTCCAAATTCACTTGTTTATCTTTATTTGGAAAAAGTATCTGACCACCTTTCGACTCGATCGAGTCCATTAAACTTCTTGTTTGTTCTAATAATGCTTGTTTGGTTATTTGGTCTGTATCCGACTTCAACAAAGTAGCCGCCACTAAAACGACCGGAACAATGGGTATAGTTGTTTCGATTTTTTGCATTAAATCATTAGCCAGGGTTTCAACTTCTTCAAAGCGTTTTTCAGCCGATAACTTACCAAAATTAATACTGTTTTTCTCACAATAAGCTTTGGTTGAAATAGGGTCAGCGAAACTAACACTCGCGTAACCAAAACGCTTCCATTGATGACGCCTAGCTAGCCGCATATTATTTACCCAAAAATTGATGGTCGTTTTAATCGCAAACCATCGACTTCGTTTCTCAGCTTCGGGATCAAGCATTCGTAATAATGTTCGATCTTCAAGAACACGATCGTAGTTAATTCCTACAGGGATAAAGACCACATCACGATCATCTTCATAGTTATAATTACGTAACATATAATCTAAAAAGCCTAACTTAGGTGCTCTAATCGTACCATCACGAGTCAGCCCGCCTTCAGGAAAAACTGCTTGGCATACACCTTCTTTGGTTGCCATCGCGATATATCTTTCTAATACTTTGCGATACAAAGGGTTCCTAGAATTGCGACGAACAAAATAAGCACCCATTGACTTGATAATACCTTGTAACGGCCAAACTCTTGCCCATTCTCCAACCGCATAGGACATAGTCATTTTTTCGGAAACTAAAAAAGAAACCAAAATATAATCCATATTACTTCGATGGTTCATTACAAAAACTACGGTTGCATTAGGATCAACTTTACTCAGATGTTTTTTAGATGCTGTTTTTACTCGAACTTTATACAGCATCATTGCTAACTTTTTGGAAAGCCAAAAACCAAAGCGAACATAAATATAAGCATTGAATGATGGTACTATTTCACGCGCATAAATATGAACCTTTTCCATCAGAACTTCTCGCGGAACTTCATCTTCTATTGATTGCGTTTGAACAAATTCAAGTACCTGAGAATCATGAATTAATCGGTCTAAAAGAACTTGGCGCTTGGTCAGTTGAAAAGGTCGTAGTTCAAAGTTAAGTCTTTGATTAAGCTCGTGGATAGCTTTATTAATTTTTTTTCTAAAAAACCAACGAATACCGGGAAAAAGGAAACGGTGAACAACAACAAAGCCTGCAATAATAGCTAATAATAAAAACAACCAAAAAGGAATTGTAATTTGTGCGTCCACATTCTCACCTAAAATCAGTCATCACCTAAAATCGTTTATTGTTATTTAAAACAACTATCCTCTAAAACCAGCTATCAACACGATCATCTAATTTATTTTGGCAACGTTTTAATTGAACATTATAAGTCGCTGCTCTTTTTTTTACTTTAACAGCCACCTTCATAAGCCACGGCTTTTTCTTATAACTACCTCTGGCATAACCACCTCTCCCTTCATGGTAAGCCAAATATTGACCATACGCATCCCATTTAGAAAGCTTCAACCGCTTTTGATTACCATCAGTGTACCAACCAATAAAATCAATCGCATCTTCAAAATCATCTCGGTCGGCACTAAATCGGTTCGTTTGCTCCAGGTATTCCCCCCAAACAGGATCTTGAGCTTGCGCATAGCCATAGGCTGATGATTTACGTGGTAACGGAATGAAACCTAAAAACCAATCCCTCTCTGGCTGAGCATCATCAACAAAACGTGATTCTTGATGCATAATTGCCATCATCACATAAATAGGAGTCCCCCATTTATATTGAGAAGCTCGAGCGGCTTCATACCAATCTGTTTCACCAAGAAAAATATCACAAATATCATTAGTGTTAGATGGTCGATAAGTCGCGCAAGACGATAATAAAACGGTCAAAAGACAAACCGTTAATAATTTATACGAATTTGGCTGCATTAATAAATCTTTAAATAGAAGGATTAAAAACATATTACCATAGAGGCTAAAAACTCCAAGCTTTCTAGCTTAGGTTAAGCTTTCCCATGTTGACTAACCAACCTCACCCATATAACCTCTCTATTATTACTTTTAAATAAATCTATCACTGAAATAGGGGACAAACTTGTCAACTGCGATATTAATTATTTTAGATGGCCTAGGGGTAGGCGAAGCGCCTGATGCTGAGGAATACGGCGATGTAGGAAGTGACACTCTTGGTAATATGTCACGCGTAATGGGCGGAATAACGGTTCCCACCCTTGCATCTTTAGGACTTGGTAATCTCAGTCAAATACAAAATGTTCCACCGTCAGAGAAACCTCGAGGTACTTACGGGCGGCTTGAAGAAATTAGTTGTGGAAAAGACTCTACTACTGGTCATTGGGAGTTGATGGGCGTACATACATCCGTTGCTTTTCCTACTTATGAAGGCGGGTTTCCTGAAGACTTGTTAGCCGAATTTAGCAAACGAACAGGTTATGGCGTCATTGGTAATAAAGCCGCGAGTGGGACGGATATTATTGAAGAGCTAGGCGATCAACACATTGCCAGCCGAGATTTAATTGTTTACACATCTGCCGACAGTGTTTTTCAGATAGCTGCACATGATGATGTTTGTGATATTGATGAGCTTTATCGAGTGTGCGCTATTGCTCGTGAAATGTTTGTCGAGCCACACAATATCAGCCGAGTAATAGCTCGTCCGTTTACCGGAAAATCTGGTGAATATGCCCGCACGCCTTATCGTAAAGATTATTCTGTAAATCCACCATCAAGTATGATTTTACCGGGGTTACAACAAAGCGGCGTTGTGATTGAGTCTATCGGTAAAATTTATGATTTATATAACGGCTTTGGCATTGGTCAATCTCATGTCTCAAAAAGCAACGCTGAAGGCATGGAAAATTTAGCTAGATTATATTCAGAAAAAACTGATGGTGACCGTCTCATTCTTCTTAACTTAGTAGATTTCGATATGTTATGGGGTCATCGAAATGACCCAAAAGGAATGAAAGAAGGATTAGAAATTTTTGACCGTTGGTTAGACGGATTTTTACAACAAATGCAAGATGGTGATTTGCTCATGATGACGGCTGATCATGGTAACGATCCAACAACTCCGGGAAGCGACCATTCAAGAGAACATGTTCCAATGCTTGCATATATGGCTGGAGAAGCAGGTGGAAATGACGTCGGAACGCGGAAAGGATTTATGGATCTTGGCGCGACTTTAATTGAGTATTTTGGTCGTGAAGTTGATTGCAGTGGGGTTAGTTTTTATTCTCAATTGAAAAATTGAGATATTTTATAAAATTTTTCTTAAAGATATATATTGTTAGGGTTTCGCAGCGCTAAAGCTTGCCTGCGAATTACTTTTTCCAAAAGCTGAAAAAGTAATCAAAAAAGCCTAGACGTTCGCACTGGGCAGCGCGATTAAGTAAAATATATTACCCGAACAAAGTCATTTGCGTTTACCTTCACAATTTAGTTTTAATACCGCAACTAACTTGGTTTGGGGGTTTTGCCCGAGTGGCTTCTAGCGGTTTTGTGAAATTCTTAATGCTTCGGATATGTGGAAAACCTGTCCGAGCTTAGCGAGTTTTTTCCACCCGAAGTATTTCGTACAACAATCTAAGAACCTAAAGGGATGAAAACACATTCAGTGAGCACGTTCTAGCTAGATTCAACGGAAAGCACTTTTGGTTACTTTTTGTGCTTTAAAAAAGTAACTCGTAGGCAAGTAAAACGCTACGAAACAGCTATAAAATCTATTCCCTCAAAGCCCTACTCATCTCATCAGCCTTCGCTTTAACCAATTTCTTCAATTCAATTTCATCAATAGTTAGTATCTTTTTATCTTCCATCAACACGTCACCAGAAACAATTGTAGTTGTCACATCATTCGAATCAACGACATAAACCAAATGAGAAATCACATCATACAAAGGTAAAAGCCTTAAATCATCAATTGATATTTGAATCATATCTGCCCGCATCCCTAGTTTTAATTGTCCCGTTACATCTCCTAAACCAACAGCCTCTGCTCCCATGCTGGTTGCCATTTTTAGCGCGGTTAAAGCCGGTAAAACCGTCGAATCATTTTCTCGTACTTTATGAAGTAGTGCCGCTAGCCGCATTTCTTCCCACAAATCTAAATCATTATTACTAGCCGCTCCATCAGTTCCAATACCTACTAATGCGCCGCTTTTTAACATTTCAGCCACAGGAGAAATTCCTGACGCTAACTTTAAATTTGAAGTTGGATTATGAATAGCTCCCACCGTTTTACCAGAGATTAATTTTATTTCATCGCTTGTTGGATGAACCATGTGAGCGGCAATTAATTGAATACCATCCATCATTCCTTGATCGTAAACATGTTGAACAGGGGTCGAATTATATTGCTTTTTAATTGTCTCACTTTCAGTAAGCGATTCTGCCAAGTGAATAGTAATCGGCGCATTTAACTCGCGCGCTTTGTCTGCGACTTGTTTCAGGTGTGCAGGAGAAACTGTATAAGGCGCATGAGGAGCAAATGCCGGTGTAATTCTTTCATGCTTACCCTGCCAATTTTCAACATAATTAACCGCATGTTTAAATGAGTCACCCCATCCTTCAAAACCGGGACTTGGAAAATCAATTGATGGTGAACCAATCACCCCTCTTAATCCACATTTAATCGTTTCTTCCGAAATCACCTCAGGATAAAAATACATATCCACAAAAGAAGTTGTTCCACCACGAATCATTTCCCAACAAGCTAAACGAGTACCAATTTTGATAAATTCTGGGTCAACAAATTGCGCCTCCGTTGGAAAAATATAATTACTTAACCAGGTCATTAATTCCAAATCATCAGCCATGCCTCTAAATAAAGTCATCGCAGTGTGCGTATGACCATTAATTAAACCAGGCATTAAAATTTTCGATTCGCCTTTAATCACTTTCTTAGACTGATATTTTTTTTCAATATCTTTACGACTCCCAACAGCTACAATTTTATTGCCCTTAACTGCAACCGCACCATCTTTTATCACCATCTGATCATCATTCATGGTCACAACATATTCGCCTAATACAATCAGGGCAACTTCATTTTTGGAAGTTATTTTTTTACTCGCAAACACAGTAGTGGTTATAGACAAAAAAACAATCGAAAGTATGACTGCAGATAAAAATTTTATTATAAGTTTGTTCATATTTTCCTCAGCTCAAATTAACCTTCAACCAATGATAAGCTTTTTAACAGATAAATCGCAATCTTTAACTTTCTATATAAAGATATTAGCTTTTTTTAACTTATATTTTTGTTATGTGATAGAAGCTAAAATAGAAAAGCCGTACAACCCAACTATTTTGTTCACGTCTTCATGAATTTATGAAGAATTTTTATCGGTAACATATATGGACGATATAACGACTCTCTATTACATTGGCGACAAATTTCAAGTGTTCCTTTTTGTGTTATTCTGATAAGTTCTTGTCGTACGGGAGTATCCCAAAGCATCTTATCTTGTATACAACCCATATCAACGGTTTTTAAAAACTCACAAGCAAAAATTTTTCCATCTGCTCTAACTCCAATTCGCTCGTATGGTTTTGTACATGGAATATATACGCACATTCTATACAGTTCTCTATATAAATATAATAGTTGGCTAGCAATGAAATGCAATGGTCTGAATAGTAGTGATTTGTGCCTCGATTTTAATAATTGAGTTTGGAACCGAAATATTATTTTTTGCCAAAAGCTTAATGAATTTGGCTCTTTTTTACTAGTGCCTAAATATTCTGCCTTCTGTCCATTCCAATGTGTATTATTTAAATATTTCCTCATTGAGTGCACGGGAGAAAACACCGTAGAAACATCATACCTCCTAAAAAGCCTTTCAATCTTTAGCACTTCAGTGTAATTATCTGGTGTTATTACATTTGTTACCATTATTTTTAGAGGGCTCTGTAATTTCTTTTTAGCAAGATCAATGGCCTCAATTCCTTTAATTGTTTTTTCTACAATTTTTTCTGGCGATCGCCCCTTATAATGTTCACTTACAGAGTGGTAAGAAATACATAAATATTTCAAACCAGAGGAAATAATATCCTTTGCCATTTTCTCTGTAATAAGAGTCCCATTAGTTGTAAGCCAAGTATCTCCAATTTTGGAAACTTCTCTTATTATCTCCAATATGTCTGGATGAAGTAATGGTTCAGCACCGACAAATCTGAAGAATTGAGCGCCATCTTCTTTCTTCAATCTTTGGGCGGTTTGGATTATTTGTTCTTTTGAAAGGCTACGACCAAATCGGGTATCTTCTTGAAACCACTTAGTCTGACACATATTACATGCTAAGTTGCACTTATAGGTAACATCAAAAGTTACGATTTTTGGCTTATTTAGTATCAAGAGTAATTCCTTTTTGAAAGAATTTAATATCCATTATTTAGTTTAGCTCTTATTTAATTCACTATCTATAGCAGAGGCATGACAATCAATTTATCTTAGATAACAGACAATAAAAAAATACCGAGGACTGAGCCTCGGTATTTAAAAACTACAAATAAAGATACAAATTAGAATCTGTAACGAACACCTAATTGCATTTTCCAAACAGATGGGACTTTAGCAACTGATTGCTGAGGTCGAGTAAAGTTATCATAAACATATTGACCATCTGCAATGCTTACATCAACTACTGGAGCATTGAAAGGCTGTACATATCCTTCAACACGTCCCCAATCATCATTAAATAAGTTAGCTAAGTTCTCAATATCAAAAATGATCTCTAATGCGTGACCATTATCGAATTTAACTTCTTGCAAGAACCTTAAATCATAACGATTAATCCAACTACTATCACAAGAATGACGTCGTGAAATAGAACCACCAGATAAACAATCTTGGGACTCAAGGTAGTTAAAGAATCCAGCTGTATCAAAACCTGGAGCGAAAGTAACTAAAGGATCATCTGTCCCTGTTGGCACATAAAGGGACTGAGAGTTAAACGCATCCCAATCAGCAAAACCTGAGAACGGGAAACCACCAAAAGTGCCATCTGAGCGCATTGTGTGGCTATAGTGACGACCTGTACGACCTGAGTATGCAAGTGATACTGTTGTCATATTTTCACCAAACAATACTTTATTCCAAGTTAGGTTTGCGACAACACTATGCTTAACTTCAAATTCAGAATTAAATTCATCTACTTTTTGGAAGTCAGAATGTGCTGGCATTGCAAAACCTTCAAAGGCGATAAAAGCATTTCCTGGATTAGCTTCTGTTAAATCTTGATAAGTGTAGCCAAAGTCAAAATTAAACTGTCCATAGTCAGCTGTATCAAACATTTTTGATGCCGCCATACTCCAAACAAGCCCGCCACCTTTTCCAGTGTTCTTTAACATTAAGTCAAAAGGACCCACATCATTATAAATAGGTCGACCATCAGGCGCGGTTCCAACCTGTTGGAAGTTCAACTCTTCATAAATTGCAGCATCTTTTACATCACTAAAAATAACTTCTGTGCTCAATAACCAGTCTTTACCTAAAGCACCCAAATCTTGGCGACGCTCGATTCCTAGATTAAATTTCCAAATACTAGGAATTTCAAAATCATCAGAAATCGCATTTGAATCACCATTAACAGGAAGACCACCAAAACCACCGGCTGCGATAAAGTCTAATGCTGCTTGAGGTACATCATGCCCATTTGAGCAAGCAAAACATCCAGCAAATACCTTACGCTGTCCATCGTTACCGTATGAGTTTGATAGCCATACATTTGGAGCACCACCACCGAATAGACCGATACCACCACGAATAACTGTATCTTCATCATGGTTATAGGTAAAACCAGCTCGTGGCTCAAGTAATGTTAAACCATCAAAGTTATTTTGATTATCGAAACCATGACGGTCAACAAAGTTAGGGTTAAGTACTGGCTTGTCATCATTTGAATAACTGCTGTAACGTAATCCATAAGTAATGCTTAAATCTTCAGTTGCACTCCATTGATTTTGAAGATAAAAAGTATCAACCGTATATTGGAACTGATCAACGGCATCTAAAGGATTACCTGATAGTGCATTTTGATAAACATGGAACCCCAAGTTGTTTCGGAAAGAATCAACCGAATCAAACTCAACAAAGCCTAAAGAACCAAATACAAATAAGTTATAGATATCGAGCTTTTCATGCTCCCAACCAAAGGTTAATTGGTTATCATCATTTAAGTAATAATCGCCTTTAAATTTTAATGCGAATCGATCATTTGCTAACTTGTTAGCATGACGGAACATATCAGGACCGATATAGAGCTGGCCTCCGTTATCTGTTGTAATCAACATTTGAGAGAAATTAGCTCCCATCAAAGAAACTTGTGAAGTCACAACTTCCTTATTAGAAACGCTCATTTCAGTTGAAAAATCACTATTCCAATCTGAAAATAATTGTAAACTATAAGTCTTTAATGTTTCCGTTACGTTATAACGATTTGATTCAGCGGTTGTCCAAGGTGCATTCGGGAAGGTATCACCCCAATAGTCACGAACGGTATTACCACTGTTATCTTGATAAGTTAAAGAAGAACGGTGATCTTCATTTAAATACCAATCAAGTTTAAGTAATAATTTTTCATCAAATTCTTCTTTAGGTACATTATATCCACCGATATCATATCCCCAAACATCTTGAGCCACTCGAGAAATTTCATCGAAATCAGCTTGAGTAATACCAATTCGCTCGTTCGCTTCAACAACACCGTTTTGATTGTCTAATGTATATTGATAAGGAGACGTTGATTCAAATTTTTCATAAGAAGCAAAGAAGAACAACTCGTCTTTAATAATTGGACCACCCAAAGTAAAACCATAAGTATCTTCTTGGAATTCACCAATATTAAGATCGCCGCCTTTGCTTTTATCACCAATCAAACTATCGTCAGAACGGAAATAAAATGCAGAACCGCTAAATTCATTGCTTCCAGATTTAGTCACGATATTAACGTTACCGCCTTGAAAGTCACCGTAAGTCACGTCATAAGGCGCGATATTAACTTGTAATTGTTCAATAGCGTCTAAAGAAATCGGCGTGCGACGTCCTGGATAACCATTTTTATTAAGACCAAAGTCATCATTTTGTTTAACGCCATCAACAGTCAAGCTATTACTACGGATATTTCCACCAGCAATAGAAAGTGCTGGACCACCATTAACACCAGCATCAACCATGACTTTAGAGTCACGCTTTAAGATAGATTTAAGATCGCGACTAATTGCAGCGGTTTTAGCAATATCCTTTTCATCGAACTCTGAGCTTGGTCCTTTTTTAAACGAAGCTTCCATTGCACGATTACCAACAATAACAACCACGCTGCCTTCATCTTCTTTAATCTTAGCACTAAGCGAAACGCTCTCTATTAGGCCAAGGTTTAAATATAAGTTCTCAATAGCATCTGCTTTATAGCTAGAATCCGCAGACACTTTAACTGTGTAAGGACCACCAACATTCAAGCCTTTTGCTTGAAATACGCCATTTTCAGTCGTTGTTAACGTTTTCTGCCTGCCTGTAGGCTCGTGAATAACTAATATAGTTTGATTAACAACAGGCTTTCCTTCCGCGTCAGTAACAACACCTCGAATACCCGATGATGTACCAACAGCCATAGCTTGAGTGCTCGCGAATATTACGCACACAAAAACAATGGCACTCTTTATAAATTTGCTCATAATTCCCCCAAAAACAACATGAATTTAAATAAATATATCTAGTCTAAACCGACACTACCAAGTATCAATTGAGTAACTTGTTCTATCTTTTGTTGATACTCTTCATCTGAATAAGGTAACCCATCGTTTAATATCAGGATTTGATGGTCAAAATCTGCATAATGCTGAGTAGTTGACCAGATCATATAGAAAAATGCGGTCGGGTCAACAGGTTTAATCTTCTTGTCATAAATCCATTTTTGTAGCAGTTGATTTCTGTCGTTTAACCAGGTTTTCACACTGGTCTTTAGAAAACCACTAACCGCATCTGCACCGTGCAAAACTTCATTAGCCCAAACTTTAGAAGCGTAAGGGCGGCTTCTAGAAAACCTCATTTTCGATTCAATGTATTTAGTCAAAGCGACTTGGGGTTCTTCATATTGTTCGAAGACCTTTGCTGCTTGTGACCATTCTTCTAGAACTCTTTCTAACACTGCGTGATAAAGCAATGCTTTAGTTTTAAAATAATAATGAATATTTGCTTTAGGTAAACCAGCTTGTTTAGCTATCAAATCCGTTGTTGCGCCTTTAAAACCATATCGAGCAAAAATTTCTTCCGCAGCTTTGAGGATATTGCGTTCATTGTTTTCTCTAGTTATTTCTTTTTGAACACTCATAATAATAACTCTGAAAAACCTTAGCCCCTAACCAAAATAGTGTTTCTATATTCCAAACTAATATTTAAACCATAAGAATCTAACATGGCTTGAGCGATTTGTTTTTGGTTAATCGATGTCACTCGCTCGACTAGAATAACTCTCTTAACATCGCTAATATTTTTACCACTAAGACGAATTTTGCTTAATGCAGAAGCCATAGCCGTTATGCTTGGATTATAAGCAGCATTTTCAATTGTTCGTCCTAGAATAACTTCCCCATTATCTAGCGCCAATAAACAACCTGAAAAATTATTGGTATAGGGTGCATAAGATAAATTAGCTTGCGCTAATGCCTGAGAAACTAGCATATCATTTTCCGTATTAGAAATTTCTAGTTGATGACTTTGATAACTTGGGTTTACAAAAAAATATTTCCCTCCTAAATCTAGAGGACCAAAAGCTTTGGGTAATAATTCTGCTAAATAAGTTTTAGTAACTTTGCTCTTGTTATCCTTCGAAGGAATCAATATCGGAAATTCGCTTGTACCTACTGCTTCATATAAGAATTGGCGACAATGACCACATGGTGCCGCAGAAATAGCGATTCCGGTTAAACGAGTTTCACCCTCTACCCAAGCATTTGAAATAGCAGATTGTTCTGCATGAAGCGTGCAGCAAAGAGCGAGATCTGAGAATTCTAGATTAGCTCCAAAATATAAATTAGCCGATCCATTTTGATCTTTTATTTCACCCCGTAAAACAGCGCCCACTTCAAAATTAGAGACCACCGGATTGGAAAGTGATGCTGCAACAGGCAATAATCGAATCATCAGTTCCTCCACATCAATGGATAAATGCAGACAAATCTTACGACATTGTTGCCACTTTAAAACGCCACCATTAGAAATAATGTTGGCAATATCATTTCTAATTTCTTCTGGAAAACTATTGAGGTGATTATTCATTAATACCTTAAATGTTTATTCTCTAATGTCTATAACGAAACAAATAAGCCCGCTAATGCGGCACTCATAAGGTTCGCTAACGTTGCTGCAAATACCGCTTTTAAACCCATACGTGCAATTTCAGAACGCCTAGTCGGCGCGATACTCCCAAGTCCACCAAGAAGGATTGCAATTGATGAAAGGTTAGCAAAACCACACAATGCAAAAGTAGCCACCACTTGAGCATGAGGAGATAGGTTATCTTTTAAAGCGACAAAATCAACATAAGCGACAAATTCATTTAAGATAATTTTTTGACCAATTAAGCTTCCGACGGTAATGGTTTCGCCCCAAGGAATACCAAGTAAATAAGCCACCGGCGCAAACACATAACCAAGAATTCTTTGCATGGTAACTTCGGGTAAACCAAACATCTCGCTGATGCCGCTGAATATTCCATTTATCAAAGCAATAAGCGCAATAAACGCAATTAACATAGCACCAATATTTACCGCTAGCTTCATACCATTGGTTGCGCCTGTTGCAGCAGCATCAATTACGTTAGCTTGTTTTTCTTGCTCTTCGGAAGCAACATGTTCTATATCTACGATAACTTTTTCAGTTTCAGGTTTTATTAATTTCGCCATTAATAAACCACCAGGAGCAGCCATAAAACTTGAAGCGATTAGATATTTAAGCTCAACCCCCATATTGGCATAACCCACCAACAAAGAACCAGCAATCGAAGCCATACCACCCACCATAATGGCAAATAGCTCTGACGAAGTTGCACCTTTAATAAACGGACGAACAAGCAATGGCGCTTCGGTTTGACTAACAAAAATATTAGCCGTAGCAGATAAAGATTCTGTATGACCGGTTCCCATTAGGCGCTTTAATCCGCCACCAATCACATTAACAATTTTTTGCATGATGCCCAGATAATAAAGCACAGACATTAACGCAGAGAAGAAAATCAAAACCGGCAAAACATTAAACGCAAAAATGAAACCTAACTTCTGTCTGCCTAAATCACCAAACAAAAAGACAATACCGTCATCTGCATAATTAATGACCGATTGAACGCCGCCAGAAAATGACGCAAGAGCCGTTTGACCAGCAGGAACATATAGCACAAGTGCAGCAAAAAGGGCTTGCAATCCAAATGCTACACCAACCGTTCTAAGATTAATCGCTTTTCGATTTTCAGAAAATAAAACCGCTATCGCTATAAGAGCTATTACACCAATTACGCCCATGCTACTTTCCTTCTAATGATTAGTTAAAGCCAATTTTATAAATCAAGCTCTGGTAACTCCAAGCCTTTTTGACTTCTAATTTCTTCTGGACTGCAGCCTACCAATTCATGAGGGAAGACCAACCAGTCATCAGTTTCTTCAATGTAAAAATCTGGTTTAATGCTAGTCACATTTTTATTCGGTTTGTAATAAACCGTTGCGGTTTTGATTATATGAGGTACATTTCGACGGCAGGTATGACGAAGTTTTTGAATTAATGCTTCGATTGAACGACCACTATCGAACACATCGTCAACAATTAATAAACTGTCTTCTGCATTGATGTTATTAACAACGTATTCAAGACCATGAATACGCACTTCTTTTTGCTGCTCTGTACCTATATAACTACTAGTACGGATCGCAATATGATCAGTTTTTATTCCGTAATAATCCATCACTTCTTGAACTGCGATCCCCGTTGGGGTTCCACCTCGCCAAACAGCAACAATGAACTTTGGTTTAAATCCACTTTTTAAAATATTAATGCCGAGTTGAAACGACATATCAAGAAGAGATTGCGCGGTAATGTATGTTTTTTCCATTATGGTTTACCCAAAATAAACCCTTAATACAAAGGGAAAGTTAAAATATAAAAGATAGTTTTTGTTATATTAATTATTTAGTACCAAAAATTTTATCGCCAGCGTCGCCCAAACCCGGGATGATATAACCTTGCTCGTTAAGACATTCATCAATTGCCGCGGTATAGATATCAACATCAGGATGAGAATCTTGGATCCGTTTTATACCTTCCGGTGCAGCCACTAAAACAAGCGCCCTAATATCCTTACAACCGGCCTTTTTTAATAAATCAATTGTGGCTTCCATTGAACCACCTGTTGCTAACATTGGATCAATAATTAATGCCATACGTTCTTCAATTTTGCCTGCCAACTTTTCAAAGTAAGAAACAGGCTCTAATGTTTCTTCATCACGATACAAGCCGACGACACTAATTTTCGCACTAGGTGTTAGCTCTAGCACTCCGTCCAACATTCCGATACCTGCTCGTAAAATAGGTACAACGGTCGCTTTTTTTCCTTTGATCTGCTGACCTGTTACCTTCCCGTTCCAACTCTTTAATTGGTACTCTTCTAATTCTAAATCTTTAGTTGCTTCATAGGTTAGCAGGCTTCCTAATTCATTGGATAACTGACGGAAGCTACGAGTACTTTGATCGTGATGTCTCAATAAACTAATTTTGTGTTTTACTAGGGGGTGGGATATTTCAAAAACGGCCATAATATTTCTCAACTAATTAAATTATTATAATTGTATTTTTTAATTAAACAGTGAACCCAATGACCGGTTGCTTCTAATTCCAAAACTCGATAACTAGTATGAAGATAAAAAAACAATCCTTTCAGTCAAAAGTTAATCACCGTAAGGGATCCAAATATTTTTAACTTCACACGCTCTGCGTAACAAGTGCTTTTCTTGACCTTTTTCATACCAATTGGCGGTTTTTCCATTATTGGTCCAGGCTCTTTTTAAATTTGCAGCTGATGCCAACTCTACCATCTTGCTGCCATTAGCACTACCATAATACCAAACACCTTCAACTTGATCATGTTCGGCTATTACTTTCATTAAATCATCTTTGTTTCCGGTGACAATATTAACGACTCCAGCAGGAACATCAGAAGTTTCCAAAACTTGATAAAAATCTGTTGCTATTAAAGGTGCATTTTCAGATGGTACAACGACTATTCTATTTCCCATCGATATAGAGGAAGCCACTAAAGTAACAAAAGACAATAAAGGCGAATCTTCTGGACAACCAATACCGATAATACCAACCGGTTCATTCATTGCTAGAGTCACACCTCTGAGCGGTGGTTGATGCACAGAGCCTTCATATTTATCTGCCCATGCCGCATAGCTAAATATTCGCTCAATGCTAAGATCAAACTCCTGCTGAGCTTGATCGATTGATATCCCCGTTAAACTAGTTAAACGATTACAAAATTCATCTCGACGATAACTTAAATTTTCTGCTAGATAAAAAAGAATTTGCGCTCGATGATGGCCATTGGTTTTACTCCAAGGTGCTGCTTTATAAGCGGCTTCAACGGCATTTCTAATATCTTTTCGAGTACCGTCACCAACACGACCAGTAGTTGAACCATCAAATCCTTTTACCGTTAATGTATTGCCATTATCAGGACGCGCCTGTTTTCCATTAATGTAGAGTTTTGCTGTTTGATCAATGTTTGGAAAAGACGAAGAGTGAGTTTTTCTACCGCTTGTTTCTGATTTACCTGCAAGAGGTTTAGGAGAAATAAAGTCAGCTTTACTTTCTTTTAGCTTTAGGTATTCGTACATACCCTCTGCGCCACCTTCACGCCCCATGCCTGACTCTTTATAACCACCAAACCCACAAGCCGCATCAAATTGATTAGTTGTGTTAATCCAGATAATACCAGCCTTTACTTGAGGCGCGACATCAAGCGCACGATTAATATTTTCCGACCAAATGCTCGCTGCCAATCCATATTTAGTATTATTAGCAAGCGCGATCCCTTCGGCTTGATGTCTAAAAGTGAGGACACTAAGAACCGGGCCAAAAATTTCAACATTAGCGGCCACATTAGATGTTTCAACATCACATAATAAGCTTGGTGGATAAAAACAACCGCTTTCAGGAGCAGCCATACTCGGTTGCCAAAGAGTCGCACCTTCACTGACACTTTGTTCCACTAAAGATGCAATCCGAGCTTTTTGTTTAGGATCAACGATTGCGCCAACATCGGTATTTTTATCAAGTGGGTCACCAATGATTAATTTTTCCATTCTCAGCTTAATTTTTTCGATTAACGTTTCAGCAATACTTTCTTGCACCAGTAACCTCGAACCAGCACAGCAGACTTGTCCTTGATTAAACCAAATGGCATCAACAATTCCTTCAACTGCACTATCAAGATCAGCATCGTCAAAAACAATAAAAGGTGATTTTCCGCCAAGTTCAAGGGTTAATTTTTTCCCTGTACCAGCCGTCTTTTCACGAATCATTCGACCTACTTGGGTGGAACCAGTAAAAGCGATTTTATCGACATCCTCGTGAGTCACTAGCATATCGCCCACTCGTCCATCTCCGGTAATAATATTAACCACGCCTTTAGGTAATCCAACTTCTTCAAAAATTTCAGCTAACATCAAGGCTGATAAACTAGTGTATTCCGCTGGTTTTAATACCACACAGTTACCAGCAGCAAGCGCTGGAGCAATTTTCCAAGCAGCCATTAGTAGAGGGAAGTTCCACGGAATAATTTGACCAACCACGCCCACCGGCTCAAAGTCTTTATATTCTTCACTGGCTAGTTGCGCCCAACCGGCATGGTAATAAAAATGTCGGATAACCAGTGGAATATCAATATCTCTGGTTTCACGAATTGGCTTACCGTTATCCATACTTTCTAAAACGGCTAACTGGCGAGAACGTTTTTGTATTAACCGAGCAATTGCATAAAGATATTTAGCGCGGCCATAACCGCCAAGTGCTTGCCATCCAGCTTGAGCTGCACGGGCAGAAGATATCGCTAAATCAACTTCGTCTTTAGTTGCTTGAGGCACATTCCCTAAAAGCTCACCCGATGCAGGATTATTGCTTGCAAATGTTTCACTACCAGACTGCCATTTTCCATTGATATAAAACTGGAAACCATCTTGATGCTGTTTAAGCCAAGTGCTAACTTTATCATTGCTTTCGGGAGCTAAACCATAATTCATATTGTTATAAATCTCTGCAATTTTCATAAACCATTCCGTAATTTGTACGCTGCTATCTATTCAGTTCAAATAATCTTTTTAATCAACTTTATTTAATTTATCTTTCTTAAACTAATCGGCTTAACTAATCGGATGACGATGGAAAGCTGAATAACGTCCCGTCACATGATGTTCAAGTTGTCTTTCAATATCAGCCAAAAGGCTAGATGCACCAAAGCGAAACATTTCCGGATTTAACCAAGAATCACCTAACTCTTCTTTAATCAAAACAAGATAGCTAATCGCATCTTTAGCCGTACCAATTCCACCTGCTGGTTTAAAGCCTACTCGATAACCAGTTAATTGCTGGTATTGTCGAATCATTCGAGTCATCACTAAACTAACTGCTAGTGTCGCATTAGTAGACTCCATCCCCGTGGATGTTTTTATAAAATCACTGCCTGCCATCATACAAACCATTGAAGCACGAGCAACATTGTTTAAAGTACAAAGTTCACCAGTTGAAATAATTGATTTCATGTGAGCGTCACCACAAGCTTGTTTAAAAGCACTAACTTCATCATAAAGCGCACTCCAATTTGCATTAAGCACATGACCACGAGTGATAACAATATCAATCTCTTTTGCGCCAGCGGCAACAGAGTTTTTTATTTCTTGTAAGCGGGTTGAAAAAGATGACAATCCAGCCGGGAATCCAGTGGAAACAGCTGCAACAGGAATATTAGTTCCTTCTAAAGCTTCAACAGCGGTTTTTACCATTTCATGATAAACACAAACGGCACCAGTGGTTAGTCCAAGCGATTCAATATCTAAAGCTTTTTGTAGCTCTTTGCTCAAAGGCATTTTTGCTTTGGCGCAAAGTCTTTTAACTTTCCCTGGAGTGTCTTGCCCCGATAATGTGGTTAAGTCGATACAGGAAATAGCTTTTATTAACCAAGCTGCTTGATGAGCTTTTTTTACAGAACGTCTTTTAGTCAAAGTGGCGACACGCCTTTCAACCGCACTCAAATTAACTCGAATATCATCAAGCCATTGCATTTGAAACTCAACGCCAGGATTAAAAACATCTTCCTGATTAGAGTTAGGATTAGGTTTCGGATTATCAACAACAAGATTCGTTTTAGAGGCTTTGTCGTTAGATTGTGCTTTTGTATCTATCACTGTTTTTATTTCCTCGGGCAGATTAGCTAAATAACTTCGGTTAATTTTTCAGCTAATCGTCTCTAAAATTGCTTTCGGTTTTACGACTTCTGATTCTGAAAAAACGAAGGCATTGTGAATTCTTTCAATCGCTCGGTTGGCGTCATCTGTCGATTTAGCATGCAACATTAATAATGGCTCTTTAGAGTCCACTTGTTCACCAACGCCTTTAATGGCGCTCAAACCAACCGAATGGTCAACCGGATCTTGGGCTCGTCGTCTTCCGCCACCTAGTTCAACAACCGTATTTCCTAATTCTCGACCGTTAATTTCAGCGATGTGTTGCACGCCTGATATGTTGGCATAAACCGGTACAATAACCGGTGCTGATTTGAGGTGATTATCATAATTAGTCATAAAATCCTGCGGACCACCTAAAGCAGCAATCATGCGCTCAAAATATTCAGCAGCAAGCCCAGAGTCTAAATTCTTATTTAGTTTAGTTCGTGCCGAATCTAGGTCTTTCTCGGCGCCACTTAATATTAATAGCTCAGCACATAAGTCGAGAGTAATTTCGTGTAGCCTAGGATCGCGGTAGGTACCATTCAAATAGTCGACTGTTTCCCGAACTTCAAGTGCATTGCCCGCTGTTAGACCTAAAACTTGGGACATATCGGTAATTAGTGCAGAAATTGGAAGCCCTAATCCTTCACCAACCTGTTTGATATTAGTCGCTAGATCTTTTGCCATTCTGTAACTTGCTGCAAAAGCACCTGCTCCGGTTTTAACATCCATCACTAGACCATCAAGTCCAGCCGAAAGTTTTTTGGATAAAATTGACGCGGTAATTAAGGGAATAGATTCAACGGTTGCAGTGACATCCCGAATCCCGTAAAGGCGTTTATCTGCAGGGGCTAATGATTCAGTCTGTCCCACAATGGCACAGCCGGTTTGAGCAACCACACTTTGGAATTTAGCGATACTAGGAGAAGTGTTGTATCCGGGAATACTATCCATTTTATCAAGAGTTCCTCCCGTATGCCCTAAGCCTCGACCAGAAATCATCGGGACATGCGCACCGCACGCAGCAAGCATAGGCGCTAACATTAGACTCACTTTATCTCCAACACCCCCTGTCGAATGCTTGTCGACAACCGGTCCGTTAAGATCGAAGTTTGACCAATTTAGGGTAGAACCAGAATGCTGCAGGCTGCTAGTTAAGGCAACACATTCTGCTCGACTCATTCCTTTAAAAAATACCGCCATTGCAAAAGCCGACATTTGGCTTTCAGTGACCGAGCCATCCATCATTCCGTCAATCAGGAAACTGATCTCTTGAGTTGAAATAGAGCGTCCATCGCGTTTGCTACCAATGACTTCCTGAGCGAGCATAATTAACTTCTTATAAGTAAAGCCGATAAAGGCGTTGTTGAAATTCCGCCATTAATCTCGAACAATGGCAAGAATCCTATTTAAAAAGGCTATAATAGGGCAATCTTAACCGTTTGGTCAACTTTATTATCGGTTAACTGATGGAGGCAGTTGTTATTTTAACAATCTAATTTTTTGTTTTAATAATCCACGTCATAGAAATCTTGATTGAAGTGCCTACGACAAACAGAAACATATTTATCGTTACCACCGATTTCGACCTGTTCGCCAGTATTGACGACATTATCATTTTCATCCAAGCGGAGAACCATGGTTGCTTTACTACCACAATGACAGATTGCTTTTAACTCTTTTAGATTATCTGACCAAGCAAGTAGGTATTTACTTCCTTCAAAAGGTTCACCCTGAAAGTCAGTTCTCAAGCCATAAGCTAGTACCGGAATGTTAAGTTTATCTGTGACTTTACCCAGCTGAAAAACTTGTTCACGAGTTAAAAATTGAGCTTCATCCACTAAAACGCAGTTAATCGGCTCATCATCATATTGATCGCTAATCACCTGAAATAGATCGTCGTTATTTTTAAAAGTAGTTGCGTTAGTTTGTAGTCCAATCCGAGAAGTTACTTTACCTATCTCATAGCGATCATCAAAATTAGGTGCTAATACCATGGTTTTCATACCGCGTTCTTGATAATTGTAGCTAGATTGTAAAAGTGCTGTTGATTTTCCTGCGTTCATTGAGGAGTAATAAAAGTAGAGTTTTGCCATAGTTGATTTTTCTTATTTGATCGTTTGGAGGTCTGAGTAAGACTTTGGGTTAAAATTAATTCATATTGTTATTTTCGGGATTGTAGCATAATTGTTTTCATTTTTTCTTGAGTTAAAATCAAAAAGAGTTATGCAAATGTACTGTCCCAAAGAAAAAACTGGTCATTTCGGAAAACCCTCAACACCAGTTATTTTTTAAATTTTAACTTTACCACCAACCGACCATCATCGGTATAAGTCGTAAACATCTGCGCATTATGCAAGTCTTCATTTTGCTCAAAAAAGGAAGTTAAAGATAATAATTGCCGAAACCGCCCCATACGATCTAATTCTTGAGTCGGTACAAAGGAAACGCCACAAACAGTTGAACGACACTCTGAATCTAGGTAGTCCAAATTACTTTCTGATAAAACTTGGTAATTATTTCCATCCTGAAATATTTTATTTATATTGGATTCTGTTTGTGCAGCCCATTCATCATTTATAGGTTCATTGATTAAGAGTTCGTCTAAAACCTGATGTTCTTCTTCAAGTGTTAGGGTTTCTAACGATTCTAAATCTAATTCAATATCTTTTGACGACACAGGGCTGTTTCTGTGCTCAATTTGTTTGTCCTGACTTTCACCTTCACTCTTTATACCTTCAGGACATTCTAAACAGTCGACTAGTTTAGCCTCTTCCTTTTGATTGGTACTAATGATGTAGTTTTCATTTACTGACTTGACTTGTTTAGTATTAACTAAGTTATCTGTTTTCGATGCTAATTCTTTATTTATATTAACCGGTAAATTTTCTATCTCAATATCAGAGCTGTCTTTAATAACATAATTGCCTGAAAAATACCCCAGAAGAAACAATCCAACAGCTAACGCTATAATTAATACCACTTTACTCGTCTTAATCATTTTCTTACTCCTTTAAAAGATTATCAATACCTTTTGCTATTTCAATTTTCATATCCGACTCAACACTTAACTGACAAGCGAGCCGAAATCCCGAACTTAATTCTTCATCTGATAGAAGAGCATGCTTGGATAAGTCTTGAGCTAGATCCCTGTTTCCTAGTAGCCTGACTTTACAACAACCACAAATGCCGCCACCCCCACAAACCGACTCTAACTCAATATTTTGATCGTTCAATCCATCCATCAAGCGAACGCCATAATCGAGTTTAACTTTCTTTTGATTACCTTGTAGGTCGGTAACAACAAGATTACATTGTTTCTTTGAAAAGAAGAAGCTATAAACCGAGACAAAATCACTTTTAGTAAAACTTGAATAAATCAATAACATTCCTGAAATGGAAAAGAAGAACAAAACCAATCCTGCAAAAATAATCAGTCCATGATTAAAGTCACCTCTGTCGCCATAATCCATAAAATGAAGCATCATGAAAAAATCAAAAATTCGCCAGCTATCGGTTCTAGCTGCTAAATATTCTCCACTGGAGGAAGAAAAATAAAGCTGTGAATTATTTTGGTCTTGATAACTAACTTGCCAAACCGGTAATTCAAAATCTCTATTTTCATCGTTGCGCTCGACCACTAAATTAATCGACTTTAAATTACCTTCAGCTCTGTAACCTGACATTGCGAGATTTCTAATCAAATTTTCATCTATTGTTACCGGTAAAAAATTGGTTGCATCAAGCAATAAAGTTTTATCGCTTAAAGTGACGTTAAAAACATTCTGATTAAGTAATTTATACTGTTTTACTTGAATTGCTTGTGGGTATTGTTTTATCAATTCGCGGAAACTATTTTGAATCACAAATTCTTCTTCTAACTTAGGTTCAAAAATAAATCTCCCACTGACTTTTTGATGATCAATAAAACTAAAAACGATCCCGCTAATAATCCAGATCAATAACTGCACACCAACTAATAAAGCAATCCATTTATGCAAGCGGGTAAAAGTGTGAATCAAACTCATGGGTTCTGCCCTCGCTTTAATCGATAATAAAGCAAACCAGAACCAAATAACGCCATCAATAAACTAGTGATACTAAAAAAGCGAAACAGAAATCCTTCAAAACCACTACTGCCTGCAAACTCCATGATGTGAAGTATCCAAAAGAAGTCAAAAATGCGCCATAAGTCAGTTCTTTTTTTAACTAATTGACCAGTTTGAGGATGAAAATATAGCGTTGAATCTAACCAGTCGTCATAGGACACCTTCCAAACAGGCTGCTTACTTCCACCAATTTCAACTGGTGAAGCAGGTAATAGTTTAATATCATTTATAGAAGCCACACCCGCATAAATCTGATCTGCTTGCTGATTAATAATCTCTTTAGATAACGGGGCTTTGAGTTTTCCTGTTGTGGCATCAAGAATAATCTGATTACTTTTTAGTTTTACCTCATAGACAACCTGATCAAAATATTGACTCAAGGTAACCGATTGAATATTAGGATGCTGTTCAATCACCGATTGGTTAATTGGCACCAGCTTAGTCGGACTAATCGCCCGTGACGGGTAGATTTTTACCAGATGGTCGCCGTGAATAATTTCAATATCAATCAGTGTCATATACAAGCCACTAATCGACCAAACTAAAATCTGAATGCCCGCGAAAAAGGCCAGCCATTTATGAGACTTTCGCAGCCATATTAGTTTTTTAATACTCAAACCTAATCCTATTGATGAATTTTGGAAGAGACCTATCTATCATTCTCGATTTCCATTGATACTCTCCAGGTTATGCAGTGGCATCACAATTGAAAAACAACTTCCCTCTCCTTCTTTACTCGTAACATTTAACTTGCCTCCCATAAGTTCAATCATATTTAAAGTGATTGTAAGTCCTATACCAATCCCATCTTTAAAATGATGTTCTAAAGAGACACATTGGAAGGGTTCGAAAACTCTCTTTAAATTTTCCTCAGATATACCAATACCTGTATCACTAATACTGATAACTAGATGGTTGTCATCAGATGCTTTAACCTCAACAATAATTTTTCCGTTTACATTATTATAATTGACGGCATTCGATAATAAATTAATTAAGCATTGTTTAAATTTTCCAGCATCTACTTTGATTACAGCTTTATCAACATTATTTTCATAGAAAACTTCAAGGTGATGCTTCTTTGTTAGTGGTTTTATCAGGTTAATACTGCTTTCAACAATAGGACTAAGAAGTATTGGTTTACTATCGAATTCCATCTTCCCCAATTCAATCTTAGTTAGATCAAGAACCTCACTGACTAAAGTCAGTAGATGCTCACCAGCTTTTTCAATCTCAACAATATTCTCAATTTGGGCGGGGCTCATATTATCATCAAATTTTAGCAACTCACTGAAGCCAATAATGGCATTCAAAGGGGTACGCAATTCATGACTCATGCTAGAGAGAAATTCAGATTTGGCACTATTGGCGTGAGTAGCCTCTTGTTCCGCCTTTTTGCGGATAGATACTTCCAATTGCAACCTTCTATTGCTACGAGAAATAATGGATATAGTAATAATTAATAAAAATAGAATGACTGGTAACGCCCAGAGAATAATAGTTTTTGTATCAATGCCTCTATTCACCTGACTAGACAACCATGTGTTGGCTATCGATGCTCTTTCTTTCTCCGTCATGCTGGCAAAAACTTTATTCAAGATGGGAACCAAAGATTCTAGCCCTTTTCTCACACCCATAGAAAGTTCGAATTTATAGGGCGCAAAAGCTGCAACCATCAGATTAGATAATTGTAATTGCTCAATCCTATTATTAATGAGGGAAATGATCCCTATATAGGCATCAATTTCACCTTCAGATAATTTCAAAAGGCCATCGTTGTCTGATTCGACAATCTGAAAATTTATACCTGGATAATCCTTACTAAATAACTCAACCTCATAACCATCGAGGATTCCAACTTTTTTATTGCTAAGACTTTCCATACTATCAACAAAGAAACTATCTTTACGAATAGTGATAACGTTATGTGTTGAAAAGTAGGGTTCTGTGAAATTTATAAATTTTGCTCTTTCGGGCGTGTTAACTATATCGGATATAATATCAATCTTGTTCTGTTTGAATAATTCAAATGCTTCCATCCAAGTAGCTTGATGTGAAATAAATGTATCAATATTCAATTTGCTTTTTACATGATAAATATAATCAGCAACCAACCCACTGGCTTCACCTTTTTTGTCATAAAATTCAAAAGGATAATTACCCTCAGCCATAGCGACACTGAATTGGGCATGGCTTCTTAACCACTTTTTCTCAGCAAGCGTTAAAGCGGAAAAATCAACAGCTTCTTTATAAAAAGGTTTTAAAGTAGGCAACCATTTTTTTTCTAAATTAATGAGTTTATCAATAGGGATATTTTCTATCCCATGATTTATTTTTTCTAATAACTCAGGCTGACCTTTAGCGATAAGGGCAAATACATTATTTGAAACAATGACTTCATCAGAAATAACAAATACACCACTTAAGCCCTTTTTAGCAAGTTCCGAATAAGCCCAAGGTAATGCACCAATAATGGCCTGAGCTTCATTGTCTAACAATTTCTGGATACCTAGGTCAAAATCTTTAAAGGTTGAGAGTTCGATATCTGGATAATTTTCCCTAATATAATTCTCTTGAAAGCTTAACTCTAAAACTAACGTTTTAAGGTCATTTATGTCTCTAAGTTTAGGTTTCTTATCGATTGAACGGTTATAAATAATTCCGATCTGCACATTATGGATAGGTAATGAAAAATCAGCCCATTCTTCACGCTGCTTGTTTCTAAAAAGACCAGCATTAAGAGTGTTTTTTTGTTTTGTTAACAATAAAGCCTCTTCGAAAGATGTTAATACAATTCGTATAGGTATATTGTTTGTCTGAGACCAGAGTTTCCAAAACTCAATATAGAGACCACTAGGGCTACCATCAGGTAAGCTGAAGCTAAAAGGCTGCGTATTATCACTCGCGACTATTGTGAGAACATCTCGAGGCTCTTGCGCTCTTTCTTCTGAAGAGACTTGTGCACTACTGAAAAACGTTAAAGTAGCTAATAGAAAGTAGGTTATTCTTAATTTCATATAACCAATACTAGTATAAAAAAAAAGCAATTGTCCCATTTTTTCCTTGTTTAGCCCTTAACTGAAAGAAATTATTTCCCTGTTGATAAGACTGTAAACGACTTGCTATTTACGTAAAAATTTAAATCCATAAATGACATAAATTCACCTTACATAACATTCAAAACCACCTCTCATTAATCAATGTCATATACAAACCTTCGATTGAACAGTCCAGCACTTGGCTGCCAGCAGACAACGTAAAGCATTTATGAGACTTTCATAGCCATCTTAGGTTTTTAATACTCAATTTTAACGATATCTGGGTAGTTTATGGTAAAATCTCCACCTGTTTACTATGCTAACCCTATCAAATAAATTAGACATGACTTATAGAGGACTAAAACAATGAAACAACCTGTTCGCGTAACGGTTACCGGCGCTGCTGGACAAATTTGCTACTCACTTCTTTTCCGTATTGCTTCTGGTGAAATGCTTGGAAATGATCAGCCTGTTATCCTTCAATTATTAGAAATCACTCCTGCATTAAAAGTGCTTGAAGCGGTAAAAATGGAATTAAACGATTGTGCGTTTCCTCTATTAGAAGATGTTATCTGTACTGATGATGCAAAAGTTGCATTTACTGGTTCTGATTACGGTTTAATGGTTGGTGCAAAACCTCGTGGCCCAGGAATGGAGCGAGCTGATTTATTAAAAGATAACGGTAAAATATTCAGTACTCTTGGTAAAGTCATCAACGAAGTCGCTAATCCGGAAATGAAGATCTGTGTCGTTGGTAATCCAGCGAATACCAATGCTTATATCCTAATGAAAAACGCGCCGAACCTTAACCCTCGTAACATCTCGGCTTTGATGCGCCTTGATCACAATCGTGCGATATATCAACTGGCCGAAAAAACCGGCAAATCAATGAATAGCGTTAAGAAAATGACTATTTGGGGTAACCATTCAACCACTCAAGTGCCAGACATTTCTCATACCACTATTGGCGGTGAAGCAGCACCAGGAATGGTTGACTCTTCTTGGGCAAACGATGAGTTTATCCCTAAAGTTGCAAAGCGCGGCGCGGAAGTTATTGCCGCTCGTGGTTCATCTTCTGCAGCGTCAGCAGCAAATGGTGTTATCGACCATATGAGAACTTGGGTTCTAGGAACTGATGAAGGTGATTGGGCATCTATGGCTGTTTGTTCTGATGGTTCATACGGCATTGAAGAAGGTTTAATCTACTCTTACCCCGTTACTTGTAAAGATGGCGATTGGACAATTGTTACTGGCCTAGATAATAGCGACTTTATTAGTGCAAAGATGAAAGAGTCAGAAGCTGAACTTCAAGAAGAAGCTAAGACTTGTTCTGATTTGTTTTAAGGCATGTTCTAACTTATTTTAAGAAAGTATCTAGCAATTAAAAAAGGCTCCCTAGGGAGCCTTTTTTAATAGAACAGTTAAATGATACTACATCATTCCAGGCATTCCACCCATACCGCCCATTCCACCCATGCCGCCCATATCAGGTGCGCCACCAGCATCATCAGCAGGCATATCAGCAACCATTGCTTCGGTTGTAATCATTAATCCAGAAACTGAAGCAGCATGTTGTAATGCGCTACGAGTTACTTTAGTTGGGTCAAGAATCCCCATATCAATCATATCGCCATATTCACCAGTAGCGGCATTGTAACCATAGTTACCTTCACCATTAGCGACGTTGTTAAGAACAACTGACGCTTCATCACCAGCATTTGCTACGATTTGACGTAGTGGTTCATTGATCGCTCTAAGAAGAATATGAATACCAGCAGTCTGGTCGTCATTTTCGCCTTTTAGTTCACCAACTTTAGAAGCCGCTCGAACCAAAGCAACACCACCGCCAGGTACCACACCTTCTTCAACTGCAGCACGAGTTGCATGAAGTGCATCTTCAACTCTTGCTTTCTTTTCTTTCATTTCAATTTCTGTCGCCGCACCAACTTTAATTACTGCAACACCACCAGCTAATTTAGCCACACGTTCTTGAAGTTTTTCTTTGTCATAATCAGAAGATGTTTCTTCGATTTGACGACGGATCATTTCAACTCGTGATTCGATAGTTGAGCTTTCACCAGCGCCATCGATAATGGTTGTGTTTTCTTTTGTAATTGAAATTTTCTTAGCGGTACCTAAATCTTCTAAAGTAGCTGTCTCAAGAGACATACCAACTTCTTCAGAGATAACTGTTGCACCAGTTAAGATAGCAATATCTTCTAGCATTGCTTTACGACGGTCACCAAAACCAGGCGCTTTAACCGCTGCTACTTTTACGATTCCACGAATATTGTTAACAACTAAAGTTGCAAGCGCTTCACCATCAACATCTTCTGCGATGATTAAAAGAGGCTTACCCGCTTTAGCAACATTTTCTAATACTGGAAGCAATTCACGGATGTTAGAAACTTTTTTGTCTACGATTAAAATGAACGGAGACTCAGATTCAACAGACATGCTGTCTTGATTGTTGATGAAGTATGGCGATAAGTAACCGCGGTCAAATTGCATACCTTCTACAACATCTAATTCATTTTCTAAACCAGAACCTTCTTCTACAGTGATAACACCTTCTTTTCCAACCTTACCCATAGCTGTTGCAATGATATCGCCAACATCTGCATCAGAGTTCGCAGAAATCGTTCCAACTTGAGCGATTGCTTTATTATCTTCACAAGGAACAGAAACTGTTTGTAATTCAGCAACAATAGCTTTAACCGCTTTATCAATACCGCGCTTAAGATCCATTGGATTCATTCCAGCTGCAACTGATTTTAAACCTTCATTTAAAACAGACTGAGCGAGAACCGTTGCTGTAGTTGTTCCGTCACCGGCAACATCAGAAGTTTGCGAAGCAACTTCTTTAACCATTTGTGCGCCCATATTTTCAAATTTGTTTTCTAATTCGATTTCTTTAGCAACCGATACACCGTCTTTAGTGACTGTTGGCGCGCCAAAAGAACGATCTAAAATAACGTTACGACCTTTAGGACCCAAAGTTACTTTTACTGCATTTGCTAGTGTATTTACGCCATTCACCATTTGTGAGCGAGCGTCATCACCAAATCTTACGTCTTTTGCTGACATTTTTATATCCTCTTAATAGATTCTTTAATTAAATTCTTGAGTTTAAAATAACGACTACTCGATGATGCCGACGATATCGTCTTCACGCATCACTAATAATTCTTCGCCATCAACTTTGACTTCATTACCTGAATACTTACCAAAAAGGATTTTGTCGCCAACCTTTACTTCTAATGGCCTAACATCACCATTGTCTAAGTGTTTACCATTACCTACCGCTAAAATCTCGCCTCGGCTTGGTTTTTCTTTAGCGTTATCTGGTATTAAAATACCGCCCGCACTGACTGTTTCATCTTCCATACGTCTAACTAAAACGCGATCATGTAAAGGACGAATACTCATCGATTTTTTCTCCTAGTGGTGGCTAGACCTATTTATTTTTAATGGTTAGATAGAGCTAGCTATTGGTTAATAGTTTAAATAACAGAGGCTATATGGGGATTATTTTTTGGCACTCAACCCCTGAGAGTGCTAAAAATAGCTAATTCTTTTTATTTACAGACTAATTTCATTAGTGGCGAGAAAAACAGTAGATTTTACGTATAATGAGCAATATTCATTAATACAAAACAATAATAAGGAATAATACTATGTCGGACGAAAACAACCCTTACGACACCCCAGATTCAGACGTTGAAGTTCAAAACTCTGAGATAAATAATCTAGCCTCTCGATGGAGCCGATTATTTGCAGCATTAATCGATGCCCTTATCGGAGCGGTTGTGTCAGCGCCTCTTATGATCCATTACAATATATTTGAGATAGCGATGGCTGGTGAAGAGATTGGAAGCGAGCTAACGCTATTTTTAACCTTGTTAGGAATTGTCGTTTTTATGCTACTACACGGTTATTTGCTCAAAACCAAAGGTCAAACAATCGGTAAACTTGCACTTGGAATAAAGATTGTAATGCTTGATGGTCAATTACCTAATTTCAGAAACCTTATTACTAAGCGCTACGTTCCTATCTGGGTATTACAATTAATTCCCGCAATTAATATTCTAGCACTCGTTGATGTATTATTTATTTTCCGCTCAGATAAACGATGCGTCCATGATCTCATTGCTGGAACCAAGGTTGTACGGATTATCCAATAAAAAAACTTCTTGACCCTAAAGCTAACTTTAGGGTTTATAATCCCATCATCTTAACTATTTGAGTCATTTGAATGGGTACTTTTCTAAAAATTGGTGCGTTAGCAAAACAATCGGAAATTTCAATTGAAACACTACGCTATTATGAAAGTGAGGGATTACTTACTTCGTCTGGAAGAACTGAATCTGGTTATCGTTTGTACCACCCTATCGATGTGGAGAAACTACACTTTATTCTCCATGCAAAAAAAGTTGGTTTTTCTCTTCAAGAAATTAAGCGGCTTCTCTCTCTAAGAACCAACAAAGATAGCCACACCTGTGAAGAAGTCAAATCCTACACTGGCTCAAAAATTCAAGAAATAGAAACAAAAATTAATGATTTATTAAAAATGAAAGTTGCGCTTCAAGGTTTGTATGATGCCTGCTGTGGGGGAGAAGAAAGTGCGATTAACTGTACGATACTTTCTACACTCGATGATCCACAGTTTTTCTCATCAACTTCTCGCAATACTATTTTAGGAAGCAAAAATGATTGATTATCTACTTAATTTTGTCGCCCTTTTTACCGAATCTGCTCCTTGGCTTTTATTAGGTTTATTAATAGCAGGCGCCATGAAATGGTTAGTCCCAATAGAACTATTAGAAAAACATATGGGTGACAACCGTTTTGTTTCAATTTTAAAAGCTGCATTTATTGGAGCCCCGCTGCCTCTGTGTTCCTGCGGTGTTATTCCTGCAGCAATTGGCTTAAGACGATCTGGTGCGTCCCGTTCAACGACTATCTCTTTTTTAGTTGCTACTCCAGAAACGGGGGTTGACTCGATATCGGTATCTTACGCGCTTTTAGGACCATTTTTTGCAATTATCAGACCATTTGCAGCAATTTTTACTGCTATTTATGCTGGAATCATGGTCAAATTCTTTACTAATGATCAAAAGAGCTTATCTAACGATTTACCCGAAGATGCAGTATCAAGTTGTTGCACATCAAAACAAAAAGAAACTTCGACAGAAGCCAAAATTGCTAAATCTTGCTGCGAAAAATCACCAGTATCTATAAAATCAGAAGAAAAAACATGCTGTTCATCTAAAAGTAAAGTTGTAGACGAAGCTAAACTCTCTCTTTCTCAGTTGATCATCAACTCGTTAAATTTTTCTACCGGCAAGCTTCTTTCAGATATTACTAAATGGCTATTAATTGGCCTTCTGCTTGCTGCCGCAATAAAAACCTGGGTTTCAACGGATTTTTTAACTCAATGGGGAGATGGTTTTGTTGCCATGTTGGTAATGGCTGTTATTGGTATCCCTATGTATATCTGTGCAACGGCATCGACTCCTTTAGCCGCTGGCTTTTTAGCTGCAGGTCTGTCTCCCGGCGCTATTTTAGTCTTTATGCTAGCCGGTCCAGCAACCAATATTGCAACTATGGGGATGATCCGCCAAGAAATGGGGACTCGTGTACTGATTGCTTACTTGTTTAGTCTATTTACTGCCAGTATTAGCATAGGGTATTTAGCAAACTGGCTTATTAATACTTTTACTTTTTCTATACCTACAGTAGCCGCACATCACCATGAAATGAGTAGTTCACTAATCTACACTATTTCGGCGGTGTTACTTGCTTCCTTGATGATTAAAAACTGGATTAAGCGCTAAATCCTCCTCTTTTCAAATAAAAATCCGAATAAAAGCTCAAAAAACCAACTGGTAGAACCATTAGGCTTGGTTTTTTGATTTAAAATCCCCGTTTATGCTGCTAAAATCTTAAAACGTGAAGAGTGTTATCTGGTTAACTATTAAAGGACTTCCTTTTTCAAAAAATAACGCGTAAAGTCTAGTTAGCGTATTTTTGACGATTTTAGCAACAATTGGTAACTCATTTTAGCTATTATTTATTTTGAGTATAGGTAAGTAACTTTAAATCTATTTAAAGTAATCCCAACGGGTAGAATGATAAAGATAATGAAAGTTTTGCTTATTAATGGTCCTAACCTTAATTTACTTGGCACAAGAGAGCCGGAAATCTATGGTTCGTTAAGCTTAAATGAAATTGAGAGCAAGTTAGTTCAAGCCGCTCAATCTCAATCGGTAGAATTAAATTGCTTCCAGTCAAATGCCGAGCATGAAATTGTCGATATTGTTCAAAAAAGTATTAAAGACAGCATTGATTTCATTTTAATTAATCCTGCAGCTTTCACTCATACCAGTGTTGCCATTAGAGATGCATTGGCCGCCGTACAGATCCCATTTATTGAAATTCATCTTTCTAACCCTCACGCTCGAGAGCCCTTTAGAAAGCATTCTTATTTTTCTGATTTAGCCATGGGAGTTATCGCCGGTTTTGGCGTTGATAGCTACCTAATGGCACTTGAGTCAGCGATTAAAAATTACAAATCTACATAACACGACAAATTTAAACAGACTAAACATTAAAAAAGGTAAAAGATTATGGATATTCGAAAAGTTAAGAAGTTAATCGAATTACTCGAAGAATCTGGCGTTGCAGAAATAGAAATAAAAGAGGGCGAAGAATCTGTTCGCATTAGCCGCGGTATGACACAAGCCGCAGCGCCGATGCAAGCCTACGCACCCGCACCGCAACAAATTGAAACAGTAGCGGCTCCTGTTGCTCCGGTGACTAACGAACCTGCTGCAAAAGCAGAGGTAACGGGGCATCAAGTTAAATCTCCCATGGTGGGAACCATGTACCTAGCACCGTCACCGGGCGCTAATAACTTTGTTTCAATTGGCGACAAGATAAATGTTGGCGATACATTGTGTATTGTTGAAGCAATGAAAATGATGAACCAAATTGACTCTGATGTTTCTGGAACACTAAAAGCAATATTGATTAATGATGGCGAACCAGTTGAGTTTGATGAACCATTATTTATCATCGAATAATAAGTTCAACTATTTAAGAATAAACAGAACAAGAGCAAATCGCTTTTGTTGACTGATACAATTTTTTTCTGGAAATCAAAATGCTTGATAAAGTGGTAATAGCAAATCGTGGAGAAATAGCTCTGCGTATTTTAAGAGCCTGTCGAGAGTTAGGCATCAAAACCGTTGCCGTACATTCAACGGCTGATGAAAATTTAATGCACGTAAAACTTGCAGACGAGTCAGTTTGTATTGGACCTGCCTCAGCATTAGAAAGTTATCTCAATATTCCTGCAATTATTGCAGCAGCAGAAGTGACTGACGCAGTCGCTATCCACCCCGGCTACGGATTTTTGGCAGAAAACGCTGATTTTGCAGAGCAAGTGGAAAGAAGTGGTTTTACCTTTATAGGCCCAACGGCTGACTCTATTCGCCTAATGGGCGACAAAGTTTCTGCCATTGCTGCAATGAAAAAATCAGGCGTACCATGTGTCCCAGGTTCAGACGGTCCTCTTGGCGAAGATGAAGCAACCAATATAGCCTTAGCTAAACGCATTGCTTACCCTGTGATTATCAAAGCTTCCGGTGGCGGTGGCGGTCGAGGAATGCGAGTTGTTCGAAGAGAAGAAGACCTGATTGATTCGATTGCTTTAACCAAGGCTGAAGCAAAAGCGGCGTTTAATAACGACGTTGTTTACATGGAAAAATTTCTCGAAACACCTCGCCATGTAGAAATCCAAATCCTCGCGGATAAACATGGCAACGCTATTTACCTTGGTGAACGAGACTGTTCAATGCAACGTCGCCATCAAAAGGTTGTAGAAGAAGCACCAGCTCCTGGTATGACCGAAGAAAAACGTCGTTTTATTGGTGAACGTTGTACTCAAGCCTGTATAGAAATGGGATATCGTGGCGCAGGAACATTTGAATTTTTATATGAAAAAGGCGAATTCTATTTCATTGAAATGAACACTCGTGTTCAAGTTGAACATCCTGTTTCAGAATTAGTTTCTGGCGTTGATATTATTAAAGAACAATTAAGAATAGCCGAAGGACAACCGCTATCTTTTAGACAGGAAGATATTCAGCTGAGAGGTCACTCAATCGAGTGTCGAATTAACGCGGAAGATCCGAATACTTTTATGCCATCTCCCGGCACCATTACCCGTTACCATGCGCCGGGTGGTCCAGGTGTTCGTTGGGATTCTCATATCTACTCTGGTTACACAGTTCCTCCCTATTATGACTCAATGATTGGTAAATTAATCACCTATGGTGAAACTCGTGAAGTTGCCGTAGCAAGAATGCAGATGGCTTTAGATGAAGTGATTATTGACGGAATTAAAACCAATATCGAATTGCAGCGTCGAATTATGGCGGATGAAAACTTCCTAAAAGGTGGGACAAATATTCATTATTTAGAACATAAATTAGAGATCGAAGGCTAAAATTTTTTAATCTTTGTTTCGAATAGCTCCATTAATGGAGTTATTCGATGTTTGTCCATTTTTCGATACCTACCAATTTTCCAGTAACAATCAATTTCTCACACAAAACATCAACCTAAAAGCCTATTTTTCTAGCTCTAGCCCAATAAAAAAAATAAAAAAGTCTCCTATCGAACAAATTTCCAATATGATATAAACTAAAGCCATTGTTAAACTCATTGTGTCGTTTTTATGGTTCGTCCTGCCTCACTGTTAAACAATAATCCAATGGAAAACAGCCATCACACAGGGCTGTCTAGTCATCAAAGCAATACACTTCTAAAATTACATGGCCCTAATCGTTTACCACAAAAACAAAGTGTTAGTTTTTTTCAGCGTTTTTTAGTTCAATTTAAGAGTGCACTAATTTACATCCTATTGGTTGCATTAATAATCGATTTATCAATATGGTTTGTCGATGGGGTTGAAGGCTGGCCCATCGATGCAATCGCTATTGGCTTAATTCTTATGCTTAATGCAAGCTTAGGTGTTTGGCAAGAGTCAAAAGCGGAGAACGCGTTAACCAAATTAAATGTTCTAGCCACTCAAAAAATCTGGGTATTAAGGGATAAAAAGCTAAGCAAACTTTCCCGAGATTTATTAGTTCCCGGGGATATTGTTAGAATTGAAGCGGGAGAAAGAATACCTGCTGATCTTGTATTACTCGATGATATTGAATTAATCGTGGATGAATCTATTTTAACCGGAGAGTCCGCACCAATATTAAAAACCTTGAACGAGCATTTTTTTTCCGGAACTCTATTGGTTCAGGGTAAAGGTTATTTCAAGGTTGAAAAAACAGGTTCTAAAAGTACGCTTGGAAAACTCGCTACGCTTTTATCAGAATTAGAAGATGTTCAAACTCCTTTAGAAAAACGCTTACAACGATTCGGTAAGAAAGTCGGGATCGCAGTTGTAATTATTGCATCGCTATTATTGCTATTGGGCGTTTGGTTTGAAGGACTCGGTAGCTTTAATCAAATGTTTCTATTTGCAGTTGCCTTAGCTGTCGCTGCCGTCCCAGAGGGTCTTCCTGCCATCATATCTCTAACCCTTGCTTTAGGCATAGAAAGAATGTCCAAACGTAAGGCTGTGGTTCGTAAGATGGCTGCGGTTGAGGCACTTGGTTCAGTTTCTGTAATCGCAACCGATAAAACCGGCACATTAACTGAAAATAAAATGCTGGTAGATAAATTAATTGTTAGCGATAAAGAACTTGCATACAAGGCAATGGCTCTTGCCAATGACGCTGAAGCAGACACTGGCGCAGGTGATCCTTTAGAACAAGGTTTGTATCAATACCTTTATGCACAAAATAAAGATCCCTTGAAGATCCAAAAGCAATACCCGCGAATAAGTTGTCGCTCCTTTGATTCTAAAAAGAAATACATGCGAGTGACAGTCTCTCAACAGGAAAAAACCATCAGCTACTTTAAAGGAGCGCCCGAGGTTTTACTAGAACGCTGTAATTTAGAGTCATCTGAACTTGAAGAACAATACCAACTATCCGAAAAATATGCCGCCCAAGGATTGCGCTTACTTGCGCTTGCATGGAGCAATGGGGAGCAAGAAACAGAGTTAAATTTTATTGGTTTAGTGCTGTTAATCGATCCTCCACGAAAAGAAGTTCCACAAGCTATTCAGGAAGCAAAACAGGCAGGGATTAGAGTCATGATGTTAACAGGCGACCACCCTTCAACAGCCCTGACGATAGCTCGCCAAATTGGCATAGAATCAAAACAAGCCATTACCGGCGAACAATTCGATAATATGAGCCCAGACGAAATCGAGAAACTGGTTAGTTATAATAATGTTTTTGCTCGCGTCAAACCTGAACATAAACTTTCAATTGTTAAAATATTGCAAAAGCAAAATCAAATTGTTGCTGTAACCGGCGATGGTGTCAATGACGCTCCAGCATTAAAAGCGGCGGATGTAGGCATTGCTATGGGGCAACGAGGCAGTGATGTTAGTCGTGAGGTTGCCGATATTATTTTACTTGACGATAACTTCTCAACGATTGTTGCCGCCATCGAAGAAGGAAGAAGCATTTACGAGAACATAAAAAAATATATTCGCATTTTATTTTCGACTAATTTAGCTGAAGTTATTTTAGTTGCTATCGGGACAATTGTTGCCATCGGATTGAATCTGCGTGACGAGTTGGGTAATCTTTTACTTCCTTTACTTGCAGTTCAAATCCTTTGGATCAATTTATTGACCGACTCTTTTCCTGCACTAACAGTTGCATTAGACAAAAACCCAAACCTGATGCAAAGACGGCCCAATTCAACTAATTCTCCTCTACTCGATTCTTCTGCAATGATATTTACTATTATTATTGGAGGGTTCATTGGTATAACTTCTGTTGGCCTATTATTCTGGCTACCAAGCCAAGGATATGAATTAATACTAGTACAAACAACCGTCTTTACATTTTTAACCGTAAGCCAGTTATCCGTCATCATACCCGCTCGTAAAACGCTTATCGTTCCAGAAAATAATTATTATATTTTAATCGCTATCTTAATCTGTTTTGCATTGCAGTTGATGGTATTAAAAATTCCATTGTTCAATTCTATGCTCCATATTTCAATGCTTAACCAAGAACTATTTATCATTGTAGCGGTATTGACTATTGCTAGCTGGCTGTGCGCGGAAATCACTAGCAAAATACTACGCCAACATGAGAAAAAAAAATACTTTTAATATTGATTAACTAAGGGAGCAATTAAATGCAGATTCAATTTTTTGGTGCAACTCAAGAAGTCACTGGATCATGCTATCTAGTGAGCCTTGGGGATATAAAGCTACTCATTGAGTGCGGAATAGTGCAAGGCTCCTATCACCATGAAAATCACAATTATGACCCTTTTCCATTTGACATCAAAACTATCGATGCGGTTATTTTATCTCATGCTCACTTAGACCATTCTGGCAAAATACCTTTACTAGTTAAACGTGGTTTTAATGGGCCAATATATACTCATAAAGCAACAGTTGATCTTTGTAGTATCCTTTTTCAAGATGCGGGCTATCTCAATGAAAAAAGTGCCGCTAGAGAAAATAAAAAGCGACATCGTAACGGTCAAGATTTGATCGAACCTTTATACAGTAAGGGTGAAGCTATCAACGCTCAACAATACTTTAGAGAAATAGAATACCAAAATACGACAGATATTTTGCCTGGCGTTAAATTAACACTACACGATGCCGGTCATATCCTCGGCTCTGCCATTGTAGAACTTCAATTAACTGAAGGTGATACCACTCGTACAGTTGTTTTTAGTGGTGATCTTGGTCATAAAGATGCATCCATTCTCAATGACCCAAGCATCATAGAAGCAGCTGATCTGGTTGTAATGGAGAGCACTTACGGAGATAGAAATCACCGAAGCTGGGATGAAACATGGAAGGAAATGGGAGACATCATATCGAAGGCACAACACGGACGAGGCAATATATTAATTCCCGCATTTGCCGTTGGTCGAACTCAAGAATTACTCTATACATTTAAGGAACACTTCAAAGAGTGGGGAATGAAAAATTGGGATATTTTTCTTGATAGCCCAATGGCGATAAGAACAACTGATGTCTATGCAGGGCACCGTAACGTTTATGATATTGATGCAACTGAAATGCGACAGCAGAGCGGAAGTTTATTCGATTTACCCAATTTACACCTTTCTCAATCAACAGAAGCTTCAATGAAAATTAATCAGATTAATTCTGGCGCAATTATCATAGCCGGTAGCGGAATGTGTACTGGAGGAAGAATCAAACATCATTTTGAACACAATATAAGCCGAAAACATTCTCACATTATGATCGTTGGATTTCAAGCAAGAGGCACTCTTGGACGATCGCTCGTTGATGGCGCAAAAAAAGTTAATCTTTGGGGTAAATCCTTTGATGTAAGAGCAAAGGTACACACCATTGGAGGTTTATCAGCACATGCCGATCAAAAAGGCCTGATAGATTGGTATTCCGGATTTAAAAACTCGCCAAAAGTTGTTCTTGTACATGGAGAACCCGACGCGATGAATGCGTTAGCGTCTAAATTAAGAGAAAATAATAAGACTGAAGTTTTGCTTGCAAGTTATAAGCAGAAGTTGGAGATATAAGATTTTCGCGGCACGGAGGCTCGCTCCTACCAGTCCTTCAAGCTTCGATAGGAACGCTCGTCCCGGCGCGAATTTTTATTTAAATATTGATTATTTTATGTTGGGTTGATAAAACCAACCCAACCTACTTAGAATCATCGCCATCAACTTTCATCGATTCATAAGTCGGTACTTTAGGATGTTCAGGTAATCCCGATTTAAACACTTCATTATTAAAAACCTTATTAACGGCAGCATTAACATTATTGGCTTTTTTTCGAACAGTATGAAGTAAAGCAAAACTAACTTTATCACTCTCTTGCACTTTTCTACCCGTTTTAGAAACAACAACAAAACTAGCAGTGTGAGGGCCATATTCAATATTTTCTGCGGTGATAGTTAACGCTTTTTGCTGAGTCCCTATTAATTTTCCATCGATATAAAACTTTAATAAATGCCCTCGACTTAACTCCGGCTCTAACTTGGCCGTTAGAGTAACTGTGCCACCATTGTTACGTACCACGCCATCATTTGTTAGATTGAGAAAACCAATAAAATCATAATAGCCTGCGTTTGGATCTCTTTTTTCTCTACCAATCTCTTCTTCGTCAAATAGCTCATAATCAACTTTTGGTTTAGTCATTTTGATTGACGGAATATTTTCAATTATCATTTCTTTAGAACCTTTGCTTGGCTCATCAGAGTAAGAGACGTTACCTTTTTCATCAACCACTCGATATAATTTTTTAGCATGAACAGTTTTGTCTGCCGTTATTTTTTCTTTACTCACTTGCTCCTCGATTTGTTTTTCATCTTCAGCATAGGTTGAAAAAGAAGAAAAGATAAGACAGCTAATTGCAATAGTTAGAAAAATTGATTTATTCATATTGACGTCCGTCATAAACATTATTTGTTCAGTTAGTTACAAGTTAGCAAACTATCAGGGCTTTTCATAGTTTTAATGAATAACTTGTACTGGGGATAAGTGTTTCTGCAATCAGGTTATCAAATTTTAAGCAAAAAAAGCCGGTTATATTAACCGGCTTAAGCAATATGGTGAATATCTATAAGCTATAGTACATTTCAAATTCAACAGGATGTGTTGTCATATTGAGATGTGTAATATCAGCTTGTTTAAGTTCGATGTAAGAAGTAATAAAGTCATCACTAAAAACGCCACCACGAGTTAAAAACTCACGATCTGAATCTAATGCCGCCAAAGCTTCTTCTAATGAAGCTGCTACCGTTGGAATTGCTTTTGCTTCTTCCGCAGGAAGATCATATAAATCTTTATCCATAGAATCGCCCGGATGGATCTTGTTTTGAATGCCGTCAAGTCCCGCCATCATCATCGCAGAGAAAGCTAAGTAAGGATTTCCTGTTGGATCTGGGAATCTAACTTCAATACGACGTCCTTTTTCGCTTGGAACGTGAGGTATTCTAATCGAAGCACTACGGTTGTTAGCGGAATAAGCTAACATAACTGGCGCTTCAAACCCTGGAACTAAACGCTTATATGAGTTAGTTGAAGCGTTTGCAAATGCGTTGATGGCTTTTGCATGTTTGATGATTCCACCAATATAGAAAAGAGCTTCCTCAGACAGGCCACCATACTTGTTACCCGCAAATAAATTAATGCCATCTTTTGCTAACGATTGATGAACATGCATTCCGCTACCATTGTCACCAACTAAAGGCTTAGGCATAAAGGTTGCTGTTTTTCCGTAAGCATGAGCAACATTATGGACTACATATTTTAATATCTGAGTTTCATCAGCTTTAGCTACCAAAGTATTAAATCTAGTCGCAATTTCATTTTGATTAGCCGTTGCGACTTCATGGTGATGAGCTTCTGTTAATACGCCCATTTCTTCCAGAACCAAACACATTTGCGAACGAATATCTTGCGAAGAATCAACTGGAGGAACAGGGAAGTATCCACCTTTAACACTTGGCCTATGACCCATATTGCCATCATCATAGCCACGATCTGAGTTCCAAGCCGCTTCAGTAGAATCGACTTTATAAGAAGCTCCTTGCATATCGATCTTATAACGAACATCGTCAAATAGGAAAAATTCTGGCTCTGGTCCAAAATAAGCGGTATCGGCAATACCTGTGGATTTTAAGTAGGCTTCGGCGCGACGAGCAACAGAACGTGGGTCACGATCATAACCTTGCATAGTCGCTGGCTCTAAAATATCACAACGTAGGTTTAGGGTTGAGTCTTCACAGAAGGGATCCATGACAGCAGTTGATAAATCAGGCATTAGAACCATATCTGATTCATTAATTCCTTTCCAACCAGAGATCGAAGAACCATCAAACATTTTACCTTCTTCTAAGAAATCTTCATCAATACAATGATGTGGCAAGCTAACATGTTGCTCTTTTCCTTTAATATCGGTGAAACGTAAATCAACAAAACTGACTTCGTTTTCTTCCATCATGGAAAGTATATTCTTGTCTGACATGGTTTATTCCTCTAGCGATCAAATAATAAATTAACGATGCCTTGCTACGGGCAAGTTTTAGTTAGTGGTTTTTTATTAATGCCTAATACTGCAATCAGAGTGCCAACTAAAAGCTCACCAAAAGGCAGCTCATAGAATGGGTATCAAGCTATTTTAGCCCGTTTTAACGCACCAAAAAAGCTCAAAACACCCCCAGCACGCACCAATTTGAGGCGCAAATGGTTAATCCCTTCCTGCGGTTCCGACCTCTAATACAAGTGGTGTTATAGCAATTTTTGATACTAACGCTCAAGTCCCATTATTTGTGAATATTTTTGCCAACCATATCTCAAATTAAAATAATAGCCGGTTCTATATATTTACAATTCTCGAAATTACGCCTAATTTTATAGATACTAATAAAAATAAGTCTCTCTCCTTCTTACGAAGCGTTGCGCCCTGTCTTATAGGTAAAAAAGTGAGTATTGCATCTAACCGACAGTTTAGAAGTCATGTCATCCAGTGGTTTTTATTGGTTGCTGGACTAGTGCTCACTATTACGGGTTACAGTTTATATAGAAGCGCTGAAATTCATTTGATCGAAAAATTTAAGCATCAACAAATTTCATTAGCCATAAATACAGCGGCATTCATTGATGGCGATATTCATCATCTCTCTCAAAAGAAACCAGCTCTTTCAAACAGAAGTTACAAGCATTACCAAGCTGCTTTAGATGCGACTATGGCTAGCGGCAATGTATCGAGTTATATTTATACGCTTAATGTTGATATTCAAAACGAAAACTTATTTTATGGCGTGATTCCACAGACTGTGGCGCCAGAATCTTTTAAAGGACAAGATTCAGCGTCAAAAACAAACGGAAGTCCATTTATAGGCAGCAATGATTTTAAGAGTTTAGTTCTCGAATTTGTCGAAAAAGGTCAAAAAAGCAATTCGTTTTTTATAACGGATGTTATGAATAATCGAAAGCATATTTCTTTTGCAACAATTTTTAATCGCAACAATCAACCTGCTGGGCTTGTTGTTGTTGAAGTGTCAAACCAAGAAATTATTTCTTTAAAAGAGAACCTTCTCAAATCAATGTTAGTAACTGTCAGTTGGTTGTTTGTCACTTTATTAATTGCATCAATATTTTTTGCCCGAAAAATAACCGGCCCCTTTGAGCAGCTGACCGATGCGATTGAGCGCTTGATTAAAAATGACTTCAACTTTAATTTATCATTATCAGGCTTTGGCGGATTTACTTATCTTGCTAAACAATTTAATTTGATGCTTTTAAAACTACAAGTTAGTCGAAATGAATTAGTAAGTACCAATAAAGCCTATAGCCGATTTGTTCCTCATAACGTTTTAAAACTAATTAGTCCTACCGGAATAAAAAATACTTCTTTGGGTGATTGTATCGAAAAAGAAATGACTATTTTATTTTGTGATATTAGAGGTTTTACTCGGCTTTCAGAATCCATGTCGCCCAGCGATAGCTTCAAGTTTATTAACCAGTATTTAAAACTGATGGTACCAGTTATCAATCATCACGGTGGAACCATTGATAAATATATGGGGGACGGCATTATGGCACTCTTTCCTAATTCTGCTGATGACGCTCTAAATGCCGCTGTTGGAATGTTGCAATCACTTAACAAATATAATAAAAAGTTACGAGAAAAGAACCTCCCAGCAGTAGAAATTGGTTTAGGATTGCACACAGGTGAAATGATGCTAGGAACCGTTGGTACTAGCTCTCGAATGGACGTAACAGTCGTATCCGATACAGTCAACGCAGCAGCACGAATAGAGTCACTAACAAAAACCTTTAAATGCCCTATTTTAATTTCCGAAGAAACTAGGTTGAGACTTAAAAATTTTGACAAACAAAACCTACGCTTTATAGCTACTTGTTTTGTACAAGGTAAGTCTAAACCTATGACTATTTATGAAGTTTTTTCTCAGGACACAATTAGTCTTAGAAAAGAAAAACTAGCCAATCAAAATTTTATGATTGATGCTTGGGATTGCTACAAAAACGATGACACCGAAAAAGCAATCTCCCTCTATCAGAAGGGCATGGAACACTGCCCCGAAGATAAAGCTCAACTTGCTCTAATAGAAGTTGTACAAAAAGGAAGACTCTAAAAGCAATTACGAGTATATTGTTGAAAATCTGATATTTTTTAGAAAACTAATACCGTTAAAAAAAACAATTTGTGCTGGAGCATTATCGTGAGCATCTGGAAAAAGACCTTTAATTTAGATCAACTTAACGCAAGCCGCACCAATACCATGGTGGAATCTTTAGGCATTTTAATGACTGAATTTGGTGATGACTACCTAATAGCTAGTATGCCGATCGATCATCGAACTCATCAACCTATGGGAATTATGCACGGTGGAGCGTCAGTAGCACTTGCAGAAACGGTAGGTAGCGTCGCAGCTAATATGGCCGTTGATGCCGATCATTATTGCGTGGGCTTGGATATTAATGCCAATCATTTGAAAGCCGTTAGAAGCGGATTAGTTTACGCCACAACACGCCCTTTTCATCTCGGAAAAACTACTCATGTTTGGGATATTCAAATTGTTAATGAAGACGATAAGCCCGTTTGTGTTTCCCGTTTAACTATGGCAGTTTTAAGAAATAAATAATTTATTCTTTTACTTTCCAAGCTAAAGTTTCGCCCGCATAAAAAGGGATTATTTTTTTACCACTAGATAATATAATCTCTCTAGGAACTTGCCATGACTCTTTAATCAAAGTAATAGACCCCAGATTACGTGGTAAACCATAAAAGTCAGCGCCGTGATGACTAGCAAAACCTTCTAACTTATCAATAGCTCCCATCTCTTCAAATACTTGAGTATAGAGTTCTAGAGCAGACCAAGCGCTGTAACAACCTGCGCAACCACAAGCATTTTCCTTTTTATCTTTTTGATGAGGAGCAGAATCACTTCCTAAAAAGAATTTCTTAGATCCAGTAGTAATAATATTTCTCAAAGCTTGTTGATGAATATTCCTTTTAAGAACTGGTAAGCAATAATTGTGAGGTTTAATACCACCAACAAACAGATCATTTCGATTCATCAAAAGATGTTGAGGAGTAATCGTTGCAGCGAGGTTATGATTGGCGTCAACAACAAAATCAACTGCATCTTTTGTCGTTATATGTTCTAAAACGATTTTAAGATCAGGAAAGCTTTGGACAATTTTACTGAGTACTCGATCAATAAATATTTTCTCCCGATCAAATATATCAATATCTGAATCAGTCACTTCACCATGAATCAATAACAACACACCTTCATCGGACATTGTTTGCAATACTGGATAAAGTGCTTCAATTTGACTAACCGCGGCATCCGAATTAGTTGTTGCTCCAGCAGGATAGTATTTAATTGCAGGAATGCCGGCCGCTTTAGCATCAATAACGGTTTGAGAACTGGTCAAATTAGTCAAATATAAGGTCATTAATGGATCGAAATTACGGTTATTAGGCACCGCATTTAAAATTCTATTTTTATATTCAGAGGCCATTTGAGCATCGGTAACCGGAGGAACTAAGTTAGGCATAACAATCGCACGCCTGAAACAACGCGCTGTAGCGGCAACCGTTTCAGCTAGCATGTCACCATCTCGAAAATGCAAATGCCAATCATCTGGAGCTTGAATCGTTAATTCTTGCATATGCTAATACCTCGTGTTGTTATGACCATAAGTCTAGCATTTTAATTCTCAGGAATAACCTAGTATCGAAATTAATTGCTTTATAAATATTACTAAAGAGGTGCTGGACCGAATTTCACATTATAAAAACTTTATATATCTCGTGTTTTTACTCCAACAATCTACTATACTAGGCTTATCTGAGCCATTTTTAACGATAACAATAAATAATCCCTGGTGAGTTATTAGTGGATAGTGACATTACTAAAAAAGTTGTGCAGTCACTTGCCCAAGTGACCCGTCATGCTGATCGAGAATTATTAAATATTGGCCTAGCTAAGGCTCTTAATGAACTTCTCGATATCAATGCTATTTATTTATATTCTATCTTTAATTCAGATGAACAAATCGATTGTTTCCTCAACTTTCAGATTATAAACAGTAATGAAAAACGATTAGATTCTTCAATAACCGTTAACAAAATTGATCATTCTATTATTCCTTGTTTTGATGATTGTCTTAAGCATAAGGATATTATGAGCCTTGATCACAGGGATGGTTTATCAACAATTCTGTATCCTGTATCTAATAAGCTGGATAAGGTTGATACACTATTTAGAATTGAACTTGTAACCGAGCAAGTAACCAAAAGCAAACAATTCATTACCGACTACTTTAAGATTTATAAAAACTATCTAAATTTATTAATTGATTCAGAACTTGATACACTCACAGGATTACTTAATCGAAGAACCTTTGATCGTGATTTGAAGAAAATACTCGCAGAAAAAAATAATCTAATCTGTGAAGAAACAGAAGAGCCCTGTCGACGAAATTCCCAACCCGAAAATATTCATTGGTTAGCAATTGCAGATATCGATTTTTTTAAACGAATTAACGATAATTACGGTCATGTGTATGGCGATGAAGTCTTACTTTTGCTCGCCAATATTATGCGTAAATCTTTTCGAGGTCTTGATATATTATTTCGTTTTGGTGGTGAGGAGTTTGTTATTATTTTACGCTCAACTAGCCAACAAGGAGCCCTTAACGCTTTAGAACGTTTCCGTTTAGCCGTCGAAGAATTTGATTTCCCACAAGTTGGTTCAATTACAGTGAGTGTTGGTTTTGTTGAAATCACTCAACATTCTATTCCGACAGAAATATTAGGTAGTGCCGATGAAGCGCTTTATTTTTCTAAAGACAATGGCAGAAACCAACTTAATCAATATGAAAAATTAGTAGCCCAAGGCAATATCGCTAGACATGATGCTTCCGCTGATGACATTGAGCTATTTTAGAAAAGTTCTCTTTTAATTAATGCGCTTGCTCCCAATTTTCACCCACACCAATATCAACTACTAACGGAATACTTAACTCAACTGCGTTAGCCATCAGATCGTTGATTCGTTTTTGATATTCTTCAACCTTATCTTCTGCAACTTCAAACACTAGCTCATCATGTACTTGCATAATCATACAACAATCAGGTTTTTCAGCTTTAATCCATTGATGAATTTCTATCATTGCAATTTTTATGATATCCGCTGCGCTACCTTGCATCGGCGCATTAATCGCAGTACGTTCAGCAGCTTGCCTCCTCATACCATTACTGGCATTAATTTCAGGTAAATAAAGACGACGACCAAATAATGTTTCAACATAACCTAATTCTTTTGCTTTTTCCTTTGTTGATTCCATGTAGGTTCCAACATGCGGATAACGAGCGAAGTAGGTATCAATATAATGAGCTGCATCATCATTAGATATGTTAAGCTGTTTGGCTAGTCCAAACCTCGACATGCCATAAATCAAACCAAAATTAACCGCTTTTGCATGACGCCTTTGCTCCGAAGTAACATACTCTAGACTCGTATCAAAAACTTCAGCAGCGGTCGCACTATGCACATCAAGTCCATCAGTAAAGGCTTGTAATAAGCCTGTATCTTGAGACAAGTGAGCCATAATTCGTAGTTCGATTTGAGAATAATCTGCAGCCAATATTTTATAACCTTTGGGAGCAATAAAAGCTTCTCTAATACTTCGACCTTCAGCTGTTTTGATCGGAATATTTTGTAAGTTAGGATCACTTGAACTTAATCGACCTGTGGCCGCTACAGCTTGATGATAAGAAGTATGAACTCGACCTGTACGCGGCTGAATGGCCAGCGGCAATTTATCAGTATAGGTTGATTTCAATTTGCTTAAACCTCTATATTCCATGATCACTTTTGGCAAAGGATAATCAAGCGCCAACTGGACTAAAACTTCCTCTGCTGTTGAGGGTTGCTTTTTAGGTGTCTTCTTTAAAACAGGCAATCCCATTTTTTCAAATAATATTTCTTGTAATTGTTTTGGTGAGGCTAAATTAAACGGCTGCCCCGCCAACTCATAGGCTTTGTTTTCTAACTCAATAATTCGCAAACCAAAGTCATGACTTTTCTTTTGCAAAAACGCTGCATCAATCAATACACCTTGATATTCTATTGCTGATAAAACTTCAACTAAAGGCATTTCTATTTCTTGGAAAATAGCTTTAGGTCCTTCTTGTTTTTTAAGTTCACTCCATATTGCTTGGTGAAGTTGCAAGGTCACATCAGCATCTTCAGCCGCATAAACAGCGGCAATTTCTAAATCAATTTGATCAAAGGTAATCTGCTTTTTTCCTTTCCCTGCAATCGCTTCAAAACTAATACATTCATGTCCCAAATACTTGCTTGATAAACTATTCATATCATGCCGATTAGCCACACTATTAGACACATAAGATTCAAGCATGGTATCAAATTCTACACCTTGCAAATCGATACCAACTGATTTAAAAATACTTTGATCATACTTAATATTTTGACCTATCTTACCTATGTTAGGGTTTTCTAGAATATTTTTTAACTGCTCAATCGCCCATTCTTTTTCTAGCTGTTCCGGCGCGCCCGGGTAGCAATGGGTCAGTGGCAAATACGCGGCTATGCCAGCCTCTATCGCAAAAGAAATCCCTACCAGATCAGCAGAAATAATACTTAGAGAAGTCGTCTCTGTATCAATTGCAAACCGCTCACAACTTGATAGTTTTTTTATCCATTCACTCAACTGAGTTTTAGTTAAAATAGTTTCATACTGGCTTTGATCGATCGAAGACTCTTGAGGCGTTTGCGGTTCATCGCTTGCCATATCCTTAGATTGGTTTTCTGAATTACCTTTTGCACTCGGCAATGCCGGTTGTCCAGCTTTAAGATTTTTTAGCCAAGTTCTAAACTCAAATTCTTCATAATAAACTTCCAATAATTCCTTATCTGCCGCTTGCATGTGAAGATCATCTAATTGAAATGGCAATTCAACATCAAGCACAATGGTGGCTAATTGATAAGACAGTCTGGCATCTTCTTGATGAGCAATCATTTTATCAGCCAGTTTCTTTGCCCCTCTAATTGGTAAGTCGGCAATTTTATCCAAATTCTGATAAATCTCATCAACACTACCAATTCCTTGCAGTAAACCTAATGCCGTTTTTTCACCGACACCAGCAACACCCGGAATATTATCGACCTTATCCCCCATCAAGCCCAAAAAATCGATAATCAATTCTGGCGGTAATCCAAATTTTTCTTTAACCCCTTCAACGTCCAAGAACTGTCCCGTCATGGTATTGATTAAGCTGACATGCTCATTAACCAACTGAGCCATATCTTTATCACCGGTTGAAATAATGGTTTCAAGTCCTTGCTTGGTAGCCATATGAGATAAAGTTCCTATTACATCATCGGCTTCAACACCTTCAATCGCATAGATAGGAAAACCCAAAGCTCGAATGATGTTATGAACAGGCGCAATTTGAGATCGCAAGTCATCTGGCATCGGAGGCCTATGCGCTTTGTACTCAGGATAGATATCATTTCGGAAAGTTTTGCCTTTCGCATCAAAAATAACCGCAATTCGATTAGTATCATATTGCTTGCAAAGGCTTTTTAGCATATTAATAACGCCATAAATCGCACCCGTTGGTTGTCCGGCAGAATTACTAAAACCGGTTTGCGACATCGAATGATAGGCTCTAAATAAGTAAGAAGAGCCATCAACCAAAACTAGTGGCTGAGATTGTTTATCCGTCATAATTTTTTCCGAGAAATCGTTTATTTAGATGGTTTTTATTGACCCGAAAAGGCTGAGTCGTTATGGTAGCTATCGCTTTTTAAAGCTATATTAACCAATATTCTTGCACCTAGTTTAACCCAGATTGGTCGAATGAATCTAAAATTTATTAGGTTGAATTTTAAACAGTGAAATTAAGTATAAGATAGAGCAGAAAGTTAAAGTGTTTTTTAGGAAAATCGCTTAACTCATTAAAAATAAAGAATAATTTGCTATACCATAACCCTGTGGATAAAAAAGTGAATAACATTGTTGCGTAACTACATGGATTGATTAAATAACAATCAGAGCATTAAGTTCAATCTACAATAAAGAAAATAAAAACAATGGGTTACGCATAAAAAACCAAGTGGAGTGTTTTTTTGAATAAGTTGTGCATAAGTGAAAGGCTTGTGTGAATAACCTATACTTTAACCCCCTAAAACCGGCTGTATGCTACTAAAATCAAGGCACATCACTATTTATGAAGTTACTCGATAATTTTTCTCACTTTGTTGGAAAGTCAATTGCTTGGCTTACACTCTTTATGGTTCTTTTTAGTGTGATTAATGTACTAGCTAGCTGGATTTTTAATACCAGTTGGATATGGCTAAGAGAATCCGTAACTTGGATGCACGGCGCTAACTTTTTGCTCGCCTCTGCTTACACCCTAAATCATCAAGGCCATGTCAGGGTGGATATTTTTTATTCGAAAATGAGTCTGCAAAAGCAAGCTTTGGTCGATTTTATTGGTACGCTTTTATTGTTGTTACCCACCAGCCTATTTATAGCTTGGACAAGCTGGCCAGCGTTTTTATTAAGTTGGCGAGTTGGCGAAGTTTCATCGGAAGCAGGCGGTTTACCCGCGCTATATATATTGAAGGGATTTTTGCTGATAATGCCTGTCTTACTAATTATCGAAGCGATTAACCAGTTAATAAAATCGGCCAAACAAATGACTGTTAAACAAGCGGAGGCAAACTAATGGAATGGTTAGCTCTGTTAATGTTTATCTGTGTTTGTTTGGTTCTGCTCTCTGGTTATCCTGTTGCGCTTTCTTTAGCTGGCACTGGAATTTTATTTGCGCTAATCGGCGTTCAAATGGAATTAATCCATCCTGCTATCTTAAAAAATGCAGGCTCTCGTTTATTTGGTATTATCCAGAACCCAACTCTCATTGCCGTTCCTTTATTTGTCTTTATGGGAGGCATGCTAGAGAAAGCTAAAATTGCCGATAAACTCTTGTCTGGTATCAGTCAACTGCTCGGTGATCGCCCTGCAGGACTTGCAATATCAGTGGTCATAGTCGGCGCTTTACTCGCAGCTAGTACCGGAATTGTTGGCGCAACCGTCGTTACTATGGGAATGATCTCATTGCCCGTGATGTTAAAAAAAGGCTACTCAGCAAAACTATCAACTGGTGTGATTTGCGCTTCTGGTACGCTTGGACAAATTATCCCCCCCTCAATTGTGCTAGTCCTGCTTGGAGACGTAATAGCCAGTGCTAATAGAGATCTAGGAACAAACAGCTCACCTATGTCAGTCGGCGACTTATTTGCTGGCGCGTTAATTCCGGGAATGATGCTTGTATTAATGTATATCGCCTATCTAGTTATTTTTTCTAAAATTAAGCCCAGTGCATTTGGTCAGCCAACTAATGTTGAACAGACTAACAATCATTTAGCAGAAAATAATAATCTAGAACATGCTAAAGAAAGCAACCCCGCCCCCTTGTCTCTCGGTGTCATAATCGCTCCTTTATTATTGATTTTATTGGTTCTTGGTTCAATTTTAGGCGGAGTAGCAACACCGACAGAAGCGGCCGCTTTAGGCGCTTTCGGATCTATGATTTTGGCAATTATCTATAAAGAGTTCAGTATTTCACGGCTAAAAGAAGTCATGCTATCAACAACAAGAACCTCAAGTATGGTTTTTATGATCTTGATTGGTGCATCTATTTTCTCACTGGTATTTAGAGCTTTTGGTGGTGATCACGCAATTGAAAACATGCTAACAAACCTTCCCGGCGGCTTACCTACAGCGATGTTAATTGTCATGCTAACCATGTTTGTTTTAGGTTTTATTCTAGACTTTATTGAAATCGTCTTTGTTGTCGTACCGCTAACGGCTCCGGCTCTACTTGCTCTAGGAGCCGATCCGGTATGGCTTGGAATTATGATAGCGGTTAATCTGCAAACCTCTTTTCTAACCCCACCTTTTGGATTCGCTTTATTTTATTTAAGAGGCGTCGCACCAAAAAGCGTTTCCACTAAGCAGATCTACAAAGGTGTTGTTCCCTTTATCGCGATTCAAGTTTTGCTATTGATGATGATGTCTTATTGGCCAGAAATAACAACTTGGCTCCCCGAAAAAATTTATGGTTAGCTCATTCTTTGCAGTCTTGTTAGGGATATTTTTAATCAATAACATTATAAATAACTAATATAATATGGTTAATTTGTTGAATTAGCTGGAAAGGTATGAAATCACTGCTATATTTATTATATCCATATAATATGTTTAACTTAAAAAAGACTTAATTATCAAATCACTAGACGAGATGTCTTTTAAGAACAAACACATAACTAAAGGCTTTAAGTCAATGGAAGACCAGACAAATACAAAACCTTATTTTTATATCACTGCTGTCATCCTGATTTTTGCTGCAGCTACACTATATTATTTTAATTTTGTTTGGTTTGGATTAATTCTTTTACTCTGTACAATTATCCCAATCCATCTTCAATTTGTTGAATCAAAGACGCTTCAACAAGATCTAATATTAGCCAAACAAAAACCTGAGCAAGAAGATGATGATTATCATGTAGCCGATGATGCTCTTACTTCGGCATTGCAAGAGATTTTACCTGTTTGGAAAAACCAAATTGATTCAGCGGTTAATCAATCAACAAACGCTATCAACGATTTATCAAGTCAGTTTATGTCTATTACTGATAACATTTCTGTCGCGATTGACATAACCGGTTCTGGTCCACCTGGTGGGGAACGCTTTTCAGCATCTAACAGTGTCAAACAATCTTCAGATAAAATAAAAGACGATCTAGAAAACCTGAAAGATACCTTAATTAATATTTCTAAATTAGAAAATTCATCATTGGAAAACATAAAAAGCCTATCAATCTTTATGGATCAACTTACCAAAATGGCAGGTGAGGTCGAAGCTTTAGCAGAACAAACCAACCTATTGGCACTTAATGCCGCAATCGAAGCCGCTCGGGCGGGTGATCAAGGCCGGGGCTTTGCCGTTGTCGCAGATGAAGTGCGAAACTTAGCTAATCAATCGAAAGGAACCGGCGAAAATATTCGCAAAAAAATCGATACTATCGGTGTTACCGTTGAGCAAATATTGAAAAAAGCCACCCACTCTGCAGAATCTGAAGAGGCGATGGCAACTCAGGCAGAAGAAATCATTCACGAAGTCATTGTGCAACATAAGTTAACAACCTACACCCTAGCTGAATCAGACAAGCTACTAGTCAATATGAGCCAACAAATTCAACAGGAAGTGGCTAACGTTATTATTGAACTTCAATTCCAAGATCGAGTAAGCCAAAAGCTGCGCCACATTGAAGAGAATATTGATGAAGCTCAAGCAGTGATCGCAAATAGCCAAACCTTAGATGCGAAAGGTCGAATAGAAGAATTTTCTCAATTACCAACTAAACTGCAATCAAGCTACACAATGGAAGAAGAGCATCAAGCCCACAATAAAGCTGCAGGTAATGGCTCTTCGTCAAGCAAAGGCGCTGATGAGGAAATCGAACTGTTTTAACGGCTCACTATTTACTGAAAAATCTACAGGCTTTGACTGATTTTTCGCCATTCAAATGATTTATTCTTAAAATCAATATACGACTGATAAATCCGTTTTGAAAGCTCGTTGTGATTTCCTTGTTCAGCCACTAACTTTTCAGATATTTCTTTGAATCGACTTAGTACATCATCCGGCAATCGTTTAACCGACACATTATGTTGTTCAACCAAGGTTTTAAGCGCTTCACTATTTTTATGAGAAAATTCCGCAAGCATATCTTCGTTGGCAACTAGACAAGCCGCCTTAACTATTTCCTGAAGATCGGCTGGCAACTCTTCCATCGCTTCTTTATTGATGATGGCTTCTAAAGTCGTGCCCGGCTCTTGCCATCCCGGATAATAATAATATTTAGCCGCTTTATAAAAACCAAACGCTAGATCGTTATAGGGTCCAACAAATTCTGCAGCGTCGATTCTACCCATTTCAAGCGCGGAAAAAATTTCTCCACCGGCAATTAATTCTGGGGTTCCTCCGGCTCTTTTTAAAACCTCTCCACCAAGACCCGGAATACGCATTTTTAAGCCTTGGATATCATCAATACTCTTGATCTCTTTATTAAACCAACCGGCCATTTGGATATCGGTATTACCACCGGGCATTGGAATTAAGTTATAAGGCGCATACAGTTCTTGCCATAACTCAAGACCACCATCTTTTAATAACCAACTATTCATTTCTTGGGCGTTTAAACCAAAAGGAACCGAGCTAAAAAATGACGCAGCCGGTAATTTTCCTTTCCAGTAATATGATGCACCGTGTCCCATCTGAACACTTCCCGAAGAAACCGCATCAAACACTTGTAGCGCAGGAACAAGCTCACCTGCTCCATAAACTTTAACCTTCAACCGACCATTACTAAGCTTATTGATTTGTTCGGCAAGGTATTCTGCACCGGTTCCTAAACCTTGAAATCCGGGCGGCCAAGTTGTCACCATTGTCCAGTTGATCGTTTCAGTGGATGTTGCCACTTGAGTATGATCACTCGGCACACAATCTTTCGCTTCACCACAGGCTGTTAAAAGTGTTGCTGCGCCCGCAGCGGCCACAAAGTCACGTCTTTTCATATTTATCGTTATTCCATTTTATTATTTTGCTAGATGCTTTCCACCATCCCAGCCGCCTTGACTTAATACTCGCTCACCCATTGCTTTAGGTGAATCTTCTAAGTCAGTTGCCATAGAATCGTTCCAGCGGTTTAAGAAGCCATATAAACAGACCGCACCTAAAATTTCAACTATTTGGTTCTCAGTCCAATGTTCTCTCATTCGGTCCATTAGTTCGCTGGTAACGCCGTTTGGAACTGAACCAGCGGCTAATGCGTAATCTAATGCGACTCTTTCTGCATCAGTATATAAATCACTGGTTTGATATTCCCAAATAGCATCTAACTTTTCTTGAGAGATATGATGAATCTTTGCTGCGACTAAAGAATGCGCTTCACAATATTGGCAACCACCGGCTCGGCTAGCAAAGTGAGCGATTAATCGCATTAAACCAAGATCAACTTCACCATGCTTGGACATCACCGCTTTGGTTAATTCACCAAAACCTTTTACCATTTCTGGTTTACGTTGCATGGTTAATAGGCTGTTTGGAATAAATCCTAAGATCTGTTCAAAGATCGCAAAATCTTCGGCGAGTTCTGGAGTGACAGATTTATCGAGTGGTTGCATGTGAGCCATAAGGGATTCCTTTAAGATTGTAAAACATCAATTATTGTTGCATATGCAATAATAAATAGATGCCGTTCGATTAGCAAGTTTCGCTTATGCTTTGAAATATCCCAAAGATGGTTAACAGCAATAATCTGTTCTTTGACTTGATTTAACTAAATTTGAACCAATAATCTTACTATTAGAATCTATTAATAAACCGTTTATTGAATAAAGTATCAATGAGAAAAATAGCTTTGAGTAAAAATTATGAGTGATAAAATTCGTTTAATCTGTGCAGATTGTCAAACCATTAACCAGTTTCCTCCACAAAGGTTAGCGGATGATCCAAAATGCGCCAAGTGTCAGCAACCGATTATTAAGCATACGCCAATCGAAGTAAGCTCTACTCAATTGACTCGTCATATCCAACAATCTGGATTACCTGTTTTAGTCGACTTTTGGGCGCCTTGGTGTGGCCCATGCCAAGCATTTGCACCAACATTTCTGCAATATGCTGAACAAAAGAAACATCAATTTAGATTGTTAAAAGTTAATACAGAAATTGAGCAGCAAGCCAGTACTCAATTTAATATTCGGTCGATTCCTACACTCGCTCTGTTTAATCATGGAAAGGAAGTTGCGAGGGTTTCTGGGGCGATGAATTTGCCGCAGCTTGATCAGTGGGTTGGGCAGAATTTGAGGTAGTTTGGAAGTCAGCTTTAAGGACTAGCTACAAAATATTTTATGTAGGTTAGCCTTCAGGCTATCTAGTCCAAGATTCAAATAGAGTGATCATCCAACAATCCTCAATATCTTCCTCTTTTAATAACTAAATAATAATATACCCACAATCCATCAAATAAATGTTTGCCTAGTCAAAGTGAGATAAATAATAACTGTGATTGTAATTGAAGGGAAAAGAGCAATCATCTAAGTCATTGATTTAATTTATCTATCTCGTATTGAGTTTGAAGATTATATGAGTCTAGACTCATATAATTACGCTTGAACTTTCTCAGGTTAGCTGTAAACTGTTGAATTACAAATAAAAATATTTTCTACGCACCAAAATGGTGAGACTTAAAATCGTTTGCTGCATAGAATAAGCGTTAAGTGAGTAAATGAAAAAGAGCATAATCACACTTTTGGTGACCACCCTTTTGCTGTTCTGGACTGTGGAGCATAAGCCTGGTGGAAGCCTAGACTACTACTTGCTTCTCAAGCCTTATCCAACATTTGATTTATTTTTGGGAGGCGGAGAAGAAGGCATGTATGCTCGAAGAGTTGCGAACGGAGAGTTTCCTGACTGGCTTGTGAACGAACAATACATAAATTTAGCGTGGGGCAGCTGGGAAAACGATACTAAAGTCTGGGAATATCTTAGAAGTGGGGCTTTTTTAGCAGTATTTTTGGGTTGGCCTGCGTTGCTAATTTGGTGGTTAGTCTTAGCCGTCCGAAAGCACTTAACACATATGAGCCGATCCAAAGTCAATAGATAAAAAAATGCAGTCCCACCGTTCAGTTGGATAATTAACCAATTAATAAAATTATTTTCTTCATCTGTCTTGGTCACTGTTAAACAAATTGTTTA
>Ga0316204_10000340_pt1 | contig 186134 bp, 152 predicted proteins | sample 6monrhotite_MG_2_FD_205661 | JGI IMG/M metagenome (GOLD analysis project Ga0316204, IMG submission 205661) | Microbial mat bacterial communities from mineral coupon in-situ incubated in ocean water Damariscotta River, Maine, United States -... | ecosystem: Environmental > Aquatic > Marine >... | reverse complement strand
GCAACGCGAACGCGATCTGCTCTTCCGTAAATCTCGACTTCTTCATGGCTTCGGCCTCCAAACAGAGGCCGGATTCTTGCTCGATCCCTCACCCTGCGAATGGACCAAGAAACGGGTTTGAGCGCACCCGGCAGGCTGACCCGGTTTAGCCGTCAGAATCCGTGTACCGCACTCCCTGCAACTTTTCTTGAAAGCGATGTCACCTGAAGCCCGGATCTCTCGCTCTGACATCTGTGCCCTCACGAGAACCGTGCCCGGGCGAGTAGTACAGATATCAACGAGAGGAATACGCCATGGCACATCGCCAATCCATCCTGTGGGCTTGCGCCATCGCCGCGGGCACTAGCACTTCATATGCTGACAACTTCACCTGGTTCGCTGGCAACGGCCTGTGGGAGAATCCCGCCCTGTGGAACGGACCGATCGGCCAGTACCCCGACTCGATATTGGATACTGCGACTATCAGCGGTGCTAACTCCGAGGCGACACTTGATCAGAACCTCGCCGTGGGCACGCTCAATGTGATCAACGGAGCGAGCGTGATGAGCTCGGGCAACTCGGTTTTCGTCAATGCCGACGCCACCATCTCAGGTGGCAGCGCCAACCTGAGCGTCACACAGTCGATCTCTCTGCGCGACTTCGATGCCGACACGCTCACTGTCACCGGCGGCTATCTATTCATGAACGGCGGGCTCGCCCAGTTCGATGAGGCGCTCATCCTCAACCACAACGGCACTATTCTCGGCGCGGGTAGCATCGAGATGAACAGCACCACCGGCAACCTTGAATTTAACAACGCGGGACTGATCTGGGCGAGCGGGACACCATCGATTGGCGACACTCTGCTCATCACCAGAACCGATTCGAGCACCTCGAAGCTCGATTGGACGGCACCACAAACGCAGATCGTCGTCTCCGAAGCAACAACGCTCCGGAACGAGCTGCCCTACAGCGGGTCGCTGGGTGGATACGTAAGCGTCACAAATTTCGATGGAGACACACGTTTCGAGAGCACCAGCCCAATCGTCGCTGGCGTAAGCTCGAAGTTGCTGTTCAGCGGACCCAATTTTGCAGACATCGCAAGTATCGAGGCACCTGTCATTGATTCGTACGGGCGGGTCAGCACATCTACACGCGCACAGCTCGATACACCTCTGCTCGCACTGCGTGGAGAAGTTGTGATCGCCGAGAACGCATCGCTTGCGATGAACGCGAGTATCATAACATTTGACTCTCTGGAGATCTCGTCGCCCGGAGACAATGCACGTCTCCAGATGTCTTCACAGCCCAACAGCGTACTCAACATCATTAATGGAGAGACCAGTGTGGTAATGGGTGCGGGCAGCAGATTCGACCTTGACGGCTCGGGCGACAAGACCGTGAACATAGCAGATGATTCATCGCTCTGGCTCGAAGTTGAGGCTGTTGATACTTCCCTGAACTCAATCTTTGGTGGCACGCTGAACATCGACGGCACACTCCATGTCGAATCCGTCGGCTTGGGACCAAGCTGGCGCAGCACCGGTGAGATCGCACTCGACTCCGGAACCATCAGCGGGCGGCGCCTCGATAACGACGGGGTGATCCGTGGCAAGGGGTACATCGATGCGTACACGGTGAACGGCGGCTCGATCATCGCCGAAGGCGGCACGCTGGAACTCCGCTCAGTGAGACTCGACGGGGTTCACACGCCCGCGACAGGCGAGCTATACGCAGAAACGGGTGACCTCGTGATGAACATGCAATCACCAGCGGCACTGCAGTACTTCACCGGCTCCATCCATGTCGGAGATGGAGTGGGTATCCGTGAGGTCCTGCAAACGAATAATGATCTCGTCATCCGGCAGGAAGACGGCGTAACAGGATCGATGAGCCTTAACGGCGGGTTCGTCATCCTGCACGACTTCACACAACGCGGCCTCCTGAGTGTGCAGGGTGTCTCGCAGATCCGGACAACCGGCGTGAACTCTGAGGATGCCATCGCATTCTCTTCACCGGGGGTGAACACAATCGCTGGAGAACTCGAAGTGGACGGGAAGACCTGGTTCTCGTCCGGTGCAGAGTTCACCGGCGAAGGGCTCATCAACGCAGTCTCAACCGTCAAAAGCACGACCTTTCAAGATGGGGCCGACCTCGGTGATGTTCTCTTCCGGTCAGCCGGGAATGTACAGATCTCAGACGCCGCCAGCTCCGGTCGCGCAACCATGGGTGGGTTCGCCCTCGCGGACACCGCGACGCTCGAAATCGATCTGGGTGATCTTCTCGAGCCATTCAGCTCAGACCAGCTCACCGCGCATGACACGGTCACGCTCGCAGGAGAGCTGGAGCTCGATTGGAACGGGCAAGCACCTCCGCCGATTGGGGAAACAACAACCATCATTCAGGCCGGCACCATCATCGGTGAGTTCGGCAGCATTGACGCCAGTAGCTTCGGCGCGAACCGCCGTGTGTCCGTCACGGTCGGCGAGAACTCCGTCGATGTGTTCGTTACCTGTGCCGCCGACCTGACCGGTGACGGACAGAATAACTTCTTCGATCTGGTTGAGTTCCTGACACTGCTCAACGCAATGGATCCCGCAGCGGACCTGGACGAGAACGGGCAGTTCAACTTCTTCGATCTCTCCATGTATCTGGATCTTTTTAATCTTGGCTGCTGACCAAACCTGGCCTGCGTGGCCAAGACTGACGACTCCGGGTGTGAACTTCTTCGTTCGCACCCGGAGTCGTCCCCGATACGGAGAAGGGTGCAAAGTGACCGAAACTCTTGGACAACTCGATCTGTCACTAGGGATTCGTTTTGCAGTAACAACAAACATGATGGCCTCTGGTATACTCGGCAGGACCGTCGCCCACGGACGGTCGAGTGCAAGCTGTAAACAGGGAAGCCGCGAAGCGATGCCACATGATCGCCCGCAATCCGACGCGACACCCGAACCCGATTCGCCGCGGGGCGACATCACACTGCTCATCGAGCAGGCTCAGAACGGGCAGGGGCGAGCCCAGGAAGAACTCTTCGGAGAGGTCTACCGCGAGCTTCGCGTCATCGCCGCCTCGATGATGCGACACGAGCGACCCGGGCACACCCTCGGAGCGACCGCCCTGGTAAACGAGTCCTACCTCAAGCTCTTCGGGTCACCCGTCTCACGCAACGAGCTCAGCTACGCACACCGCCACGCATTCTTCAAGGCCGCCTCGGTCGCCATGCGCCGAATCCTGATCGACCACGCCCGAGGAAAGGCCGCCGTCAAACGTTCCCCGGGCGAAGGGCGCCGAGTGATCAGCGCCGACGTCGAACTGGCATCGCAGGACGCGAACCCACACGACCTGATGGCGCTCGACGAGGCGTTGTCGTTACTCGAACAAGAGGACGAGCGGGCGGCAGGTGTCGTACAACTGCGGTTCTTTGCCGGACGACAGATCCACGAGATCGCGGAAATGACCGGTGTGTCCGAACGGACGGTGAAGCGCGACTGGGAGTTCGCGCGTGCTCGTTTGCAGCAGCTGCTCGATGCGACAGAGCGGGAAAGCGAAGGCAACCTGTGAACCCCGGGGAATCCCGCCGCGCGGATCCGTCCGCGATCAAGATGGTCTTTGGAGAGGTCCTCGATGCGAAGCGCCGAGGACGCGACGATGACGCGGAAAGCCTGCTGACCGAGTCTCCTCCGGAGGTTCGCGATGCAGTCCGGCTACTTCTGAAAGCGCACGATCGAGCCTCCGGGGTCCTTCTCGATGAGCCAGACACTGCACAAGCGGATCCCGCACCGAACAACCCGCTCACAGCCACACCAACACCGGCCGTCTCGGGATACGAGATCGGGCAAGAGCTCGGAAGAGGCGGGTTCGGGATTGTCTACCACGCCCGCCAACGGGTCCCGATAGATCGCAAAGTCGCGATCAAGGTGCTCCGCCGCGACCTGGAAAGCGACGAGGCCATCCGTCGATTCCGTGGAGAGTCCACGCTGCTCGCGCGGATGAGCCACGAATCGATCGCACGGGTCTTCGACGCAGGGCTGACGGATCAGGGGCAACCCTTCGTCGCCATGGAACTGATCGATGGCCCACCTCTGCTTGACGCGTGTAGCACGCTTGGCCTCGATACAAAGGCGCGCGTTCGCCTGATGGCGAGAATCTGTGACGCTGTCCAACATGCCCACCAGCGCGCGGTCATTCATCGCGACCTCAAACCAGCGAACATCCTGGTGGAACATAACGGAGACGAGATCTGCCCGCGGGTGATCGACTTTGGTATCGCAAAGCTTCTCGATTCTGAGCACGGAGACCAGCGAACAATGGCCGATGTGCGCCTTGGCACACCGCGCTACATGAGCCCAGAACAACGCCTCGGCGGGGAGATCACGGACACACGAGTCGATGTGTACGCACTGGGCTCCATCCTGTGTGAGATGCTGGCCGGAGATGTACCAACCGCATCAGCAGAGTCAGGTAGAACCCGGTCGCCACAATCGCCCTCCGGCTCCCGCATCAGCAAGCCAAGCACCATCGCGGGCGGACACACCGATCGCAGCCTCACAAGCCCCCGCGCCCTCCGAGGCGACCTCGACCGGATCGTGCTCAAGGCCTGCGCCCAGGATCCTGACCTGCGATACGCGTCCGCACAAGCCATGGCCGACGACCTCCGCCGCTACCTCGACGGGATGCCAGTCGTCGCCTCGCCGCCCGGTCTCATCTATCTTTCGCGCAAGTTCATGCGACGGCACCGGGCGTCAGTCTCACTCGCAGGAATGCTCGGCGTGGCATTGCTCTTCACGCTCGCCATCGCGATCCTCAAGTGGAACGAGGCAACCCAGCAGCGAGATCAGGCAAGGGCAAGCTCCGCGCGTGCCGTGTTCATCGGTGAGTTCCTCCTCGAAATGCTGGTGCTGACCGCAGACTCCAACGCGCGCGGAACCCCGCCGGCTGTCACCGACGGAACGATGCAGCGGATCGCAGACCGTGCCGCAGCCGGGCTCGATGAGGACCCAGAGAGCATGCTCGCGATGCTCCAAGGCATCGGTCGCCTGCAGGCTCAGTCCGGCCAGGCCGAGGCTGGAACCGAAACCCTCCGACGCGCGCTCGCGTTCGCGATCGGGCGCTACGGGATCCCCAGCCCCGAGGTGGTCAGCCTGCGTGTTCGCTTGCATGACCTCCTCTGGGGACACGGCCTGGAAGGCTGGAAGCAGCAGATTGAACTTGCAGACGCCGAAGCGGCACAGCTGTTCGAGGCAGGCGATCCGCGCCGGATGCGTGTCCTACAGCGGTCTGACGGCACGCCTGAGAATCTCCAACGAATCATCGACCACTACCAAAGGTCGCAGGATGCTGACCCGGCAGATCACTACCAGGCGCTGTTTTCGCTGACCATGCTGCACCGGTTCGGTCCGACACCTGAGAAGCAACTCGATACCGCTCGCCTGCTGTGTGATGTCGCGATCTCCTATTACCCGCCCGACCACACCGCAGTGATTGATTCCTTGGCACTCTACGGCGAAGTCATGTCAACCTTCGCCCCCAGCACCCAGGCGGAAGAAATGCTGCTCGATGCGTACGAACGTGCGACCCGTGTGCTCGGGCTAGATCATTTTACAACCGAATCCATCCGCCGAGCGCTTGCTCGCCTCTACGGCATGCTCGACCGGCCGGAGGAAGGCATCCCGTTCGCGCTCGCGGACATCGAATCCGTCACCAATGAGTTCGGTCCCGACTCGATCCAGTACGCGAACGCGCTCTACGAACTCGGCCGGCTGTACACCAAGGCCGGTCAGTACGCCCCCGCACGCGACGCCCTGTCACAATCCCTCACCTTGCGGCAGGGCCAATGGTCGGAAGGGCACCGTCAAATCACCACAACACAGGTCTACCTCGCACGCGTCCATGCCGCTCTCGGAAACCACGACCAAGCGGAAACGCTGGCAAGCCTCGCACTCGAACACCTCAACGAGCCCAGGGACGCGAGCACCATCGCTGCCGCGATGCGAATCCGTATTGGGATCTGTGAACGAGAGGGTAATCAGGAAAGAGCCGAAGAGTTGCGCGCAGAAGCAGTGGCCATCCTTAACTCATTGGGAATCGACGATCAATCCATCCAGTCCCTCCTGACGAAGCTCTAGCAAGGGCGTGCCGGCAATGCGGATCGCTTTTTCGCGATTCATCGTTACGGAGCGACGGGCCAGCAGATTGTCGCACAGCGGGGGGCCAGGAGATTGTTGTGCTTCGCTGACGGCCGTTTTTAGGCCGCTAAACGATGTTTCGGCTTCACTTTGATCACGGGGTAGAGCAATCTCGGGTCATCGCCAACGTGCTGTCGTTCGATCGTGATACTGGGTTCGAGTCGACCTCCTTCCGTATATCTGACCGCCTCGGGGACTGCCTCCCCCACTGCCGCTTCGCTTGGCGTCAGTGTACCAAGGGCGGTGACCTGCCCCAGAATTCGTCGATCTGCTATGCGACGAGCGTCGGTTTGGCGTATCCCGAAGGCGGAGAGGGCAGCTTCTCCGCTGATTTGCTCAGGGTGAGCACCAGATGAGCACTGGGGTATGCTTGGGTTGGCAACGCCGGAGGCAACATCGGTGACGGGCTGGCGACAGCAAGCCCTGGCGGACAAGCAACTAAGGGCGATTCGGTCTCTGAATATGTTGCCCGATCGGCAACCAGATTCGAATCCCCCCCTCTCCGTTGCCTTCCGACATACACGAAACGGCGTCCCTGATGTGACGCCGTTTCGCCCGTTTTGGGGCGAGACACGCGGTATCACGCGTCTCCGCGAAATCAAACTCAGACCAGATCAGCCGGCATGTGCTCGAATCGTCGCGAGTGTCTCTCGTGGCGATTCGAGGGATGTCCCCGCGCGGCATCCGCGTTCCCTGTTCCATAGTGGGGGGCCAGCAGATTGTGACACCCTTCCAAACGACGATCATGCCACAGAACAGTGTTTCGGTATTACCACGATCACCGGGTAGAGCAATCGCGGATCATCGCCAACGTGCTGTCGCCTGATCGTGATACTGGGTTCGAGTCCACCTCCTTCCGTGTATCGAGCTGGCACGCAGGTGCACGTTCCCACAGCCGCTTCATTTGGCTTCAGTGCACCGAGAGCGGTGTGCGGTCCGCAATGGTCTGCCATATGGCGTGAGCATCCGACCGCTCCTGCGCGCTTGGACAAGTAGGACACCCAAGCTTGCCGTTCGGGCCCACTGCGGTAGAGCCTCGGGAGTGAAGATCGGTCCGGATCCCGACTTTTACTTCACCCTGATTGCCGATTCGCGAGCACCACGCCGCCCTCAGCCGAGGGGGTCACGAGAGACTGTTCGACATTTTAAGGGATCGACCCCGTTGGGCATCTCGCACGCACGGGCCGTCAGTACTGCCCGATGAGCGCGGTGCCGAACTCGGAAGTGATGACGCACGGGCGATCGATCGTGATCGGCCCGGGGTACAGGCCGGCTTGGACGTGGACGACCACGCCGTCGCTGAAATCCGGCACACCGTTGATGCCCTCGGCCATGGTGTTCACGGGGGCCTGGGGTGTGCCGCGTTCGTCGCCGAACCAGTTACTGTTGACCCAGACACCCAGCGATTCGAGCGTGGTCACGCTCCCGATTCCGGCGGCGTAGCCTTCCTGGATTTGCAGCGTATCGGTCTTGCTGATCGCAACAAAGCCCTCGTTCCACTCGATCTGGCCCATGACGTTCCATCGGAAGTCGCTGGGGTTGGTTTGCAGCCCGAGAGCGTGCCCGACCATCTTGGCGACGATGAGCTTGTATTGGTACCCGGCATGGGCCGGGTTCGTTTTGATTGATCCGTGTTCGAGATTGAGGTGGATGTTTCCTGCCCAACTCTCGGTCGAGATCCCGCCGCAGATCGTCTCTACGCCAGGCGGATAGGCCGCGTGAGCGAGAACGCCCGCGTAGATCCCGGTGAAAGTGCAGGCGGGCACGCCGCATTCCGCGGGCTCGGAGGCACAGTGATCGGGTTCGGCCCAGAGCAAATCGATGCTCCCGGGTTGGTTTGGAACCGCGAGCTCAACGAAGTTGATTTGGGCGACACCTGCCCATGCTTCGAGCGCTTCGATGAACTGCTCTCGCTGCGCTTGTCCGAGCGTCGGTTTGCTGTTCTCGATGTGGAAGTAGATTGTGGCGGCGTTCTGGCCGGGCCCTTCCCAGCCGTCTCCGATCATACCAAAGTTGTCGCCGAGGGTTGCCGACTCGGATGTGATCGACTGCGACGCCAGCCCGGCGATAGCGAGTGCGGGAAGAACCAGGAGCGTGATGGGGGTTGAGTGTTTTCTCATCACTTGAGGCCGATGAATGCTGTGCTGAACTCGGATGTGATGGTGCATGGTCGGTCGATGGTGACCGAGCCGGGATAGAGCCCGCCGAGGACGTGAATGGTGACGCCGTCGTTGAACGGGGGGAGGGCCTCGACGCCCTCATCCACCGAGTTGAACGGATTCCCGGGCAGCCCGTTCTCTGGCCCGTTCCAGGTGCCATTGACCCAGATGCCCGAGTCTTCGAGGGTGGTGACGCTGCCGAATCCGGCGGCGTATCCCGAGCGCAGGAACGCGATGTCGTCGGCCGACGGGGCCTGCATGCCTTCGGACGAGTTGATGCTCGGGCGCATGATGTGCGGCCCGCCGCCGCCCTCGTTGTGGGTCAGACCGAGCGCGTGCCCGATCTCGTGGGCCGCGACGAACGTCATACTGAACCCGGGCCCGTCGTCATCGGTTTCGTAGTGATCGTCGTCGTCGAAGTGGACGTTGCCCGCCCAGGTCTCGGCCATCGGATCGACGCAGAGCGAGTTCACGCCCGGCGGGAACCCGGCGTGGGCGATCACGCCCTCGGGCCCGTCGAAGGGGCAGTCGGCGTCGCCGCACTCGTCGGGCTCGACGGCGCAGTGGTCGCCGGTTGCGAACCGGAAGTCGATTGAGTGTTCGAAGTTCGGCGCGCCTATCTCGACGAAATCGATCTGAACGTAACTCGCCCAGGTCGCGAGCGCGAGCATGATCGCGCTGCGCTGCCCGGCACCGAGGTCGCCTGAGGCGTTCTCGATGTGGAAGAAGAGGGTGGTCGCGTTGAGCCCGGGGCCGTCCCAGCCGTCTCCGACCAGCCCGCCGCCGCGGTAGAGCACACCGTTGATGTACGGCTCGCTGTCGCAGTAGGCGTGGCGGACATCGCCGCGGTCGGTGTGGCCGTGGCCGTGCCCGGCGTGGTCGGCCGAGCCGATGCCCGATCCGAGCGTCAGCAGCAGTGTGATGGGGAGCATCGCGCGTCCTCCTCTCGGGTACTTACTGCAGCCCGACGAGCACGAGGACCATGCCGGTCTCGCCTTGCCCGAGGGAACTCATGGCTTTGCCGAGCGTGGCGCCGCGCGAACGGTCGTCATCGGCGGCCCGCATCGCGTGCCCGGGGGTCTGCGATGTGGTGAGCAGGTCGCCGGGGTTGATCGCCGATCCGGCGGCGTCGCAGCGGACCCAGACGCGTCCGGCGAGCGCGATCGCGGGCGCGTCCTCGGCGCCCGGGAGGTTGCCCATGATCGTGCCGGCGGGCAGCCCGTTGGCGCCGCTGACGATGCCGGCGACGAGGGGGCTGTACTCCTCCGTCGCCAGTCGGACCATGCCGGGGTTGTCGGGATCGATCTCGAGGACCATGCCGGGCTCGAAAGTTTCGCCTTCGGCGTTGGGGAAGCGCTCGGCCAGATCAGCGCCCATCACCTCGAGGACATCGACGCGTGCGTTGCCTTCGACGTGGAGCGCGACTTGGGGGTTGGTTGTCCCGACACCCAGGCGGCCGCCCGGTGAAACGCTGACGTCACCGTTTGTTTCGATGTTGAACAGGCTCGGGTTCACGGCCCAGTTCGTTGCTGTGCCGAAGCGGAACGTCATCACACTCCCTGCGTTGGTGGTGTTCCGCCCGATCGCCCATTTGTCGGCCAGCGCGCCGCTGTTGACTTCGCCGAGGACGAGTGAGGAGCCGCGGGAGCCGCCCGAGTCGCTGTAGATTCCCAGCGACGCATCTCCGTCTTCGATGACGAGATCATCATGCTCGAAACTTGTCCCGGCCGTTACTCCGAGATCATCCGATTGTACATGGAGAAGTGCTTGGGGATTGAGTTCGCCGCCGATGCCCACCCGTCCGGCGTCGGTGATCTTCATGAACGTGGCGGACGCGCCCGAGAAACTGAGCCCGGCGGGGACGCCCAGGGGCTTGACGTATCCGATGGCGGCCAGTTGCCCGCCGTCATCGAAGATGACGCGCCCGTGGGTGGTCGAGATGGCGCTGGCGGTGTTCCGCATGATCAGTTTGGGCCCGAAGTTGTTGCCCTGCGAGAGCATCAGGATGTTGGCGTCGTTGTCGTTGAGGGTGAGCAGTTCGGAGGTCAGCGTGCTGCCGAGCCCGACCTTGCCGTCGTCATCGACGTGGATGCCGCGGGTCTGGATTGCGTAGGGGGCGCTCGTGATCAACTGACGAGGCGAGAGGGTCGTCCCATCGATCACGATTTCGAGCCAGCGGTCCGAGTTGGGGAAGGCGCCGGCGCCGAAGTCAAGCTCAACGCTGAACACGCCGTTGAGCACGCTGACGCTGCCGGCGTTGACGGTGCCGATGAGCGTGCCGCCCGATGCGGCGCTGTACAGGCGGAAGGTCATCGGGAAGGTGCCCGACGCGGCTGCTCCGTCGTCCTGCAGGCTGCCCTGGTAGGTGAAGGTTGTGTCGTTGGCGATCGCGGGCGATGACATGGTGGCCAGCGCGAGCGGGAGGGTGGTCGCGAGTGCTTTGAACAGGTTCATGGTGCATTCCTTGTCGGCGGTACGCTGGTTGAGATGCGGATTACGGGCGGTAGATCACGAATGAGAAGCCGGCGTTGGTGATCTCGTCGGTGGTGAACCAGATCATCCGGACGTGATACGCGCCGTCTTCGATGTACACCTGGGGGGTGGCGAAGAAGTCGGACGGCGTGACGATGACGACATCTCCGGGCAGCGCGCCGCCGGCGATGTGGATGTCGTACTCACCAACCGCGTGCCGATGGGTCGCGGTGATGTTCGACGAAAACGAAACGGGCGACCCGGTCGAGGCGACCCGCCCGTAGGCGAGCGGTCCGTGGACGCCGTAGGCGCCCATTTTGACATCGCCTCCGTCGGGGTTGAGACGGAGCGTGCGGGGCGATCCGTTGTCTTGCGATTGGATGGTGTCCCCGCCCAAGAGGACGCTGCTTCCCGCTCCCGCCACCGCCGCGGACGTGGTCCGGGAGGCGGGGCCGGGCTGCGACTCCAAAGACAGCCCGATCGAGAACGGGATCGCCAAAAGCAGGAGGGCCCAGGCGTACGGCGTGTAGTTTTTCATGGAGCCTCTCCTCGGTTGATGGGGATTCCCCTAAAGGGTCCGCGACAAACCGGGAGGGCTTTCCCATGCAGATCGTGAAAAAGGCTCGGATTTCGGTAAAAACGGGGCTCAGGTGTCCTGAGACCGCCACGCGTCGAGGCGTTCGTGGAGCCAGGCACGGGCGAAGTACCAGTCGGCTTCGACGGTCTTATGCGAGATGCCTAGGACCTCGGCGGACTCTTTGCTGGTCAGCCCGCCGAAGAATCGGAGTTCGACGACGCGGGCCTTGCGTTCGTCCATCTCGGCCAGTTTGGTGAGCGCTTCATCGAGCGCGATCACGTCGAGGTCTCGATCTGCCTGCACCGCGAGGTTGTTGGTGAGCATCACACGGCCGCCTTTGCGCTTCAGGCGCCCGCGCCGGCGTGCGTGGTCGACAAGGATCTGGCGCATCGCGTTGGACGCGACCGCGCGGAAATGGGTGGCGCTCTTCCAGTCGTCGCGGTTGGCGACTTTGATGTACGCCTCGTGGATCAGCGCGGTCGGTTGCAGGGTGTGATCGACGCGTTCGCCTCGGAGGAAGTTGCCGGCGATGCGATGTAGGTCGGTGTACATTTCGGCGGCGAAACCGCTCGGCGTGTCGTCCGGGTCGGGGCGAGCCTGCTCGGGATCGTTGGTGGGAGGTTCGCTCATCGCGTTGCGATCCGATCAGGGGCGGAACTCGGACCGGCGCATCGCCGCGTCCCAGCGGTCGGCTTGCTCGCGGTCGCCGATCTCATCATACAGGTTGTAGAGCAGATACGCGGCCCGCCCGGTCGCCCGGTGGGTCTCACCCCGGGTCGCGAGGATCCGTTCGTAGGCGTTCATCGCGGCGGCTTCAGCGCCCGGGACGTCGCCGTTGAGCGCGTTGGCGGCGACCGTCAGTTCGACCAGCCCGAACTGCTCGGGGTGATCGGGGTTCATCGAGTCTGCCCACACGGCGCTCAGTCCGTTGGCCAACTCTGCGGCCGCGCTGAAGTTCTGGGTGATCAGATGATGACGCACGATGTTGCGTTGTCGGACGAGTGTGCTCAGGTGCATTTGTCCCAGGACACGCTCGCTGCGTTCGGCGGCCTCGGTCGTCAGAGCGAACGACCGCGCCAGATCGCCCGTGGCGCCGAGCACGGCACCGAGGTTCGAGATCGAGCCGATGGTCAACGGGTGGTCGTCGCCGAGCACGCGGCGGCGCTTCTCTAGACAATCTTCCAAGAGCGGCATCGCCTCGTCGAACTGGCCGAGTTCCAGCAGCAGGCTGCCCAGGTTGTTCTGGGCGATCATCGCGGACTCGCTGGTCGGGCCGCTGGAGGCTTGGGCCCGCTCGTAGTTCTCGCGGCTGAGCGCGACCGCTTCTTCGTCGCGTCCCATGCTGTCGAGCACGGTCACGAGCATGATCCTTACTTGTTCGGCGGCGGCCCCGTCGGTGGAACGCACGCGGCGTTGCGCGTCGAGCAGTACCGCCTCAGCCTGCTCGAGTTCCCCGAGTTGGCGGAGGGTGAAGCCGAGTTGGGCCATCGCTTCGATAGTACGGTCGTCGCGTTGGCCGTACTCGGTTTCGAGATCGCGGACGGCCTGTGCGAGGTGGCGCTTTGCGTCTTCGAAGGCGCCGAGGTTGTGGTAGGTCTGCCCGACGGTGGCGTGCAGTTCTCCGCGGACGGCCGGGGAGGACTCGAACCGTTCGGGCAGCAGCGTCGACGCGTCGTCGAGCATGGCGCGGACGGTCAGCGGTTCGCCCGCGGTCTTCGCGGGGTCGAGCGAGGTGAGCATTTCTTCGAGGAAGAACGCGACATCTTTGCGAGTGTCCGACTCGGCGCTGACGCGCCCTGCCTGCCACACGATGACCGACAGACCAGCCGCGACGAACACGCCGAGCGTAAGCAGCGCCGCGACGACGCCTCGGTGCCGCCTGGCGTAGGGCCCGATGACGTACCAGAGCGTGGCGGGGCGGGCGCTTATGGGCTCGTTGTCGAGGTATCGGCGGAGGTCTGCCGCGAGTTCGGACGCGGTCTGGTAGCGGTGCTCGGGCTCTTTGCGGAGTGCCTTCATGGCGATTGTGTTCAGGTCGCCGCGCAGGGACCGATTGCCCGTTGCCAGCGACGCGGGCTGCGCATCGGCGATCAGGCGGGTCATGCCCGCGATCGAGGAATCCGTGGTGTCATAGGGCAATCGCCCGGCGAGCATCTCGTAGAGCACCACGCCCAGGGCGTAGACGTCGGCCCGTGAATCGACTGCGTCGCCGTCCGACCGGACCTGCTCGGGGCTCATGTACGTCAATGTTCCGACGAGGTCGCCTGCTTGGGTCGGTCCGCCCGGCCCGTGTTCGGCGGCAGATCGCGCGACGCCGAAATCGAGGATCTTGGGATTGCCCGCGGCGTCGACGATGATGTTCTGCGGCTTGAGATCACGGTGGATGATCCCGTTCTGGTGCGCGTGCTGCACGCCCTCGCACACAGTAATGAACAGGCGGAGGCGGTCCTCGAGCGCACGATCGTGGTCATCCAGATAACGATCTAGCGTGACACCATCGACCAGCTCCATCGCGAAGTACGGGCTGGTGCCCGCGCCGTCGTCGCACGCGCCCGCGTCGTAGATCGTCGCGATGCTCGGATGCTTGAGTCGGGCGAGTGCCGCGGATTCAAACTCGAACCGTCGGCGGATTTCGGGCGTGTTGAGCCCGGTGCGGAGGACCTTGACGGCGACATCGCGTTCGGGCTGGCGTTGGCGGGCGCGGTAGACAATGCCCATCCCGCCGCGCCCGAGCACGCCGGTGATCTCGTAGGGACCGATCTGCTCCGGAAGGCGATCGTCGAGCGCCCCGGCTACGCGGATCGGTTCGTCAAGCAAGCCGCCGGCTTCGTGCTTGTCGATGAGCGCATCGACGCGCTCGCGCAGTTCAGGCTCGTTCTCGCACGTTTCGTCCAGGTACGAAGCGCGTTTGTCGGGCGGCATGGAGCGCGCGGCTTCGAAAAGTTCTGCGAGTCGATCGAATGCCCCGCCGCCTGTCATCGGTGATTCCCTCCCGCGGCGGGTGGTTGCGAGCCCGCCGATGCACCATACACGATCCCGTTCGGGTGCAAGCTGGGGTAGTGGCTCCAGTTATCCATAGCGATCGGCTGCGGCCCGTTCTCAGTATGGATTGGTGGGGGTGAACGGCGGGCCAGCAGATTGTGACACCCTTCCAAACGGCGATCATCACGCCGCTGAACGATGCTTCGGGCTCACCGCGATCACTGGATATAGCAATCAAGGATCATCGCCAACTTGCTGTCGTTTGATCGAAACACTCGGGTCGAGTGCTGTAGCCGTCGATGATCGCAGCGATCTCAAATCGCATCCACAGCACACGAACCGTCGTCAAATCGATGTGCCAAACGTGATGAGCCTTGCGAGGCCGGAGAATATGTTCAGGAGCAGTCTTGGGTTTCCTGATTCGCTGACCATTAGCAACTCGCGAAGATCTTGGAGGCTGCTCTTCGAGAATCCGTTTGACCGATGCCCTGCTGATCTGGATCCCGGACCGCATGATGTGGCGTGCAATGGTTCGAGTCCCGAAGTCACGCTCTGGGCACAGCGTGCGGATCTCGTGAACGAGCCAGCGCACGCCCTCCTGGAGTTTGTTCCAAGGTGGGTCCCCCACTACTCGCTCGGCTTTGAACTTGTCGCGAACTGCACGTTTCCAGTTGCGGATTGTGTTGGGATGAACAACGAAGTGGGCTGCGGCTTCCGTCGTCGACCAACCGCGGAGACGCATTAACTGCAGGATCTCGGCCCGCTCTTTCGGCGCGTAATGGGCACGCGTTTTCGGGGAGCGGCCCTGCCGCTGGCTCCGGAAGATCGCCAGCTCGCGCTCGAGCAGCACAGCATCCGAGTACGCGTGATCACGCTGGGCTAGAACGCGGACCATCGGCGATGGATGCCCGAACGCGCGAGCCCGTGCCGCGAGGTATCCGCGCATGAAAAGGGTGGAAACGGCGTCCACAGCAGGCCGAATGGAGCCCACATCTCGATCTCGCATCCTTCGGCCTCCGATGTCCACGCCCTCCGGCCTGAACATCGATAAGATACTGCATATGAACGGCTTACCACCCAATACGCCCACTTGTCCATCGACAAAAAGGACACCCAAACTGGCTGTTGGGACCCACAACAATCTCCTGGCCCACCGCGGTAGGGTCGCAGGAGCGGGGATCAGGCCGGACATCGACCCATCTTCACTCTGATCGCTGATTGGCTGGGCTCACGCCGCCCGAAGTGAGCGGCGCACGAGAGACTGTCTGCCATATGGGGGATCGCCCCCCGTTTTCTGATTTCGCTTGAATCGGGCGTGCCCCCAAGATTCTCGCTGGTCCCGGCGGGATCGTGGTCGTTTCAGCCATCCGCGAATAACACAGCAAGACCGACTCGCGTTGGCTCGGACGCTGCGCGGTCGGCGGCGGTCATTCCTGGAAGACTGACGGTTCGGATCAAACGGACCAGACGCTATCTCTTTCCTTGAGAGCGTGACAGCCACGTCATGTGGTCGGCGGTCTCGGGTACGCTGTGACCGGATGAAGTTCAGTACCTCCCAAATGATGGTGTTCTTTCAGGAGCGCCGAACCCAGCGGAATGTCCGCTCGCTGGTGAAGTTCGTGCTCATTCTTTCGGCGTTGATTGTCACCTACAGCGTTCTGTTCCATGTCATCATGGAGCAAGAGGGTCAGGACCACTCCTGGCTGACCGGGTTCTACTGGACGCTCACGGTGATGTCCACGCTGGGGTTCGGTGATATCACGTTCGAGAGCGATCTGGGGCGTGCCTTCTCCATGCTCGTGCTCGCTACCGGCATCGTGTTCCTGCTGATCTTGCTGCCCTTCACGATCATCCAGTTCTTCTACGCGCCGTGGGTCGAAGCGGTCGCGGCAGCGCGGACACCCCGGCGGGTGGGCGAGGATACTGCTGGGCATGTGGTCCTCATACGTCACGATGCGGTGACGGAAGACCTGATCACGAAGCTCGAACAATCTGGGATCAGCTATGTGCTGCTGGTACCGGACTTCGACGATGCCTCGCGCTTGCATGACCTTGGGGTCCGCGTGGTGTTCGGCCCGCTCGACCTTGTGTCGACCTACTCCGCGGCGCGTGTCGAGTCCGCGTCGCTGATCGCCGCGACGAGCGACGATGTGACGAACACCAATGTCGCGTTCATGGCGAGGCAGGTCGCCCCTGAAGTGCCGATCGTGGCCACGTCGACCAACCCAACGGCGACCGCGATCCTCGAGCACGCGGGGGCGACTGGCGTGTTCCAGCTCGGTCAGATGATGGGGCGGGCGCTCGCTCGCTGTATGGTCGGGGGAGACGCGGTCACGCACGTCGTCGGGCGCGTCGACGAACTGCTCATCGCTGAGGCGAATGCGCACCGGACGCCCTTGGTCGGCAAGACGATCCGGGAGAACCGACTCTCTGATCAGGGGGTGAGCGTCATCGGGCTGTGGGACCGGGGGGAGTTTCGCCCCGCGACCCCGGACACCGTTGTTGCGGAGCATGCGATCATGCTGCTGGCCGGATCGCAGGAGCAGCTTGACAACTACGACGAGGCATTCGTAATTTACAATGTTTCGGTCAAACCGGTGCTGATCATCGGGTGGGGCAATGTTGGCGCGGCCGCCGGCGCGGCGCTGTCGGAGCGGGGGGTGGAGTGGACCGCGGTCGAGCTTGACCCAACCCGCGTGCAAGATGCCGGCGAGCTCAGCGATCGGATCATCACGGGCGACGCGACAGATCCCGCGACGCTTGAGCGGGCCGGGCTTCTGGATGCTCCGGCGGTCCTCATCACCACGCACGATGACAGTCTCAACATCTATCTCACGATCTACTGCCGCTCTGTCAGGCCCGACATCCAGCTCATCTGCCGCGCGACGCTCAAGCAGAACACCGAGACGCTTCATCGGGCGGGGGCGGACTTCGTGCACTCGTATGCCTCCATGGGCTCGACGAGCATCTTCAATCAGCTGGTTGGCGACCGGATCGCTACGGTCGCCGAGGGCTTCGACGTGTTTCGTAAACCTGTGCCCGCGTCGCTCGACGGGAAGGCGCTGTCGGAGTGCGGCGTCCGCGACCGGACCGGCTGCTCGATCATCGCACTCCGCGATCCGGAGGCAGGACTCATCGCGACCCCCCCCGCTTCAACCGTGCTCCGTACGGGGCAAGAGATGGTGCTTGCGGGGGGCGCCCGGTCCGAGACACGGTTCATCGAGGCTTACGGCATCGCTTCGCCTTAGTTCCACGAGCAGGCGGGCGAGATACTGTTCGGCATATCTCGGATCGCCCCCGTTCAGTATGAAAAAACGCCAACTTCGCAAGGAAGTTGGCGCGAGCGCTTTCAGTAGCGATCGATTCTCAGCTTGTCATCATCACGCGAGTATCAGGGGCAGCCCGCGTTGTAGAGCCCGATGAACTCGCTAATGTCAAAGAAGTTCAGGCTGCCGAACGGCTCAGCAAAGTCCGCGGCGGGATCGCTCGCGTTGTACAGGGCAATGTAAGCGGCGATATCGAAGAAGTTGAGCTCGCCGAACGGAAGCCCCAGGTCCGCGGGGCAGGGAATCTCCTCAGCGAATACGCCGCCGGCGTTCTCGATCGCGCTGCGGTAAACCGCGGTTCCGGTCCACCAAGATATGTCGCCGTACACGCTCGTGTTCGTCGTGCCGCCCGAGAGGACGCCCGCGATCACCCACTCATCACCGATCTGAACCAGAACCGGGCCGCCGCTGTCTCCGGGCGCGGTGGTCGCTTCGAACTCGAGCGGAACCGAGCTGCTGCTCGGGATCGTGTTCGCACCGCTGTTGCCGTTGTCGAAGTCGGTTGAAATGATGTTGGAGCCGCCTGCGCTCGCCGGCCTGCCGTAGCGGTCGATGATGTTCTCTCCGCCCCACCGGCGGCCATCGCCGGAGAACTGGTGCCCCGTACTGCCGAGCCCGTTCAACCCGTAACCGATGGTCGCGGCGACCTTGCCCTCGAGTTCGCTCGTCTCGTCGATGAGTCGCATGGGCTCGGCGATGTTGGCCGGGACCGCGTCCCTCAGAACATGGATCGACACATCGCCTCCATCGAGGAGCGAGCCATTGCCGTCCGGGAGGATCGACGACTGAACGCGCGTGGTAAAGATGGGGCTGTTCTCGTTGACGCCGAACCTCACGAGGGTGCCGCTGCCGATTCCGCAGTGGCGTGCGCTGATGACAACGTTGGGTGCGATCAGCGTGCCGGTGCATCCGCCGATGCTGACGACGGCATTGAACGGAGCGGCGTAATCTCGCGAGCCCTGCGCACCGATCGCGTTGTTGATCACGATACGGGGGAAGACACTGTCAGCAACCTCGGGCGAGCCCGGAGCGTACGTCTTGGTGTCGATCTGACGCATTGACAGCACGTCGCCGGTTGCCGCATCCATAACCATCTCGAAGTGCGTGGGGCTGGCCGGCAACCCTTGATCGGCCAGCGACGTGGTGACCTCCCATGCCGGGACGGCTTCGTCGCCGGTGCGGAACCACACCTGCTCGGCAACCGAGTCGATCGCTTCGGGCAGGAATGCTTCGGTCAAGTCAATAGCTGCGTCCTGCGCAACGTTCACAGGGTTGCGACGCAGCACGAGTTCTTTCGTCGATTCGTCGAAGACCTGCGCCACCGATCCGTCGGCGTTCTCGATCACAACGATCCGTCCGCCGTGGAGCGGAAGTTCACCGATGAACTTCTGAAACACCAGCGCGTCCGATGCGGCGCGTTTCCCCGGCTCCATCAGTTCGAGGCGGGCGTCGCCCTGTTGTAGATAAGCGGTGTCCTCGCCATTTGCTAGGTACGCTCGAACGCTCGCTTCGTCGGCAAAGCACAGGCCGTTCATCCAAAGGCCGACTGCGAGTGCCACTCCGGTCGTTCTTAGTGTCATCGTTTTCAAATCCTCCATTTGGTCTGCGCAACGGGTGAAAGTTCTATGGACAGCGATCGACAATGCGGTCTCGCTCACGAATCGATTCAGCATCGGCACCCTCTTCTGAAGCAGAGGAACAAAGAACACCACACCACCCCATTCGTGGCTTTCGTGCCGCGTAACCGCCATGAACGCGGTTCAGGCATCCCAACCCGAGGTCACCTAAAACACATCTTGGTGGAATTTCCTACAAGTAGCGGCCATTTGACAACCAGAACGGTCCTCAACCGCGTCTTCGACACGCCACGATACGGATCTGCATGATCTCGGTTCTGCAAAAAATCCAGCTTTTGAACGGCATCCCCGAACAGAACTCCGCCTACCCGCAACCAGCCCACAACTCGCCTGCACACCGTTGCCGAACAGAATGGCGGACTCCGTGAGTCAAAAACAAGAATCGCCCTCTGACGTGCAACGCGGGGGGGGGGGTCAGCAGATTGTGACGCCCTTCCAAACGGCGAGTGTCACGCCGCTGAACGGTGCTTGGGCTCTACTGCGATCACCGGGACCCACAACACTCTCCTGGCTCAGCGCGGAAGGACTCCGAAAGCTGGGATCCAGCAAGATAGCGACCCATCTTAACCCTGATCGCCGATGAACGGGGCTCACGCCACTCTGAGCTGAGGGCGTCACGAGAGAGTGCCTGTGATATGAGGGATCGCCCCCGGTTCGTACCCAACCTCCCCGTGCCGGAGACGCGGCTTACTGATTAGGGCGAGTGCACGATCGCGCCTCCAGATGCAGTTGCTTCTCCCGTGATCGTTGGACCTGGTGAGATTTCCATTCGGAAATGTGCCGGCGAGCTGGGTGTCGCGGTAAACAAGATCAAGGTGAAATCTCGAACACCGAACCAGGCGGGAATGTCATCCGCCCCAGCGAATAGACCATCGGTGGCGTAATCGCCGTAAGCAGGTGCTACGGGTGTACCGGTCCGCGACTCGTAGCGGCACTTGCCGACAATGGTGATTCTCCAGCTTCCATCGGGGCGCAGTACCGCGTTGTACCCTGACCAAGCTTGATCGAGTGTCAAACCACCTGGCATCGACAATGCCGAAGAGTTTGCCTGAAGTTGAAAGGGCTCAACACCCATGATCCGCAAATGAGCGAGCCCTGCTAATGACTGACCGGATGATGAGGTGGCCGTAGACGAGAAGTTGGTACTTAGAAATAGCCGCATATCGGCCAGGTCACTTACCGACGCTCCGTTCACATCAAAGAAGCGTCCGAAGAACTCCCCCCTCTCGTCGGAAAAGGACACGCCGGCAACCCCGGAGAGGGTGACATCCCAGTTTAAGCCAGAAACGACCGTCAATGGTCGATTGGCGCATCCTGACAAAGTCGCTAGTACGATCAAAGCGAAGAGATGTGTGGTTCGCATGTGTAACGCTCCTATTTGTGACCTTTCCGCAGTCTATGTGAGTGTACCGACGGTTGCACGCCGCTTCTGGGCGTCTGGAACGGAGGGCGCGACAGCAGCGGTTCATTCCGGTGCAGGCGGGCGGTACCCCAGCGGCGAGTGCGACCTCGCTGTGTAGCAGGGCACACGCCGCACTCAGACGGTGGCGCACGAGTGAACGTTCGACAAATCTCGGGTCGCCCCCGCTATCAGTCAATCAGGCCTGGCCATTTGGGTGCCACCAATCTTGTTGGACAGAGTCGGTGCGCCCCCCGCGGTGAGGAGCGTGCATTCGCCGTGGGCTGGAGCCTGACTGGCTATGAGTTGCTTGATGGTGGTTTGGCCGAACTCGCATTCGATGCTCGCCAGGACGTTGTCGATGCGTCGGTGCAGTGGGCAAAGAACCTGAGCGTGCGCCTCGAGGCCCAGCGGGCAGGTGTGGATGCGCTCGACGGGATCGATCGCGTTGATCACTTCCAGCACGGTCAGTTCCGCGGGATCTCGCTCCAGGCAGAAGCCGCCGGTGCTGCCGCGACGGGCCGAGAGCACGCCGGCTTTGGACAATGACTGGAGCACCTTGACGAGGTAGCCTGGCGCCGACCGGGTCGCTTCGGCGATCTCGCGAACCTTGAGGGTTTCGCCGGGTCGCTGGGACAGCATGATGACGGCACGCAAGCCGTACTCGGCAGCGTCGGAAAGTAGCTTCATACTTGAATCTGCTCCTGGTTCGTTGACCGCAGTATAGCCGCAAGATAGGATGCGTGCAACAATGCACGAATGCGTTGTATTGGGGTTTCAAGTGCTGCTATGCCCAATTCCTCACCGCCATCACAAGGACATCGACCGTGATCACAGCCTCGACCCAGACCACCGTTGGCGATTTGGTCCGACTCCGCCCCTCGTTCTCGCGGGAGCTTGAGCACCTCAAGATCGACTACTGCTGCGGGGGCAAGGTCTCACTTGCCCAGGCGTGCGAGAAACGCGGGCTGGACGCCAACGCCGTGCTCGCGACGTTCGAGAACACCGGCACCGCCGAGGCGACGCATGACGCCCCCGACGCCATGGACCTGGGCACGCTGGCCGATCACATCGAACGCACCCACCACGCCTACCTGCGCGAGGAGCTGCCGCGCCTCGATGCCCTGACTCGCAAGGTGTCCGCGGTACACGGCCACAGCGAGCCCCGCTTGAATGAGGTGCACGACTGCTTCGTGGCGTGCCGCGAAGAGTTAGAAGCCCACATGCTCAAGGAAGAGGAGGGGCTGTTTCCGATGATTCGCGCGTTGGAGGGGTCGAATGGGGCACCCTGTGTCTCTCCCAACACACTGGCGAGCGAGATCGAGACACTCGAGCAGGAGCATGATGACGCGGGCGGCGCGTTGACCCGCATTCGGGAGCTCACAGACGATTACACGCCGCCGGATTGGGCGTGCAACACGTATCGAGCGATGCTCGACGGTCTCGAAACCCTCGAACGCGACATGCACGTGCACGTGCACAAGGAGAACAGCATCCTGTTCCCCAAAGCGCTGGCCCTCGAAGCATCTGCATGATTCTCCTCCATCGCTTCGGTCGATCTGCCTGACCATCCCGCGACGCTGGGCACGCACACTTAAGTCGACGATACCTATCGCATCTAGCGGGCCTGCTCGATCGCCTGCGGCCCGGTCGGCGCCTGATCTGAACCAAGTTGTTTCCTGGAGTTGTTGCCAATGAACGGACGGACCATCGCGGTCGCCCGATCGACACCGAGCGTGGACTCCTCGCTAGTGACGCGAGATCGACGAGACGCCACATGATCGACATCACCACCCCAGCCGCCGAGGAAAGGTCCCCATGACCGATGCCGTGATGTCTATCCCCAGCAACTTCTCGGCCGCGATCATCGGAGCGGGACCCATGGGGCTGAGCCTGGCCGCCCTCTTGGGGCGACATCTGCCCGTCACGCTCGTGGTTCGCGATGCTCGGCGCGCCGAGTACATCGCCAGCCACGGGGTGGCGGTAGAGGGCCTGATGACCGGGCGTGCCTTTCCCCGCGTCGTACGTTCGATCGCCGCGCTCTCGGAGGGCCCGCCCCCCGATGCGATCTTCGTCGCCACCAAGACGACCGCCATCGATGCGGTGGCGGAAGCCCTGTCGCCTTGCCTGGCCGACTTCGCACGTGAGAGGTCGGCGGGAACTGGCGGCGATAGCCATGTCATCAGTTTCCAGAACGGCATCGACCCGGGTCGGGATCTCAGGGTCCGCCTTGGTTGCCCCCGGGTGCTTCGGATGGTGCTCAACTACGGGGCCTCGCAGATCGGTCCGGTGACCGCGCGCGTGGTGATGAACACACCTCCCCACTACGTCGGCGGCCCCGACGCGGCCCAGGCGGGCATCGCTTACCCCCTGGCGTCCGTGCTCAGCCATACAGGCCTCGATACCCGTGCGGTGGACGACATCGAACCGTTTGTGTGGACCAAGGGCCTGCTCAATGCGGCGACGAATCCCGTGGCCGCCCTGACAGACAGCACGATCGGAGGCGTGCTCGACTCTCCGGCGCGGATCATCGTTCAACGCTTGCTCGAGGAGGGGCTGAACGTGGCCGAGGCCGAGGGCATCGATCTCGGGGAGAACATCCTCGCTCGGATGTGGGCGATCCTGAAAGGGGCTCACGAGCACATCCCGAGCATGGTTGCAGACATCCGCGGTGCTCGCGAGAGCGAGGTCGGCCAGCTCAACCGGCAGGTCATCAGGCACGGCCAGCGCTTCGGTATACCCACTCCATCACACGAGATTGTGACCGCGCTGATCGACGCCTTCGACTGGCGGGTGTTCGAGCGTGACCGGTCCGATGCGTCGAAACGCTATCTGGAAAAGGATGTGCTCCATGCGCACCAATGAAGACCACGGCACCGTCGTGCGTGTCCTCGAAGGACTCCTTGCCTGCCACGACCTTCCCGAGGTCTTGCCCAACAATCCCATGCCGATTCTGGTTTCGTGGTTTGAGGACGCGATGGCCAGCGAACGCTACGACGACTTCAACGCCATGACACTGGCGAGCGCGACCGCCGACGGGCAGCCATCAGCGCGAATCGTGCTTTGCAAGTCGATCGAGAGCGAACCGCCTGCGCTTGTGTTCTATACCGGCTATGAAAGCCGCAAGGGGATCGAACTGGAATCGAACCCACACGCGGCGGCCTTGTTCCACTGGCCACACGCGAAACGGCAGGCTCGCATCGAAGGCCCGGTGCGACGCACGACCGATGCAGAGAGCGACGCGTACTTCCGATCCCGGTCGATACTCTCGAGAATCGGCGCCTGCGTGAGCCCCCAGAGCCGGGAGATCGAGTCTCGCCAGGCGTTCATCGCCGCAGCGGTGCGACTGGGACGGCGCGCCGCGATCGGGGAAGTAGTTGCCCGTCCCGCGCACTGGGGCGGCTATCGAATCGCACCCGAACGCATCGAGCTCTGGTCGGCTCGAAAAGGTCGCCTGCACGACCGGGCCGTCTGGCAGCGCGACGCGCTGACGGAACCCGACACATGGACGCCCCGGCGGCTCGGCGCCTAGTCACGACACGAGTTGAGGAGAGCGTGCAAACCAATGACGAACAAGCCAATCGCTATAACGACGCCCATGGGGCGGCTTGGTAGGCGAGCATCGGCGGCAACCAGCATCGACCGCGTTCGTTCTGCGCAGAAGGTCGTCAAGGTCATGTGTTCAGAGTTCGGAACGCGATGCCCGAGGGCGTCACGCGAGGAAAGGTAGCTTCAACATGAATCTCAACAACGTACCGTTTCTGCCGACCATCATCCAGGGTGGGATGGGTGTGGGCGTTTCAGACTGGCGATTGGCTCGGGCGGTATCGTCTGCTGGTCAGCTCGGCGTGGTCTCGGGGACAGCTCTCGATGTCGTCCTGGCCAGGCGGCTCCAGACGGGTGATGTCGGCGGGCATATGCGCCGCGCGCTCGACCAGTTCCCCATCCCCGGCGTGGCCGCTCGCATTCTCAAACGATACTTCTCACCTGACGGCCGGCCCGCTGGAGTACCGTTCAAATCAAAGCCCATGCCGTCGGAGAATCCGTCGCGGGCGGCGATCGAACTCCTCATAGCAAGCAACTTTGTTGAGGTCTTCCTCGCTCGGGAGGGGCACGACGCGCCGGTGGGGATCAATCTGCTGGAGAAGATCCAGGTGCCGACGCTCCCATCCCTGTACGGGGCGATGCTCGCAGGTGTGGGCGTGGTGCTCATGGGCGCGGGCATCCCTCGCGCGATCCCGGGAGCACTCGATCATCTCGCCCGGGGTGAGTCGGTGGAACTCGCGCTGGATGTCCACGGCGGTGGACCGGGCCAGTCGTTCGTGACCCGTTTCGATCCGGCATCGGTGTGGCCCGCGGGCAGCACGCCGCCCACGAGCCTGGGCAGACCCGATTTCTACGCGATCGTCTCGTCGGCAACACTCGCCGGCGTGCTGGCGAAACGATCGAGCGGGCGCGTGGACGGGTTCATCGTCGAAGGGCCGGTGGCCGGGGGGCATAACGCTCCGCCGCGCGGCCCGTTGCACCTCAGCAATGAGGGCGAGCCAATCTACGGCGATCGCGACACCGTCGACCTGGCTGCCATCGAGTCACTCGGGCTTCCGTTCTGGCTCGCGGGCTCGTATGCCAGCGCCGAGCGAGTTGCCGAAGCGCGTCAACTTGGCGCGGTGGGAGTTCAGGTTGGCACAGCGTTCGCCTATTGCGACGAGTCGGGATTGGAAGACACGATTAAGGCCCGGGTACTCGCCCTGAGTCGTGCGGGCGAAGCCCGTGTCTTTACGAGTCCGGTGGCATCGCCGACAGGATTCCCGTTGAAGGTGCTGCCGCTGGCGGGTACCCGAGCAGATCCGGATTCGCCACCGCGGGCCGAGCGGGTCTGCGACCTCGGATACCTGCGCCACGCGTACAAGAAAGAGGACGGAACGATCGGATGGCGCTGCCCGGCCGAACCCGTTGCGGACTATGTTGCCAAGGGCGGGAAGGAGACCGACACACACGGCCGTGTGTGCGTCTGCAACGGCCTGATCGCCAGCATCGGGCTCGGGCAGGCCAACGGCGCGCAGGACGAGCTCCCGCTGGTTACATCCGGCGATGACGTTACCGACATCGCCCGGTTCTTGAAATCTGGCGACGCGTCTTATCCCGCGTCACGGGTCCTGAGTGAGCTTCTGAAGGGAGCCACCAAGACACCTGTGGCGTAGCGACGGTCTAGCAGATTGTTACACCGTTCCGGACGGCGATCACAATGTCACCGAACGGTGCTTCGGCCTGACCGCGATTACCGTGTAGAGCTATCGTGGGACATGGCCGACGTGCTTTCGCTGGATGCTGATGCTTGGTATGAATCACTGCTTTCTGCACTGCTCGGGATCCGCCCAGGCCCCGACCCTTCTCCGCTCTGCTTGCTCTCTAGCGGGGATCACGCCGCACTCAACCTGCGGCGGCACGAGAGACTGTTTGCCCTATGAGCGATCACACCCCGTTTCAGGCCCAGTAACAACAGATGCTCAGCCTGCAATCTCACCCCCTGCATTCTGCCCAGGCCGATCGGCGTCGACGAGTGACGAGCATCAAGCCACCCGCGATAAAACTCAGTGATGTGGGTGAGGGCACCTGAACAACTCGAAACTTCATGTCGAGAATCGGATTCGGAATCCCATTCTCTAGCAGATCGCCCCCGGCGTAGTCCACACTGATTGGGCTGCCGTCTGGGAACGAGTGCTGGTTGAGATAGAGATGACCCCGCCCGCTGGCCGACCTGACGATGAAGCTGTAGGTATTGTCGGCGACCAGCGTGTTCCCTGAGAAATCGAAGTCGGTCCAGTTGGAGTTGTAACGATCCGGAAACGTCAGGGTCTGCGAATCGAGGAGCGCGCCGCCGATTCCTTCGTGCAAGTCGATTGTGATCTCGAAGATGCCAAACGTGGGGTTCGCGTCATTGAGCCCGATGCCGATGGCAGTGATCTCTCCCCCTTCCGCGGTGAACGACTGGCCGAAGACGGCTCCGGACATATGACTGCTTAGGGATGTCAGATCCTGGATGATATCGGCGTGGGCTGCACCGGCGATGCCGCATGCAACCGCAATGCCCGCGCGTGTGAATGGAGACTCCTTCGTCAACAATGGCATTCTCTGTCTCCCTCTGTAAGTGCATCTGTTGAGGTACACATTTGATGTTCCCTGAAACGTCACCGAGCTGAATTTGGTCGAACTGTGCCAAGCAACTGGATCGTCCGTACTCTCAAGTCCGGATGAAGTTTTTGAACCCCCAAGGGAATACATGATCATGAAGCTCGGCAGGATCGAGCATCCCCGTCGCCGATCTGTCTTTGTACTTTCAGGACCAACTCGGATCACACCCGCTGGCTCGCCAGATTCCAGGGGTGCAAAGACTCGACCTGCGCCGGGTGCCCCCAAGAAGACCACCCCGCTGGGCCCACGCCTTCGCCCGGCGTTCGCATGATGAGATCGTCGCGGACCCACAATAACCTCTTGGCCCGCCGCGGTAGAGCCTCGGGAGCGGGGATCAGGCCGGATCTCAACCTATCGTCACTCTGATTGCCGATTTGCGAGGCTCACGTCGTCCGAATCCGACGGCGTCACGAGAGACTCTTCGGACAATTCAAGGATCGCCCCCGTGCCGAGTGGAGACCGAGATCTTTAGCCCTCGATCGCATACACACCGGTCGCCTGGATGATGAGCACACGCTCGTCCGGGCGAGGCGCGACGATTCCTTTCAGAATGATCTCGTCGAGCGGGTTGAGATTGTCTGTGAGGTCGATCTCGCTGTCGGAAACGACCTGCACCGTCGCGGTGTTGGACCCGATCGTTTCGGGCGTCTCACAGCAGTAGTCCCACGGCGTCTGGCATCTATCGTCGCTGTGTTGACCGCAGTACTCCAGCTGCAGATCGACAATGGTGAACACGGGCGAGTCCGCATCCATCGGGGCGCGGCGTCCGCCGATGCGGGCGCGGATAACAACCTCGTCGCCTTCCTTCGCGCTCGCCTTGGCTTCTGAGACCGAGATCGCACCCTCGGGAGCGGAAGTCAGGATCCACGCTGCAGTCGTCTTCGATTGCTCTGCGTTCGCTGCCGCGTCAGCTGCGCTGTCGGAATCGGAGCCGCTGCAGCCGATGAGCAGGGTCAGGGCGGAGGCGAGCAATGCTGTGGCCATATGTTTCATGGTGTTCTCCTTTGGCGGGACTCTGGACTGTGAAGTGTCAATGTGATTTGAGTGCCTGTGTGACTGGAAGCCGCAAACAGCGTACCGCGGGCGGGACCGCACCGATGACTCCGACAGCCAGCCCGCCCAGTAGGCCCGTGAGCAGAACAGGCGCGTCGATGCTCAGCGCGAAGGCGCCCATCGAGAATCGTACGGCGAGCCCGTCGAGCAACAGCAGCCCGAGCGATGCGCCGATCAATGCTCCGCACGCGGCTGAGAATACGGACTCCTCGGTCAGATTGAGGATGATCGCCATGCGGGTGTACCCGAGCGCTTGCAGCATCCCGACCTCTCGGACACGGGCGGCGAAGGCGGCGTATGTGGTGTTGAGCCCGCCGAGGATCCCGCCCATCGCGATCAGCGCCGCGGTGATGATGATCATGATCCTGATCGGCGCGTAGAACGCCGCGATGGATGCGTAGTAGGCGTGCTCACGGATCGCGGTAATCTCTAGGTCTAGCCGGCTCTTGGCGAAGAGATCGGCGTCGGCGAAGGCCGCGTCCTCGAGTGTCACCACCACACAGGATAGGGTTGAAGGGCGATTGGTCGCGATTTGGAGATCGATGAGCGGGATCCAGATCTCCGCGTTCATCACGGTGTTCGGAGCTGAGAATCTGCCGACGATCGACCAGTCGCGGTCGTCGAAGTGGAGCGTCTGCCCGATGCCAAGGCGGTCTTCGGGGAGCCCGAGCCTCGTTGCCGCGAGTTCTCCAACCAGAATCTCCTCTGATCCCTGACGCGGCGGGCGCCCCTGGATGATCTCGACTTCCGGGTGCACAAGGAACGCCTGCTCGCGGACACCCCGCATGACCGCTTGATGTTCCATCTGGCTCTCCGCAGATTCTCGCACGGGGAGTGCGGCGTGGATCTCCGGCGACACATAGAGCACGCCCGCACGCTGCTTGATGCCCGGGATGCTCGCTCCGGCGATACCCCCGACGCTTGATTCGATCTGGGATCGCTCGACACCTTCCTCGCTGCCGGTGCCGAGGATCATGACATTCTCGCTCAGCGGGCTGTCCTGGGTGAGTGTGCGCTGCATGCCGCGAACGAACCCGCCGGCCGCCAGAATCAGGAGGACAACAAGCGTCGAGCCGATCAGCGACGCGGCCAAGCGCGTGCGGCTCCGCCCGAGATTCCGATAGGCGTATTGGAATGGGAGTTGTCTCAATGCGTACGCCTCATACCGCGCGGAAACACGCGGCGATCTCTCTGCGGGAAGCCTGCCAGGCGGGCACGAGCCCGGCGAACACCCCGATCATCCCGCACACCGCGATCCCCCACAACAACAGCGAGGTGCTCGCCACGATCGGGATCGTGGTGCCCTCGACAGAGAGCGCGAAGCTCCCGAACCGTGCGACGAGCAGCGCCGCGACGGCGCCGATCCCGCCTCCGAGCACGGAGAGCATGAGGCCCTCGGTCACAATCAGCCCGGCGACCAGACGCCCAGAGTATCCGAGCGTCTGCAGGACCGCGTGCTCCGCGATCCGGCTCTGCACGCTCAGGACGATCGAGTTGGCGACCAACGCGAGGACGGCCGCGAGGCATCCGATCCCCAGCCATCGCGCAAACCCAACGAGCTCGATGATGTCACCAGCCACCCGCCCGATGAACGCCTTCTCGCTGGAGGTCGAGGTGGGTTCCTGCGCGGTGCTGAACAGCTCGTCGATCTCCGCCGCGACCCGTTCGAGCTGTGAGGAATCGGCGGCCTTGACATTAAACTGCGTCACCACGCCGAGTTGGTCTCGGCCGGCAAGTTGCACGAACTCTAACGCCGTGTACGCGACATTCTGGTCCTGCGGATTCGGAGAGCGAACGACGCCGGCCACGTACGCGGTGATCCCCGCGGCGTCGAATCGCATGCCGGGGCGGAGCCCGCGTCGCTCGGCGAGCGTCTCGCCGACCAACGCCGCGTCGGTGCGTGACATCCAATCCTCGGCAGAGCCTGCGACGACCGTGAGCGATGATCCCATGCCGGCGAGGAAGCCTTGCTTGGGCACGCCGCGAAAGGTCACCACATCGAGGCTTGTCCGGCAGTTGGACACCACGATCTTGATGGGCGTGGCGCTCACAACCCCTTCGATGCCCTCGATGCGGCTCAGATAGTCCTGAGGAAGCTGGCTCGTCGCGGGGCAGAAACGGTCGGCGCGGTAGACGACGAGGGTGGTATCGTTCGCGGTCTCTTTGGTCGCGATAGTCACGCCGCGGTTCATCGCCTGCACCGAGGTGAACAGGAACATCGCGATCGCGATACCCGCGACGGTCAGAACCGATCGCACCCGATTACGAACGATCTGTTTGAGTACATATGGGACACAGCTCAGCAGTCTCATGCCACGGCCTCTTTCTGCTGCTCGACCAGACGTCCATTTTCCAGATGCAGGGTTCGACCGGCGTACTCGGTGATCTTGGGATCATGCGTGACCATGATGATGGTTTTGCCAAGGTCTTGGTTGAGCGATTGAAGCAGCTCCATCACCGCATGCGCAGAAGACTTGTCCAGGTCGCCCGTCGGTTCGTCTGCGACGATGATCTTGGGATCCGTGACGATGGCTCGTGCGATCGCGACGCGTTGCTCCTGACCGCCCGAGAGCTGCCTCGGGAAGTGCTGGCGCCGGTCGATGATTCCGACGTGCTCAAGCGCGGTCATGATCCGCTGATGACGCTCGGCGCGGCTCAATCTGTGCAGGAGCAGGGGCAGCTCGACATTCTCGTAGGCCGTCAGCACCGGTACCAGGTTGTAGAGTTGGAATACATAACCGATATGCTCGGACCTCCATGCGGCGAGCTTGTTGCGAGAGAGCATCGCGATCTCCGTGTTGTCGATGACGAGCGATCCGCGGGTGGGCGAGTCGATGCCCGCGATCAGGTTGAGCAGCGTCGTCTTTCCACTGCCGCTCGGGCCCATGAGCGCGAGGAAATCGCCGCGCGGGATCTCCAGGTCCAGCCCGTCAAGCGGGCGGATTGTGTTCTCGCCTTTTTTGTATTCGCGGGTGAGACCCTGGCAAACGATCAGGCTCATGACGCGTCTCCATTCTCGGCATGCATCCGAACCCGCTCGCCGGGCGTGCACCCGCTCGGATCCGCCGCGATAACCGAGCCCGGCTGGATTGATCCGGAGATCGTGACCCAATCATCGTTCTGAGCAAGGTCCATCACGGTTACTGGCGTCGGGCGGAGGACGCCACGCTGCCCGACACGATCGGTTACGACCCAAACGCGTAGCTCGCCGCTGGCGGTATCGATCGCCGTCCCGGGGACGCGGACGCTCATCCTGCCGGCGCTTTGCCCAGATTGGTCTTCGCTCTGCGCCCCAGAGCTTGGCAGGAACTTCACGCGCGTGAGCATTTCAGGGCGCAGGATCGGGTCAGGATCGATGACACGCACCTTGATCTGCAGCGTGTTTTTCTGCAGGTCTGCCTCATGCGTGACGATGAGAACCTCGCCCACGAAGGTCCGGTTCGGGAGCACCTCGACCACCACCTGGCAGCGCTGCCCTGCAAAGATCTGCGACGCGTCGGCCAGCGGAACATCAACCCGGACCTGCAACCGAGACGGGTCGTAAAGATGCGCAATATGCGCGGAGTGTGGGGAATCCATCATGCGGACGACCTTGTCGCCCGGCGCCTTGAGGCGACGCTGGACATACCCGCTGATTGGAGCACGGATTGTCATCCGCTCGAGTTCGAGCTCCGCTTCCCTGACCAACGCTCGGCGATCAGCTACGTCCGCCTCGCGCATGGCCACTGCGGCCCGGGCGCGGTCCAGTCGGGCGCGATCATCGATGCGGAGCTCCAATGCCCGGCGCGCCGCACGCAGGTCTGATTCAAGGCGGTCGATCGAGGCTCGTAATATCGCGTCGCGTCCTCTGGTTGCATCCAACTTGGCCGATAGGGCGTTTGCATGCTCGCGTGCGGTCACGTACTCGATCTCCGCGGCCGCGTTGCTCTGGTACGCCGCCTCGATGCTCTTGAGTTCCTCGACAGCCTGGTTCGAGATCGCTTCGTCAACCCGGATCAACGCGGGCAACTGGGCGAGTTCTGCCCGGCGTTCATTGAGCCGGGCCTCGGCGCTTTCGGCCTTGCTTTTGAGTTCGTAGGGTTCATCCCAGTTCTGCTGGGCAGCCGCCAGTTGTGCGCTCGCATCGCGCACGCCTGCTTGAGCGCGGGCGAATCTGGCTCGTGCGCGGTCGAGGCGTATCGCTGCGTCATCGTGGACTAGAAGAGCAAGAACCTGCCCCTCCTCAACACGTTCGCCTTCCAGGACGAGCATCTCGCTGACCACGCCATCGGCCAGCGCGGTAGCGGCGATGATGAACGGCTGCGACTCGAGCCACCCCGCGGCCTGGACGGTGCGGGTCCCACGGATGGGCTGCTCTTGAGACTGCTCCTCGGTCGGAGCAACCCCCGGAACAAAGATCGCTTGGGTCACTTCGATCGACCTGCTGGCTCGCATCACGGGCCAGGCGTTCCATGCGATGAGGCCCGCCGTGCAGAGCAAGACAGCGCCCGGGATCAGGATGGGCATGAGGGTGCGTCGCGGCGTGCTCGCCGGATCGCGCGGTGCGGAATGCGTTGACATTGATTCTCCAGATCGGTTGGGTGATACGACAGGCGCGCACGATGGCGCGCCGACGGATTACACCGATCTGGGCGGGCGCTTGAGTTGCTTCAAATGTGCGAGCGAACGCTGCCCGGCGTCATAGAGCGTGCCCACCAGCACGTCCGGTTCATCACCCGGCACAACAGTCTCGCGGGGCGGAACAAAGACTTGGAGGGCAAGCACCGTGCAGCAAGATGCGGGGCAATCGTTGTCCTGGCAGGGGACCTGGCGGTCGTGACCGCGATCACGCTCGGCTGGCTGCTCGGGTGAACAACAGCAAGGCTTCTCGTCTTGGATTTCGTTGGCTGACACGGTCGGGGAAGCTCCGTCCGAGCACCCGCACCTCAGGGATAGCGCGAGGGCGTTGAACGGCGCGAGCAGTATCGCCCACACGAGCAGGTTGACAACGAGGGATCGCATACTCACCCCATCATACGGTGAAAAACGAAGGGTGAAAGACTCTACTGCGCATCCGGGGCGGGCGAGCAGATCGCAATACCCTTCCATAACGCGAACGCTACGCACAAGCCCTCGCCCTGGAACTGCCCAGCGATGGGTCGACCGGATCTCGACCCCGCTTGACTCAGATCACTGACAAGCGCGGGCCATCGTGGAGAGCCCGCTTAGAGAATAGGGCACGCACCGAGCAGAATGCGCGTGCGTTCTACAACGACGGGAATGGACTCCCGAAATTGAGATGGTTTGACAAAGCAATCTATTCTGATACGTACACACGGTGTCCGCGATCGGTTTATGGACCCGGTTGGTTCCCGCTCGACATCCACTTCAAACGACCGGCGTGACGATTCATGCTGCCGATCCGGGTCCGGCGACTGTGGTAGGATCCTCTTTGTGGGGCACGGCACTGATCAAACCATGGGGGGTTCGGATGCCGGGCATACGAGCGTCTTCTCGGCGCGGAGCGTCACCAAGTCATACCGGGTGGGCGCAATCGATATCCACGCGCTACGCGGCGTGGACTTTGATATGTACGCGGGCGAGTTCGTGGTCTTGCTCGGCCCGTCTGGGAGTGGTAAATCAACACTCCTGAACATCCTTGGCGGGTTGGACACACCCACTTCTGGACTCGTCAAGTATCTCGATCACGAGATCACCGGATATTCCGACGCGGCGCTTACGAGGTTCCGACGCGACCATGTGGGATTCGTGTTCCAGTTCTACAACCTCATACCCAGCCTGACCGCCCGGGAGAACGTGGCGTTGGTCACCGACATCGCGCCGGATCCGATGACGCCCGATCAAGCGCTCGACATCGTCGGGCTCGGCGATCGGATCAATCACTTCCCTTCGCAGCTCTCCGGCGGCGAGCAGCAGCGGGTTGCGATCGCACGCGCTATCGCCAAACAGCCTGATGTGCTGCTGTGCGACGAGCCGACGGGCGCGCTCGACGCTTCGACCGGCGTGGTCGTGCTCGACGCTATCGAGCGGGCGAATCGGCAACTCGGGACGACGACGGCTGTGATCACCCACAACGCCGCGATTGCGGAGATGGCAGACCGCGTCGTCTCACTATCGGGCGGGTTGATCAGCAAGATCGTACGAAACCCCGAGCGGCGACCGGCCCGGGAGATCCGCTGGTGACCGCACTGCGCACCAAGATGTTCCGTGATCTGGCCCGCATGAAGGGGCAGGCATTCGCGATCGGACTCGTGATGGCGTGCGGCGTGGCGACGTTCGTGATGTCGCTCGGCGTGCTCAACTCGCTGCTGCGAAGCCTCGATGCGTACTACGAGCAGAATCGTTTCGCGGACGTGTTCGTGAATCTCAAGCGTGCTCCGCTATCGGTCGTTGATCGGATCACGGCGGTGCCCGGCGTGTCGCACGCTCAGGCGCGGGTGGTGGAACAGATCACGCTGGATATACCCGGGCTGCGCGAACCCGCGACGGGGCGGATCGTCTCGTTGAGCGAGCACGCAGGAAGCGGGCTGAATCTATTGCACTTGCGCTCGGGCCGATACCCAGAGAGCCGGGGGGCGCGGGAAGTCATCGTCAGCGAGCGGTTCGCGTCCGCCCACAGTCTCGGCCCCGGCGATCGGGTCCGCGCCGTGCTGAACGGGCGCCGACAGGACTTGCGGATCGTGGGGGTTGCCCTGTCGCCCGAGTACATCTACCTGATCAGCCTGGGCAGCATATTGCCAGACAAAGAACGCTACGGCGTGTTCTGGATGGCTCGGGACGAGATGGGAGCGGCGTTCGACATGGACGGTGCCTTCAACGACCTTGCCATCGCCGTCGCTCCGGGCGCGGACGTTGACGACGTGATCAGCCGCGTCGATGTAATCATCGAGCGGTACGGCGGGCTGGGTGCTCATGGCCGTGAGGATCAGCTATCGCATCGTTTCGTTGCCAACGAGATCGAAGAGATCGAAGGCATGATCCTGGTCTCGCCGTTGATCTTCCTCGGGGTCTCCGCTTTTCTTCTGAACATCGTGATCTCTCGGTTGATCTCGACCCAGCGCGTCCAGATCGCCGCACTCAAGGCACTGGGCTACAGCCGGTCTGAGATCGGGCTTCACTACCTGAGCTTTGTGCTGTTCATCAGCGGGTTTGCGGTCGTGATGGGGAGCGCTCTGGGGGCCTGGCTCGGTCACAAAATGACCGTGATGTACATCGAGTTCTTCGCGTTGCCTGCGTTCGAGTACGCGTTGGAATGGTGGATGGTCGTGCTGGCGTCGCTGATATGTCTATCGGCCGCACTGCTCGGAGTGCTCCACGCCTTGCGGGGGGCGATGCTGCTCCCGCCCGCTGAAGCGATGCGTCCGAAAGCGCCGCCGTCCTTTAAACCGACGATTCTTGAGCGGATCGGGCTCGAACGCCTGCTCCCGACCAACGTGCGCATGATCGTGCGCAAGCTCGAACGCCAGCCGGTCAAAGCGATTTTTTCGGTGCTCGGTGTGGCGATGGCGACGTCGATCTTGGTGGTGGGACGGTTCACCGAGAACGCGATGGACTACGTGATCGACTTCCAGTTCAGCCGCGTACAGATGTTCGATATGGATGTGGCGTTCGGGGAACGCACGGACGAATCCGCGATGTCGTCTATCCGCTCGATGCCCGGCGTGCTCTCGGCCGAGGCGTACCGCGGCGTATCGGTTCGGATCCGCAACGGGCACCGGGAGCGGCGTGTGGGCATCATGGGTCTCTCGCGGAGCGACGGCATGTACCGGATGACGGCTCTGGATGGATCGCCCGTGAACCTGCCGAAGGGCGGGATCGTGCTCTCGAAGATCCTGGGCGAGGTCCTGGGCGTGGCGCCGGGTGAAACGGTCACGGTCGAGGTGCTCGAGGGTCGCCGCCCTGTGTTCGACGTGCTGGTGACCGGGCTGATCGACGAGTTCTCGGGTTCGACCGGGTACATGGATCTGGACCATTTGAATCGACTGCTGAAAGAGCAAGGAACCATCGGCGGCGTATTCGTTCAGGCCGATCCAGATCGCCTCGACGATCTGATTGCCGAGTTGCATGACGCGCCCCAGGTCGCGGCGTTCGGGCTCAAGTCTGCGGCGGTCCAGAACATTCGCGACACCATCGATCGGAGTATCGGGATGATGCGGGTGTTCCTGCTCGCATCGGCGACCGTCATAGCGGTCGGGGTCGTGTACAACAGCGCCCGCATCTCGCTCTCCGAACAGGCCCGCGATCTCGCGACTATGCGTGTGCTCGGTTTCACGAAACGGGAGGTCGCGAGCATCTACCTCGGGGAGTTGGCGATCATCGTGGGCTGCGCGATCCCACTAGGGCTGCTGATCGGGACCGGGCTATCCAAACTGACTTCGGACGCGATGGGCTCCGAACTATTCCGCATCCCGTTCGTGATCTATCCATCCACGTTCGGCATGGCCGGCTTGGTTGTCGCAGGGGCCTCGCTGGTCTCGGGTGTCGTGGTCGGCCGCCGCCTCGACCACCTCGATCTCGTATCGGTTCTCAAGGCTGGGGAGACGTGAAATCATGAAAAAGAGTACCGCTTGGATCGTGTTCATCCTGCTCGCAGCCCTGGGAGTGGTCGCGGCAGTTCTGGCATTTGCCCCCCAACCCGTTCTCGTCGAGGTCGGAACTGTCGACGACGCTCCGATGCGGGTGTTTGTCGAAGAGGAGGGCAAGACGCGGATCCGGGAGCGATATGTGGTCTCGAGCCCGCTGACCGGGCGGCTGCGTCGCATCACGCTTGATCCCGGGGACCCGGTGATTGCCAACCAGACGGTGCTTGCGGTGCTCGAGCCTTCGGACCCGGCCTTGTTAGATGCGAGGGCGCTGGCGGAGGCGCGGGCTCGTGTTCGGTCTGCGGAGGCTTCGGTGCGTCAGGCTGGCGCGGCGCTCGAGCGAGCGCGAGCGGCATATGACTTCGCCGAGAATGACCTGACGCGCGTGCGCGAGGCGCACGGATCGGGGGCCGCGAATGAGAGTGAGCTTGACGCGGCACAGATGGCGTTCCGGACCGCGGCAGAAGATTTTCGGGCCGGCCGTTTCGGAGAAGAGATCGCGCAGTATGAGGTTGAAGTCGCGCGGAGCGCCCTGCTCTTTGCGGAAGGTGAGGACGGCGCAGAACGGGCCCGAATGCCGATCTTCTCGCCGATCGACGGCGTGGTCCTGCGTGTGCTTCAAGAGAGCGTGGCGGTGGTGTCACCCGGGTCGCCGTTGATCGAAGTCGGCGATGCCAGAGATCTTGAGATCGTGTCCGAGGTATTGTCCACCGATGCGGTCAAGATCCGTCCTGGGCAGCGTGTGATCGTCGATCACTGGGGAGGCGACAAGCCGCTCGAGGCCGTTGTGCGCTTGGTCGAGCCTTCGGCGTTCACGAAGATCTCGGCGCTGGGCATCGAGGAACAACGGGTCAATGTGATCGCTGACTTTGTCAGCCCGCCCGAGCAGCGGACGTGGCTCGGGGATCGGTACCGTGTCGATGTTCGGGTGGTCGTGTGGTCTGGGGATCGGGTGTTGCAGATCCCGCTGAGCGCCGGGTTCCGGTCCGCAGGGGAGTGGGTGGTGTTTGTGGTGGTGGATGGTCGAGTCGAACTCCGGAGTTTCGACGCGGGTCGCATGGGTGACCAGACGATCCAGGTCCTCTCCGGGCTGATCCAGAACGAGACGATTGTCCTGCATCCGAGCGACAAAGTCCGTGATGGCGTACGGGTGAAGCTGCGCTGAGCCGGTCACCATCGAACGCGGAGCACGCCGCCCTCTCACGCGGGCGTCACGAGAGACTGTTCGACTTATCAGGGAGCGCCCGCCGGTGAGGGCGCGGCTTCGACAAACTCGGGTTCGAGGAACAGCCCGAAGTCCGAGAGGGCGGGGCAGACCGGGGAATTGGTCACACGGAGTCGGACGCGGTCGGTAGTGACACGCGCAACGCGCCACAGGCGGCACGGGCCGACGGATTCGGCCGCGGCGATTTCCTGCCAATCCCCATCGACCCACGCATCGACAGCAACACCCTCGACGCGTTGGCCCAGGCGGATGTCTTCGCGTAGGCGGATCAGGTTGAATGTGCGAGTATCTGGGAGTTGGACCACGACGTCGGGCGTCTTCTCGGAGTCATCGGTGGCCCAGGCGCTCCACCTGTGTTCATCGACAAGGTGTTGCGGGCCGTAGGTTATCTCGTCATCCCCGCGGACATGGCTGGCTGTAAGGGCAGCGTCAACGGCGAGGTTCTCATCGAAGGTCTGGCGGAGGTGTTCGCCGAAAGCCTTCAAGCTCTCGACGTCGTTCTCGTGGAGTTGGCCGCGTCGGTCGGGCGGGACATTGAGCAGGAAGCTCGCGCCGCGCCCGACGGAGTGCATGTAGAGGTCCATGAGATTGGCGGGCGTGCGGACCCGGTCGTTCTGGTCTTCGTGCCAGAACCAGCCGGGGCGGATGGAGACGTCGCACTCGCCCGGGATCCAGAACCGCCGTTGCGTGTGCCGGTGGGAGATTCGGTGTAGTCGCAGAGCCCGGGGCCGAAGCGGCCCGAGCCGTCGGGCCCGCGCGGGGTGTAGGTGGCCCAGCTCGGATCTGCGGCGTGCCCATGCTCGTTGCCGATCCATCGGCAGCCGGGGCCGACGTCGGAGAAGATGACCGCGTCGGGCGCGAGTTGATCGACCATCTGCCAGGTCGTGTCCCACCCGTAGTACGTCGTGCGGTCGATGCTGCGTGTCTCGCGTGCGCCGCCGTAGTACCCGTCGCCGCCGTTCGCACCGTCGAACCAAACCTCGAACACGTCGCCGTAGTTGGTCAGCAGCTCACGGATTTGTGGTCGGAATACGTCGGTAACGTAGGCTGGCGTTCCGTAGTGCGCGTTGTTGCGGTCCCACGGGCTGACGTAGGGCGCGAAGCGCAGGCCGTGGCGCTCGCAGGCCTCGGCGATCTCGCGGACGATGTCGCCTTCGCCGTCCTTGTAAGGGCTGGCGGCGATGTCGTGGTCGGTGGTCTCGGTGGGCCAGAGGCAGAAACCGTCGTGGTGCTTGCAGGTGAGAATGACGCCCGTGAACCCCGCATCCGCGAGCGTGCCGACGATCTGGTCGGCATCGAAATCGGTGGGGTTAAAGACCTCGGGCGACTCATCGCCGTAGCCCCACTCTTTGTCGGTGAAGGTGTTGGTGGTGAAATGGATGAATGCGTACATCTCCATCCCGTGCCAACGCATCTGCGCTTCGCTCGGCAGCGCCCCGTACGGGGCGGGCGGGGGTGTGACAGGGGCGTGCTGAGCCAGGTGCGGGCGCGACGAGGCGCAGGCTCCGAGGAGAAGCGTGAACACAGGGGCAAGCAAGATGAGTTGGCGGGGCGTTGGCATGAGATTGCTCTATCTAGATGAGTACCACTTCAGCGGGATCAGTGCGAGACACCGGCGAAAGTCTCGCCAGCCTGGAGTTTAACGATGATGTCGTCGCCGTCGCGCGAGAACGCGCGGTCCCAATGCGCTTCGGTCGCAGGGAACGGGTTTTTGAGGCGCAGGGTCCCGTCGACGGTCGCCTCGATGTGGACGCGGGTCGTGCGCCCTGCCTCGCGCGTCGCGGAGACCTTGAAGCCGCCCTGGGCACGCAGGTCGCTGAACGACACGTCCTCCCATTCGCTCGAGACGGCGGGGAAAACACGGACTCGGTCGTTCCAGCTCTGCAAGAGCATCTGATGGACGGCCTCCATCGCCAGGAAGTTACCTTCGAGGGTGAACGGGCGGTAACGGAAGGCGCTGAGCCCCGCACTGCTCTGATCGCCGTTGGCGTGGAATCCGTTGCGGAGGATGAACGCCCGCTCGAAGTCACGGAGGTAGCGCAGCGCCTGGTCCGCCTTGCCGGCCCGACCGTAGAGGCAGCTCATCCAACTGAAGCTGTAGCCGACCCACTGCTGGGTTCCGTGCCGTTCGATCGAGGCCAGCGAGGCGTCGATGATTGCACGGTCTTGGGCGCCGCCCTCGATCGTGATCTGCCCCAGCGGATGGATGCTCATCAGATGCGAGTGGTGGCGGTGGGACCGGTTGAACGATTCGCCGGGCGCGAACATCAGCGCCCCCGCATCATCGAGGTGCCACGCCTGGAGCTTGGCCAGCGCCCGCTCGAAGCGCTCGGCGACGTTGTCTTCGCCCAGTTCCCGCGCCATCTCGGCGGTGGCCTCGAAGGAAAAACGGACCAGCGCGTTGTCGTAGCTCGTATTCGGGGGCAGGAAGGCGCTGAGACTGTTGCCGTGAATCTCCGGGCTGGAAGACAGCGGGAGCACGAGGTGACCCGCGTCGTTTTCGTGGCTCAGCGCGAGCAGTGCTTCGGCCGTCTCACGCGTGAACGGGTAGGCCCGCTCGCGCAGGAAGTCGGCGTCTGCGGTGAGTTTCCAGTGGCGGTGGAACACCTGCGCGATCCACGCGGTGTGAGTCGGCACCAAGGCGTACATCCCCCACCCGCCGATCGGGTTGCCCACGCCGTCGGCGACGCCCGGAACGATCAACCCATCGACGCCATAATAATCGCGGGCGAACGTGCGGTAGTGATCGCGGAGGTCCCAGTGGTAATCGAGATAGGCCAGCCCCTCGTCGAAGTGGCCGGCCGTGCCGTAGGCGATGTAGGTCGTCTGCGTGTTCAGGTCGTGGTGGAAGTCGCCTTTCCAGGGCGGGAGGTTGCCATCGTCGGCGGTCCACACGCCCTGCAGCGGCATCGGGTCGGCGTGACGCCGGCTGGCGGCGCCGTGGAAGTAGCGCACGAGGTTGTAGTGGCGCTGCAACGCCAACTCGGGAACGGTCACACTGCTCGTCGCCCAGAACGTGTCCCACCAGGCGCGGTGTTCGTCCCGGATATGCTGATACCCAGCGTTCAACGCTTCGTTGACACGGCGCTTCGCCTCGCCCAGGGGGTCGGCCCCGTCGCGTTGGTCGGCCAGCGTCGTCGCGATCAGGGTCTGCCCATCGATCTCAGCGCGTCCGACGACGACGGCCCATCGCGGGCGGTCCGGGTCGTCCGCGACGCCCTCCTGGGTCATCCACTGGAGGCGCCCCTGCTCGCCCCACACCGGCTCCGGGTAGCCAAGGCGGCCCAGTGACGCGGGGCGGACAAACGCCGTCTCGACGCCCGTCACGGATACGAGCATCACGCCCACCGGACGCTCGGCGCTGAAGAGACACCGCAGCGTCCCCGCGTCCCCGAGCGACACGACTCCTTCCGCCGCCGCCATGTCCAGGTGGAAGTGTTGCGCCGACACCCCCTCGGGCAGGGTGATCACCAACCGGCCGCCCGGGATCTTGGACGGGTAGACCAGGTTGTAGGGCGAATCGAAGTAACGGTTGAACTGGCCCTGATCGCCGACCGCGACCTGACGCTGCATCGTCTGGTAGTTCCAATCGTCCTGATCGACGATTTTGTGCTGGCGGATATCCCACAGCCCGCCCTTGTCCAGGCTCAGGCGAACCTCGCGCCCTTCGCCCCAGAGCAGCCCCCCCAGTTCGCCGTTGCCCAGCGGCACCGCTTCGTCCCAGCGTGTGATCGGGGCGTCTAGGCCCAAGCGCATCGGATTGTCCGGCGCAGGCTCTGCGGCAGCGAAACACGGGAGCACAAGGAGTAGCACAAGAAGGATCAGTGGGAAGGACTGCCTAAGTGTCATGGTACTTTCCGAAGGTGATGTATCGAGACAACGCGTGAATCGGTAGAGTCTACATGACGCTCTCGCGATGGTGGCTGCCTGCACAGAACATCTTTTTACGAGGGTCTGCTTACACGACCATGACATGCGGCATTCGTTCAAAGCACGATCCGGAAGCCGATGTTCCGGTCGCGTTGCGTCGGATCGAGTCGCTTGCGGCATGCGGAGCGGGCCTTGCTCGGCGGGCCATACCAAGAAGAGCCTCGCAGGACCTTCGTGGATCCGCTCTGGGGGCCCGCGGGGTTCTCGACCGTGCCCAGTTCGTAACGGGCGTACCAGTCGGCGAACCATTCCCAGACATTGCCGATCATGCCGCAGAGGCCGATCGCGTTGGGATTGAACCGTGCGGCGGGTGAAGTGGCGGAGCAGCCGTATTCGCAGGGGACAGGAGCCCGGGTGACGGGTGGATTCGAGACGGTCTGGGCCGATCTTGGTCAATCTGGGTCGATACCAGCACCCAATTCCTTAGGGAAATTCACCCCAATCCGTAACGCCGCATCTGACCCGATCAAGCCCGCTCCGGGGGAACCCGAAATCGTGCGGTGCAGGACACCTACTTCTGGGGATTACGTTGTATCGCCTCCTCTACCTCATCATCACTTTGCTCGCCCTGATGCTCGCCGCCCTCGTGGAGTGGAACACCCGCGTGGGCATGCAGATGGAGGTCAACGAGCACCGATCGGAGAGCGCCGAGGAGACCGAGGCCTGCGCCCGCGATATCGAGCTGACGTTCAACACCATCTATCGGGCCTCGCGGACCATCGCGCGGCTACCGGGCGTGCAGTCGCTCCCGTGGGACGAGAGTTACACGGCGATGGATCGCAGCGGGACGACCCTCGACGACAACACGCGTCTGACCATCCAAGAAATCTATAACGCGCTGGCGATGGATGTCGCGGTCAGCGAACTCTACATCGTGCCCCTGAACCTCGACCCGGACGGGGAGGACCCGCTCGGGCTGGCGCCGCTTGAACCCGTCATCACCTTCGATGATCTGATCGTCGGCAAGACCGGGGCGAGCGATTCCGAGCACGGCGACGGGCACGGCGACGGGCACGGCGATGATCACGACGAGGAAGTTGAGATCTTCGAGTATCGCCTGATGCGCGAGCAGCTCGACTGGATGGCCGCCAACTTCCCGGACTGGGGGCACTTCTCAGGAATGGAATACCCCGCGATCAGCGGGCCGCCGATAATCACGTGCGACAACTCAGAGTTCGACCCGGCCGAACCGGACGACGAGGACCGCATGGGGCTGATCTATTCGGTGCCTATCTACGACACCGAGGGGCTCCTACGCGGCTGCGTGTCTGCGGTGATCCTCAACCGCGCGCTGGGCGATCTGCTCGAAACCGGAGACCACGCGCTGATGAACCTCGAGTGCGGCTACGTTGTGTCGCACGAGGTGCCCGGCGAATGGGCCAGATTCACAGAGGACGGTATCCGCGCCGAGCCAGACCCGGGCCTGATTTATTCGAGCGTGACCGAAGTCTCGACCGCGGACTCATACGGCAGCTGGCTGCTCTGGGCCGGGCTCCCGAACGATGCGTTGCTGGAACGAAACGACGTCCACGCGACGCAGCAGGCCCGGATCATTGGGCACGTCGCCGTGTTCTTCCTCGCCCTGGGCGCCACGGTTGGGACGATGATCGTGATCGGTGCCTACAAGCGGATCGCCGCGACCAACGCCCGACTGGAGGAAACGGTCGCCGAGCGGACCGCCGATCTGATGCACTCGCGGGATGACGCCGTCCGTTCGCTACAGCGCGAGCAGTTCGCGATGAGCGAGAAGGAGAAGGCGCTCCAGATCCTCGAACAGATCGCCTCGACCGATCGCCTGACAGAGCTGCCCAACCGGGCCGCGTACCTCGAACGGCTCCAGAAGACGATGCATCAGAGCCGGCAGGGCGACGGCAAGTTCGCCGTGCTTTTCTTCGATTTCGATCGATTCAAGATCGTCAACGACAGCCTCGGCCACGACGTGGGCGATGCGCTGCTCTGCAACATCGCCGACGTGTTCCGGCGCGAGCTCCGCGACTCGGACACCGCCGCCCGGTTCGGCGGGGACGAGTTCGTCGTCCTCCTGGATGGGCTCTCGGGCTGGAAAGACGCGAAGTACAAGGCGGAGACGCTGCTCGACGCGCTGGCGGAGCCGCACATCATCGACGGCAACCTGATCGTGTCGACCGCGAGCATCGGGCTCGTCACCAATCAGCATGCTTACGACACCCCGCTGGAGATGATCCGCGACGCCGACGCCGCCATGTACCAGGCGAAGGAGAACGGCAAGGCCCAGGTCGTGGTTTTCGACAAAACGATGCACGAGAACGCGCTCGACCGGCTCCAGATCGAGGCGGACCTGCGGAACGCGGTGGAGAACAACGAGTTCCGTCTCGTCTACCAGCCCATCATCGATCTCGCGACCGGGCACGCCAAGGGGCTCGAGGCGTTGGTCCGCTGGCACCACCCGACGCGCGGGCTGGTGAACCCGAACGATTTCATCTATATCGCCGAGGACACGGGTCTGATCTGCGAGATCGGGCACTGGGTGCTCTGGACCGCCGCGGCGTTCCTCGCCGACATCAACCAGCAACGCCCGGACGATGCCCAACTGAGCATCAACGTCAACGTCTCCAAGCGGCAGCTCCTCGAGACCGGGTTCTACGACGACGTGCTCGCGTGCCAGGCGCGGTTCGGGCTCTACGACGGCGAGCTCCAGCTCGAGATCACCGAGAGCGTCATCGTTGATGTGCGGTCCAACATCGTCCCGCTGCTCGAAAAGATCCGCGCCCACAACATCCACATCGCGATGGACGACTTCGGGACCGGCGTCTCGTCGCTCAGTTCTCTGCACACGTTCCCGATCGATGTCCTCAAGATCGATCAGTCGTTCATCATGCCGCTCAACGGCGACCGCTCGCTCTTGGCGGTGGTCTCCTCGATCGCGAACCTGGCCGAGAATCTGGGCATCCAGACCGTGGCCGAGGGCATCGAGGACGAGGCGGTCATCGGGGTCCTCCAATCGATCGGCTGCACCTGGGGCCAGGGCTACCACTTCGCCAAGCCCCTCCCGGCGGACGAGGCCTTGGCGTACCTGCACAAAGAGCGCTCCGAGCAGCGCCGGGCCGCCTGAGGCCCCCACCCCCAACCTGGGCGTGCACTGCCGGTGAGAGCGGCACCTCGCCCACACCCTTGCCCGGAATCGACGGACTCCACGCCTGGTGGTTGACAGAGCAGGGCATCGGGGCGATAGTGTACAGCCCGATCCACTAACTCTCCCGAAGGCCCCGCTCCCGATGATCTCCCAGACCTCCGAGTACGCGCTGCGGGCCGCCGTCTTTCTGGCGGCCAGGATGCAGGACGGTCCGGCGTCTGCGAGTGAGATCTCCGAAGCGACCCGGGTCCCCGTCGGGTATCTCCAGAAGATCCTGCGGATGCTCGCACGGAACCACATCCTGACCGCGCACCGGGGCACCAACGGCGGGTTCGCGCTAGCGAAAGTCCCGACCGCCATCAGCGTCCTCGACGTCCTTGGTGCCACAGATACCCAGATTCAACGCATTGAGAAGTGCCCGCTGGGCATCGAGGGGCACAACAGCCTGTGCTCGCTGCACAAATTACTCGACGCGGAGATGGCCCGCACGCAGCAGATCTTTTCCTCGACCACCCTGGCCGATCTGCTCGACGGCGACGGGGGTATCCGCCCGCTCTGCGACCCCACCGGTCGCCTGCCCGTCAGCGTCTCGATCGACGCCAAGGGACGCTCCAAGAAACCCAAATAATCGCACGCCCGCGATAGTGGACTTGCTTGACCACTAGAAAAAATCGGGCTAGCATCGGCTAGCCTTAATGTGCAGTTCTGGATCCACTACTGCACTATCGACTCGTAATCCAAGGGGCCTTTCCGATGAACACAACCAGCACCCAGCAGACAGGCTCCTTGGGCGCCCCCCCCCACCATCGTGGCGCAGCGGCGGGCCCTGACCCGTACAAGGCGCGGGCGTTGGGTGCTGCGGCGTTGTTCGCGTTTGCGATGCCGGTGCTTCTCCTGATCGTGATCGTGTCGCAGCCCGATTGGGGCCCGATCGGGCAGTCCCAGCTCGTGCTGAGCGCCGGCGGGGACAGGGCTCCGATGTCGCTGGGCGCTTCGACGTATGCCTCGAGCTGTGCGTTGTGCCACGGCGCGAACGCCGAGGGCGTGGCGCGCCTGGGCAAGCCGCTGCGCAACAGCGCGTATGTGCAAGAGCACACCGACGAGCAGCTCTTCATCCTGATCGCGACCGGGCGCATGCCCGGGGACGCCGAGAACACCACCGGCTCGCTCATGCCCGCCCGCGGAGCGCAGGGGCTGGGCGATACGCAGGTCAACGCGGTCGTGGAGTACCTGCGAACCATCCAGGATCCATCCCAAGAGACGGTGTCGGTCGAGGCTTGGAACCTGGTCACCGACGACGACGGCACGGAGGTCGCCGGGCTCATCGGTGGCGAGTCGGGCGTGAGCCACGACCTGTTCATCTCGTCTTGCTCGGCGTGTCACGGCGCCGCGGGCGAGGGCATCGAGGGTCTGGGCAAATCGCTCGCGACCAGCGAGTTTGTCGCGGGCAAGACCGACGAGGAGCTGATCAAGTTCATCCGGTCGGGGCGCCCGATCTGGGACGCAGAGAACACCTCGGGCATCGATATGCCGCCCAAGGGCGGGAACCCGGCGATCACCGACGAGCAGCTCGCCGACATCGTCGAGTACATGCGCAGCATCCATGACTGAACGGCTTGTCGGCGCCGATACGGCCGCCCACGCACAGATTACACACCATTCAAAGGAGCGTTCCATGCTGATCAAGAGAGGGCATACCAGAAGAGAAACACCCCGGAGGGCACTGCTGGTGACGGCCATCGGTCTCATCGCCGCGCTCGCGGGGCAGACCAGCGCCCAGTCAATGCGTGATGTCGAGGCTGTCGCGAAGGAGCGCGGTCTGTCGACCGCCGACCTGATGGCGGCCGCCAAGACGTTCATGCCCAGCGGCGAGTTGGACGAGTACCTGATGTTCGCTTCGGGCGGGCACGCGGGGCAGGTCTTCGTCGTCGGGCTGCCCAGCATGCGTCTGCTGCGCTCGATCGCGGTGTTCACGCCCGAGTCGTGGCAGGGCTGGGGTTTCGGTGTCGGCAACGAGATTCTCGAAGAGGGTTTCCCGAACGACAAGGCGAACCTCTGGGGCGACACCCACCACCCGGCGCTCTCCGAGACGGCGGGCGACTATGACGGGCAGTTCCTGTTCATCAACGACAAAATCAACGCGCGCGTCGCGGTGATCGACCTCCGCGACTGGGAAACCAAGCAGATCGTCAAGAACCCGCTGACGCTCAGCGACCACGGCGGGACCTTCGTGACGCCCAACACCGAGTACGTAATCGAGGGCGGGCAATACGCCGTGCCCTGGGGCTCGAAGTACGTCCCGATCTCGGAGTACAAGGAAGAGTACCACGGCTCGGTGACGCTCTGGAAGTTCGACCGCGACCGCGGGCGGATCGATGAGTCCAAGTCGTTCGCGATCGAGCTGCCGCCCTACTGGCAGGACCTGTCGGACGCGGGCAAGCTGGCCAGCGACGGCTACCTGTTCATGAACTCGCTCAACACCGAGTTGGCGACCGGCGGCATCCAGGACGGAAAGCCCCCGTTCGAAGCGGGCGCGAGCCGTAACGCGACGGACTTCATGCACATCATCGATTGGCACAAGGCCGAGAAGGTCTACCAGGCCGGCAAGGTCGAGCAGATCGAGGGCTTCCCGGTCATCACGCTCGCGACGGCGATCGAGGAGGGCCTGCTCCACGTCACCCCCGAACCGCGCAGCCCGCACGGCGTCGATGTCGCGCCCAAGGGCGACTTCATCGTCGTCTCCGGCAAGCTCGACCCGCACGTGACCATCTACTCGATGCAGAAGATCAAGGACGCCATCTCGAGCCGCTCGTTCAGCGGTCGTGATCCGTACGGCATCCCGATCCTCGACTTCGACTCGGTCGTCGAAACACAGATCGAGCTGGGCCTGGGCCCGCTACACACCCAGTTCGGGCCCGACGGCTACGCGTACACCTCGCTGTACCTGGACTCGGCGGTCGCCCGCTGGACGATGGGCGGCTCGTACGGCGCCGGGACGCCCGAACCCGACTGGACGCTGGTCAATAAGACCCCGGTCCACTACAACGTCGGGCACATCGCGGTCGCCGAGGGCGACACGGTCAGCCCCGACGGTCGCTACCTGGTCTCGCTGAACAAGTGGGCGGTGGACCGGTTCATCCAGACGGGCCCGTTGCTCCCCCAGAACCTGCAGCTGCTCGACATCGCCGATCAGGGCACGACGATGCCCGTGATCTACGACTCCCCGATGGGTGTTGGCGAGCCCCACTACGCGCAGATCATCAAGGCGGACAAGCTCAACTCTTGGGCCGTGTATCCGCAGGTCGGCTGGGATCCGCAGACGCAGAACATCGATCCGATGGCCCCCAAGCCGGGCATGGAACGCGTTCAGCGCAACTCGGACGGATCCGTGGACATCTTCATGACCGCGATCCGCAGCCACTTCAACCCAGAGCATATCTACCTCAAGCAGGGTGACAAGGTCCGCTGGCGGATCACGAACACCGAGCGGGCGCTCGACGCCACGCACGGGTTCGCGGTCCCGATGTACAACATCACCGCGTCGCTTGAGCCGGGCGAGAGTGTTGTGATCGAGTTCGTGGCCGATACCCCCGGCACGTTCCCGTTCTACTGCTCCGAGTTCTGCTCGGCGTTGCACCTGGAAATGATGGGCTACCTCATGGTCGAGCCCAACTGATCACGCACCGTCATGGCCGCGAGAGCGGCTGCGACGGTTTCTGGTGACCCGCGCCCGTCTTGTTGGCGGCTCCGCGGGTCGAGGACGAAGGAGGAACCGTGGCCGTTTCATTCATGCACAGGATCATCGGGCCGCGTGTCGAGTCGGACGAGCTCGCTCAGCACAAGCTCCGCTACCGCACACCCGGCGTGCTGCTGCTATTCGCTCGGGTGCTGCTGCTCGTCTCGCTCTTCCTTCCCTATTGGCACATGGAACTCCAGGCGCCGCAGTATCCCAGCGGGCTGCACATGACGGCGTACATCAACAGCCTCGCGGGCGACGTCGCCGAGATCGACGGGCTCAACCACTACATCGGGATGCGCTCGCTCCAAGAGGCCGCGGCCCTGGAGCGCACGATCGGTGTCTACATGATGATCGCCTGCGTGATCCTGATCGAGCTGGCGAGCTTTGTTCACAGCCGCTGGGCGGTGCTGCTCACGCTGCCGGTCGTGTTCTTCCCGCTGGTATTCCTGCTCGATCTGCACCTGTGGATGCGTCACTTCGGTCTGAACCTGGATCCCGCAGCCCCGCTCTCGAGTTCGATCAAGCCGTTCGTGCCAACCGCGCTGGGCGAGGGAGGCATCGGGCAGTTCCGGACCATCGCGTCGATGGGTGCCGGGCTGTGGCTGGCCATCGCTGCATCGGTGACCATCATCGTCGCGCTGTACTTCCACCGCCGGGCCTACCTGCCGCTCGTGCGGGCGCGAGCCAGCGCCGCCGCGTCGTAATCGAATGCTGAAACGGGACCCATGATCCGACTGCTCACCATCACATTGGCTTGTCTTCCGGCTTTCGCCCAAAGCCCGGAAGCGGCGACGGTGCGCCCGATGGCTGACCTGGGTGCCCTGATCGACGCGGCCGAGGACGGGCAGGTCATCGATGTGCCCGCGGGTGTGTACGAGGGCTCGCTGGAGATCCGGCGCCCGATCACCCTCGACGGGCATGGCCACGCCGTGCTCGACGGGCTTGGTAAGGGATCGGTGGTCGTCATCTACAGCCCGGGCGTCACGGTCCGCAACATGAGCATCCGCGCCTCGGGTTCGGACGTTTCGGGCGAGCCGGCGGGCATCCGCGCCGAGACCGGTCCCGTCGTCATCGAGCACAACACGTTCACGGAAACCCTGTTCGGCATCGATCTCCGCGAATCGCCCGGCTCGGTGGTCCGCCACAACTCGATAATCGGCATGGACCTCGAGCCCGGGCGGCGCGGCGACGGCATCCGTCTGTGGTGGAGCCACGGGTGCACCATCGAGGACAACACCGTCCGTCAGTCCCGCGACATGGTCTTCTGGTATTCCGAGGACCTCCGCATCTCCCGCAACACCGTGATCGACAGCCGCTACGGGCTGCACTTCATGTACAGCCACCGGACCGTCTTGAGCGAGAACGAACTGGCCCACAACTCCGTGGGCGTGTACCTCATGTACAGCAACGGGATCACGCTGACCGGCAACCGGATGAGCAACAACCGCGGCGCGAGCGGGTACGGCATCGGGCTCAAAGACTGCGACGACATCACCGTCGAGGGCAACGCCCTGCTGGCCAACCGTGTCGGGATCTACATCGACAACAGCCCGTCTTCGATCGGATCGACGGGGCTGGTCGAGTCCAACATGGTCGCGTTCAATGAGATCGGGCTGCTGGCCACACCGAACACACACGACAATGTTGTCACGGGCAACGCATTCATCGAGAACGAGGAGCCCGCCGCCACCCACGGTCGCGGGCAGTTGACGAACAACACCTTCGCCCGCGATGGCGTGGGCAACTACTGGTCAGACTACACCGGCTTCGATCTCGATCGCGACGGCATCGGCGATCTCGCCCATGAGCCGCAGAGCCTGTTCGGCGAGATGCTCGCCCGCGAGCCCAACCTCCGCCTCTTTGTCCACAGCCCGGCGCAGCAGGCGATCGAGTTCACCGCCCGGGCGTTCCCCGAACTCCGCCCGAGGGCAACGCTGATCGATCCCGCGCCGTTGGCCGTCCCGCCCGAAATCCGGATCGCCGCGCCGCGGGCCCGGGGAACCGCGATGGGCATGGCGGGGCTCGCGTCGGCGCTGACAATCGGCGGGCTCGGGTTTGTGTTCCTTCTCGATCGGGATCGCGGGCTGGTCCGCCAGCCTCAAGGAGCCGCGGCATGATCACTGCAACGAACATCGTCAAGCGGTTCGGGCGGGTGACGGCCGTGGACGGCGTCTCGTTCGGGCTCGAGCCCGGCGCTTCGCTGGCTCTCTGGGGCAGCAACGGCGCGGGCAAGACCACGCTGATCCGCTGCTTGCTCGGCGTGACCCGGTTCCGGGGCCAGGCAAACATCGGCGGCATCGACGTCGCGCGCCGGGGACGCCACGCCCGGGCGATGGTCGGCTATGTGCCCCAGGAACTCGCGTTCCATGATGATGTGCGCCTCGGATCGGCGATGCTCTTCTTCGCGGGACTGCGCCGGGCCGACGCACGGCGGGCCGCCGAATCACTCGAGCACGTCGGGCTGACCGGGCACGAGCGCAAGCGCGTCCGCGACCTGTCGGGCGGGATGAAGCAGCGCTTGGCGTTGGCGATCGCGCTGCTGAGCGACCCGCCGCTGATCGTGCTCGACGAGCCGACCTCGAACCTCGACGCCTCCGGGCGTGGTGAGGTGGTGTCGACGCTCCTACAGCTCAAGTCGTCTGGCAAAACGCTGCTGTTCGCGTCGCACCGCCCCGACGAGGTGATCTCGCTGGGCGACCGGGTCTTGGTGCTCGAGCGTGGCGCGGTCCAACGCGACACTACGCCCCAGGAACTCTGGCCCACCGAGAAGCCGGTCCAGGTTGTCCGCCTGCACCTGAGCACCGCGAGCGAGTCCTCGGCCGCCGAGGCGCTGCGCGAAGCGGGCCACGCCGTGCACCTCAACGGGCACGGGCTCTGCGTCGCGGTGCCCCGTGACCGCAAGGCCGAGCCGATCGGTGTCCTCGCCCGGTGCCACATCGAGGTGCGCGATATCGAGGTCCTCGACGATGTTCAAATCCCAGGGGAGAAGCCATGACAGCTCTTCCTGCCAGTATCTCCGGATCCCCTCCACGCGCCGCGTCACCCGCGCGGTCGCTGTTGGGGGGGTCATTTTCGTTTGCAAGGCGTGAGTTCCGGGACGCGATCGCCAGCCGATGGTTCCTGCTCTACACGCTCGCCTTCACGGCCCTAGCGGTCGGCGTCTCGTTCATGTCCCTGAGCGGCGTGGGCTCGCACGGCTTTGCGGGCTTTGGACGAACCACCGCGGGCCTGCTCAACCTGATCATGCTCGTCGTCCCGCTGATGGCCCTGACGGCCGGCGCGGGTGCAATCGCCGGCGAGCGCGAGCGGGGCACGCTGCTCTACCTGCTCGCCCAGCCCGTGTCGCGCACGCAGGTGCTGCTTGGCAAGTACTTCGGGCTGGCCGCCGCACTGATCTGCTCGCTCTGCATCGGCTTTGGCATCAGCGCCGCGGTGCTCGCGTGGCGGGCCGGTGGCGTGGGGATGGGTTCGTTCCTGATGCTCGTCGGATCCACCGCGTTGCTCGCCCTGGCGATGCTCTCGGTCGGCATGCTGATCTCGGTGATGTCGCGCCGGACATCGGTCGCGACGGGGCTGGCGCTGTTCGCCTGGCTCACGCTCGTGTTCGTCAGCGACCTCGGGCTCATGGCCGGCTCGTTGGTGTTCAAGCTCCGCGTTCAGGAGGTCTTCGGGCTGGCGATCCTCAACCCGCTCCAAGCCTTCAAGATGGGCGTGATCGTCAACATGAACGCCTCACTCGACGTGCTCGGCCCGGTCGGCGCGTATGCCACGCACACCATGGGCGCCGGGCTCCCGTGGATCCTCGCGGCGACCGTCCTGGCATGGGCGGTTGTGCCGCTCGTCATCGCGACTGTCTGGTTCGCGCGGAGGGGCTCGGCATGAAACTGGCCGGTAGCATCGTCCTGGCTCTGGTTCTGGCGGCAACGCTCGGGTGCGAGCGACCGAGCGTCGACGCGCCGCCTTCGGTCCGTCTCGACGACTCGGTCTGCGCTCAGTGCAACATGATCATCAGCGACGAGCGTTGGGCGACCGCAACCATGATCGAGGGACCGCGCGGGCCCGAAGCCCGCCTGTTCGACGACTTCAACTGCCAGGTTAACTACGAGGGCTCCAACCCTGACAGCGTCATCGTCGCGCGCTGGTCGCACAGCTACGCGACCCGCGCCTGGCTGAGCACCGAAGACGCCCACTTCCTCGTGGCATCGGGCCTCTTCGCGCCGATGGGTTCGGGCATGGCGGCCTTCGCATCGCGCGAGGAGGCCGAAACCGCCCGCAAGGATCATCCGGGTGACATCCTCACGTTCGACGCGGCCTGGGAACGGCTCGGGTCCGGCGGGTAAAGCACACTCTCCGGTTTGGTTATGCCGGGTCGCAAGCGCGATACGCGTCGATGACCGCCTGCTCGCCGGCTTTGCCGGGGTTGGCGTTGCCGTGCTCCATGCCGAGCACGCCGGTGAAGCCGCGATCCTTGATGCGTTGGAACACGTTCTTGTAGTTGATCTCGCCCGTGGTCGGTTCGCGACGCCCGGGGTTGTCGCCGATCTGGAAGTAGGCGATCTCGTCCCACGAGCGGTTGAGGTTGTCGATCAGGTTGCCCTCGGTCGCGGATTGGTGGTAGAGGTCGCAGAGGATCTTGCACGACGGGCTGTCGACCGCACAGCAGATCTCGTAGGCGTGCCCCATCTCGGCCAGCAGCATATTGGGGTGATCGCGGGGGTTGAGCGGTTCGAGCACCATGACGATGCCGTGCGGCTCAAGGATCTCGCAGGCACGCCTGAGCATGTCCACAGCGTACGCCGTTTGATACCCCAGCGGGATCCGCGGCTCGCGCGTGCCGAGCACGACCGTCGTCCACTTCGCGTTGACCCGCTTGGCGACATCGACCGCGGCCTTGGCCTCGGCGACGAACTTGTCGCGGTCGTCCGCGTTGTTGCGCGAGAAACTCGGCCCCCACGCGGTGGCCATGTTCAGGACGAACACGCCCATAGTGATGCCCAGGCGCTCCATCGCCGAAGCGAGGCGTTCCTGCTCATCGACGGACCGCCCCGCCATGCCGTTGTCTTCCCAGGCTGAGAAGCCGACGTCGGCTGCGTACTCGAGTTGGGAGACCGGGTCCGATCCGGCGAGGTGCTGGAACATGCCGAAGTGCGGCGCAAACTTCATCGAGAATGGGCGTTGGTCGCTGGTTGATGATGAAGCACGCCCCATCGCGGTCGTCGCCGCGAGCCCGGCCACGCCGGCGCTGGCGCTGGCGATAAAATCTCTCCGGTCCATCGGAATCTCCAAAGGTGTGTTGGATGCTGAAGGATGCTCAGGTCAAAGGCGTCCGACCGGGCACAGAAACGGGGCGCACCGCGAGATCGCCGAACGCGTACTCGGGCGGCGAAAGATCCAGTTTCGAGTTGATCGCCTGCTCCCAGGTCACGGCCTTGCCGGTGTAGGCGCTCATGCGTCCCATGATCGCGGTCAGGGTCGATTCGGCGACGCGTTGCCCTTCGTTGAGGTACGATCCTTCGCCGCGGAGCGACGCGATGAGATCGCGGTGCTCGTGGACGTAGGGGTTGCCGTTCTCTCCGTCGAAGCGCCAGTCGGCCTGTCCCTTGATCACCGCGTATCCGGGGCGGGTCGTGAGCGAGCCGCGTGAGCCGAAGATGGTTTCTTCCACGCGACCGTCGGTACCGTCCTGCTGGCGGCAGAAGCTGAGGGCCTGACGCCCGTCGCCGTATTCATACTCGATCGCGAAGTGATCGAAGATGTTGCCGTATTTGGCGTCGGTGCGGGTCTCGCGCCCGCCCATGCCGTACGCCCGGGTCGGGTGCCCGCCCATCGCCCAGTTCACGACGTCGAGGTTGTGGATGTGCTGCTCGCAGATGTGGTCGCCCGAGAGCCACGTGAAGTACAGCCAGTTGCGGCACTGCCATTCCATGTCCGTGTACTCGGGCTTGCGTTCGTGGACCCACAGCCCGCCCTGGTTCCAGGCGCAGCGTGCGGTCACGACGTCGCCGATAGCACCTTCGCGGATCCGGCGCATCGCCTCGAGGTAGCAGGGCTCGTGGCGGCGCTGCGTGCCGGCGACCACGGAGAGGTTGTTGGCTTTGGCCTTCTCGGCCGCGTCGATCACGGTGCGGACGCCGGCGGGGTCGACGGCGACCGGTTTCTCCATAAAGACGTGCTTGCCGGCGTTGACCGCGGCCTGAAAATGGATCGGACGGAATCCGGGCGGTGTCGCGAGGATGACCATGTCGATGTCGGGCTGTGCGAGCAACTGGTTGTAGGCATCGAATCCGGTGAACTTGCGCTCGCCGACGTCGATCCGCCCCGCAAAGTCCTCGACGTCGTTGAGGTAACTCAGCGAGCCGTTCAGGCGATCCGGGAAGAGGTCGGCCATCGCGACGATCCGCGTGCCGGCGTGTGCTTCGAGCGTGTTGTACGCAGCACCCGTGCCGCGCCCGCCGCACCCGATCACGCCCACGCGGATCACGTCCGACCCGCCGTTGGACAGCCCAGCCGCGAACGAGGGCAGCACGGTGGCCGCGATCCCGGTCCCCGCGGCTGTCTTCATAAAATCCCGCCGTGTCCAATCGCTCATCGTCTCGCTCGCTTTCTCGTTTGCTTAACCATGCTCAAGCCCTGTCTGGCTTGGGTAGGGTGTGGTTCATGCCTGGTCGAAGACGCGGTCCATCCGCTCCGCGATGTCTGTGAGTCGTGCAAGATCGCCGCCCCCGACCTCGGCCGCCGCCCACCCCGAATACCCAATCCTGCGCAGCGCCGCGCGCACGCGGTCCCAGCCCGAGTCGCCTTCGCCGATCTCGACGCCGAAGCCCTTCCAGAGCCCATCGTCGTTGCGTTTCGAGCGGCTGAAGTCCTTCACATCGAGCTTGATCACGCGTGCGCCGAGCGTGTCGATCCACTGCTCGGGCCAGCCGTAGTTCACGATGTTGCCTATGTCGAAGTGCCAGCCGAACACGGGCGAGGCGAGCCCGTCGTTGAGTTCGTCGCTGTAGCGGGCTGCTTCGAGCGGGCTGAGCAGGAAGTTGTTCCACACGTTTTCGAACGCGATCGAGACGCCCAGTCCCTGCGCGAGCGGCGTCGCCCGGCGCATCGCCGCTTGCGATAGCCGATAGGCATCGGCGTAGGCCATGCTCTGGTTGACGACCGCGGGGACGACCAAGACACTGGTGCCGCCGACCGCTTTGCAATACCGCAGCGACGCCTCGAGCGCCACATCGGCCTCGTCACGCACCGAACGGTCCGGGTGGTTGAACGGCTTGCTCCAGTGCGTCGACAGCACGACCCCGGGCACGACCAGGCCCGTCTCGCTTATCGCTGCCAGTACGTCATCGACCTTGTACGGGCCCGGGCTGTCGAGTTCGATCCCGTCGTAGCCCGCCTGTTGTGCGACGGCGAACTTCTCGCCGATCGTCTCGCCGGGGGCGATCATGCCGACCTTGAGGGCCTTCTTGATCCAACGCGGCTTGGCCCGATCGGGCCTGCCCGCACCCAGCGCCAGCCCGGCCGCCCCCGCGAGGGCGGCCCCCATGAACACCCGCCGATCGATGCTGGCACTCATGTGGACGCCCGCTTCCCGGGCATCGCCACCGCGGGCATGTCGCGATCACCGAACGCCCGGGGCGCCGGGGCGAACTGAGGTTCTGCGTTGAGCGCTTGTTCCCAGGTCACCGTCTCGCCGGTGTAGGCGGCTTGGCGGGCCATGATCGCCAGCAGCGTCGAGTGCGACATCCGCACGCCGTCGTTGACCGGGGCGGCATCACGGATCGCGCGGAACAGCACGTCATGCTCGCGTTGGTACATGTCGTTCGAGGACGCCGTGCCCCGCCATGGGGTGGTCCCCTCGATGGTGTGCGACTGCTGCCAGGGCTGCATGGTGCATACGCCCTCGCTGCCCATGAACATCGCCGAGTTGTCCGAGGGCGTTCCGGGCCAGTGCCGGCACATGTGGTAGGCACGCACGCCGCCGGCGTACTCGAACGTGGCCGAGAAGTGATCGAACACGTTGCCAGTCTCGTCCAGGTCAGGGCGGACCTGACGACCGCCGACCGCCCAGCAGCGCTCGGGCGGCGCATCGCCCATCACCCAGCCCTGCCAGTCGATCGCGTGCACCGCTTGCTCGACCAGGTGATCGCCCGACAGCGGCACAAAGTACTGCCAGTTCCGCGTCATGAACTCGGTGTCGGTCCACGCGCCCTGACGAGCCTTGGGCTCGACCCAGCCGGTCGTGTTGTACGTGGTCTGGATCGATCGGATCTGTCCGATGCCCCCGGTGCGGACACGCTCGATCGCTTCCTTGACCTGGTCCTGATAGCGCCAGCAGAAGCCCGACATCAGCGAGAGGTCGCGTTCCTTGGCGATGCGCGCCGAGGCCAGCACCGAGCGCACGCCGGACGCATCCACCGCGACCGGCTTCTCGCAGAATACGTGCTTGCCCGCCTCGACCGCGGCCCGGAGTTGCTCGGGGCGGAACGCTGGCGGCGTGGTCAGTATCACGACGTCGACGCCCGAATCGATGACCCGCTGCGCACACCCGAACCCCGAGAACTTGCGATCGGCGTCCACGCGGACCTTGTGATCGACCGCCGCCTGGGGATCGTCGGCATCCTCGGCGACGCTGTCGGACGCGTATTTCAGACAGGGCCCGATCTTCTCTGGGTACAGATCGCCCATCGCCCACAGCACGGCATCCGGGTCGGCGAAGAGCGCCTGGATCATCGCGCCGGTGCCACGCCCGCCGCACCCGATCACGCCGACCTTGAGCGGGGCGTTGGCGCGGAACCCGCCCATCGCCCGACGCGACGCCATCGCGTTCGATCCGAGCATGGCCCCGGCACCGAGCATCACGCCGGCCCGGTTGAACTCGCGCCGTGTCCAGTTCTTATTCGTCGCCATCGCTCACCTCCGTTGGATCCTGCTCGGTCACGAATCGGAACCCGACCCAGCTGCAATCGGCCAGCCACCATCGGCTCTTGGGGATCTGCGGGTCGCTCGCGTTCCAGTTGCGGGCCTGCTGCTGCGACGCGGTGGCGTGGCACGCCTCGGGCGGATCGCGGAAGCTCCCGCCCATCGCGATCGGACGCCTGGTGTCGGTCATGACCCACTCGCCCACGTTGCCGTAGACATCGAAGAGCCCGAACCCGTTCGGTTGCTTCTGGGATACGGGGTGCGTCGTGAACTCGGCGTTCGCTTTGGTCCACGCGACGGCGTCCACTTCGTCTGACTCGTCAGGATCGAACGCAGCCCCGCCGGCGCTCGCCAGGTGCGACCACTCGGGCGCGCTGGGCAGGCGGAACGGCACACCCGTCTTCGTGCTCAGCCATTCGCAGAAGCCCTCGGCGGCGCCCCGTGTCATGCTGATCGCCGGGTAGCCCTCGTGCCCGAAGCCCCGGTCCGGCGGCACATATGGCTTGCTGGGTCGGGCGATCGCGTCGGCACCCTCGTCCTCGCCCGCGTCGAGCGCGTAGACGTAGATGTCGTACAACTCCCAGGGCACCTCGGTGGTCAGCGTCCACAGTTCGGGGATCGGGTTGCCGTCCGTGTCCTCGCCTGGCGGGCAGCGGACCACCTCGAACGAAACCGTCGTGCCCGGCACGCGGATGCGCACCGTTTCGGCGACGGCCGCAGGTTGAGTGCTGCGGGATTCGGCTAGGCTCTCATCGGCACGGGCATGCCCGGCATCAGCCCCAACGAGGACGCACCCGGTGACGCAGATCGCACAGATTGTCGGAATGGTGTTCATGGTCACGCTGCACGCCTGCTTTGGTTGCGCACCCGCGAGAACCACGGGGGTCGTAGACGGAGAGTCTACCTCGGCACGCTATGAGTACGCAAGGGTCCTGATGGGCTCGAAGTGTCGCATCGTCGTCTACGCCCCCTCCGAATCATCGGCTGCCGAGGCCTGCGGTGCCGCCTTCGAGCGGATCGGGCGGCTCAACGACGTGCTCAGCGATTACAGCCCCGTATCCGAAGCCTCGCGCGTCATGGCGGACCAGCCCGGCGTGTGGCACCCCGTCTCCGATGACCTCGCCGACGCGATCGGGAAGTCGCTGGCGGTGTCGAAAGCCACGGGCGGGGCGTTCGACGCGACCGTCGCGCCGCTCACAAGCCTCTGGCGCAGCGCGAAACGCACGTTGGAGATGCCCCCGCCCGAGACCATCGAGTCCGCCCGAGCCCGCTCCGGGTACCGCCTGCTCGAACTTGACGACAATCGCGTCCGCTTCCCCCATGCCGGCATGGGGCTGGACTTTGGCGGGATCGGCAAGGGCATCGCAGCGGACGAGGCGTTGGCGGTGCTCGCCGAGGCCGGTCTGACCCGCGCCCTCATCGACTTCGGCGGGGACCTGAGAATCGGAGATCCGCCTCCCGGCGAGCAGCCAGGCGGCTGGTTGGTCTCCGTCCGCGACGGCCTGTCCGAGAGCCGGACGGTCCGACTGGTGAACGCGGCCGTGGCGACCTCGGGCGATACCGAGCGCTCGCTGACGATCTCGGGCGTGACCTACTCGCACGTGCTCGATCCGCGGTCGGGCTTCGGGGTCGAGCGGCGCGTGGGCGCCACGGTGATCGCCGACGAGGGCTGGCTCGCGGATGCCTTGGCCAGCGCCGCCTGTGTCGTCGGGCCCGAGGGGGTGGCGGATCTGCGGGATCGCTACCCGGGTACCGAGATCATGGTGAGTGTGGGCGGGATGGAACGATCCCCGTAAAGCCGGGCGTGATACTTTCGACCGACGCTACAACTCGCGGCTGGGCCTTGGGCTGTAGTTCAGGAACGTGCCGGTCGCCTGCCACAGGGCTTCGAGGCGGTCGATGCGCTCTCGGGCTTGATCGCCAAGCTGGGTGACGACGGCCGCGACCAGGAGTTCCGCCGCGGTGACGGCAGGTACCGAGCTGTCAAATGGACCGACGGGCGGGATCTTGAGTTCGCACCAAGTCGTGGTAAGGGCGGCGAGGGGCGAGAGCGGGCCGTCGGTGATCGCGACGATGGTGACGCCAAGTCCTGCCAGCGCCCGGGCCGCGGTGATGGAGTTGCGTCGGTAGCGGGTGAAGTCGAACACGACGGCCGTATCGCCCGCGGCCGCGCTGGTGAGGTCGCGGCCGGTGCGGTGTTCTTGCACGAGGTGGACGTCGGGGCGGATCATGGCCAGCCCGCTGTGGAGGGCGTAGGCGCCGGCCATGGAGGTCTCGCCGGAGAGGACCCAGACGTTGCGCGCGGTCGCGATCGGCGTGGCGAGCGACTCGAGGCGTTCGGGGTCGAGCGCTTCGAACGTATGTTGGATCGCGTCCTCGATGGCGCTGCGGATAGGCGCGACCGACCCGTCCTGGTGGCGGATGCGGTGGCTGGGGCTGGAGAGTTGGCGGGTGAGTTGCTCGCGGATCCGGCTCTGGAGGTCGGTGTATCCCTCGAAGCCGAGCTTGTTGGCGAAGCGGACGATGGACGGGCGGCTGGTCTCGGCCCGGTCGGCGAGGTCCGATACGGTGCCGAATGCCAGCAGGGTGGGGTCTGCGAGGACCGCCGAGGCGATTCGTCGCTCGGTCGGGGTCAGTCGGTCGCTGACCGGGGCGATGAGATCTTGTATCGACAACGCTGGCTCTCCGTTGGTCAGGGTATTACAATACGCCTTGTCCACTGTTCGTCTCGTTACAGAGCCGGCTTTCTCATTTCTCGCCTCTCTCGGAGCCCCGCCCATGTCACCAGCGCCGGAATACACCCGAACGGAAAAAGAACAGGCGTTCCTCGACCGGGTCGAGGACACCCAGTACCAGCGCGAGATCATCAACGGACTCGCGCCGTTCCTGGGCGACAAGGTCCCCGAAGACATGAAGGGGCTGTACAGCTCGCAAGAACTCGTGCAGCTCGGCGGGCTGAAGGGCACGGATCGCGACGTCGAGAAGCGGATGCCGGTCAAGATCACGCGCCACTTCTTCGAGCTGGCCAAAACCAGCCCGGCGATCCAGCGCCTGGTCAAAGCCAGCCCCGACGAGACGACCGACTTGGCCGGCTCCGAGGACCCGGGCAACCAGATGGACTACAGCCCGGTCGAAGGTCTGCTGCACAAGTACGAGATGGGCCTGATGTACGTGGTGTCGACCTGCTCGGCGCACTGCCGCTTCTGCTACCGAGAAGAGCTGATCGCGCGCAAGGAGATCGCCCGGAAGGACGGGACGGTCGCCAAGAAGGGGCTGGCGAAGATCCCCGAGATCACCGCGTATGTGCGCGAGTTCAACGCGAAGGTGGCCGCGAACGGCGGGCGCCACCCCGACTCTGGTCGTGAGAAGCTGCGTGAGATCCTGCTCTCGGGCGGCGACCCGATGGTCCTCAACAACTCGAAGATCGCGGCGTGGCTGGCGGCGCTGGCCGAGTCGGGGATCGAATCGATCCGAGTGGGCACCAAGGAGATGGCGTTCTACCCGCAGCGGTTCAACGACACCTTCTTCGCGATGCTCGACGCGTTCCACGAGGCGTACCCCGAAGTCGGCGTGCACTTCATGGTCCACTTCGAGCACCCCGACGAGTTCCTGGCCAAGGGCGACGACGGCGAGTACATCCAAGACGAGATGGGGATCTACAAGTGGGTGCCCGACACCGGAGCCGCGATGCGCGGGCTGCTCGCGCGTGGCTGGATCACGGTCGAGAACCAGACGCCGATCATCCGTGAGATAAACAACGACCCCGACGCGCTGCGGATCATGCAGCGAGAGATGAAGCGTGTGGGCGCCGAGAACCACTACTTCTTCTGCGGGCGCGACATCGTCGCGTACAAGGCGTTCAACATCCCCATCGAGACCGCCTGGGATATCCTGAACGAGTCTCAGAAAGGCCTCTCGGGTGTCGAGGCGCACGCACGCCTGTCGATCACGCACTACAAGGGCAAGACCGAGGTGGTCGCGGTCACCAACGAGCCGATCCCGGGCTTGGCTGGCAGCGAGAACGGCGTGGTGATCTTCAAGATCTTGCGCAACGCGGGCAGCGCGCCCGACCGCTGTAAAGTCTGCATCGTCGGGCGGAACCCCGACGCGGTCTGGTTCAACGACTACGAGGACCGCGTGCTGTTCGACGAGGCCGGTCTGTTCGATTACACGCGTGTGAAAGACGCGACGACCCTGGCAGCACACTGAGCACCACGATGATCAACAAACAAGTCTCGAGCCTCGCAGAAGCGGTCGCCGACGTGTTCGACGGCGCGGTCGTCATGGTGGGCGGGTTCGGCGAGGCGGGCAGCCCGATCGAACTGATCCACGCGCTGATCGACCAGGGTGCCACGGACCTCACCGTGGTCAGCAACAACACCGGCAGCGGCGAGGTCGGGCTGGCGGCCCTGCTCAAGGCGGGGCGGGTGTCCAAGGTTGTGTGCTCATTCCCTCGGACGGCCAACTCGACGGTATTCCCCGATCTGTACCGAAGCGGCAAGACCGAGCTCGAGCTGGTGCCGCAGGGCACGTTGGCCGAGCGGATCCGGGCGGGTGGCGCGGGCATCCCGGCGTTCTACACCCCCACCGCCGTGGGCACACCCCTGGGCGAGGGCAAAGAGAACCGTTCGTTCGACGGGCGAGACTTCGTGCTCGAACGCGGGCTCAAGGCGGACTTCGCGCTGATCAAGGGGCGCGCCGCGGACACGTTCGGCAATGTGGTGTACAACAAGACGGCTCGGAACTTCGGGCCGCCCATGGCGATGGCCGCGGACGTCGCGATCGTGCAGGTCGAGGAGATCGTTGACCCGGGCGGGCTCGACCCCGAGGTCGTGGTCACGCCGGGCATCTTCATCGAGCGTGTGGTCGCGGTGCCGAACCCGGTGCACGAGTCCGAGCTGGTCGCCCAGGGAGTGACGTACCCATGACCGAGCAGGCAACACAACCGATCGGGCGCACGCGCGAGGAGATGGCCAAGCGTCTGGCGCAGGACATCCCCAACGGGTCGTACGTGAACCTGGGCATCGGGATCCCCGAGCTGGTCGCCAGGTTCGTGCCCGAGGGACGCACGCTGATCTACCACACCGAGAACGGGCTGCTGGGCATGGGACCGTCGCCCGAAGCTGGCAGGGGCGATCCGGAGTTGATCAACGCGGGCAAGCGCCACGTCACCGCGATCCCCGGCGCAGCGTTCTTCCACCACGCAGACAGCTTCGCGATGATCCGAGGCGGGCACATCGACCTATGCGTGCTCGGCGCGATGCAGGTCTCCCAGCACGGTGACCTCGCCAACTGGTCCACGGGTGCGCCCGACGCCATCCCCGCGGTCGGCGGCGCGATGGACCTCGTGGCGGGCGTCAAGTCTGTTTTCGTGATCACCCAGCACTGCACCAAGCACGGCGAGCCCAAGCTGGTCGAGGCGTGCACGTTCCCGCTGACCGGACGAAGAGTGATCGACCGGGTCTACACCGATCTGGCGGTGATCGACGTCACCGACGACGGCTTCCGCCTCGTCGAGCTGAGCCCGGGCGTCACGTTCGAAGAAGTAGAGCGGCGCACCGGCGCGCCGCTGCTGCCGATCCTGGAAAAATCTGCGGAACACCGACCATGAGCACGCCGAGCCAAACCTCGACCAGCCGATCGACGCGGAGCGCGGACCTGTACGCCAGGGCGCTCGAGGTGCTGCCCGGGGGTGTGAGCCGCAACACGGTGCTGCGCGACCCGTGCCCGGTGTACGCCGAGCGCGGCGAGGGCTGCCGCCTGACGGACATCGAGGGCGTGACGCGCCTGGACTTCTCGAACAACATGGCGTCGCTGATCCACGGGCACGCGTGCCCGGAGATCGTCGCGGCGGTCTCCGAACAACTCGCGCGGGGGTCGGCGTTCACGATGGCGACCGAGATGGAGGTGCGCTACGCCGAGCACTTGTGCGGGCGGAATCCGGGCTTCGAGAAACTCCGCTTCGTGAACTCGGGCACCGAGGCGCTGATGGTCGCGCTCAAAGCATCGCGTGCCTACACGGGGCGCCCCAAGATCGCCAAGGTCGAGGGCGCCTACCACGGCGGGTACGACTACGCCGAGGTCAGCCAGGCCCCGAGCCCCGACACCTGGGGGAGTTCTGACCATCCCAACAGCGTGGCGCTCGCGCACGGGACGCCCGATTCGGCGCTCAATGACGTCGTGATCATCCCATTCAACGACGCGGATCGCGCGATATCGATCCTGGATGAGCACGGCGCGGACCTGGCGTGCGTGCTGCTGGACCTGATGCCCCACCGCGTCGGGCTGAGACCCGCCGACCCGGAGTTCGTCGCGGCGATCCGTGATTGGGCGACCCGCAACGGCTCGCTGCTGGTGCTCGATGAGGTCATCACGTTCCGCACCGAATACCACGGGCTCCAGTCGCAGTACTGCATCACCCCAGACCTGACGGCGCTTGGCAAGATGATCGGCGGCGGGTTCCCGGTCGGCGCGGTCGTCGGGCGGTCCGAGGTCATGGAAGTCCTCAACCCGCGCTCGAAGCGGCTCCTGTTCCCGCACTCGGGCACCTTCTCGGCCAACCCGATCAGCACCACCGCCGGCCTGGTCGCCATGGAACTGTTCGACGAGCCCGCGGTGGCCCGCCTCAACTCCCTCGCCGACCGGGCGATGAAGGGCATCACTGCGGCCATCGACGCGACGGGCGTGCCGGCGTGCGTCACCGGCGGCGGGTCGATGTTCCGTGTCCACATGAAGCAGCAACCGCCGCGCAACTTCCGCGAGGCGTACCTGACCCCTGACGAGAACGCACGCCTCAAGGTGTTGCTCGAGCACATGTTCCAGGAGGGATTCGTGCTGATCAACACCTGCACCGCGACGCTCTCAACACCGATGGCGGAAGCCGAGATCGACGCGCTTGTGGCTGCGTTCAAGCGTGGATTTGAGCAACTCGCCGCGACCGTCTGATCTGGCGGGACCGCTTCCTCAAGCCCGCTCGAAGACGGTCGCCAGACCCTGACCAACCCCGACGCACAGTGACGCGAGCCCGCGTGGGGTGTCCGTGCGGACCATCTCATGGATGAGGGTGGTGGCCAGGCGGGCGCCGCTGCATCCGAGCGGGTGCCCGATGGCGATGGCGCCGCCGTTGACGTTGAGTTTCTCGTCGGGGATGTTCAGCTCTCTCGCGCATGCGAGCGACTGGGCCGCGAAGGCCTCGTTGAGCTCGATCAGGCCAATCTCTTCGAGCGTAAGCCCGGCGCGGTTGAGCGCCTTGCCGATCGCCGGGACGGGCCCGACGCCCATGTAGGCGGGGTCGACGCCGGCCGCGGCGCTGTGGCCGACGTACGCGATCGCCTCGAGCCCGAGTTCTTCGGCGCGCCCCGCCTCAACGAGAAGCAAGGCCGCCGATCCGTCGTTGATGCCCGATGAGTTGCCCGCGGTCACGGTGCCCTGGTCGTCTTTGGCGAACACGGGGCGGAGCTTGGCGAGCTTCTGTTGGGTGGAGTCCGGTCGCGGGTGCTCGTCGGTGTCGAAGAGCACGGGGTCGCCCTTGCGTTGCGGGACCTCGATGGGCGCGATCTCGTCGTTGAACAGGCCACGCTCGTGGGCGCTGGCCCATTTCTGCTGGCTCCACAGCGCGAAGGCGTCCTGATCCGCGCGGCTGATGTTGTGCCTGCTGGCGACGTTCTCGGCGGTCTCGCCCATCGCGTATGGGTAGTGCATCTCGGCGAGGCGTGGATTGATGAAGCGCCAGCCGATGGAGGTGTCGAACATCTCCTGGTTGCGGGCGAACGCGGTCTGCGGCTTGCTGAGCACGTAGGGCGCGCGGCTCATCGACTCGACGCCGCCAGCGACGAAGACGTCTCCGTGGTCGGCTTCAATCATGCGGGCCGCGATGTTAATCGCGTCGAGACCGGAGGCGCACAGGCGGTTGACCGTCGAGCCGGGCACGCTAGCGGGCAGCCCAGCGAGGAGGGCGGCCATGCGGGCGACGTTGCGGTTGTCTTCCCCCGCCTGGTTCGTCGCGCCGATGTACACGTCGTCGATCAGGGCCGGGTCGATGCCCGAATCGTCGACCACCCGCTTGATCGCGTGGGCCGCCAGGTCGTCCGGGCGGACGGTGGCTAGGGCCCCGCCGAAGCGGGCGACGGGGGTTCGCAGGGCACAGATAACGGCGGCTCGGCGTTGCATAGACAGAATGCTAGGTGCAAGGAATCGGAAGCGGGATGCCGGACGCGCACCCCACGGATCACTGCAGCGGCACGTTGCTGACGTGCTTGGTGCCGTCGGGCAGCTCCATCTCGATCCACCACGCCGAGCCTTCGGGGGTCGGGTCGGGCACGATCGCGTGGGCGTTGAAGCGGTTGTTCTCGGTGTCGTACTCGCCCCGTGCGACCAGCGACGACAGGCGGTCGGCGGTGCCGATCCAGGCGCGGAGGGTCACGTCGCCCCATGATCGCCCGCCGCTGTCCATCGATCCGCCGTCGATGGAAAGGTGGAGTTCCTTGCCGGGCTCGGCGTTGCCGTGGCTCTGCCAGACTTCGAAGGTGTCTTCGCCGAGGGTGATCGGGCCGAGCTCGAAATCGTCGCCGTGCGGGTGGGCCTCGGTGCCTTCCGCGTCGTCGTGCGAATGACCGTCGTCGCCATGATCGTGCCCGTGATCGTCGGCCATCTGGCCCTGCGGGTCCGCGTCCTTGGTGCTGCCGGAGTTGGCCTTATCGCAGGCGACTAGGCACAGGGCTGACGCGAGCAAGACGGATCCGATCAGGCGGGGCTGGTTGGTGGGATTCATTCGGGGTCTCCTGGGGGTGGCGTGTGTCCGTTGGTACGCACGGATGATTGGGCCGGGTCGCTCGGAGTTCGAGCGGCTTGTCGCCCGAAGACCAGCACATAGCCGGCCGGGACGACGACGAGGTTGAGCAGGGTGGAGGTGATCAGCCCGCCCAGCGTGACGATCGCGAGCGGGGCGAGCAGCTCGCTGCCGGGCTTGCCCGCGGCCATGGCAAGGGGAATCAGCCCGAGGGCGGCCGAAACGGCAGTCATCAGGATGGGAACAAGACGCTCCATCGAGCCCCGGACCACGGCCTCGGTCAATCCCACGCCCTCGTGCTCACGCAGGTGGGCGTAGTGGTTGACCAGCAGGATGCCGTTGCGGACCGCGATGCCGAAGAGGGTGATGAACCCGACGGTGCTGGCGATCGAGATGACGGGCGACGGTCGTGATTCGCCGAAGCCGACCAGGGAGAGCGTGTTGCCGATGGCACCCGCGCCGTCGGTGATGTAGATCGCCGCGATGCCACCGATGAGGGCCAGCGGCATGTTGACCATGACCAGGGCCGCGGCCCGCGCCGACCCGGTCGAGACCTGGAGCAGCATGAACATCAGCAGGGCCACACCGATACCGGTCACGGCGATGGTGCGCGAAGCCGCCCGGCGGGCCTCGAACTGCCCACCAAAGGCCACGGTGTATCCAGCCTCTTGGACGATGGGGACAACCCGCGCCCGGACCTCTTCGACCAGATCGCCCAGGTTGGCGCCCTCGCCCACGTTGAGCGAGACGACCGCCTTGCGCTGGGCGTTCTCGCGGGTGATGAGGTTGCTGGATCGTTCCGGACCGATGTCGGCCACATCGCGGAGTCGCACGGTCGCGCCGCTCCGCCCGCGGAGCAGCAGGTTCCCGACCTGATCGACCCGCTCACGCTGGTCCGGCGCCAGGCGGACGACGAGGTCGTAGCGCTTCGATCCCTCGTTGACGACCGCGACCCGATCGCCGTAGATCGCGGCCCGGACCTGCTCGGCGGCGTCGGCGGGCCTGAGCCCGGCGAGGGCGAGTTCGGCGTGGCGGTAACGGATGGGCAGCGAGGTGATCATGACCTCGCGGTTGGCGTTGACGTCGCGAGCGCCCGGGAGTTGCTTGAGTTCACGCTCGATCTGCTTGGCGATGGCGCGGAGCCCGTCGAGGTCGTCGCCGTACACGCTGATCGCGATCGCGGCCGGCGTGCCCGAGAGCACGTGGCTGAGGCGGTGCTCGATCGGCTGACCGACCTGGGTGACGATGCCCGGCACCGAGGCGAGGATCTCGTCGATCTCGGCCCGGATCGCCTTCGCGTCGCCCCCGTCGGCGACGGTAACCTCGATCTCCGAGCTGCTCACCGGTTCGGCGTGCTCGTCCCGCTCGGCCCGCCCGGTTCTCCGCGCGACGGTCTCGACGCCTTCGATCTGGGCGAGGCGTTGATCAACGCCGCGTGCGAGCCGGTCGCTTTCTTCAAGGGAAGTTCCGGGCGGCGCGAAGAGGAAGACCGTGAACGTACCCTCGTTGAAACTGGGCAGGAACGACGAGCCGAACGTGGTCGCAAGCCAGAGCGACATCCCCGTCGCGACCGCGGCCCCCCCCAGCACCCAGCGCCGCCAGCGGATCGCGTGCTCGAGCGTCGGGGCGTAGAAACGCTTGATCAGACGCACCAAAGGCGATTCACGCACGCCCCGCGAGCCCGTGCCCACGCCCCGCTTGAGCAGGTAGCGGCACATCGCGGGCGTGACCGTCAGGGCGACGAGCAGGGACGCGCCCACCGAGACCATGTACGTCAGTCCGAGCGGGCGGAAGAACCGCCCCTCGAGCCCCTGAAGAAACAGCAGCGGCACGAACACCATCACGATGATCACCGTCGCGAAGACCATCGCGGGCCGGATCTCGTTGCTGGCTTCGAAGATGATCTCCGAGAGCGATCGCGTGTCGTCCGGGCCGGCCTGCTTGAGGCGCCGGAAGACGTTCTCGACGTCGATGATCGCGTCATCGACCAAGACGCCGATCGCGACCGCCAGACCCCCCAGCGTCATCACGTTGAGCCCGAGCCCCAGCCAGTCCATCATCAGCAGCCCCACCGCGATCGAGATCGGCAGCGCGGTCAAGGTGATCACGGTCGTGCGCACGTTGAGCAGGAAGAGCATGAGCACGAGGGCAACGATGATCACCGCGTCGCGCAACACGTGCAGCACGTTCTCGATCGAGCGGTTGATAAAATGGCTCTGGCGGATGACGTTGCGGTTGAGCACGATGCCGTCGGGAAGGACCGGCTCGATCTGATCGAGCAACTCGTCGAGTCGGTTGGTCAGCGCGAGGGTGTTCATCCCCGGCGTCTTTTTGATCGAGAGGATCACCGCGGGCGAGCCGCCCTCGCTGCCCGTGCCGCGCTGCAGGGCGGGGCCGAGGCGGACATCGGCGACCTGCCCGATCGTGACCGGGGCACCGTTCTCGTGGCGGACGATCGTCGCGGCGATGTCGTCGGCGCTGGTGACCCGGCTCTGCTGGCGGAGCGGAATTTCCTGGTTGTCGGCGTTGGGCAGGTAGCCGCCGCTGGCGGTGCTGTGAGCGCCGCGCGCGGCGTCGGCGACGTCGGTGATCGTCAGCCCGTAGAGACGCAGGCGCTCCTGGTCAATATTGACCTGGTATTCGGGCAGCTCGCCCCCGATGGCGACCGCCTGGGCCACGCCCGGCACCGCGAGGATCTTGTTGCGCAGCTCGAACTCGGCGTACGACCGGATCTCCATGGGCGTCGCGGTGGCGTCGGGCGACGAGAGCGCCACGAGCATGATCTCGCCGACGATCGAGCTGATGGGGGTCAACTCGAGGTGGACGCCCTCGGGGATGTCCTCACGGACCGCGGCCAGGCGCTCGGCGACCAGTTGGCGGGCGCGGTACAGATCGGCGCCCCAGTCGAGATCGACCCAGACGATCGACAGCCCGATGGCGCTTGAGCTGCGCACGCGCCGGACGCCGGCCATGCCGTTGACGGCGGCCTCGATCGGGAAGGTCACGGTCTGCTCGACCTCGTCGGCCGCCAGCCCGCCCGCCTCGGCCATGATGACCACGGTCGGCGCGTTGAGTTCGGGGAACACATCCACGCTCATCCGCGGCACGCGGTAGCCCGCGTAACCAACGACCAGCGCCGCCGCGATGAGCACGAACGACGGGTACGCCAGCGAGAATCGGATCAGGCCCTTGAGCATCGAATCCTCCTAGTTCTCGTCGTCGTCGGCGTGGAAGGTGCCGTCGGCGTGGAAATGCCCGCCCTCGGCCGGTCCGTCGTTGCCCGTCGCGAGCATCAGCTGGAACGCGCCGTCCAGCACGACCTCATCGCCGAGACGCAAGCCGCTGTGGACCACGACCCAACGCCCGTCGGTGGTGCCCAGGTCGGCAACGACGCGGACCGCTCGGTCCGGGTCTTTGGGGTCGCGCCGGAAGAACACGGGGGTGAGCCCGTCGCGTTGCACGGCGGCCGAGGGGATCGCGAGTGTGGGCGTGATCGAGGCGTCCACGACGATCTCCAGTTGCGCGGAGACCCCGGCCCGAGCCCACGCGTGGAGTTGTCCGGGCACGACGAGCAGGTCGATGGTCCGCCCCGCCGCATCGGCGGAGAGCCCGAGCATGAGCGACCCCTCCATCGTTTCGCCAAGGTCGATCGATCCGGGCACCCGGGTGGGTGTCGGTGCGACGATGCGTGCCCGAAGCCCGTCGCGCAGCCTGCCGAGGTCGCTCTGCAAGCCGACACCGCGGAAGCGGAGCAGTTCGGGGCGGACGAGCGTGATGACCGGCGTGTCCTCGCCCGCCCAAGAGCCGTCCGTGACGCCCAGCGATTCGACCACCCCCGGGTCGGTCGCGCGGATGGTCAACGATGCCAGCGTGCTCCACGCCGGGCGTCCCTCCGAGTCTTTGCTCAGCAACTGGTCACGACTGAGCCCGGTCAGCGTCGCGGCCGTACCGAGCAGGAACGCGCGGGTCGAGCGGGCCTGCTCCAACTCGGCGGCGGCGCCCTGCTCATCGGCGGTCAGTTCGGCCTCCTTCTCGAGCACCTCGGCCAGGGCCGCTTCGGCGGTGTTCAGCTCGGCGCGGGCGTCGCCGAGGATCCCCGAGCGCCCGCCGCCCGCGTCAGCGACGCGTTCGAGCTGTTCGACGCGCTCGCGCCGGTTCTCGATGAGGCGTTCGAGCTTCTGTTCGTGATTGCGGTGGGCGTCGCGGAGCGGGCCGAAGCTCACCAAGCGTGTCTGGTGGCGTTCGATGGCCGACTCGGATTCGATCAGCTCACGCTGGAGCGACCGCCATGCGGGCGCGTCGATGGTGAACAGCGCTGTCCCCGCTTCGACCCGATCGAACTGCGAGACGAGCAACTCGACCCGCCCGGACAGGACAGCGTGGTGCTCGCGACGGGCCGAGGGGAGGTACTCGAACTGCCCGGGCACCCGCAGGGTGTGCTCGACCCGGCGCGCTTCGGTCGCGATGAAGGTCATGCCCAGGTTCTGGCGGACGGGCGCGGGAATGTCCACCCCGTTCGAGGCACCCGGCGCGGCTTCGGCGTGTGACTCGTCCGCTTGGGGTTCGTAGCCGCCTCCGCAGCCTGCAACGGGCAGCAGACCGGCCGTACCCAGGCAAACGCCAACTGTCAGGACCATGCGATTCATGGGTTCGCTCCGTTCGTCGTTTCAAATTCGATCTGCCCGGGGAGTACCGGCGGCGGGCCGATGAGTTCGGTGATGTTTGTTGCCGAGATCAACTCGCTCTGACGCAACTCGAGCATGGCAACTTGCGCTTCGAACATGCCCGAGACCGTTTCGAGCACAAGCAATGCGTCGAACTCACCAAGCTCGATCACCCGGCGCACGTCGGCGGCCTGCTCGTCGAGCAAGGGCAGCACGATCTCTTCGTAGCCCGCACGCTGATTGCGGATCTCCGAATCCTCAAGCCGGGCCTGGGCCAATGCGTGCTCGAAGCGTTCGGCAGCCGCGTGTGCCGAGGCCCGTGCGACTTCACGTTCCGCTCTGGCGCGAGCGATCGCCGGGCGGTTGGCGTTGAGCACGGGGATGGGGATCGAGACCCCGAGCAACAGGCGGTCGTCGTCCTCGTTGCCGTAGCCCGCGCCGATGGCGATGTCTGGGTACTGCTCGCGGATCGCAAGGCGGAGCGATTGCTCGGCCGCCCGGTACGCGGCGCGGAGGGTCGCCAGCTCGGTGTTCCGTTCGATCATCGCGATGACGCTCGCCTCGGGAATCTCGGCCGCATTCGCGAGCCCGGGCTGCAGAACGAACGTTGACTCGGGCGACAAGCCCAGCAGTGCGAGCAGGCGCATGCGTGCGCGGCGTTTGTCGGCAGTTGCCCGGGAGAGCTCGGCCTGACGTTTCGCCAGCTCGACCACGAACAGGCGCGACTCGATGCGGCTGAGTTCACCCGCTGACCCCAGGTCTTCCGCGATCTGCACGATCGACTCGACCTGCTCGACCAGGCCCTGCAAGAGCGCGGCGCGTTCCTGCCCGGTGCTCCATGCGATCCACGCCCGACGCACCTCAGCACGGACCGCCCACTCTTCATGGACTACCCGGGCGAGCGCCTCGGCGTGGTGCGCCCCGGCGCGGTCCTTCTCGACGCCCAGGCGACCCGAGATTGGGATGCTCAGGGAGAGCACGAAGCCCGTTTCGGTCGGCGCGTTGGAAGAGAGGATGTCGGACGCGTCGAAGCCGAACTCGGGGTCTTGCCACAGCCCCGCGGTCTCGAACTCGGCCAGCGCCACACCCGCCTGCATCCGCGACACACGCAGATCTGGGTTGTAGAACATCGCCAGCGCCTGGCCCTCGGGCAGCGAGAGCCCGTCGGACGCGTCGAACACGCCCGGGGTGTGCCCGGCATCGGGGCGGGCGATGTGGGGCGAGATCAGACCGGCGGTGTCGGGCGTGAGCAAGGCCGTATCGCGGGCGAGAACCGAGGCGCGGTGCTGCGCCAGGTCGATGGGCCTGGGTTCGTAGGACTGGCATCCGCCCAGCAGCGCCGAGCCGAGCGCGGCAGTCATGGCAATCGCGGGCGTCCCGCTCAGGATGTTTCGGATCAGCATGGCGTTCTCCCGCCGAGTGCGCGAACAAACCGCCGGGCACGCATGAGCGCCCCGGATCAGGATTCATCACATCGGTGGGATTCAGATCAACAGTCGCGTGGTGCGCAGGCTCGCCCCGCGGGCGCTCTGGACCGGGTCATCGCCCGCGTCGCGGACGCCCGGCACCGACGCCAGCAGATCCGCCAATACGAGCCCGTCGGCAAGGATCGGCGGGCTGGCTTCGCAGTGCGAAGCGAGACCGTCCGATTCGCTCTGGGTCGGGCTCGATGCGTACCACGCGGGCATGGTCAGTTCGAGGTCTGTGCAGCCGCACCCGTCGTCGCAGTGGCTTGCGGGCTCAGAGACCGGCGTCCGGGCCTGGATCGAGGCGACCGCTTGGTGACCGCATTCGATGACGCAGGTCGCTGCTTCCTGGGCTTCTTCCGACCCGTGCGAGTCGGCCCCGCCAAGGCAGAGCAGCACGCTGCCCGACGCCAATCCCAGCAGGGACTGGGCGACCAGCGTGGCGATGAGCAGGATGGTGATCGGTCGGCGCAGCACGGCAGGACTGTACATCGGCCGATTGGCCCGGGCAAGACAGCCCAGATCGGCGGGTATCTGGACAGTCTCGAAACGCGCCGGTGGAGTCGGGTGGCGCGTTCGAATACCCTCCGTTCGCGTGACCCAAACCGCCGATCCAACCAGCCGATCCGGGCCTCACCCAGAACAGGGCCCAGATCAAGACCCAGAGCAGGGCCCCGGGCAAACCCCGATCCTCGAAGCGGTGAGCCGGGTGTGGGGGTATGACAGCCTCCGCCCGATGCAGTCTGCGGCCATAGCGGCTGGCGTCGAGGCCCGCGACTGCCTGACCGTGCTGCCCACCGGCGGCGGCAAGAGCCTGTGCTACCAGGTCCCGCCCTTGGTCACCGGCAGGGCCACCATCGTGATTTCGCCGCTGATCGCGCTGATGCGTGACCAGGTCCGCGGGCTCGAGTTGAACGGCTACCAAGCGGGCGCGGTCCACTCGGGCGTCGATATCGAGGAGGCCCGGGGCATCCTCAGACGGTTGACCCTGGGCGAACTGAACCTGCTGTTCGTGGCTCCCGAGCGGGCGGTCAACCCCGGGTTCAAGTCCTTCCTCGCCTCGCTGGCCGACGCCGGGCGTCTGGGTTCGATCGCGATCGACGAGGCCCACTGCATCAGCCAATGGGGTCACGACTTCCGCCCCGAGTACCGGCGCATCGCCGAACTGCGCGAGGTCGCGCCGGGCGTCGCGATGCAGGCGTTCACGGCGACCGCGACCCCCCGCGTCCGCGACGACATCTGCGATCAGCTCGGCCTGCGCAACCCGGAGGTTTTGGTCGGCACGTTCGACCGCCCCAACCTGACCTATCGCGTGCAGGCCCGGCGCGACGCCGCCGAACAGGCCGCCGAAGCCATCAGGCGTCACGAGCGAGCCGGCGACGGGGGCGGGACGATCGTGTACTGCCTGAGCCGCAAGGACACGGAGGAGTTGGCGACCAACCTGCGCACGCACGGCGTCAACGCCGAGGCGTACCACGCCGGGCTCAATGAGAAGGTCCGGCGCGACGTCGAGCACCGGTTCTCGAACGAGACGCTCGACGCGGTCGTCGCGACCGTCGCGTTTGGCATGGGCATCGACCGCTCCAACGTCCGCCTCGTGGTCCACGCAACGATGCCCAAGTCCGTCGAGGCCTACCAGCAGGAGACAGGTCGGGCGGGGCGTGACAGCGAGCCGGCCGAGTGCCTGCTGCTCTACAACCCCACCGACGCGACCCGCTGGGAGCGTCTGATCCGCATGGGCAACCGCGAAATGGGCGCGGGCACCGACGCGACCGAGGCCCAGATCGGTTTGGTGCGCGAGATGCGCCGGGTGGTCGCGGGCATGGGCTGCCGCCACCGGGTGCTCAGCGAGCATTTCGGGCAGGAATACACGCCCCCGAGCGGGAGCCACACCTGCGGCGCGTGCGACGTGTGCCTCGGCGAGACCGAGCCGGTGCGTGACGCCCAGCGGGTCTGCCAGATCATCATGTCGGGCGTGGCTCGGACAGACCAGCGGTACGGCGCAGCCCACATCGCCGACCTTGTGCGCGGTGCCGAGACCGAAAAAATGAGGTCCAGCGGGCACGACCGCCTGCCGGTATACGGGCTGCTCAGGGATCACCGCAAGGCGGCGCTGCTGTCATACATCGATCAGTTGGTGTCGGCCGAGGCACTCGACCGGGTCATCGACGGGCACTTCGAAACGCTCCGCTTCGGCGCGTGCGGCGTCGCGGTGATGAAGGGCGACGTTGCACTTTCGCTGGCCCGCCCCGCGGGCACGGGCACGGCCAAGTCCGAGCGCCGACGCCGGGCCGCGGCGCCCGCCGAGCCGCTCTCGTTCGAGGACAAGCAGCTGTTCGAATCGCTGCGCACGCTCCGCAAGGAGATCGCCACGGAGCGGAATGTGCCGCCCTACGTCGTCTTCTCCGACGCGACGCTGCGCGAGCTTGCCAGAGCCCGCCCAGCGACGCCGGAGCAGATGCTTGAGATCAAAGGCGTCGGAAACGCCAAGCTCGAATCGTTCGGAAATGCCTTCTTGGGTGTGCTCACCCAAGAAGGCGGGAGTTAGAGGGATTGGTGAGACTCAGACGCGTGTGCGGCGTGCGTCGCGGGTCGTCAACGCGGCCTGCTTGGCGACCTCGGCGACCTTGACGCGGTTGCCCAGACCCAGCTTCGAACCGATCGAGTCGCGGTGGTTCTGGATCGTCTTCTCTGATCGGCAGAGCACCTGTGCGATCTCGCGGATCGACATGCCCTGTCCGACCATCGCCAGCACTTCCATCTCGCGTGGTGACAGCACGTCGATCTTCCCGAGGCGCATCACCTCGGACTCGATCATCTCGGTGCCGTCGTCCAAGAACTCATTGACGTCTTGGCCCGCGGCGACGCGCCGTGAGACGATCATCACCCGCGCGTTCGGATCGTCCGAGCCGGGCTCGGACGCCGTATCGAGCGGGTACAACCACGAGAACATCTGGTGCCCGTGCCAGATCGTCCGGACCAGGATCGGGCGCCCGTTGCGCACCGCTCGAAGTCCGATCATCAGGCGCTCGCGCACCCACTCATCGGGGAAAAGTTCCCAGAGGGAATGCCCGGCAAAGTCGTCCGCCGCGGCGTCGTCGCCGAGGTAGATACGGGCTGCAAGGTTGTTGGCATAGAGGACATCGCCGGTGAGACGGCAGATCGCGACCGCAGTAGTAGGCTCAGTGATCAGGGCGGTAACCAGATCAGCCGAATTGACGTCGGAGGGCACCTGGGGCGCCATATACGTAGAGTTGTAGTGCTTCATAGTGCTTTAGAATACGTCATTTTTGGGGTGCGAGATCCACGTCGATCTCATCAGGCATCTAGATTGGGGTGGTCACCTAATGGGAACGCCCCGGGCAAACCGCCTCATCCACAGAACTGGATGATTCACCTCAGTATAACTCATTCATGGCGTCGGTGCCCAGCCCGCATGTTGACAAACTCCACCGACAGCGAAAAGGCCATCGCAAAGTAGATGTACCCGCGCGGCAGGTGCTGATCGGCGCCCTCGGCCACCAGAAGCACGCCGATAAGAATCAGGAACGCCAGCGCCAGGGTCTTCATGGTCGGGTGGGTGTTGACGTAGTTGCCCACCGGGCCCGCGAACGCGAGCATCACGCCGATCGCGATCACCACCGCGGTGGCCATGATCCAGTAGTTGCTGGTCATGCCAACCGCTGTGACGACCGAATCGATCGAGAAAACCAGGTCCAGCACGAGAATCTGGGCAATGACACCCCCGAATGTTGCGGCTTTATCTTTCAGCCCCGGGCGTGCGTTGGGATCGTTCTTGCGCGACCCGCCGTCCTCGACCATGTGGTGGAGTTCCATGGTTGCCTTGGCGATCAGGAACAGCCCGCCGAGCAGCAGGATCAACGACTTTCCGGAAAGATCGATCTCGACCACGGGGATGGTGGCGAAGGGCTCGCTGAGCTGCATGATCCAGTACGCCGCACCGAGCAGAGCCAGGCGCATCACCATCGCGAGCAGCAGCCCGATGGTGCGTCCCTTGGCCTGCTGATCCTCGGGCAGGCGCCCGGTGAGGATGGCGATGAAGACCACGTTGTCGATGCCGAGAACGACCTCGAGCAGCGTCAGCGTCAGCAGCGCCATCAGGCCGGCCATCGAGAAGAACACGACGTCGCTCGGGGCTCCCGACGCGCCGGCGTCCGAGGCGAGCGTCAGCACCGGAATCATCAGATCATGCATGCCCGAACCATATCAGACGCGCGGATCGGTTGCGAGCGGGCGGCTCAGCCGTGGTCGTTGTGCGCCTCGTCGGTGTGCTCGACCGGCGCCGCGATCTGTGGGGCGGCACCGAGCTTGGACGCCTCGTCGGCCGCCTTCATCAGCGCGTTGCCGACGAACAGCAGCACGACCACGCCCGCCGCCGAGATGACGCTGGCGATATGGCGCGACGCGTAGGGCGACGAGCGGAAGCCGGTGTCGGACGGCGGCTCGAAGTAGACCGCGCCGACCAGACGCAGGTAGTAGAACGCGGCGATCGCCGAGTTAAGGCCCAGGATCAGCACCAGCGGGATGTTGTTGCTGGCCACACCGGACGTGAAGAGGCCCACCTTGCCGATGAAGCCCAGCAGCGGCGGGAAGCCGAGCAGGCTGAGCGAGCAGATCACCATGACCCAGCCCAGGTGCGGCTTGGTCTTGACGAGCCCGCGGATGTCGTCGATCTCGTCGGCTTCCTCGCCCTTGCGTTCGAGCGAGGCGAGCACGCCGAACACGCCGAGGTTCATCACGCCGTAGCAGAGCAGGTAGAACAGGACCGCGGCCAGCCCGTTCTTCCAGAACGGCGCGTCGGCACCGTTCTCCATCAGGCCCGGACCCGCCAGTACGCCGACGAGCATGTAGCCCGAATGCGCGATCGACGAATAGGCCATCATCCGCTTGACGCTGGATTGCAGCAACGCGAGCACGTTGCCGACCGTCATCGTCAGCGCGGCCATGATCCAGAGCAATGCGTCGATCTCGACGGGCAGGCGTCCGTCGGATCCCCAGCCGGCGAGGCCCGCGATCATGAAGATCGCAAAGAAGCCCGCGGCTTTGGGCACAAACGCCAGCATGGCGCTGACCGGGGACGCGGCCCCTTGGTACACGTCGGGCGTGTAGAAGTGCATGGGGACGGCCGCGACCTTGAACGAGATGCCGATCAGTGATATCAGCAGGCCGAGCATGCCGATCGATCCGATGCCGTTGGCCTGGAAGTAGGCCGCCATCTCGGGGATGTTGGTCGTGCCCGCGGCGCCGTAGAGCAGCGCGAACCCGTACAAGAAGATCGCGGCACCCAGCGCGCCGAGGAAGAAGTACTTGATGCCCGCTTCCTGCGACCGCGTGTTCTGGGTCGAGATCGTGACCATGATGTAGGTCGGCAGGCTGGTCAGTTCGAGGGCCAGGAACAGCCAGATCAAATCGTCGGCCGACGAGACCAGCATCAGCCCCGTCAGGCTGAAAAGGAAGAACGCGTAGAACTCGGCCCCGTTGGAACGGATCGGCTGGAAGGGCACCCCCTTGGCCGCCTGGGCCTCGATCGTCCGGTCGACCGTGCCGATCAGCAGGGGCAGGATCATCAGGCCCACGCCGGCAGTGAGCATCTTGGCGTAGCCCATCAGCCCCGGGAAGAGCCCCTCGCCGGGAGGCGCCATCATGGCCGCGCCGCCCGCGGCGAGCAGCCCGACCGCGACCAGCCAGGGCGTGAGCCTGCGCACGGCGGCGGCCGGCCACTGTCCGGTTAGCATCACCACGCAGGTCGTCGCGAAGAGGATCAGCTCGGGCCAGATGAGTGCGAGTTTCTCGCTCACGGGGTCGCCCCTTCCGCGCCGGTCTCTTCGATGTACAGATAGCCGGCGTCGGGGCCAGCGCCGGGGCGCGGGCCGCTGAGTTCCTGGGCGTTCTCCACGAGCCGGACCGTCTGGTTCACGGGCTCTTGGATCGAATCGAGCAGCAGCCCGGGGAAGAGCCCGAAGATCAGGCAGCCCGCGGCCAGCGGCAGCAGCGTGACGATCTCACGCACGCACAGGTCGTTTGGCAGCACCTCGTGTGCGTGGTGCCCGTCGGGCTCGGTCAGCGGGCCGAAGCAGATGCGCCCGACCATGATCAGCAGGTACATCGCGGCGATGACCATGCCCGTGCCCGCGAAGATCGCGTACCAGGGGCCGAGCGTCACGCCGGCCGCGCCGGGCTCGCCGGCAGCGACCCAGCCCGCGTCGGCCTGGAAGGCCGAGATCAGGCAGAGCAGTTCGGACGGGAACCCGTTCAAGCCGGGCAGGCCCACCGAAGCCATCGCAAAGAACACCATGAACGTCGCCCAGACCGGCATCTTGCTCGCCAGCCCGCCCACGCGCCGCATGTCGCGGGTGTGGTAGCGCTCGTACATGTACCCGATCATGAGGAACAGCCCACCGGTCGAGAACCCGTGGCTGAGCATGTAAAGCACCGACCCGGACAGCCCGGTCGCGTTGAGCGCCGTCAGCCCGAGCACGCAGAAGCCCAGGTGGCTGACCGACGAGTACGCGACCAGCTTCTTGATGTCGTCTTGCACCCAGCAGATCAGGCCCGCGTAGATGATGCCGATCACCGAGAGCACCGCGATCATCGGGGCGTACTCGACGAACGCGGCGGGCGCCATGGGGATCGCGAAGCGGAAGATGCCGTAGGTGCCCAGCTTGAGCAGCACGCCGGCGAGGATCACCGAGCCGGCCGTTGGTGCTTCGGTGTGCGCCAGAGGCAGCCACGTGTGGAACGGGAACAGCGGCACCTTGACGGCGAAGCCGGCCAGCATCGCGCCGAGCACGAGGGCCTGCTCGGTCGGCGACATGAACGCGGCCGCGGTGGTCAGCGTCTCGATGTCCAGCGACCATGATCCGTTGCGTTCGGCGGCGAACTTGACGACGTACACCAGACCCGCCAGCGTCACCAGCGAGCCCGTGAAGGTGTAGAGGAAGAACTTCGTGCTGGCCGCGACGCGGTTGGTTGAGCCGAACATCCGGATCAGTATGAACATCGGCAGCAGCGTGAACTCGAAGCAGGTGTAGAACAGCAGCAGGTCGCGGCTGATGAACACCCCCACCATCGCCGCCTGCAGCACGAGCAGCCAGGCGTAATACAGCTTGCGGTTCTCGGTGATCGCTGTCTTGCTGGCCATCACACACACCGGGCCGAGCAGCACGCTGAGCAGGATCAGCAGCAGCGCCACCGAATCGACACCGATCGATAGTTTCAGCCCGAGCGGCTGGAGCCACTCGACGGACCAGAGCCCCTGGAATGCGCCCGCGTGGGAGAAATCGAACTCGAACAGGGCCGCGATCGCGGGCACCAATGCCGCGATCGAGGCGAAGTACGCGTCGCGGTAGGCGTTGCGTTCCTTCCCGAACGCGACGAGCAGGGCGCCGCCGATCGGCACGAGGAGCATCAGGATCAGCCAGATCGGGTTCAAGAGCCACCCCCAAGCCGGACAACGAGGAGGATCACGACGAGCAGCATCGCCAGGCCGCCGACCATGCCGGCCGCGTAACCCTGGAGCACGCCAGACTGCGAGGGGCGGACCATCCAGCCGAACATCCGCGGCGCCATGCCCGCGAGGTTGACGATGCCGTCGATCACGAGCTTGTCGAACCAGTGCATCAGGTGGCTGGCGATCCGCAGCGGCACGCGGATGGCCGCGTTGTAGAACTCGTCAACGTACCACTTGTTCTCGGCCCACCTCGGGATCGGCCCGAATAGGCGGGCGAGCGAATCCATGCGGCACGTCGCGGCCTCGGTCCTGCCCCACAGATGGAAGCACCATGCCAGCCCGATGCCGATCACGCCCACCACGCCCGAGACGTAGTACATGACCTTGTGCGGGTCTTGCCCGAAGAGCAGCAGCGGCTCGGTGATCGTCCCGCGCGGCCCGACGCCCGCCTGCACCGCGTTCGGGTCGGCGTGATCGTCAGCAGCATGGCTGTCGCCATGATCACCGGCGTGGAACGCGTGCTCGGAGTAAGGCGAGTGGTACGACGCCGTCGACGACGAGACCATGGTGTCGGCGTAGTGCTTGGTCTCGGTGCCGTGGTGTTCGCCCGATCCGACGAAGTACAGCCCGGACGCCGCCAGCGACGCGATCGTCAGGGTCGCGAGCACGGCGTTGATCGCCCAGCCCGGCGCGTGCGGATGGAACCCGCCCTTGTCGCCGTGACCGTGGTCGTCATGGGCATGATCGTCGCCGTCGTCGCCGTGATCATCGTGGTGCTCATCGCCCGGGTGGAACTCGGTCGGGCCCATGAACACGCGGAAGAACACGCGGAACGTGTAGTACGCGGTCAGCCCGGCGGTGAGCAAGAGAATCCAACCGATCAGCGACGCCCCGGGCGTCACGAATGCCTCTGCAAGGATCGTGTCCTTGCTGAAGTAGCCGGCCGTGAACGGCACGCCCGCCAGATTCAAGCAGCCCACGAGCATGCCGAAGGTGACCACACCCCAGCCCTTGACGCGGCGCAGGCCCGAGAGCTTGCGGAGGTCGAGCTGGCCCGCGAAGCCGTGCATCACGGCCCCGCAGCAGAGGAAGAGCAGCGCCTTGAAGAATGCGTGGGTCAGCACGTGGTACGCGCCGCCCGTGGGCGTCAGCACGCCCAGACCTGCGAACATGTAGCCCAGCTGCGACACCGTCGAGTAGGCCATGATGCGTTTGATATCGAACTGGGCCATCCCGATCGTCGCGGCGAGCAGGGCCGTGATCGTGCCGATCCACGCCACGATCGGCAGCGCGTGCTCGGAGATCAGGAACACCGGGTAGAAGCGGGCGATCAGGTACACGCCGGCGGTCACCATCGTCGCGGCGTGGATCAGCGCCGACACCGGGGTCGGGCCTTCCATCGCGTCGGGCAGCCAGACATACAACGGGAACTGGGCCGACTTGCCGAACGCGCCGACCATCAGCAGCAGCGCGATCCACTCGGCGATCGCCGGGATCTGGTCGAACGCGCCGACCTTGGCCGCATCGAGATAGCCGAGCAGTTTCTCGTCGCTGAACAGGGCGGCGTACTCGACCGTGCCGAAGTGGACGAACACCAGATACAAACCCAGGGCCAGCCCGAGATCGCCCACGCGGTTGACGATGAACGCCTTCTTCGCGGCGGCCACGGCCGCGGGCTTCTTGTAGTAGTACCCAATGAGCAGGTACGAGCAGAGGCCCACGCCCTCCCAGCCCAGGTAGAGCATGACGAGGTTGTCGCCCATCACCAGGCAGGACATCGAGAACACGAACAGGGCGAAGCCCGCGAAGAAGCGGCTGTAGCTCACGCCCACGTCGTGGCTCATGTACTCGCTGGCGTACAACGCGATCAGCGTCGCCAAGCCGGTCACGAAGAGCATCCAGTAGATCGTCAGCGTGTCGACATAGAACGAGAAGTTGGCGACGAAGCTCGAAGCGTCTCCGTGCACCTGGATCCAGTCGAACGCCTTGACGGTGTACGCGTTGCCGTCGAAGCCCGTGGCCATCGCGACGGTCGCGAAGAACGACACCGCCAGCAGGGCGACGGTCGTCCACGCGGGGAGCTTGGTCTTGTTGCCCATCGCCGCGTAGACGCCGTTTAGGCACGCCGCGAGCAGCGCGAGGAACGGGATGAGCAGGACCCACTTGGGCCCGTGCGCGATGGACGCCGCTTGGGCGGTGTCCGCGCCGGGAGCCGACGCGAGTACGGAGGGCAGGAAGGTTCCTGAAAGCAAGTGGGTGATCACCCTTTCAGCTCCTTCCACGCTTCGGCCGACAGCGTCTCACGCCGACGGAAGAGCAGGACCACCAACGCGAGCGCCATCGCCGCCTCGGCGGCCGCGACACACAGCACAAAGATCACGAACGTCTGCCCGTCCTCGCCGAGGTGATGACGCCCGAACGCGATCAGGGCCAACCCCGCCGCCTGGAACATCAGCTCGGTGCACAGGAACATGATGATCAGGTTCTTGCGGGTCAGGAACCCGATCAACCCGATCGCGAACATCGCGGCCGACACAAACAGATACGGCGCGAGCACCGACGCGGGCAACGCGTACTCGCTCACGCCCAGGGTCAGCATGGGGGTCATCAACTCGTTCACGAGGCACCCCCGCCCGACGGACGGGGCTGCGCCCCGCTGAGGCGCTTGGCTTGCTCTGCTTTGAGCGAATCCTCGAGCTCGACGTGCTTGCGGGCGAGGACCGTCGCGCCCAGCATGGCCATCAGCAGGATGATGCCGGCGATCTCGATCGTCATCGGGTGGTCGTGCAAGAGGTTCCAGCCCAGGCGATCCAGGTTGCCCGCGCTGAGTTCCTCGGGCCAGTTGTCGGCTCCGATCACGCGGGTGGTGCCCAGTTCGGTGTGTTCGATGGTGATCGTACGGGCCGCCGCGTCGAACACACCCCCGCCGCCCTCGGTCCGCAGCACTCGCTCGTCGGCGTCGATCAGGTTGGCGCGACGCAGCACCTTGTCGACCTTGACGGGCAGGCTGGCGAGCACCGCGTCGGGCTGGAAGCCCGGATCACCGGGCTTGATCGAACCGGGCTTGCCCGTTTCGATGCCGCCGAGCAGCATGATCGAGATCAGCCCCATCAGCACGAAGCCCACGATCGAGCCGACGACCGGCTCGCGAGCGACCGCGTCGGTGTCGTCGAGCATGTCGTCCTCGGTCCCGGTCGGGGCCTGGGTCGCGAGCATGATGACGAACAGGTAAGTGATCAGGATCGCGCCGGCGTAGATGATGACCAAGGCGAACGCCACGAACTCAGCGCCCAGCAGCACGTACATGCCGCACGACGCGATGATGGTCATGATGAAGTAGAGCGCCGAGTAAACCGGGCGAGGGTGGGTGATCACGCGGATCGATGCGCCCAAGGCGATCGCCGCGAAAAGGTAGAAGAACAAACCCGGGCCCGCGCCGCCGGTCAGCGGCTCGCTTGCCCGCCACGCGAACGACACCGCGACCATCGCGAAGGCGCTGCCCAGCAGGATCATGCCGATCGGGACGAGCTTGGACCCACGGCGCGGCAGGGCCAGGGACAAACCGGCAGCCCCCAGCACGCAGAAGGTATAGAGAATGATCGGGCTGATCAGCGTTTCCACAGGCGGTGTTCCGTGCATGAGCCCACGCGCGGGAACAAACCCCGTGCGTCCGCTCCGAGAACCCACGCAACGCGGCGCGGGCGTCCTCGGAGAGAAGTACCCACGATAGTGCCGTCCTCGGTGAGCGTCCACCAACAGCGTCTTCACGGGCGTCGCTCCGCCCATCGTTTGAGGAGGATTCGGCGTGTCTGTCCGAGGGCCGTCAATGCCCTACTATCGGCGCGATGAAGCAGCACGAAATGAGGATGCAGGCCCGCCCGGTGCTCCAGGCACAGGCACCGAGCCGCAAGCTCCAGATACCCAACTTGATCACCATGGCGCGCGTCGCCCTGACGATTGTGTTTATCTGGCTGCTCGCGTCGGTGACCACGCGCGCCCTGCACGCCGAGCCGACTGCGGTGGACCGCCTGGGTGATCTCTCCCACGCGTCGACCACCGTGCTGGTCACGGCCGCCGCCCTCTTCATCCTGGCCGCCCTGACCGATGCCCTCGACGGGCACCTGGCGCGCAAGTGGAAGGCAGAAAGCAAGTTCGGGCGAATCATGGACCCGTTCGCCGACAAGTTTCTGGTGCTCGGGGCGTTCATCATGCTCGCCGGCCCGGGCTTCACCTCGGTCGCCGAGGGCGTGGGGCGGATCCAGGTCTCGGGGATCTCGGGCTGGATGGCGGTCGCGATGGTCGCCCGCGAACTGCTCGTGACATCGATCCGCGGGGTCTACGAGGCCGACGGCGTGGATTTCTCCGCGGGCGCCTCGGGCAAGCTGAAAATGATCCTCCAGTCGGTGGCCGTCCCGGTCGTCCTGCTGATGGTCGCCTTCGCCAACCCCGCCCCGGACACCAACGCCCGGACCTTCCTGGTGCTCCTGGCGTGGGCAACCACGGTCGTGACCGTGGTCTCGGCATTCCCGTACATCGGGCGGGCCCTCCAGCACACGGTCGAGCAGCAACGCAAAATCATGCAGGCGTTCGGCAATCAGAAGACCCGCAAACCCACCGCGACCCCCAGCCCCAAGTCAAAGCCCCGCAATCGCACCAAGGGCGGGCAGGGCAAGAAGAATCGCTAAGCCGTTTGCCTAGAAGCACCTAGGCAAGTCGGTACCACCGGGAACAACGCATGAACCGACCCGACCCCGTCCAAGAACTCGTGATCACGACCGGGGGGCTCGGGCTCATCCGCCCCGCGTCGGGCACCTGGGGCTCGCTGCCCCCGGTGATCGCGTCGGGGATCCTGGTCGTGCTGGGGGCCGGGCCCGCGTCGGACCTGTGGTGGATCCACGCTCTGGTGATGGTCGTGTTCGTGATCGCCTTCTCGGTGGTCTGCATCACCGGGGCCGACGGCGCCGAGGCACGCTGGGGCAAGGACCCATCGCCCGTGGTCGCCGACGAGACCGCCGGGATGGCCCTGACGCTCCTGCTCCTCCCCACCGCGCTGTTCAGCGGGGAGCTGTTCTTTGTGATGACCACGCTGGTGGGCGCCTTCGTGCTGTTCCGGGCGTTCGACATCCTCAAACTGCCGCCCGCGTGGGGGATGCAGAAGATCCCGGGCGGATGGGGCATCCTGCTAGACGACCACGTCGCCGCTGTCCAGGCCGCGGTGATCGCCTGGGTCGTTTTCTTGTTGATGTGAATGCCCTCACCCAATGATCGTCCAATGAAAAACCCCGGACAGATGCCCGGGGTTCGTTGATGGTCAGGTCTGACCCCGCTCTGGTCAGCGCCAGCTGTTGTTCGAGCGGCTGACGTCGGGCAGGTAGCCCTCCGGGTCGATGATCGCAGACTTAATCGTGCGCCCGTTGGTATCGATCCGGGCCTGCCAGCGGTCGGTCGTGTTCCAGATCTCGACCGGCAGGTCCACGTATTCGGTGGTCCCGTCGGTGTACTCGAGACGGAGGAACACGGGCATGACCATGCGACCGCGGTTGTCCAGCACCACGATGGCGTCGTCGTCCCGGTTGTTGACGCTGGCGATCGACTGGTCGAGTTGGGCGGCTTCGAGGAACCAGCCGCGCCAGAACCAGGCCAGGTCCACGCCGGCCGCGTCCTCCATGGTGCGGAAGAAGTCGCTCGGCTGGGGGTGCTTGAACGCCCAGCGCCGGACGTAATCGCCGAACGCGGTGTCGAATCGCTCCTGGCCGAGGATCTTCTCGCGGAGCAGGTAAAGCCCCAACCCGGTTTTGCGGTAGTTCAGCCCGCCGACCCAGCGTGACCAGTGACGGTCCGGCTGGGTCATGATCGGTTGCGGGTGGGCGGACAGCGCGATATCGACCGCCTGCTTGAGGTGGCGCTCGAGGTTGGGCTCTTCGTCGTTGTACGCGGCGATCGAGTAGATGTTGATGAACGTGTTGAAGCCCTCGTCCTGCCACATGTAACGCCGCTCGTCGCTGCTGAGGATCATGGGGAACCAGGTGTGCCCGATCTCGTGGTCGGTCACGCCGACCATGCCGCGGACGTTCTCGCGCGAGCCGCAGAAGACGATCATGGGGTATTCCATGCCGCCCTCGGGCCCGTTGATGTTGGACATGATGGGGTAGGGGTAGGGCCACAGGAAGTCGGAGTAGAACTCGATCGAGTGCTTGCCCGCTTTGGTCGCGCCGCCGTCCTCGTGGTCCATGTCCCACACGGTGGCTTCTTTGGGATACAGCGATTGGACCATGACCCGGCGCTGCGTGCCGTCGGTGTCGGTCACGTCGGCTCCGACCGCGTCCCAGACGAACGCGTCGGACGAAGCCCACGCGAAGGTCCGCACGTTCTCGGCTAGGTAGTGCCAGGTCATCGTCCCGTCGACACGCGGGCGCGTGGTCCGCGAACCGACCTCAGACGCCGACACGATCCGCACGGGCTCGTCCGACGCGAGCGCCTCTTCCAGTCGGGCGTTGAGCGTGTCGGTCAGCACTTCGCCGGGATTCTGGAGCACGCCGGTGGCGCTGACGATGTGCGTGGACGGCACGGTGATCTTCACGTCGAACGACCCGAAGTTGGTGTAGAACTCGCCGCTGCCGAGATAGGGCTTGGTGTTCCAGCCGTTGACGTCGTCGTAGTTGCAGATGTGGGGGAACCACTGGGCCAGCTCGAAGATCCGCCCCTGCTCGACGTCCTCGCTGCCCATGCGGCGCAGGTGGGGCGGGATGGAGAACTCGAAGTCGAACGAGAACACGTACGTGGAACCGGCAGGGATCGGCTGGGGCAGCTCGATCCGGGCCAGCGTGTCGTATGGCGAGATCGTCAGTTCCTGCCCGGTGATGCCCTCGCTGCGCAGGTTGGAGATCGTGTAGCCGCCGTCGAACTCGGCCTCGAGCATCTTCATGACCGAGCCGGGCGTGCGCTGCAGGCTGCCGATCGAATCGGAGCGGAACAGGTTCTGCTCGAGCTGCATCCAGATGTAATCGAGGGCGTGCGGCGAGTTGTTGGCGTACTCGATCCTGACACGGGCCGACACGGACCGGTTCTCCGCGTCCAGTCGGGCGTCGATGGTGTAGTCCGCACGCTGCTGCCAGTAGTCGGGCCCGGGCGCGCCCGAGCCGAGGCGGCGCTCGGTGGGCGTGGGCAGGTCGAGGGCTTCGAAGATGCTCCCCGTGGGCTGACGGCCGGCCCGGCGGAAGTTCTCATCCACCGCGCCGATCTTCGAACCGTCCTTCACGGGCCCACCGCCGCCCGTTCCGGGCGTGGTCGTGCAGGCCGAGAGAACCAACAACGCCGCACAAGCCGCGGCACACCGTATCCATGTCTGCATCGGTCGAACTCCTGATTCTGGGCCCAGAGCGTAGCGAGTCTCGAATCGCCCCGCCCGATCGGCACCCGGGGCATCGCGTGGCGCGAGATCGGTCTGTGAACGAATCTCGGATAACCCTCGGCCCGCTTCCCCCATTTCGGTATGCTCGGCACAGAGAGATGCGGCTCACGCCTGGATTCCGCCCGACCGATCCGCCTGAGAAAGAGGAAAACACCATGAGATCCATGCGAACCGTTGTCTGCGCTGCCGTTTTCACCGCCACGACCCTGGCGAGCGCCGGCACGCCGGCTCCCCAATACGAGATCATCAACCTGGGCGTCGTTGATCCTGGCGACTTCGGCAGCCAGGGGACCGGCATCTCGGCCGGCGGCGTCGCGTTCGGTCGATCGCTGGGCGTGTCGAACCGGGCCTGGTCCTGGTCGCAGTCTGCCGGGTTCACGACGCTGGGCGTCGTAGGGTCTCGGTCGTTCTACGCCGCGAACGGCGCGAACGATTCCGGCATGGTGGTCGGAAACGGCACCACCACCTCGTTCGGCGCCGGGGCATTGCCGATCCTGTGGAACAACGGTGTCGCGAGCACGATGTCCATCGGCGCTTTCGACGTCGGGCGTGCCAACGACATCAACAGCAGCGGCACCGTGGTCGGTTCGCTCGGCGGCGGGTCTTCGGAACGCGCCGCGATCTGGAACGGAGGCGTTGCCTCCGTGATTACCGCGACCACGCCGGGCGGCGCGATCATGACCACCGCCTACGGCATCAACGACAGCGGGCTGGTCATCGGCAACGGTTTCGACCCCAACAACCTCGCCCGCAACGTCGCCATCGCCTACGACTCGAACACGGGCATGGCGACAGAGATCCCCAACTTGGCCGGCGACAACGGCGGCATCGCGTTCGCCGTCGGCAACGGTGGGCACGTGGTCGGATCGTCCTCGTTCAATCAGTCGGGATCCAATCCGTTCATCTGGGACGCGGTCAACGGCGTCAGCGAGATCCCGCTGCCCGACGGCACGTCGCAGGGTTCGGCCCGGGGCGTGAACGCGGCCGGGTGGGCCGTGGGCACGGCATCGAACGCGTTCGCTCGGCCGTTTCTGTTCGACGGGACGAGCACGTACAACATCCAGGACCTGATCGTGGACGACACCGGCTGGGACATCCTGATGAACACGTCGTCATCGGCGATGGGTATCAGCGACGACGGCACGATCGTCGGCACGGGTGTCTTCAACGGTGAGATCCGCGCGTATGCGATGGTGCTGGTCCCTTCGCCGGGCACCCTGGCGGCTCTTCCGCTTATTGGGCTGCTCGGAACGCGCCGGCGTCGATTGTGAGTGTTCATCCATCTCAATGGTCTTATCGAGAGCGGGCACAAGGTCCGTCACACACGCCGATCCAGCAGGCGGTACTGCACAGCTTCTGCGATGTGCTCTGGTCGGACCTCGTCGGACGACTCGATGTCGGCGATCGTGCGCGCTGTGCGCCGGACCTTGTCGTAGGCGCGGGCGCTGAGCCCGAGCTGGGTGAGCGCCTGTTCGAGCAGTGTGCGGGCGGCGGGTTTGAGCTCGACGAGCCGGTCCAGATCCTTGCCGCGCAGGCGCGCGTTGGGCGTGTCGCCCTGGCGACGTTTCGCGTGCGCGCGGGCGCTGAGCACCCGCTCGCGCAGCACGGCGGTGCTGGTGCCGGGCGTTTTGGACCCGAGCTCGGAGAAGGGCACCGCGGGTGCCTCGACGTGGATGTCGATGCGGTCGAGCAGCGGGCCGGATAGCCTGGACAAGTAGCGATCCATCTCGCGCCGCCCGACCTCGCCCGGGGCAACGTCGCCGCGTGGCGTGGGATTCATCGCCGCGACGAGCATGAATGACGCGGGGAATCGCACCGTGCCGTGCGCCCGGGCGATCGTGACGGTGTGGTCTTCGAGCGGCTGGCGAAGGGTCTCGAGCACGCCCCGGGGGAACTCGGCCAGCTCGTCGAGGAAAAGCACGCCGTGGTGGGCCAGCGAGATCTCGCCCGCGCGGGGCACCATGCCACCGCCCACGATCGCGGGCGAACTGGCGGTGTGGTGGGGCGTGCGCACCGGGCGTGACGAGACGAGCCCGGTGCCATTCTCTAACTGGCCGGCGGCCGAGTACACCCGCGTCACGTCGATCGCTTCGGAAGGCGTGAGCGCGGGCAGGATGCCCGGGAGCGCTTTGGCCATCATGGTTTTGCCCGTGCCCGCCGGGCCGAGCATCAGCAGGTTGTGCTGGCCCGCAGCCGCGATGACGAGCGCCCGCTTGACCGACTCCTGCCCCTTGACCTCTGCGAAATCCACGCTCGGCTCGGTCTCGGCCAGCATGCCCAGCACATCGACCGGGGGCGCCGGCTCGGCGTCGATCGCGCCCGACAGCAAGCCCACCACCTCGGCCAGCGTTGACACGCCGAACACCGAGATGCCCGGGACGACCGCGGCTTCGCTCGCGTTCTCGCTCGGGAGCACCACCGCTTCCAGCCCCATCGACCGCGCCAGATCGGCAGCAGCCAGGGCACCGCGGATCGGGCGCACCCGCCCGTCGAGCGCCAACTCGCCGGCGAAGAGAGTCGTCCGCGGATCCAAGCCGCCCGGCGGGATCGCGTTCTGGGCGACCAGCAGCCCCACCGCGAACGGCAGGTCGTACATCGGGCCCTCCTTGCGCACGTCGGCCGGGGCGAGGTTGATCAGCACACGCCCGCGAGCCTGCGGATAGCCCGAGTTGCCCATCGCCGCCCGGACCCGCTCGATCGACTCCCGCACCGCGGCGTCGGGCAGCCCGACCACGGTCTCGCGGTCGATCTGGGCGTCGTCGATATCGATCTCGACCTCGCAGGCGAGGGCGTCGATGCCGTGGAGCAAGAACGAGCGGACTTTGGCGATCATGGGGGGATCATACCAAAGACCGAACAAGAATTCGAACAATTTGTTCGGGTCTCGTCAGGATTCAAGGGGCGCTGAACCCTTGTTCCCCGTCTGTATCCGCGATTTGACGCACCGTGGCCCGGATCTCGGGCTGGCGGGCCCAGAGGAGGAAGTGCCCCTCGCCCTCGATCATCCGACGCGGGACATCGGTGCGTGTGCGGGGCGCACGTCGCGAGCCGAGCACCACGGGGCGATCACGCGTCGGTCGCACTGGGCCCATCGATCGACGCTGTCGAGCATCGGTCCGGGCGACATCGTGCCGATCACCAGGGCGTCGGCGCTCGAATCACACACGATGCGAACGCCCAGTTCGTCGAGGACCCGGCGAACGCACCAGGCGTTCTTGCCCTCGTCGATCACCGCGGCGGTCTCGAACACGCCCGCTGCGTAGGCGGTCTGCAACGCCTCACGGGCGGCGGCCAGCCCGGTGAAGCGATCGAACATCGCCTGGGGCATCGGCGTGCGGCTCTGGGTGTGTAGCGTGGCGCGGAGTTCGTGCAAGCCGCGTGCGTAGCCGGGCGTGGCGTCCTCGTGTTCGGCGATCGCCCGGCAGCGTCCGCGAGCCTCGCGGAGTTGCGACCGGCGCTCGGCGTCGGGCGCGTAGCGCTGCATCACCCACCCGTTGTTGCGGACGAGGTGTTCGAGGATCACGTTCAGATCGCGCCCGGAAGGCGATTTCATGTGGTCGACGCGGAAGCGTGGATCGAAGCGGACCGATCCGCCATCGAGCAGGACGCGGGCGGCGAAGTCGTACTCCTCGGCGTAATACCCGAACGACGCGTCGTAACCGCCCAGCGACTCGAACACGTTCCGCCGGATGGCCACGCCGCAGCCCACGAAGACCTCGGGCAGCCCGCCCATCTCGCGTGTACCAGCGTTGGGCAGGCGCACATCGGCGCTGACGACCGACGCGCCATCGGGCGCTTCCGCGAGCGCATCGACGAACCCGTCGTCAACCGGATACGAGTCGTCGTCGAGCATCACGATCCAGTCGGCGTCGGTTCTGCCAATCACGCGGTTTCTTGAGCCGGTGCCCTCGTTGAAGGTCAGGCACTCGAGTTCGACGTCCATGCTGTTGCGCAGCGAGCCAGGCACAAGCGGCGGCGTCTCCGATCCGTTGTCGATCACCACGGCGTGGGCGTCGATGTCCAGCGTGCCCAGCACGGCCAGCGTGCAGGCGAGCTCGTCGGGGCGATCGCGGGTGGGGATCACGAAGCAGACGCTGGGGCGTTCGGGGGTCATGGCAGGCTCCGAAAGAGGCGGCTTACCGGTTGCATCGTCAAGATGCGGCGGTCGCTGCAGCCCCGGTCCGCTGGGCGGCCAGAACATCGGCTGGAACAAAGCTGAGGGTGTGCCCCCCGAGCCCCTCGATCCGGCGTCGCAGGGTTGCGATGTCCACAGGCAGGTTGCCCATCCGCGAGCCGTGGATCCAGGCCGCGACCGAGCCGACAAATGCGGCCTGTGTCAGCGAAGCGCCCGATGTGAGCATCAGCGTGGACGCCGCCAGCAGCGCATCGCCGCAGCCAAGGGCGTCCACCGCGTGGGTCGCCAGGGCGGGGATGTGCTCGCCGACGACCCGGGTGGCCCAGCCGTCCGAGCCGGCGGCGCCCTCTCCCTCGATCGGGCGGAACGCGACCAGCCCCTCGCTGCCCATCGTGACGAGCAATGCACGGGTGTCGGTCGATTCGAGATGTTTCCACGCGACGGCGGGCAGGGATTCGTCGTGCATGCGCGACGCCTGGCGGAGTTCGGCTTCCGAGGGCGTGACCAGGTCCATCGCGCGCATCGAAGCGAGGTGGTTGCGCTGCCCCGAGACATCACCGGTCAGCACCGAGACCTCGCTGCGGAGCACCGTCGAGAGGCGTTCGAGCATGGTTGGGCTGAAGAGACCGAGCCCGAAATCGGTGATGATCGCGGCGTCGCAGGCGTGCGCGTGTTCCCGGGCGAGTTCGATCAGACGCTCCTGCTCGCGCGCGTCCAGCACGGCCTTGCGGACCCAGTCGACCTTGACGACCTTCTCGCTGCCGACCAGCATGCGCTGCTTGCAGGCGATGGGTGTTTCCTGATCGACGAAGACCAGGCGGATGCCCTCGCGTTCGAGGCGCTCTCGCAGCGGGACCACCGCCGCGGGGTCGCGGGGCAGGGCGGTCACGAGCGTTACCTCGGCACCGAGTGCCGCGGCGTGTCGCGCGACGACCGCGGCCCCGCCGTCAAACTGCTGCTCCTGCACCGGGCGGAGCGACATGATGGGCGATTCGCCCGCCACCCCGGGCGGGTCGCAGAAGACGTAAGAGTCCTCGATTACCTCGCCCACGACCAGAATCCGCTTGCCGCGGAACGCCCCGAGCTGGAGCTGGAGTTGTTCGGGCTGGAGGGCGGGGTTTCGGAGCAGTTCGCCCAGGCGGGCGTCGCTGGGATGGATCGACTCGGCCATGCCTGCGATTAGTGCGGTCGAGCTGAAGACCACGTCGCCCGAGGTGAAGACCACCCGCCCGCCGTTGCGTTCCACCGCGTCGCGTTCGGCGGCAAACCCCGGGTGGCGGTTGGTCTCGTACTCCTGCCCTTTGACGTAGACATCGGGCTTGACGCCTTCGAGCAGCCCCACCGCCGTCGCGGAGGGCTCGACGCAGACCCAATCCACAAAGTCGAGGGCAGCCAGATTTTCGGCTCGGAGTTCCTGGGGGATCAGCGGGCGCCCTGTGCCCTTGTCGATCGCTGCGTCGCCGGTGATCGTGATCAGCAGGATGTCGCCCAGCTGCTTGGCTTGGCGGAGATGGCGGACATGCCCTGGGTGGACGATATCGAAGCACCCGTGGCAGTGGACTACCCGGCTGCCCACGTCGCGGGCGGCCGCCCTGCGGACGAGCAGTTCGCCTCTGGTGCAGATCTTGGGGCTGGCATCCGCCCCGAACGGGTGTGGTCCCCGAGCCTCGGGCTGTGCGCCCATGCGCAGCCCCGCCTGTGGCCCCGGTTGCGACCCCGACCTGGGGTCGGGATGCCTGTCAGTTGGTCCGTTCGTTCCGGGCATACCCCCCCCTCCTTCCCACGCCGACTCGGCGTGCAGACGGGCTATCGACCCGATCGGTTTGAGCCCGACAGTTTGGGGCGGGCGGGCCCCGATGGGGTGGGGTGCGTGAGGAAGCGTGGGAATCTCACCAAAAGTTCGGTCCGACGCCGATATCGCTGGTTATGGCTAAGTCTGTCAATGCGCGCCGGAACACCCGCCCCTATCGCGTCAGCGAGAAGGATCTGCCCCCGCCAGAGGGGTTGGTGCTGGCCGGTCGTCTGGGCTGGATCACGCTGGGTGCCGTGTGGCTGTTCGTGGCCGCCGGGCTTCTGACGTTCAATGCGGGCGACCCCCCCACCCACGCCGTGTGGCCCGACAACGAGAGCGTCGCCAACATCACCGGCCCGATCGGGGCCGCGATCGCGTACCACCTGCTCCGCACGCTGGGCTTCGCGGTCGCGATCCCCATGGTTTTTATCGGCGTGGCGATCGTGCGCCGGGCGATCCGCCAACCCGTCGCGCAGCCCCTGATCCGGTCGGTGGGCGTGCTGATCCTGACCGCCGCTTCGGGCACGGCGCTGACCGTGCTGTTCCCCAAAGCCGGCCCGCTGCCCGGGCTTCCCGGTGGCACAATCGGCATGGTCGCGGGCGCCGAGATGCTGCCCCGCTTCGCGCTGGGCGGCACGCTGGTGTGGACCGTGCTGCTGCTCTTGGTCGGTGCGATCGTGGCGGCCGACACCATCGTGTTCGCCGTGCCGCTGATGATCTGGCGGGCGCTCGTCCCCGCGGCCAAGGTATCCGCCGCCGCGACGGCGGCCGCGGCGCGCACGACCGGGTCGGCGGCGCTCAAGGCGAACAAAGCCGTGGACCGCGCGAGCGAGACATCGCGCGAGACGTCCGGCGGGCTGCTGGCCGGGCTGGCGGGTCTGCTGCGTCGGACCAAGACCGTCCGGATCCGCCCCAACGACATCGACGGGGACATCATCGAGGTCAAGCCCGAGCCCACGCCCCGCGCCAACAAGCCCAAACGCACCATCCGCCCCGTGCCCAAGCCCATCGAAGAGGACGAACTTGACGACGCGGGCGCTGACTACGAGGACGACGAGGAAGACGCCCTGCCCGACGCGCCGCAGGTCTTCGACCGCGACAAACTCCGCGAGAAGATCCAGGCGTTGCCCGTCCGCTTCGGGCACGCGAACAAGGCGATCGCAACCGACGAGGACCTTTCCGAGTTCCAGAACGCCCAGAACCTGGAGGGCTACCTGTTCCCCACGCTCGAGCTGCTTGAAGAGCCCGAGATTGGCTTCAACAAGAAGCTCGAATCGCTGGTGCGTGAGCAGGCGGAGAACCTCGAAGCGGCGCTGCGTCAGTACAAGATCAACGGCGAGGTCGTGGACATCGAGTCGGGCCCGGCGATCACGCTCTACCACATCCGTCTCGCCCCGGGCACCAAGGTCTCGGCGATCAACGCGATCGAGTCCGACCTGGCCCGTTCGCTCAAGGCGGTCAACATCCGCGTCGTCTCCAACATGGAAGGGCGCGACACCATCGGCGTCGAGGTGCCCAACCCGACCAAGGAGCGTGTCCGCCTTAAGGAACTGATGTCCAACCGCGATCGCTTCAGCAAGATGAAGCTGCCGATGTTCCTGGGCAAGGACGCGGGCGGCGAGCCGCTGATCGCCGACCTGACCAAGATGCCCCACATGCTCATCGCGGGCACGACCGGGTCGGGCAAGTCGGTGTGCATGAACACGATCATCATGAGCTTCCTCTACACGAAGAAACCCAACGAGCTCAAGCTGGTGCTCGTCGATCCCAAGATGGTCGAGATGAGCCAGTTCAAGGACATCCCGCACCTGATGTGCCCAGTCGTGACCGAGATGTCCAAAGCCGCGGCGATCCTCGAGTGGGCCGTCACGAAGATGGACGAACGCTACGAGCTGCTCGCCGAGGCTGGCTGCCGCGATATCTCGGGCTACAACGAGATGGAGTGGAGCGACATCAAGGACGCCTTCGGGGCCGAGAGCGACGAGGAAGCCGCCCGCATCCCGCGCAAGCTCCCCTACATGGTGTTCATCATCGACGAGTTGGCCGACCTGATGATGACCAACAAGGAGGTCGAGGGCGCGATCATCCGCATCGCCCAGAAGGCCCGCGCGGTGGGCATCCACCTGATCCTCGCGACGCAGCGCCCGCAGGCGAACGTCGTGACGGGCCTGATCAAGTCGAACATGCCCTGCCGCATCAGTTTCAAGGTCGCGTCGGGCATGGACAGCCGCATCGTGCTGGACTCCAAGGGCGGCGAGCTGCTGCTCGGGCAGGGCGACATGCTGTTCCTCTCCCCATCGAGCCACAAGCTGGACCGCTGCCAGGGCACGCTGGTGGACGACAAGGAGATCCGCAAGGTCGTGCGCCACCTGCGCGATGTCGCGGCGCCGTCGTTCGAGCGCTCGCTCATGCAGATGCGCGGTCCCGGCGGATCGGACGAAGAACGCATCGCGGCCAGCGAGAACAATTCGTCGGCGTCGCTCGCGGCTGCCCAGGAAGACCCGATGTTCGACCGCGCGGTCGAGATCGTCCTGGAAACCGGGCGCGGCTCGGTCTCGCTGCTCCAGCGTCGCCTCGCGATCGGCTACACCCGCGCGTCGCGCCTGATCGACCTGATGGGCATCGCCAACATCATCGGCGAACACAAGGGCTCGGTGGCGCGCCAGGTGCTGATCTCGCCCGAGGAATGGGCGGCGATCCGCGAACTGGCCGCCGAGGAGGCCGAGCGCCAGGGCATCGCCCCGCGCGATCCCAGCGACCCGGACCAGAACCTGATGTTCGACGTGGCACCCGAGGAGCCCCCGGTCGCGGTCGCCGAGGTCGACGAGGAGCCACCGTTCGACACCGAGGACGAGGCGGCGGTCGAGGTCCACGCCAGCGTGATCGACGAGGATGTCGAGGATGAACTCGACGAGGACGAGCCGCTGATCGCCGAGGACGAGGCCGAGGAATACGAGGAAGAGGAAGAAGAGGAAGACCCCGAAGCCGAGGACGAACTCGAAGAGGATGAACTTCAGGACGGTGAGGAAGAAGAAGACGAGGACGCCGAACTCGAAGACGAGCTCGAAGAAGATGAGCTGGAAGAAGACGAAGTCGAAGATGACGAGGAGGCCGAGGAGTACGAGTACGTCGACGAGGACGGCAACCCGATCAGTGCCGAACAGTTGGCGGAGTACGAGGTCGACGGCGAAGAAGAAGACGAGGAAGAAGAAGAGGAAGACGACGCCGAGGAGACCAACGAGTACGAGGACGAGTGCGAAGAGGACGAGGAGGCCCCCGCGGGCACCAAATCCTCCAACGGCTCGGCCGCCTGACCCGCGACCAGGTCTCGGCTCGGAGACCTCTTATACAGAACCACCAGACCGGCGATCGGGCCGCCCAGCGGCCCTTGCCCGATCCGCACAAACCGACCGCATCTGACCCGCTCCACCCCCGCCCGCGGCTGATTCCGCGGGTTTCTTGTGCAACCGGTGAAAGCCTGGCCCGTTGAAACGGATATACCATCCGGGCGAGCCGCGCGCACGCCCACGGACGCCGCACAGAGCGGGCGGACCGAGACACCCAGGCACGACGATCCACCAAGGCAGACCAAGGAGCACCCATGCTGGCCCCCACCGTCCCGATGAAGCGAATGTCCACCCTCTGCGCGATGGCGATCTCCGCCTCGGCCATGACCGCGGCCGCGGGTGCCCCGGACGCCCTGGACCTCGTCCCGGCCTCGACCGACATGATCGTCAGCATCGCCCATGTGAGCGACTTCCTCAACGACGTCGATCAAATCAACCGGGCCCTGGGGCCCATGGGCAACAACGAGCTGGTGTTCGTCACCGCCATGTCCCGGGGCATGCCGGGCGTGAACCTCAACGGGTCCGCCGCCATCCTCGTCGATTTCCACGACGATCCGAATGCTGGAGTGGAGCCGTCCGCGGTCGCGCTCATCCCGGTTTCGGACTTCGCCGCGTTCTCGCAGGAACGCGAGGCGGTCAACGGGCTGGTCAAAATGCCGCTGCTCGAGGCCAATGTCTTCGGGCGCGATGTCGGGCACGGGTTCGCGTTGCTCGGTGACGACGCCGACGCCCTCCGCGCCTTCGACACGTCCGACGGCAACATGAAGGCCCACGCCGCTCGCCTCGGCGGCGCGGGCGGACGCCTCGTCGGCGGCGCCGAAGTGACCATCATCGTCAACGCCGACACGATGCGTCCCTACCTCGACGCGGCCAAGGACGGCATGGACGAGCAGGGCCAGATGGTCGGCATGATGGGCGGCGAGCAGGCCGCCCAGGGCTTTGACGCCTTCTCGCAGCTCGCGTCGGGCGTGATGCGTGACCTCCAGACCGGCGTTGTCGGGCTCTCGGTCGACAGCACGGGCATGTCCTACGACATGGCGATGCAGTTCAAGGAAGGCTCGGCCTCGGCGGCCAACTTCGCCAAGGGCGGCCAGACCGACGGGCTGACCGACCACCTGCCCAGCGGCCCATATATGTTCGCGTTGTCGCTCGACACGTCGTCGCCCGCGATCAACAACTTCGCCGACGCCTTCGACGCGATGTCCGCCGACCTCCCCGAGGAGGTCCGCAACCAGATGGGCGCCGCGTTCGGGCAGATGTCCCTCAAGGACCTCACCGAACTGACCCAGGGCATCTCGTTCGTGATGGGTGCCACCCCCGGGCTCATGGGCGGCGGGCTCTTTGCCAACACCACCCAGTACATCAAGACGGATAAGCCAGGCGCCTATCGCCAGGCGATGCTCTCGATGATGGAGAACGCCGACGGCCAGTCCAACCAGGGCATGACCATCGGCACCACCGTCTCTCCCAACGCCGTCACGATCGACGGCACGAGCCTGACCGCGTACGGGATGAAGTTCACGATCGACCCCGATGCCGCGCAGGCGATGGGCGGGGGCATGATGCCCGGCATGGACCCATCCATGATCATGGGCATGGTCTTCGGCCCCTCGGGCGGGCCCGCGGGTTACATCGGCGAGGTCAAGAACGGCGTCGTCCAGACCCTCACCCAGGGCCCGACGCTGACCAAGAACGCCCTGGCGGCGGCCGCCTCGGGCGAGGGGCTGGGCACCAGCGAGCGGATCAGCCGCGTCGCCAGCACCCTCCACGCCGACCGGGCCGCGGAGATCTATATCGGTGTTGACGAGATCCTCAACACCGTCGGGCCCATGCTGATGATGTTTGGGGTGATCCCCGAGTTCGAGCCGATGGACGCCCTGGATCCCATCGCCATGGCGATGACCTTCGACGACGGCGGGCTCGTCGGTCGCATCCGCGTCCCGATGGCCACGTTCCAGACGCTGCTCGAACTCATGCCCAACGAGGCGATGAACGGCGGTGGCGGCAACGACGACGGCTTCGATTTCTGATCGGGCTGGCCTGATCGACCGTCGATACCATCCCGCGTGACCGATCACGCGAACATCTGGCGACTCTCACCCACGCGGGCAGTCCATCTGGATCGCCCGCGTTTGTTCACCATCCTCAACCTGACGCCAGACTCGTTCGCCGACGGCGGGCGACTGCCCACACCCGCGCACGCCCGCGATGCGGCGCTGCGGGCCCGGGACGAGGGCGCGGACGGACTGGACCTCGGCGCGGAATCCACCCGCCCGGGCGCGGCCCGAGTCGGCACCGACGAGCAACGCGAGCGCCTGCTCCCGGCGATCGAAGCCATACGGGGCGCGGGCGTCGATCTGCCGATCACCGCCGACACCACACTGTCGTCGGTCGCGAAAGCGGCGCTCGATGCGGGCGCGGACGCCATCAACGATGTGTCGGCCGGCACCGAGGACGACGCGATGCTGGCGCTGGCCGCCGAACGAGACTGCGGGATCGTGCTGATGCACCGGCGCTCGGCACCGACCCAAGATCAGTATTCGGATGCCTACCAGGCCGATCCGGATTATCCGAACGGTGTGGTCTTCGACGTGGCGGCATTTTTAGCGTTTCGCCTGAATGCCGCCCTCGACGCGGGCGTGGCCGACGACGGCGTGCTGCTCGACCCCGGTCTCGGCTTCGGCAAGTCGGTCGGACAGAATCTCGAGTTGATCCGGAGCACGCCGGCGTTGCTCGCGCTCGGGCGCCCGGTCATGAGCGCTCTTTCCAGGAAGAGCTTCGTCGGGCGCGTGGGGCTGGGGCGTGACTCGGAGCCGGGCGAACGCCTGCCAGCGACGCTGGCACTCTCGACCTTGCATCTCGCCGGCGGGGCCCGGGTTTTCCGGGTCCACGACACCGCGGAGCACCGCCAAAGCCTCGATGCCGCCTGGGAGCTGATTTCCGGGGGCTGACCGGGCCATCCGGGAGGACACTGGTGGGACATCGGCGGGACCGTTCTTCTCGAAATCGGGTCGAGCCCGGGGCCCGTCCGCAATACGTGCGCCCCCTACCATCCACCCCGGCCCGTGCCGGACGTTGCCCGGCCGTCGGATGGCCGTTGACCGAGAAGAAGACGAAAAGGAAACCCGTCCAATGACCACCGCGAATGTCAAGGAGTTCACCGTCGGTTCGTTCGACGCCGAGGTCCTCTCGGCCGAGCAGCCCGTCCTTGTCGACTTCTGGGCCGAATGGTGCATGCCATGCAAGATCCTGGGCCCGACGATCGACGAGATCGCCGACCAGTACGAGGGCAAGGCGATCGTGGGCAAGGTGGACATCGACAGCAACCAAGAGATCGCCGTCAAGTTCGGCATCTCGGCCATCCCGACCGTGATCCTCTTCAACAAGGGTGAGGTCGCGAAAAAGTTCGTCGGCCTGACCAACAAAGAAGACCTGGCCGCCGCCATCGACGAACTGGCCTAACTCCGACCTCGAGCGGCGGTGATTCCGGGCAAACGCCCGGCGCCCCGAGCAGAAGGGACCCATCATGACCACACCCAACCGCCCCATCCGTTGCGGAGCCGTCGGCGTCGGACGCATGGGCAGGCACCACGCGCGCGTTTACGCCCAGCTCGCCGAGGCCCACCCCGATCAGTTCGTGATGGTCGGCGTCGTTGACGCCAACCCCGAGACCGCCGCTCGCGTCGCCGAGCAGCACAACACCAAGTCGTTCGCGACCGAGCAGGAACTGCTCGACGCCGGTGTGGACGCGGTGTCGATCGCGGTGCCCACGACGTACCACTACAAGTCGGCCGAGCCGTTCTTGTCGGCGGGCGTGGCCTGCCTGATCGAGAAGCCGCTGGCCCCGTCGGCCGAGGAAGCCAACCGCATCAAAACCCTCGCCGAGAAGACCGGCGCCTGCCTCATGGTCGGCCACATCGAGCGGTTCAACCCGATCATGCGGGCCATGCAGAGCGCGGCCGAGAAGCACGGCGAGCCCATCACCCCCCGCTTTATGGAGGTCCACCGTGTCAGCCCGATGACGTTCCGGTCGATCGATATCGGCGTGGTCATGGACATGATGATCCACGATCTCGACGTCGTACTGATGCTGATGGACAGCCGCGAGCCCGACGACATCCAGGCGTCCGGCGTGGCCGTGGTCTCCGAGCACGAGGACCTGTGCAACGCCCGCCTGGTCTGGAACCTGCCAGAGTCCGCGGGCGGGGGGCAGTGCGTAGCCAACATCACCGCCAGCCGCCTGGCGCTCAAGACCGAGCGCGTCACCCGGATCACTGGCGACTCGGGCTATATCAAGATCGACTACGCCGCCAAGTCGGGCACGATGATCCGTCGCACCGCCAACGAGATCCAGATGCGCGAGGTCCGCGAGCAGCTCAAGCAGGGCAAGGACCTCACGGATCTGAACTGGGCCGAGCTGGTCAACATTGAGCCGCTCGAGATCGACTCGGGCGAGCCGATCGTCAAAGAGATCGAGGCGTTCCTCGACGCGGTCCGCACCGGCACCCAACCCGCGATCGACGCGACCGCCGGGTTTGTCAATGTCCGCACCGCCGAGCGGATCGTCGAAGCGATCCGCGTCTCGCTCGGGGCCACCGCCGAGGGAGCCCTGGGCTAACGAGACCCGCACGCACCACCGGAACCGGGTTTACTAAGAGCCCATTCCTTTCCGCATCGCCGCTGGGATCCCGGCGGGCCCGAGGTACACTCGGGTGGGGCAACCGCCCCGACATCCATCCAACCGCACGGGCTCTGGCCCGCGCACAACCCATCGAAACGCCATGACCGAACCGACCAACCCCTCAACCGACGCCACGACCGACGCCAACCAGCCCGCGCCCACAGCGCCCGAAGCCAACACCCCGGCTCCGGCACCGGCTGCTCCTCCGGCTCCGGCTCAGGTAGCGCCCCCGGCTCCCGCTCCTGCGCCGACCGCGGCTCCGGTCCCCACCGGTGCGCCCACGCCGCTGCCCACCCCCGAGACGCTCGACGCGGAAACGCTTGCCGAGATCGAATCGGCGATGGGTGATCTCAAGGAAGCGGGCGCCGCCTCCGGCAAGCCGATCCGCGGCCCGCGCGAGGTCAAGGGCGGACGCGAGCACCGGACCGGCACCGTCGTGTCCGTTGGCGCCAACGACGTCTTCGTCGAGTTCGGGCCCAAAGAGCTCGGCGTCGTTGAATCCACCCAGTGGAAAGAGGGCGACACCAAGCCCGCGGTCGGCGACCAACTCGAAGTCGTGGTCCAGCGCTATTCGTCCGCGGAGTCGCTGTTCGTCTGCGCCCTGCCCGGGTCGGTCCAGAAGGCCGACTGGGAGATGCTCCAGATCGGGCAGACCATCGAGGCACGCGTCACCGGCACCAACAAGGGCGGGCTCGAACTCGAGATCGCCAACCACCGGGCGTTCATGCCCGCCAGCCAGGTCGACGTGAACCGCATCCCGGACCTCTCGGTGTTCGTGGGCGAGAAGCTGACCTGCCAGGTGCAGAAGATCGATCGACGCGGCGGGGGCAACATCGTGCTCTCACGACGCGACATCATCGCCGCCGAGCGGGCCAAGGCCGCCACCTCGCTCAAGGAAGCGCTCAAGGAAGGCGACACCGTCGAGGGCACCGTCCGCAAAATCATGGAGTTCGGCGCGTTCGTCGACCTGGGCGGCGTGGACGGGCTCGTCCACATCAACGACCTGACCCACGACCGCGTCGGGCACGGCGCCAAGGCCGTCGCCAAGTTCATCAGCGAGGGCCAGAAGGTCAGCGTTCAGATCCTCAAGCTCGACTGGGACGCCAACCGCATCAGCCTGGGCATGAAGCAGCTCCAGGCCGACCCGTTCAGCGCTGTCAAGGACGAGGTCGTCGAGGGCGCGATCCTGACCGGCAAGGTCACCAACATCGCCGAGTTTGGCGCCTTCATCGAGGTCGCGCCGGGCATCGAGGGTCTGGTGCACATCTCCGAGCTCGACTATCGGCGCGTCGCCAGCGTCGAGGACGTGGTCAAGAAGGACGAGGTCGTCCAGGTCAAGGTCCTCAAGATCGACCCGGACAACCGCAAGATTTCGCTGTCGATCAAGCAGACCAAAGAAGCCCCCGCCGGCGCGGGTGGTGGTGGCGGCGGCGGTCGCGGCGGCAAGGGCAAGGGGCGAGGACGGGGCGACCGCGACGATCGCGACCCATCCGAGATCCTCAAGGAGACCCCGCAGCTCCGGCGCATGCGCGAGCAGGCCGCTCTGCGTGAGAAAGAAACCAAGCGCTCCACCGGCGGCGGCATCGGCAACAACGGCGGGCTGGGCATTGGCCTGGGCGACTTGAAGCTCTAAGCAGATGAACTCATCAACTCAAAGGAGGGCTCCTAAGCCCTCCTTTTTTGATGCCCTCAAACTGCCATCAACCTTGGCAAACACACCCTCGATCTCCAATCATCAACGGCCCCTCCCACCAGCCTTACGGCTGTCGTCGTGCTGAACTGATTGCAAAAAAGAACACGCCGCAAGCCAGAGGCTCGCGGCGTTGCTCCATCATTCCGATCTCGGTCAGACGATCGTGTCCCGCTCCACTTCGTCCAGCAGCGCCAGATCCTCTTCGCTCAGTGACGATTTCAGATCGCCCAGCACGCGGTCGAACGAACCGATCAGGCGCTTGGTCGAGTCGATCGCGTTGTCCATCGAACTCCGCCCGGTGACCTGCTTGATCATGTCGGCCCGGTTGATCTGGGCCAGGTTCCGCTCGGAGACGTGCTTGGCTTCGAGCAGGGTGTCCAAGAGCGTGCGGGCCTCGTCGCGCCGCTGAACGGTGTCGATCCAGACGCGGTTGTTGCGCACGCTCTGGCGGGCCTGGGGTGTCTGCATGGTGCTCACGGGTGGGCCTCCTTGCCTTGATCGCCGGGTTCGCCCGCGGCTCACATCCCGGAGTGGCATTCGCCCTGCTCCGGTCCCGGCCGCGGCTCGGCCAGTACTTCTTCGGAATCCCAAGCACCCATTGTCCCACGCTCTTGACCGGAATCAAACATGCATGCGGGTAGCCTCCCTCAAACTGGGTGGTTCAAGGCACGCAAACACTGCTCCGTCCGAGAACTATCCACCGGATCAGGGGCTGAACACCCCCCACGCCCCACAGCCGCGCGTGCTCACGAAGCGCCCGGGCATCGGGCGTCGTCGGCCCGTCCGGAGGCGTCCGCTCGTAACATCGCCGCATGCGGGCTCACCTTGTGCAGATGGACATCGCGTGGGAGGATCGGAAGGCGAACCACGCCACGGTCGGGCGGATGCTCGCCAGCGCCGACGTGCGCGCGGGCGATCTGGTGGTCCTGCCCGAGCTTTTCGACGTCGGGTTCTCGCTGAACCTCGACGCGGCCCCCGACAACGACAGCCGGACGCTCCGGTTTCTGCTCGGGCTAGCCCAAGACCTTGGCGTGACCGTGCACGGCGGGCGGGCGATCCGCCCCAGCGATGACGCCAAAGCCTCCAACCTCGCGACGGTCACCGCACCGAGCCCCGAAGACGAGGCTTCGGGTGGCGGGCGATTGCTCTGCGAGTACGCGAAGATCCACCCGTTCTCGTTCGGGCGTGAGCCGGAGTCTTACGTGGGGGGCGACTCGGTCGAGCTCTACGACTGGCAAGGCCCTAACGCATCGATCAAGGTCTGCCCGGCGGTGTGCTACGACCTGCGATTCCCCGAGCTGTTCCGCATCGGGGCGCTGCGGGGCGCGGAGTGCTTCGTGCTCGGTGCCAACTGGCCCAGCGCACGGAAAGAGCACTGGCGGGCGCTGCTGATCGCGCGCGCGATCGAAAACCAGGCGTACGTGCTGGGCGTCAACCGGGCGGGGGACGACCCGTACCTCTCATACGCGGGCGGCTCGATCGCGGTCTCGCCCACCGGCGAGGTGCTCGGAGAACTCAGCGCGGAACCGGGCGTGCTCAGCGTGGCGATCGATCCCGATGTTGTCCGTGCGTGGCGGGATCGGTTCCCGGCGCTCAAGGACGTGCGCCTGATCGACGCCTCACGCCCCTGATGCGATCTTTCGCAGCTCGGGGATCGCGTCGAGGTCGAGGTTGCCGCCTGTGATGAGCACCGCGATGTTCTTGCCCTTGATCTGATCGGGCTCGCGCTGCGCGTCCTGCAGCAGCCCGGCCAGGGCGAGCGCCCCGGTGGGTTCTACGACCAGTCGCATACGTTCGAGGCAGAGGAACATCGCCCGTGCGAGGCTCGCGTCGGTGACGGTCTCCATGCGGTCCACCCGGTCCAGGATGATCGGCAATGTGTAGTGCCCGGGGAAGTGGGTGCGGGCGCCGTCGGCGATGGTGGTCGCGGTCTGGGCGGGGTCGGTGACGTGGCGGAGGACGCCGTCGGCGAACGATCGCGTGACGTCGTCGCCCTTGGCGGGCTCGACGCCGGTGATCACGCAGCCCGGTGCGATGGCTTTGAAGACCGTCGCGCAGCCCGAGAGCAGCCCGCCGCCCCCCGTGCAGACGTAGAGCCGGTCGAGCGGGGTGATGCCGGCTTCGATGGCCTGGTCGATGAGTTCGAGGGCGGCCGTGCCTTGCCCGGCGATGATGTCCGGGTGGTCGTAGGGCGGGATGAGGGTCAGGTTCTCGTCTCGGGCGATCCTCATCCCGACCTCTTCGCGCTGCTCCTCGTTGCTGTCGTAGGCGACGATCCGGGAGCCTTCCGGGGCGCGGGCCAGGTAGGCTTCGGTCGCAGATCGCTTGTTCTTCGGTGCGTTCGTCGGCATGACAATGACGGCGGGGATCTGGAGCAGCGCCGCCGCGAGGGCGACGCCCTGGGCGTGGTTGCCCGACGAGAACGCGATCACGCCGTTGGTGTCAGTGGGGAGCTTGGAGAGCGCGTTGTAAGCGCCGCGAAACTTGAACGCGCCGACACGCTGCAGGTTCTCGCACTTGAAGACGACGTTGGCCTTCGTCAGGTCGTTGATCGTGCGGCTGGTCACGACGGGCGTCCGATGGGCGACGCCCGCGATGCGCTTGGCGGCTTCTTGGACGTTCCCGATGGTCACAGCACCCAACAGGGACATGTCGGGTGCGCTGCCGTCGGTCCAGGGGTTCTCGATGGTCATGCCGGAGGCTATCAGCGCTTCCAGCCCGTGGTCAGGGCGGCGATGAGCCAGGCGACGCACTGGGTCAGCGCGATGGTCGCGCCCGGGGGCCAGTCGAGCTCGATAGACAGCGCGATGCCGACGCCGACCGTCGTCACCGCGATCACCACGCTGGACACGAACGCCGGGACGAGCGAGCGGGTCAGGCGGAGGGCGGTCGCCCCGGGCAGCACCAGAATCGCGGTCGCGAGCACCACGCCCGCGACCTGGACCGCCAGCACCACCGAGGACGCGAGCAGCACCAGCACCACCGTGCCGATCCGGGCGGTGTTCAGGCCCGCGGGGGCGCAGGCGTCCTCGTCGAACGACCAGAGCAGAATCGAGCGCCGGTGCCAGAACAGCAAGGCAACGATCAGCGCCGCCGCCCCTGCCGTGGTCCACGCTGCCGATGACGAGATCGAAAGAAGTTCACCGAACAACACCCCCTCGATCGACGGCAGCGGGCCTGCCCCGCCGGTCCGCGCCCGGTTGGCCGCCAGGCGATAGAGCACGAATCCGAGCGCCATGCTGGCGGTCATGACGATGCCGATGGCCGTGTCGGTGCGTTTCTGGGTGCGCCGGGCGAGGTGGGAGACCGCCAGCCCGGCGCCGATCGAGAACACCGCGACGATGGCGGTGCGCACGACCGGGTCGGTCCCGGTCGTCGACGCGAAGCCCAAGATCGCGGCCAGCCCCACGCCCCCGAACGCGGCGTGCGACACGCCCTGCCCCACGAACGCGAGACGCTTCATCACCACGATCACCGACAGCAGCCCGCCCAGCAGCGCGACCACAAGCGCGACCACGACACCCGGAGCAAAGAGTCTGAGTTGTTCGAGGAAGGTCATCGATCGTCCTCCCCGGTTGTGTGCTCATCGGGGGTGGGATCGTGGGCATGATCGCAGGATCCATGGTGACCATGATCATGATGATGATGGGACGGGTCGTCGCAGTCCTCAGCGGCGTGCGCGTCGACATGGAGTCGCCCGAAGAGGGGCTCGACGTCGTGGGCGAAGACCTGGGCCAGGATTGCCGGGGTGAGCCCCCGCGGCGCGTCGTGGAAATGGACGGATCGGTGCAGGCAGGCGACACGGTCCGAGCCGGCCGCGATGGCGCGGAGGTCATGCGAGACGGTGATGATCGTCATGCCCAGGCGGTCGTGCAGCGTGTCAATGAGATCGGCGAAACGCTGCTGACCGGCCGCGTCCACGCCCACCGTGGGCTCGTCCAGCACCAGCAGCTTGGGCCTGGGCGCGATAGCCCGCGCGATCAGCGCCCGCTGGAGCTGCCCGCCCGACAGGGCCCCGATCGGGCGGTTGCCAAGATCGGTCATCCCGACGAGTTCGAGCGCTTCGTCGGCGGCTCGCTCGGCGCTCCGATCGCGCAGCGTCAACGGGCTGGACCGAGCGGCCAGCGGGAGGGCGACCGCCTGGCGGACCGAGAGCGGAAAATCCGTCTCGGCCGTAGTCCGCTGGGGGAGGTATCCGACCAGCGCCCGCCGGCGCGCCTCAGCCGGTTCGTATCCCAAGACGCTGAGTTGCCCGGCGTCGGGCTCGAGCAACCCCAGGATGAGTTTGACGAGGGTGGACTTGCCCCCGCCGTTGGGCCCGAGCACGCCCAGGCGCGTGCCCGCGGGGACGGTCATCGAGATGTCGCGCAGCGCAGGTACCGGATCCTCGCCGACCGCCCGGGCGGGATAGGCGAAGGACACGCCCTCGATCGCGACGGCATGGTCGGGCCCGGGGCTCATCCCTCGGGCTCGGGATCTGGATCGGGCTCCGTCGACGATCCGGACACTGGCGAAGCCCCCGGCGCTGGCTCGGAGAGACCCGCGACCAGACTCCTCAGGTTGAACCGCATCAGGTTGATCCAATCGTCCGAGCCGACCGGGTCGAGCTTGTACATCTTCACGCCCAGCTGCTCGGCAATGCGCCGTGGCAGCGCGTCGGAGAACTGGGGCTCGACAAAGATCGCGCCGGCGTTGTGCACGCGGATCGCTTCGGCGGCCCGCGCTAGATCGCCCGGCGTCGGCTCGACGGCCGACACGGGGCGGATCACCTGAGCAACGGTCAACCCGTAGCGATCGGCGACGCGCCGGAACGCGTCGTGATGGGTGATGATCGCCCGTCCCTCGAAGGGTGCCAGTTGATTCCGGAACGAACCGTCGATGCTGTCGACGGCGGCTATCAGTGTCTTCCTATACCCCGCGTGGTCCTTGTCCGCCAGCCCGCGATCGACCAGGTCTGTGTGGATCGCCTCGATGAAGCCGTGCATCAACTCGGGGTCGAGCCAGAGGTGCGGGTCGGCGCCGTGGTCGTGGGCGTGGTCATGCCCGTGGTCGTGATCCGCGTGGTCGCATGCGCCGGCGTCAATACCGAGCGCGTCCGCGATGCTGAACACGTTGGACGCTTCGGCGTGCTGCTCGATCGCGCGGTTGATCGCCGGCTCGAGCGGGGCCCCCACGGTGATGACCAGAGACGCCCGGGCGAGATCGGCCGCATCGGACGGCGTGAGTTGGTAGCCGTGCGGCGAGACGCCAGCGGGCACGATCGCGCGGATCTCGATCGCCGGGTCGAGCATCGGCTCGACCAGCCCGATCAGCGGGGCAACCTCGACCAGCACCAGGCGTGGTTGGCCCTCGGCGGGCTTGGCGCAGGCCGGGACCAGGAGAAGCAAGCACGCCAGGAGGCACGCGCCCAGGACTCGAAATGCGGCATGGGGTGTCGGCATGATGCGATTGTATTCTCAATAGCGGGTGGATGTTCGCGGATTCGGGGCTGTTTGCGGGCCTGAATGTGGGTTTCGAGGCCCGGTCGGGCTTTCCGACGGGCGGGTGGCGGCGTATCATCCTGACCTGTCGGGGCGGTAGCTCAGCTGGTAGAGCGCATCGTTCGCAATGATGAGGTCGCGTGTTCGACTCACGTCCGCTCCACTCGACACCGACGCCCCGGGCACCGCCCGGGGCGTTGTCATTTTTGCATCCCAAGGGGTCAGGCGGGCGGCGACTCTCTGGACGGCGGGGTTTCGTCGTCATCGAATACTGCCCGCAGCGGCGGGGTGTCGAGGTCGTCGAACTGCCCGCCTCTGGCGGCGCGGATGAACGCCCACACGCCGAGGGCGGCGAGGAGGAGCGCGACGGGCAGCATGATCAGCAGGACGGACATGGGTGATGTGATCTGGTATCAGGCTTCGGATTCATCGCTGTTAGCGAGATCGACTGGAACGGGGCGGGCGCATCGCCAATGCGACTACCACCAGAGAGCTTATCGGCATCAGGACGGCCGCGGTGAGCGCGTCGATACGACCCAGCATCGCCAGGGTGGCGGCCAGGGCGTTGTATGAGAGCGAAACCGCCAGGCAGAGCTTGATGGTGCGCTTCGTGTGCGATGCGAGCCGAACCAGACCGACCAGCGGCGCGACGCCCGGGTCGTTGAGGTAGATGTCGGCGGCTTCGAGGGAGGCTTCCGCCCCGCCGTGTACCGCGACACCGACGGTGGCCGCCGCGAGTGCGCCCGCGTCGTTCACGCCATCGCCAACCATCACGACCGGGCGGTCTGATTCATTGACCAGTCGTGATACCAGTGCGGCCTTGTCCTCGGGCGACTGGCGGGCCAAGGCATGATCGACGCCGACCTGCTGGGCGACCCGATCGACGACGCTCCCGTCATCCCCCGATGCGATCGTGACCGACCAACCGAGTCGTTTGAGTTGCTCTATGGCGTGCGCCGAATCGGTTCGGACCGTATCGCCGATGGCGAACACACCGACGCCGATCCCCTCGCCCCAGACCGCGACGGGCGTGAGGGCCTCGGCCCGTGCGTCGTTGCAAGCACGAGCGAGCGATGCGAGCTGGTCATCGCTGGCCAATCCCGCGATGAACTCTGGAGAGCCGACGGCGCATTCGCAGCCGTTGACCGTGCCCCGGACGCCCCGCCCGGGCACGTGCGTGGTGTGCCCGGGGCTGGGGGCCTCGGGGAAGGCGTCGGTGATGGCTCGGGCGAACGGGTGGCACGCGTGCTGCTCGAGGGCGGCGGCCAGCATCGGGAGCTCGTCCGGGCCCGCGTACCGCGCGACGGTCGTCTTGGCGTTGGTGATGGTGCCGGTCTTGTCGAGGATGAGGTGCCCGGGCTTGCTGAGCGCCTCGAGGGCCGCGGCAGATTTGACCAAAGCGTTGTTTCGTGCTGCGCGCCCGAGCGCAACCGACATCGCCATGGGGGTCGCCAGCCCCAGGGCGCAGGGACAGGTGATAATGAGCAGCGCGGCGGCGTGACCCAGGGCGGTCTCGGCGTCGGCCCGGATCGTCCAAACCACGGTCGTCACGATCGCCAGCGCGATGACCACCTGCACAAAGCGCCCGGCGATCTGATCGGTCAAACGCACGATCGGCGGCTTGTTCTCGCTCGCCTGCGCAACGAGGCGCATCAGCCGCCCCACGCGGGTGTGCTCGCCGACCGCTTGCACGCGGACGTGGATCATCGAGGTCGTATTGATCGAGCCCGCGGCTACGGGCGAGCCCACGCCCACCGCGACAGGGCGGGATTCGCCGGTGAGCAGCGATTCGTCGATGTCGGAGTCGCCCAGCGTGACCACGCCGTCGGCGGGGATCGCCTGCCCCGGCGCGACCATCGCCGTGCTGCCAGCCACGAGCGACTCGATCGGGACGCTCTTGGTCGAACCGCCCTCGTCAACGAGGGTGGCGCTGGTGGGCGTGAGTGTGAGCATCAGACCGACTTGATCGGCGGCGCTGCGCTGCTGGCGGTGCTGCACCCACCGCCCGACGAGCAGCAGGAACACGAGAATCGCGAGCGAATCAAAGTAGACCTCGCCCGTGCCGCGCACGGTGTTGATGGTGCCCCAGATCCCCCCCACCGCCAACGCCAAGGCGATCGGAAGATCGAGGTGAGCGGTCCGTGTGCGGAGCGCGCCGATGGCACCCCGAAAAAACGTGCGTCCGGGCCAGGCGAGGCTGAGAATGCCCAGCGCCATGGAGATCCAGCGGAAGACCGATTCCCAGAGCGGGTCGATGGACGCGATCTGTCCGCCGTACAGGGCCACGGCCAGCAGCATGATATTGCCCGCGATCGCGCCGGCGACCGCGACGCGGATCAGGTAGGTGCGGTCTTCTCTGGTCCGCGCATCGCGGGCGGCCTGCCCTCGCGCGGGGTGGGCGGGGTAACCCAGCGAATCGAGGGCGCGGGCGACCTGAGAGAGTTTGGTGCTCGCCGCGTCGTAGCGGACGCGTGCGATGCGGGTGCGGATGTTGACCCGTGACTCGCTGACACCAGGAACGACGCGGGGCAGACGCTCGATCAGCCACACGCACGCGGCGCAGTGGACGTTCTCGAGCAGGAGTTCGGTCGAGGCGCCGCCCTCATCGGTCGTGACGGCGGCCGCCTGGAATGCGGGGTCATCGAGCTCGTCGTACTTGTTGCCCGTGACGGTGGGGCGCTCGCGCTGCGCGTCGGTGGCGTCGCGGACGCGGTAGTAGCCCTCGAGACCACCGGCGTAGAGCACACCGTAGACCGTGCGACAGCCGGCGCAGCAGAACTGGTGGTCGGCGTCCGACTCGATGAGCCCGGACGGCACCGGCAGGTCGCAGTGGGTGCAGAACGTCTGCTCGCGCCCGGGCGATGTAGTGTCAGTCTGGTTGGCCGCGAGTGATGACATGGATCTGTCTACGTATCAGTCTTCGTTGTCGCAGAGCGGGCAGGCCGCGTCAGCGTCGGTCGGAACCCCCGAGGTCTCGGTGATGTTGAGGTTGGCCCGGGACATCGCCGGGGCCTGGAGCCGTCCCATCGCGGTATAAATCCCAACCGCGGTCACGGCCAACCCGGTGACCAACGGCAGGTGCGCGTGTAGCGGGCGGGTGAGCAGTTGGATGCCCGTGCCGAGCGCCGCCATGACGGGCACCGTTCCGACCCAGAACGTGCCCATGACCGCGGCCCCCATGATCGGGCTGGCGGTCCCGGCGGCGGTGAAGGCGAACGCGTAGAGCCAGCCGCACGGCAGTAGCGCGGTCAGCAGACCGATCGTCAACGCCCGGTTCGTCGGGCGCAGCGTGAACGCGAGGCGATGGGCCCGCTCGAGCAGTGTACCGACGGGCTTGGGCAGCTTCAATCGACCGGTCCGGACGCCCAGCGTGCGTGCGAGCAGGGTTAGCCCGAACGCGATCATCATCGCGCCTGCCACGATGGCCGCCGCCCGCTGGACCCCGGCGAACCGCCCCGTGAAGTCGATCGCAGCGCCGATGGTGCCCGCGGCAACACCGAGCAGCAGGTACGAAGTCAGGCGCCCGCCGTGGTACGCCAGCTGCAAGCGCAGCCGTCGCCCCCTGGGTTGATCGCGGTCGGCGCCGAGCGCGAAGAGCATCAGCCCGCCGCACATGCCAGCGCAGTGCGGCGAACCCACGAGCGAAGCGAGCAAGACCGCCGACAGGATGGTCAGTTCGGTCGGCATCAGTGGACTTCGACGGTCTCTATGAATGTTGCACGCGGCGCGCCCACGGCTTGGATGGTCCAGCGAAGATCCCAAAGGCCCACGCGACGGGCCGGGAGTTTCCCGACGTACACGCCCTCGATGCTCTCTTCAAAGACGATCTCGGTGCGGTCCAGCGCGTCGATGCGGTGGAAGGCGATCGCCTTGATGTCTGCACCCGAGATGCCGCGCCCCTCGCGGTCGGACAACGCGAGCGTGACGGTCTTGCCCTCGATGGTGACCGCCCGCGACCAGCCCTCACGCCCGGCGGTGAGACGATCCTCGGCCTGTTCGTCCCAGGCGACCGCTTTCTCGTAGTAGTCGGGCTCGGCGTTGGCGGGCGTGCGCGAGGCAAACGTCATCGTGATGAAGACGATGCTCGCGTGGATACAGAACATGACCCCCAGCGCGTAGGGCCAGATCGAACGCTTGCGGGCGGGGCCATCGGTGCGTGGTGTGCGTTGGTCAGCCATCGGGGTTGGTGTCCTTGCTGGGCGGCGCCGCCGGCACCTTGGGGTAGCGCGGGCCGTGGATGATGAACTTCTTATCCTGGCTGAACTCGTCGGCGTCGGAAATGCGGATGGTGATCGTCTTGGGCGAGGTATCGAAGTACCCGGGGTCGGCCGTGATGAGCACGCGATCGGAGAACAGCTCGCCGGGCCCGACCTCGATCGGGTTCTGTCCCGCCCGGAGGCGCAACGCCGGCTGATCCACGATCTCGACGAGGTACATCGCCGCAGAGTCGGTGCGGTTGGTGATGCGGACGCGCATCTGGTTGGCGATCTCGCCCGACGACATGGTCTGGAACGGCAGCCCCCGCTCGCGGAGGAGAAGGATCTCGGCGTCGTTCTTGTTCAGCAACACGACCGTGAAGGCCGCGATCAGGGCGACCAGGATCAGCGGATAGATCACGACGCGCGGGCGGATGAGCTTGGATTTTCCGTCCTCGATGGCACGCTGCGACGAGTAGCGGATCAGCCCGAGCGGTCGCCCCAGCTTGCCCATCACGGTGTTGCACGCGTCCACGCACTGGGCGCACCCGATGCACTCGAGCTGGAGCCCCTCCCGGATGTCGATGCCGGTCGGGCAGGTCTGCACGCACATCGTGCAATCGATGCAGTCGCCGATCTCGACCACCGGGAGCGTGATGGCCTGCCCGGCTTCCAGGTTTTTCTTGGGCTTCTTGGCCTTGCCCCTGGGTTCACCGCGGGTGTAATCGTAGGTGATAATCATCGAATCGCGGTCGAGCAGCGCCGACTGCATCCGGGCGTAGGGGCAGACGACCGTGCAGACCTGCTCGCGGAAAAACCCGAAATCGAACAGCATCAGCCCGGTCGTACCGGCCATCACGAGGAATGCGATCGGGTGTTCGTGGGGCGAGGTGAAGATCCACCGACGCAGGTTCTCGGTGCCCACGAAGTAGGACAAGAACGTGTGGGCCAAGAACGCGGAGACCGCGAAGTAAACCACGAACCGCAGCAGCTTCCGCAGCCCGATGTTCTTCTTGGTCTTGCGGCTGCCTGGCGCCCCCTCGAACAGCCTCTCCAATGGGCGGTACACGAACTCGAGGTACACCGTCTGCGGGCAGGCCCACCCGCACCACACCCGACCGAGCATGGCCGTGATCAGGAAGATGCTCAGGAACCCGATCAGCAGCACCAGCGAGAGCAGCAGGGTGTCGGTGGGCAAGAAGGTCTTGCCGAAAATGGTGAACTCACGCTTGATGATGTCCAGCAGCACCAGCGGCTTGCCGTTCACGTTCAGGTGCGGGATGGCCGTGAAGAACAGGATCAACGCGTACGCGAAGACGCGCCGCGACGTGAGAAACTTGCCGGGCGACAGGCGGGGCTTGATCCAGCGGCGCGAGCCATCTGCGTTGAGCGTGCTCAGCACACGCTCCTCGGGTTTGAGTAGGTTTTCGGGACTGTCGGACATATGGAGCGTCTCCCGGGCCACCCGCTCGCGTGAGCCATTTTCTGCAATGCCCGGTGCGCCGTGTCCGGCGCGCTGGGCGCGTGTGATCAGCCGTCCGGCGTGGCGTCGGTGTCCATGCCGTCAAAGAACGGCGGGATCTCCACGCCCTCGGGCGGGAGGCCCAACGGGTTGTTGGTGTTGCGCAAACCGACGACGTAGGCCGTCACGAGGGCCATCTCGGTGTCGTTGAGGTTCGCCCGCTGGCTCGGCATGGCGGCGCCGATTCCGGTGTCGAGCACGCCGAGGATCTCGGAGACGTTGGTGATGTTCTTATAGACGTTGTCGGTCAGGTTGAGCCCGAGCCCCGCCTTGCCCGGCCCGCCCACGTCGTGGCAGAGCACGCAGCGTTCCTCGAAGATCGCCTCGCCCATGCCGACCCATTCTTCGCGCTCGAGGACCTTGGCGACCTTGGCCTCGTTGAGTTCGAGTTTGCGGAGCTCGCCGAACTGGCGTTCGAGCGCGACCTCCTCCGCCTTGGCCAGCGCCTCGTACCGGGTGTCGGTCAGCGGCGAGAGGTGCATGATGCACACATAGAACACCGCGAAGACCATCGACCCGGCGAAGATCGCGTGCCACCACGATGGCGTGGGGTTGTCGAACTCCTGGATCCCGTCATAGTTGTGATCGAGCAGATCGGGGTCGGTGGGCAGGTTTGTGTTGGTGGGTTCGTCAGGCATCGGTGCGCTCCGGTGCGTTGGGGTTGCTGGCAAGTTCACGAGGCGTGCGATCCGTACGGGCGAGCGTGGCGCCCTCTTCGAGCGGCATGGCGCTGTGCCTGCGGGCTTCGGAGTTGGACGACCGCAGCACGCGGACGGTCATCGCCAAGAAGATCAGCCCGAAGATCACCAGCCCGATCATGGGGAACAGCGACAGGGCCGCCCCGGACATCAGATCAGTCATCCGCATGGGGCACCTCCGATCCGTCCTCGGGCCCGTCGCCCGGAACCATCCGGCTCGCAGCGGGGATGTAGTCCCCGAACGGGTCCTTGGTGTTCACGTCGTCCGGGTCCTTGTAGAGATCCGTTCCGAGGCGCTTCAAGTACGCGATCAGCGCCACGGCCTTCGTCTCCTGCGTGTCCGCGATCGGCGGCCCGCCCTGCTCCTGGATCTCGAGCGCGACCTCGTACGCCTGCTCGCGGGCGTGGAAGATGGCGTTGTCGCCCACAACCAGCGGGCCGTAGGGCACACCAAGCATCGCCATCGCATCGACGCGACCCTTGATGTCGTTGAAGTTCAACGGGCTCGTGAGCATCCACTTGTAGCTGGGCATGATCGAGCCGGGCGTGATGAGTTTGGGATCCTCGAAGTGCTGCCAGTGCCACGCGGCGCTGGGGTTGGTCACGCCCTCGCGTGCCAGGTCGGGCCCGATGCGTCGGCTGCCCCACTGGAACGGATGGTCGTAGATCGACTCGCCCGGCTTGGAGTACTCGCCGTAGCGGACCGTCTCGGCGTACAACGGGCGGATCATCTGCGAGTGACAGTTGTAGCAGCCCTCGGCGATGTAGATATCGCGACCGGCAAGCTCGAGCGGCGTGTATGGCGTCACCGTCGCGATGGTCGGGATGTTGGACTTGACCAGGAACATCGGGATCGCCTCGACCAGGCCGCCGATCGCGACACCGACAAGAACGAACACGGTGAACTTGACCGGGCGACGCTCCCAGGCCCGGTGCCAGTCGCCCGACATCAGGGTGTGCTTCTCGCTGGTCTCCTTCGCGGGGCGAAGCGCCGGGGCTTGGTGCACGACTTCCTCGTACTGCTCGGGGCGGTTGCGCCAGGTCTGGATGAAGTTGTAGAGCATCAGGATGGCGCCGAGCAGGAACATCAGCCCGCCGAAGACGCGGATCCAGTACATCGGGATCAAGACGACCACCGTCTCGATGAAGCTGGGGTACTCGAGACGCCCGGTCTCATCGAACGCACGCCACATCAGCCCCTGGGTGATGCCAGCGCCATAGATGGAGAGGACGTACAAGGCGATCCCGACCGTCGCGAGCCAGAAGTGGGCGCCCGCGAGCTTCTTGGAGTGCAGCTCGGTCTGGCACAGGCGGGGCATGAGCCAGTAGAGCATGCCGAAGGTCATCAGCCCGTTCCAGCCGAGTGCCCCGGAGTGGACGTGGGCGATGGTCCAGTCGGTGTAATGGCTGAGCTGGTTGACGAGTTTGATCGAGAGCATCGGCCCTTCGAACGTGGACATGCCGTAGAACGTCACGCCGACGACGAAGAACTTGAGGATCGGATCGCGTGCCAAGCGGTGCCACGCGCCGCGGAGGGTCAGCAGCCCGTTGATCATGCCGCCCCACGATGGCATCCACAGCATGACCGAGAACACCATGCCCAGCGTGGCTGCCCAGTCAGGCAGCGCCGTGTAGTGCAGGTGGTGCGGGCCGGCCCAGATGTAGAGGAAGACCAGCGACCAGAAGTGGATAATCGAGAGCTTGTAGCTGAACACCGGGCGTTCCGCGGCTTTGGGCAGGAAGTAGTACATCAGCCCCAGGAACGGCGTCGTCAGGAAGAACGCCACCGCGTTGTGCCCGTACCACCACTGCATCAGCGCATCCTGCACGCCGGCGTAGATCGGGTAGGACTTCATCATCAGCTCGGGGCTGGGCATCTCGCCGTTCTTGACCAGGTGCACCAGGCCCGCGGGGACCCACAGGTTGTTGAACACGTGCAGCATGGCGACGGTCACGATGGTCGCGATGTAGAACCACAGCGCGACGTACATGTGACGCTCACGCCGGTTGATCAGCGTCATGAAGAAGTTGACGCCGAAGAAGCCGACCCAGACCACGGCGATCGCCAGGTCGATGGGCCACTCGAGCTCGGCGTATTCCTTGCCCTGGGTGATGCCCAGCGGCAAGGTGATGGCGGCCGACACGATAATCGCCTGCCATCCCCAGAAGTGCAGGCGGCTGAGCTTGTCGGACCACATGCGTGCCTTGCACAGGCGCTGCGTCGAGTAGTAGATCGCCGCGAAGATGGAGTTGCCCGCGAACGCGAAGACCGCCGCATTGGTGTGCAGAGGACGGAGGCGCCCGAACGACGTGAACGAGAAGCCCAGGTTGGCGGCGGGGAACGCCATCTGCACGGCGATGAACACGCCGGCGAGGAAGGCGACGATGCCCCAGATCACGGTGGCCCAGGCGAAGAGACGGACTACGCCGTCGTCGTAGCGGAAGGACTCGAGACCCCCCGCGGCGGCTCCGCTCGGCGCCCCGGATTGGGCAGCGATGCCCGGTGAATTGTGCGTGTTGTTCGGCATGTGGGGACCCCTGCGTGGCCTCTGAGAAACAGAAACTGTCGATATCGGATACGAACGTGTGGAATACTAGCGAAAAACCCACCGTCTTGTCCAGTATGGGCCCCGCGCCGGCACGATTTTTCACAAAAACCCTACTCAGGAATACTGAGGGGCGATCCGGGGTTAAACATGATAACTTGACCTTTCTGTCCTATTTGATACCATGTGGTGCCTACAGGAGGCCTAGATGCTCTCGCAAGCCGTCGGATATGCCGCTCTCAGCCTGGGTTACCTCGCCGGTCGTTCCGACGGGACGGCGTTGGTGCGCGAGATCGCCGAGGCCTGTGAGATCCCGGCCCCTTACCTCTCCAAAATCGTCAACCAGCTCAGCCGGGCGGGGCTGGTCAAGACCCAGCGCGGCGTGGGCGGCGGGGCACGCCTCGCCAAGGAAGCCGAGCTGATCACCCTGCACGATCTGTGCGAGGTGCTCAACGACCCGGCGATCCAGGCGAGGTGCATGCTCGGGGTTGCAGACTGCTCGGACCAACGCGGCTGCCCGGCCCACGAGTACAACAGCCAGCGGCGCGAGAACCTGATCGCATACCTCAAGTCGATGTCGATCGCGGACATCGCCGAGTTCCAGCGCACCCACGAAACGAACCCGCTGACGATCCTGAGCCAGGCGCACGAGCCGCCCGCCTGATCGACGCATGCCGCGACTCGATAAAGAAAACGCCCAGCGGACGCCGGGCGTTTCCTGTGCGCTGTCGAACAACTGTTCTCAGGTGGGCGAGCCGTAGTTCTGCTCGTGGAAGCGCCGGTACTCGCCGCTGCGGACATGGTCGCACCAGGCGCGATTATCGTGGTACCACCTTACGGTCTCTTCGAGAGCCGCCGGCCACGCCGAGCGTGTGGGCTCCCAACCCAGGTCCGCTTTGATCTTGCTCGCGTCGATCGCGTAGCGCCGGTCGTGCCCGAGGCGGTCGGTGACGCGCTTGATTGACGACTCGTCGCGCCCGCATAGCTCGATGAGCATCTTGGTCAGTTCGAGGTTGGAGCGTTCGTTGTTGCCGCCGATGTTGTACGCCTCGCCGGGCTTGCCCCCGTCGAGCACGCGGCAGATCGCTTCGGCGTGGTCCAGCACGTGGAGCCAGTCGCGGACGTTGCTGCCGTCGCCGTAGAGCGGCACCTGCTTGCCCTCGATCAGGTTGTTAACGAACAGCGGGATGACCTTCTCGGGGAACTGGTAGGGCCCGAAGTTGTTCGAGCAGCGCGTGATGCCGGTGTTGAGCCCGTAGGTGTGGTGGTAGGCGCGGGCGAGCATGTCGCCGCCGGTTTTGGACACCGCGTAGGGCGAGTTGGGCGTCAGCGGCGTGTCCTCGGTGAACATGAGCGACTTGGGCTCGAGGGGCAGGTCGCCGTACACCTCGTCGGTCGAGACATACACGAATCGGCCGGGGTCGGGCTTCTTGCGCCAGGCGTCGAGGAGCAGCTGCGTCCCGATGATGTTCGTGTTCAGGAAAGCCGACGGATCGTGGATCGAGCGGTCCACGTGCGATTCGGCGGCCAGGTGCAGCACGCTGTCGGCCCGCGCGATCGCGTCGGCGTACTTGGCGGGCTCGCAGATGTCGGCGTGCAGGAACTCGTACCGCGGGTTGTCCTGCACGTCGGCGAGCGATTCGAGGTTGCCGGCGTAGGTGAGCCCGTCGAGATTGATCACGTACTCGTCGCGCTCATCGAGGATGTAGCGGATGAGGTTCGAGCCGATGAACCCGGCGCCGCCGGTGACGAGGATTGTGCTGGGCATGGTCAAACTCCCGTCAGCTGTTGTTGGCATCGGTCTCGGCGACGAGGTTGGTGGCACGGAGGAGGCTGGGGATGGTGCCCGCGTCGGTCCACCATCCGGTCAGCTCCGAGTGGGTCAGCTCGCCCCTCCGAAGATAGTCGTTGTTGACGTCGGTGATCTCAAGTTCGCCGCGCCCCGAGGGCTTGAGCGTCTTGCAGATGTCGAAGACGCGCCCGTCGTACATATAGAATCCCGTCACCGCCATGTCCGAGGGCGGGTCCTTGGGCTTCTCGATGATCTCGGTGATCTTGCCGTCGGCGTCGAACTTGGCGACACCGAACCGCTCCGGGTCGTCGACCTGCTTGAGCAGGACCTTGGCGCCCTTCTCCTGGTTGCGGAAGTCATCGACAGCCTGATTGATGTTGTTCTCGATGATGTTGTCGCCCAGGATGACGCAGATCTTGCCGCCATCGGCGAAGTCTTCGGCCAGCTTGAGCGCGTCGGCGATGCCGCCCTCGCCCTCCTGGTAGGCGTAGGCGAGGTGCTTGAGCCCGACGTCCTTGCCGTTGCGGAGCAGCTTGAAGAAATCGCCCGCGTGCTCGCCGCCGGTGACGATGAGCACTTCGGTGATTCCGGCCGACACAAGGCTGCCGATCGGGTAGTAGACCATCGGGCGGTCGTAGACCGGCAGCAGGTGCTTGTTGGTCACGAGGGTCATGGGTCGGAGGCGGGTGCCCAAACCCCCGGCGAGAATGATGCCCTTCATCGAGTCGCTCCTGCTGCGTTCGTTTTCCCCGCCCGATGCCTGATGGCGGGCAAGCCGGGGCGGAGTATAGATCGGGGTGATCGGGTGACCGGGCACCTAGACTAATCCCCAGGGAATGAGACACACGCATGTCAGCGATCACCGGACATCACGAACGGATCCCGGACGCCGGGCCGCCCGATAGCCCGCCCGGGGCGACACGGCGGGTCGGCAGCTCGATCAGCGGGCCGATCGATGCGATCTTCGGGCCGATCCGGGTCGCGTGGACGCACCGCGCTCTGATCGACCGCATGGCCCGACGCGAGATCGCGGCCAGGTACCGCGGATCGGTGCTCGGGCTGGGGTGGGCGGTCGTGACGCCCCTGGCAATGCTGGGCGTCTACACGTTCGTGTTCGCGGTCGTCCTCAAGGCGCGATGGACCGTCGCGGGCTCGGACGCGGGCGGGACAGGGGCCTTCGCGGCTCGGGTGTTCCTCGGGCTGATCCTGTTTCAACTCGTCTCCTCGATGATGACGCAAACGCCCACCCTGCTCAGGCAGAACCGATCGCTGGTCAAGAAAGTCGTGTTCCCGCTCGAAGCCCTCGTGCTGATCCGCCTCCGGGTGGCGCTCTTCGATTTCGCGACGGGCTTTGTCGTGTTCCTGGCGGTCGGCTGGCTGATCGGGGGCGGGATCGGATGGGGCGTGCTTTTGATCCCAGTCGCAGCCGTGCCCATCGCGCTGCTCGCGCTCGGCATCGGATGGTTGCTGTCGGGGCTCGGGGCGTACCTGAACGACCTCGCGCCGCTGGCGGCGACCGCGTCCATCCTGCTGATGTTTATGAGCGCCATCTTCTACCCGGTCGAGATCGTGCCCGAGCGTTGGTCGTGGGTGATCGATTACAACCCTGTCGCGGCCGCGATCGACAACGCGCGCGGGCTGGCGTTCGAGCCGATGCGATTCGATGCGGTCCGGTTCGGGCTGCTGCTCGTCGCGTCGTGGGTCGCCGCTGTTCTTGGCTTGGCGGTGTTCCGCCGGGTCCGCGGGGGATTTGCCGATGTCCTCTGAGAACGCATCGAGTCAGGGAGCAGATACCCACGCCGACCCCGTGATCGAGTGCGTCGGGCTCGGAAAGGCCTACACCCTCTACGATCGCCCCCACCACCGCCTGCTCGAGTTGCTCGGGCTGCGTTCGCCCGACCGCGCACGGAAACGATGGGCGCTCCGAGGTGTGGACCTGTGCGTCCGTCGGGGCGAATGTGTCGGCATCATCGGGCAGAACGGCGCGGGCAAGAGTACGCTGTTGCAGATGATCGCCGGCACGGTCCGCGCGACCGAGGGACGCGCCAGCGTCAACGGACGCGTCGCGGCGTTGCTTGAGCTGACCAGCGGGTTTAACCCCGAGTTGACCGGGCGCGAGAACATCGGACTCCGCGCGGCCGTGCTGGGGCTCACGAACACACAGATCCGCGAACGCATGCAGGGCATCATCGACTTCGCCGGCTTGGCTGAGCAGATCGACGATCCGATCCGCACATACTCGACCGGCATGCAGGCACGCCTGGCGTTCGCGGTCGCGGCGCATGTCGACGCGGACGTGCTGATCGTCGATGAGACACTGGCCGTGGGCGACGGGATGTTCGTCCAGAAATGCATGCGATGGATCCGGGCGTTCCGGGCTCGGGGGACGCTGCTGTTTGTGTCCCATTCGACCCAGCTCGTGACAGACCTGTGCGACCGGGCGGTGTGGCTCGATAACGGCGTGGTGCTGCAGGACGCCCCGGCCAAGGATGTTGTCCGCGCGTATACCGCCGCGAGACACCGCGCGGGCACCGGCGACGCGGCGGTGAAAATCCGCACCAACACGACCGCCAGGCAGGGGCAAAGCCCGTCCGGAACACCCGCGGTGCCGGTCGATGCAAGACAAGAGCAGATCGCGTCCGCCGGCCTGGTTGCCGCGATGGAGGGCATGCGTTTCGAACCCGATGCGGCGTGGTGGGGGCGGGGCGGTGCCCACGTCGATTCCGTCCGCTTGCTCGATGCACACGGAGCCCCGATGCGATCGATCGAGACGGGAAAAGAAGTCATCATCGAGATGCGCTGCCGGGCCAATGAACCGCTCGTGCACCCGGTTTTGGGCTACGTCGTGCGAGACCGGACCGGGCGCGTGCTGTTCTCGGATAACTCGTGGCTGGTCTTCGGCGCTGCGGGCCCGGATCCGATCGAAGCCGGGCGTGCATTCATGGTCCGCTTCCGGGTGCACTTTCCGTACCTACCGGCCGGGGAGTACGCGGTGGGTGCGGCCATCGCCGACGGACGCCCGGGCGACTTCGTGCAACACCACCGAATGGATGACGCAGTGATTTTCGCTGTGCCGAACAGCCATCTGGCCGAGGGTTTGATAGGGGTGCCGATGCTCGGGTGCGCGATCGAGCCCATCGAGCCTTCGACCGAACCAGCGCCTGACTCGGCCCTCGGCGCGGACGTGAGCGGGGCGGCGCGATGAGCACCACCGAACGCGACATCCACGCCCTCGGCAGCTGGTTCTACGATTTCGAGCTGCCGGGCGGCATCCGCACGAACCCCTCGCTGCCCGAGGATCTCCGCTCGATCCACGCCGACCGCCTGACGATGCTGAACGAGGCCGCCCGCGTTGCGTTCCCGAAGGCGGAGCACGACTGCCCGCTCGCCGGTCGGCGCGTCCTCGACGTCGGCTGCCATGAGGGTTTCTTCTCGCACCGGATGCTGGATCTGGGGGCTGAGTCGGCGGTCGGGGTCGATGTCCGCGAAACAAACATCCGTAAAGCAACGCTTGTCGGTGAAGCCCTCGGCGCCGATCGGGTCTCGTGGTTGATCAGCGACGCGGAAGATCTCGTGCAGAACGTCGACAGCGACGCCCGATTCGATCTCACGCTCGCATACGGGCTGCTCTACCACTGCGAGAACCCGATCCGGGTGCTCCGCCAGATCGCCGCGATCACCACGCACGCGATCGTCATAGAGACCCAACTCTCCGACGAGCTCGGTTCGGACCGGCTCGAGTGGGGGCGGCGGGGATACACGATCGAGGTCGCCGGTGCGTTCGCGGTCGTCGACGAGAGCCGGTTGCACCCGACCAACAACGAGACGGGTGCCAGCCCATTGGCCCTGTGCCCCTCCGAGAACGCCCTGCGAACGGTGCTCGCGCACTGCGGCTTCGGCTCGGTGGTCAGGATCACACCCCCGGACAACGCAAACGAACAGCTCCTCCGCGGCAAGCGGGGCGTCTTCCTCGCGACGCCAGAAGGAGCCCCGGTGTGACCTGGTGGGACGGCGGCGAGGAAGGGCCCACATGCCTCGTGTGCGCCGGGCGGCGGTACAGCCAGACCCGCGTGCTCTGGACCGGGCTTATCGATGAATGGGGGTTGTCACAAGAAGAGGGCACTTTCATTGATCGTCAGCAGGGCGTCCGTTGCGATGGCTGCAACTGCAACCTCCGTTCGATCGCGCTCGCTGGCGGTATCAGCGATACCGCGGGCTCCGACTCGACCTTCGACGCATGGCTGGCGACCGGGCCCGGTCTCCGCACGCTGGAAATCAACCCCGCGGGCGACCTGACCCAGCGCCTCGAACAGATCGGTCCGCTCGTCCGGGCAGCCTTCCCGAAGGTTGACATGGCCGAGCTGCCCTACGAATCCGGCTCCTTCGACCTGGTCGTCCATTCCGACACGCTCGAGCATGTCCCCGACCCGATGATCGGTCTCCGAGAATGCAGACGAGTGCTCGCTCCGGGCGGGTGGTTGGCGATGACAGTGCCCGTGGTGCCCGGGCGGATGACCCGCTCTCGGGACGGATTGCCCCAGAGCTATCACGGGGGCGAGGGCGAGGAACGCGGCGACCACCTAGTCCACACCGAGTTCGGGGCAGACGTCTGGGCGATGCTGGGCGAGTCCGGATTCGAGCGTCTCGGTGCCCGGGCCTTCGCCTGGCCCAGCGGGGTCTGCTGGACCGCCCGCCGATAACCTCCAACTTCCGGGCCTCTGAGCGTCCGGACGCTGATCTGGCCCGACACGCCACTTATGATGACCGGCCCGGGGCGACCGGGCCGCGTCGGGTCTCGCACGGGTCATCCAAGATCCCGGCGGGCGGGGTCACATCACCGTGAGGGAGCGCCGCGTAGGAATGCCCAGCGATCGGAATGACATCTGGCTGAAGCGCCCGGAGCCCTCGGTCGCGCCCGATCTGTCCGCGTTCGACGGCGAGCGGTTTCTGACCGGGATCGGCGGCGAGATCGAGGCCGAGCACATCCACCGGTACCTGTTCGCCGCCGGGCTGTGCGTCAACAAGGACGTCCTCGACATCGCCTGCGGCGAGGGTTATGGCTCGGCGATGCTCGCCCGCGTTGCCAGTTCCATGGTCGGCGTCGACATCGACGAACCCACGATCGAGTACGCCCGCCGTGCCTACGCCGACTCGGGCGTCGAGTTCGAGCCCGGCTCGTGCGAGTCCATCCCGTACAAACGCGATTCGTTCGACGTCGTCGTTTCGTTCGAAACGATCGAGCACATCGAAGACCACGCCGTCTTCCTACGCGAGATCCGACGCGTGCTCCGCCCGGGCGGGGTCCTGATTTGCTCCACGCCCGACACCGACGTCTACCGCCACCCGGACGGCGAGAATCCGTTCCACGTGAGCGAACTCACCCGCGACGCCTACGAACACCTGCTCTCCAAGCGGTTCGCCAATGTGCGCATCCTCGGGCAACGCCTCGTGAGCGGCTCTGTCATCGCCCGCGGGAGCCCCGCTAGAACCGAGCTGGTTTCAACCAGCGACGGGTCCTCGTTCCACAAGGCAACCGGCGATGCGGGTGCCGTCTATCTCGTCGCGGTGTGTTCGGACGAACGCCTGCCCCGTATCGACGATTCGGTGCTCTCCGACGCCCGGTACACGATCGGGAGAACCATCGACCTTGAGCGTCGTCTCGCTCCCGCCCGCGCCGCGATCGAGGGTCTCCAGCACGCGCAGGATCGCGCCGACCGCGCCGAAGCATCGCTCCACGCCGCCCAAGGAGAGGTCGCCCGGCTCAGCGAGGAACGCGGGCGACTGATCGGTGAGCGCAACGCCGCGGCCCACGAACGCGACGGAGCGATCCGAGATGCCGCTTCGACCCACCTCGAGTACAACCGGCTAGAAGCCGTGCTCGAGCGCGTCCGCGCCGAAATGATCGAGGCCCGGGAGAAGGCGGCTGCGGCACAGGCGTACCAAGCAGCGTCCCGCACCGAGCTCGCAACCATGCAGGAAACCACCGCGCGCGCCCTCGCGGAGCGCGACCAGGCCGCCGATCGGCTGGACAGAGCCCACCGCGAGATCGGCCAAGTGCCCCGTTCACACGCGTGGGGGTGGACCGCCCCCGCCAGGGCCGCGGCACGGACCGTGCGCTCTGTGTCCGGCGGCGCGTACGGGCTCGCCCTCGGTTGCGCCGACAAAGCCCTCACCCTGAGTGGGTTGCCCGGTGGCGAGCGTGTTCGGACCGCTCGAAGGGCCCGCCTGATCCGAGCGTCGGGCCTGTTCGATTCTTCGTGGTACCGCTCCGCGTACCCGGATGTCGTGCGGGTCGGGATAGACCCAGCGTTCCACTTCGCCGCCCGCGGATCGCTCGAGCGACGGAATCCGGGCCCGTCCTTTGACACCGGCTACTACCTCGACGCCAATCCCGACGTAGCCGAGAGCGGATTGCACGCCTTCGAGCACTACGTCACACAGGGCATCGGCGAGGGACGGTCGCCCAAGCCCAGTGCCGTCTCGCCTGCAAGCGGGACGAGCCCCGCGCCGCAGTTGCCCGCCGCGCCCAGCGTGGATATCGATGTCCGCGAAACGACGCCCATTGTGATGCCCGCGATCGACCCCGCCAGAGTGGCGCGCACGAAGGCGTTGGCGTTCTACCTGCCCCAGTACCACCCGATCCCCGAGAACGACGCATGGTGGGGCAAGGGCTTCACCGAGTGGACCAACGTGACTCGCGGACACCCGATGTTCCCCGGGCATCAGCAGCCGATCCTCCCGGGCGAACTCGGGTTCTACGACCTGCGTTTGCCCGAGGTCCGCGAGCACCAGGCCGAACTGGCCCGCGCCGCCGGCATCTACGGCTTCTGCTATTACCACTACTGGTTCAACGGGCGGCGCGTGCTCGAACACCCGCTCGACGAAGCCGTCCGTTTGGGCTCGCCCGATTTCCCGTTCTGCGTGTGCTGGGCCAACGAGAACTGGACCCGGCGCTGGGACGGGCAGGAACGCCATGTGCTGCTGCAGCAGGACCACACACTGGCGAGCGATCGGCGGTTCATGCTCGACCTGCTTCCGTACCTGGAGGATGAGCGGTACGTGCGTCTGGACGGCAAGCCGGTGGTGCTGGTCTATCGCCCGGACCTGATGACCGACGCGGCGGATACGGTCGCGGTATGGCGGGACGAGTGCGTCCGTGCGGGCATCGGGGAGATCCATCTCGCCGCCGTCCACTATCGCACGGGTGATCCCCGCCCGATGGGCTTCGACGCGACGGTCGAGTTCCCACCCCACCACTTCCCCGCGCCAGAGATCACATCGAAGATCGAGGGTATCAAATCCGGGTTCACGGGGGCTGTGTTTGATTATGAAGCCGCGGTCCACTCGCTGATGGCGTGGCCAAGGAACCCCGGATATCGCCTCCATCGAGGAGTCATGCCCAGCTGGGACAACACGGCACGCCGGATGGAAGACGCTCATGTGTTTCACGGCTCGTCGCCCGAGCTCTATGAGGCGTGGCTGCGATCCGCGATGAACGCGTCGGACGAACCGGGCGAGTCGCTGCTGTTCATCAACGCGTGGAACGAGTGGGCGGAGGGCGCCGTGCTCGAGCCGCGACGGGATATCGGGGACGCCTATCTCCGGGCCACGGCCCGTGTCCTCAACCCTGAGCACGCCCTTGCCAAGAAACCGCCAACACACGACGTGATCCTGACCGAATCAGAGCCCTCTTCAACCCAAGTGGAGCCAGATGAGGATCAGCCGCCCGCCGCACGCAATGGCGCTGTGCCAGCCGAGGTCCCTGCTGATGACCCAGCTCGTGAACCAGCCGCATCACCCGGGATCGAGCACCGGATCAAGCGGTTTGTGCGCAGCAACCGAGCCCTGAACGGACTCGTGAGTCGGCACCCGGGGCTCAAAACCGGCGGCATGGCGGTGATCCGTCGTTTCACCGACGCTGCCGAACAGCAACCCGAGACTGGCACAGGCAAGCCCGTATCTGACACGGTGCCAGCGCTGAGTTCAACAGCACGTCGCCGTGCGTGGTCTGGCGGGAAGCGCGAGATCGTGGGTGAGAACGCGCGCACAATCCTGCTGGTCTCGCACGATGCCTGCATGGCCGGCGCGCAGCTCGTCGCCCTCGAACTACTCCACCACTTCGCGCCCGACCCGGGCTTCCGAGTCTTCCACCTGCTCTGCGCCTCGGGCGTGCTTGAGCCCGAGATGCGGGGACTTGCGACCACCTGCTGCCTCGATGACCTCGGCGGGCGCGGGCGATCTCGGGCCGGGGCGATCGACGAGGCGCTCAAAGGGCTCATCGGCGCGGGCGGGCTGATCGATCCGGGTTCGGTCGAGGTCGCGATCTGCAACACGGCCGCGACGGCCGACGTGGCCCGGGCGTGCGCCAAACGCGGGATCCGGGTCACCAGTTACCTCCACGAGCTGCCCACCACGATCGACACGAGTCTGGGCGGTGCAAAAACGATGCGGACCATCGATCGCTCCTCGGATCGGATCGTGGTGGTGTCGCGGTTTGTGCGCGACCGTCTGGCCGATGCGTACGGCATGGACCGCTCGCGGTTCGACGTGGTCCACATGGGAATATTTCCGTCGCGATCACGCGGGCTGGACCGTGTGGCGTCGGGTCGCGCGCTCCGGGCAGAGCTCGGTGTGGACGCTCGGACGCCGGTGGTGTTGGGGTGCGGGTCGATCCACCACCGCAAAGGGACGGACGTGTGGGTCGCGGCCGCGGCCCGCGCGGTCCGGGCAGCTCGGGACGCGGGCGTTCCCGAGCCGGTCTTCGCCTGGGTCGGGTGGGATCAGGACCAGGGCGGGCTGCGCGCGTGGTGCGAGCACCACGCGAAGTCGGCCGGAATCAGCGGACGCGTGCGATTCCTGGGGATCCGCGACGACACCTGGAACTACTTCGCGGGCGCGGACGTGTTCGCGTTGTCGAGCCGAGAGGACCCGTTCCCGCTGGTCAGCCTGGAGGCGATGGCCTGCGGGACACCGGTGGTCGCGTTCGAGGGCGCTGGCGGAGCGCCCGAGGCGCTGCGCATCCCCGGGTCCGAGGCCGGGCTGGTGGTCCCCTTCGGAGACGCGGCCGAGATGGGCGATGCGATCAGCGAGATCCTCACGGACCACAAGCTCGCGCTCCGGCTCGGAGAGGGCGGGCTCGAGGTCACACGCGGGCGACTCGATTGGGAACGCTATATCAGCGGGCTGCTCGGCGAAGAAACCGACACCGCCGGCCTGCCCAGCGAACGCGTCGACATCGAATCGATCGCGCCGAGCGACATCAGATCGGATGTCTCGGCTCCGGTGTCGGATGACTTGGCCCTCGACAAGCCCGGCGAGATCTCCGAACAGTCCAGACATTCACGCCCACGCCTGCTCGTGGTATCGCATGACGCATGGTTCGGCGGTGCGCAGCTGATCCTGCTCGAGAACCTGCGGCACTGGGTTGGGCGGTGCGGGTTCGACTGCCGTGTCCTGCTGGCGCGCGGAGGGCCTCTCACCAGCGCGTTCGAGAAACTTGTCCCGACCGTCCGTCTCGACCGGGACACTTCGGATCCGTCGAGCCATGGCCTGACCGATCCAGACGAAGCGCTCCGCGCTTGGAAACGGGACGGCTGGGAGCCCGACGCCGCGTTCTGCAACACCTCGGCGTGCGGACCCGCGATGGAAGCGGTCCGCAAGCGCGGGACCAAGATTGTCACGTCGGTCTACGAACTCCCCACGACGATCGACGCCTCGCTCGGCGGCGCCGAGACCATCCGCGGCATCATCGAACGTTCCGAACGTGTCCTCGTGGCGTCATCCTTTGTTCGCGATCGCTTGTGCGCCGCGTACAAGATCGACGCCGGTGTGCTCGAACCCGTGCACACCGGTGTGCTGACCCGAGTGATGCCAGAGCGGGATGTCGCCCGTGCGGCGGTTCGCCGGGAGCTCGATCTGCCCGAGGGCACGCCCATCGTGCTGGGGTGCGGGTCGGTGCATCATCGAAAGGGAACAGATCTGTTCGTGGCGGCGGCGGCGGAGACACTCCGCGGGCGTGATGAACACGCAGACAACCCGCTGCCCGAGCCCGTGTTCGTTTGGGTGGGCGAGGATCAGAGCGGACCTACCTTCCGGAACTGGTGCCGGCACGACGCCGAGCGTCTGGGCGTGGCCGACCGGGTCAGGTTCGTCGGCGCGTCGAACGATCCGGGTCGGTGGTTCATGGGCGCAGACGTGTTCGCGTTGACCAGCCGCGAGGACCCGTTCCCGATGGTCAACCTTGAAGCAATCGCGGCCGGGCTCCCGGTTGTCGCGTTCGACGGCGCGGGCGGAGCCCCCGAAGTGCTCACGCCAAACCGCCTGGGCGAGGTCGTGCCCTACGCCGACGCCCGCGCGATGGGAGAAGCGATCCGGGCGATGCTCGCCGACCCTCGGGGCATGGGCAAGACCCGAGAGCGGGCGATCGCGTTCGCGCAGCACCAGCTCGGCTGGGACGCCTACATCGACCGGCTCAACGAATGCCTGGCGTCGTGCTCGGGCGTGTTCGATCGGCACACGCCCAGCCAGACCGATGTAGATAAAACCGACGCTGTCGATGCGCCGATCGTGGTCGTGAAAACCGCGGGCATGAAGCTGGACGAGACCCATTCAGCGCAGGAGCCACACCCATGACGCCCGATCGATCGATGCGCAAAGCAGAATCGGTCGGGGTCGTGATCCCGAGCTACAACCACGCCGGGTATGTAGGCGACGCGGTGCGGTCGGTACTTTCGCAGACCATCGACCGGCTCTCGCTGGTCGTTGTCGACGATGGCTCGGCCGACGACTCAGTTACCGCGATCCGCGACGCGATCGCCGAGTTCCCCGGGCGGGACGCCCGGGTGATCGAGCAAGAGAACCGCGGCGCGCACGCGGCCATCGGGCGGGGAATGGACGTGCTGGCCGACCTCCCCGAACAGCCCCGGGTGTGCGCCGTGCTCAACTCTGACGATCTGTACGAACCCGACCGGTTCGAGCGGATGGTGCCGTCATTAGAAGGCACAGACCTGGCGATCGCGTTCAGCGGGTTATCGTTGATCGACGACCACGGCGAGCCGCTCGGCGTCGATCACGCGTGGCCGCGCTGGTACGAACAGGCACTCACCGCGGCCGAGTCAGAGCCGACCATCGGCTTCGCGCTGCTCGTCCACAACTTCTCTGTCACCAGCGGCAACTTCGTGTTCACGCGCGCCCTCTACGACGCGCTCGGGGGATTCGGAGATCAACGGTTCGCCCACGACTGGGACTTCCTCATCCGCGCGACCGCGCTGACCGAGCCCGTGTTCGTGCGTGAGGCGTTGATGCTATATCGTGTGCATGCGACAAACACAACCGAGTCGGTGCGCGGGCTGTTGCGAACCGAGTGCGCTACGGCGATCGAACGATACCAGTCGCTGCTCGAAAGGGCGCTTCGCCTGGGCGAAGCCAATCCGTTGGCGCCGTGCGAGGCGCAGTGGCCATCGTTCTGGGGGCGATTCTCTCAATCCCGCAAGCCGTTCTGGAATGGCCACGCGGTCTGACACGCCCGGTGGGCGACACATTCGCACTGCTTTTCTCAGCGACAATCACCATCACACCGGGCAGAGGGTCGTCAAGAGTATGAATAACTCATACCACGCCTCGGCAGCGCCGCCGCGACGGGAACCGGGTTCCGTTCGGCACGGACCCAGACGCACGTGACCGAACTGTAAGAACGCTGTGCATCCCACACCCAGTTCGGAACGCGAGGGCTGATCGCGAGGTCAGCCACCGCACTACTCGGGCCAGAAATGGCGGCACATCTTGCACGAGCGGACGGCTTCGATCACATCGGGCGGCAGAACCGCGGCACGCCTGACATCGGCGTACCTTGCCGCATACGGCTTGCCCGCCGATATGTTGCGCTGCTGGATGTCCAGCTCATCGATACCCAAGAACGAGGCGATCCTGGGCCCGAGCTGGGCCAGGTTCTCGAGTCGATACACAAGAACCCGCACAGATCCCGCGTCGATCTCGCAGCACCCTTCCTCGTGATCGAACGGATGGCGGTAAACATCGATACCCGCGAAGAAGTTGTGCGAAAACCACCGACAGGTAATCCAAAGATCGTCGAGAATCCTCCCTGCGAGGCGTCTGACCACACTTTCGGTGTCGATGTGCTCCGTCGTGTCGATGCCCAGAGATTCTGACTCCTGAAAGTACCCGCTTATCACGCGATCGATCGGGTCACGTATGCCACAGACAATCAGCGCGGGCTCTGATCTGCCGTGGTGGAGCAGACGCGAATAATGCGGGCCGACCTTCGGAAGTCCCCGATGCCAGGCATCGACGTAGTGAAGGTGGATCGAGTGGATATCGTGCTGCTCACGAAGCGCGTTCTGTATCGAGATCGATCCCACCTTGCCGACCTGCCAGAGGTGCACGCGACACGAGGCGAACCACGCGCTGAGATCATTCGGGTGGCGATCTTCGAAGCGCCCCTGATAGGAGTAATGCCGCTGGGCGGCCAGGTCATCCCGCTTGAGACTCCCCACCTGCTTCGCATAAAATCTCGCTTGAACAGCGCCGGCGATCGCACGTGAGTACAAACGCCGCCGGGCGTATCCCGATTCGATGAAATGCTCTCGTGCTTGATCGTCGGACAACCCGCTCGGAAGATCGGCATTCAACGCACAATAGTCATCGGGCACAAAGGACTCGAGTAACTCATCGCGTGCGCTGTGGTCGGCGAGCGATGCGGGGACGTCGCCGATCAGACCACGCTTGGCCGGATCTTGCCAGCGGCTAGGAGCGTCCCAGAGGTTGCCCGGGGCAATGCCGGCGCGGGGCGCATCGAAGTCGTGCGCGGGCAAAAGCGAGCTCCCGCTCTCCCAAGCCTCCAGCACCATCCGCTCAAACAGATCACTGAGCTCCGTTGCCGGCATTATCTCTCTCCGAGCCTGCCTGCAGCACCGCCTGCAACATATTGCTGAACGCGCTGCCGGGCCTTCATGCCAACGGTCGTCTTGAGCATCGGGCCCATCATCACCTGCGCCACCGGTGCCCGCCACACGCTCCTGCACACGCGGTACGCCATCGTCTCGTTGGGCCAGTCCACGGAGTCGTTCGCCGCGTGGCGCAGCATGTCCGACTCGATCCGCCCGTCCCAGCGCTCGTGGAACAAACGCCGGTTCGCGGTGTCGGTCTCGAACCGCCTCGGCGAGGACCCGCCGTGATGCCCGATCACCGAAGCGCCCGTGCACATCACGGCCCGCCCCTGGCTGCGCGCCCGGAAGCAGAACTCCAGATCCTCGTACCCCGTGCGGTACGACTCGTCGAGCCCGCCCATCGATCGGTATAACTCAGCCGGGATCACGCAGCACGCGAAGATCACGGCCTGCATCTCCCGCGGACGCCGAGCCTTCGTCAGATCGCCCAGGTCCAGCCCCTCGTACAACCGGCGATCGCGCAGCTGATCGTCGAACACCACGCCCGCGTGGTTCACGGTCGTCGCCCCGGGCACCGTGTGCCAGTTCGCGACCACGCCCACGCTCGGCTCGTTCGCCAACTCGAGCATCGGCTCGAGCCAGCGATCGGTCAGCACCGTGTCGTTGTTGAGCAGCACGAAGTGCTTGCCGGTCGCCCGCTCGGCCATCGCGTTGTTGTTCTTGGCGAACGAGCCGCGAGCGTGCCCGGTCATCCCGGTCAGTCGGTGGGACTGTGTCGCGATGAATTCTGGGGTTGCGTCGGTCGAGCGGTCGTCGTAGACGAATACCTCGGCTTCGATCCCAGCCGGCAACGTCGCGAACAGCGTGTCCACGCAGGATCGCGTCAGCGACACGCGATTGAAGACCGGAATAAAGATCGAAACGTCCATATGACCCTGTGCGCCCCCCGGGAACCCCTCAGAGTGTAGCGGCTGGTTCCCGGACCGGTACGAGCCCAGAGCCCCCACCTTTGTGTCCCGCAAAGTTGCAGCAGGCACGACGCACCCCCCCGATCGAGCCTTCGCCTTGCCAGCGCCGCCCCATCGATAAGGTCTTGGGTCAGGCGGTGCTGTAATCACCCGATGACGCACCCATGCGCGCATCCGTTCCCGACACCGCCGGTGACCCAGCCCTAAACAGCGGGCACTACGCCATGATCGCCGCTGCAGGTCGGTCTCTCTTTAAAGCACGCAATGCCGACCGGGTCGCCGGGTTCAGCGGCCTCGCCATCCTTCTCAGCGGACTGGTGACGCTCCCTTTCGCGCTCGGCTCGGGTCTCGGGATGGCGTTGGGCGTGGTGCTCATCGTCATCGGATGGCGTGAACTGTCACTCCGGAAGGACATCAGGTCCCTCGACCCCAGAGGCTTCGGGCGTCTGGCCCGGAACCAACTGGTGTTGGCGGGCGTCATCAGCGGATACGGCGTAAGCCGCCTGCTCGGGCCGGTGCCGGTCCTCGAAGGGCTGGGGGGTGCCGAACTCGAAGGGCTCGGCACCAATCTCGAAGCCACGGCCCAACGGATCGCCACGCTCACCCACTACGCCGTCGGAGCCGGGATCATCGTCCTCACCTGGGTCTTCCAGGGCGGGCAAGCCCTGTACTACGGGCTTGTCGGGCGGTCCCTCCGCACCGAACTCGGGCGCTACCCGCCTTGGGTGATGCAGGTCCATTCGGCCGCGTGGTCGGGGCGGTTGCCCATCCCGCATCCGGACGCCCCCGCCCCCCCTCAGGACTCGGATACAGGGACACCGACAGTGTCGGAATCCGCGATTCTGAGCGATCAGCCCCCCACTTCAGGCGACATCGCAGCCTGAGCCTTCCTCGGCGTTAGAACGCCCGGCCGCTCTATCATGCAGCTCGCGACAGCCCGGAATGGACCGGGGCGTGGTCGGGGTCCAACCGAGAGGAACTGTGGATGCGTCGGAATCGTGCGGGAATCGTGATCACCTTGGCAGGCGGGCTCTGCCTCGGGATGCTGGCCCTGTCCGCCTGCTCGAGCGCCGAGAAGCAGGCAGATCAGGTCGGGGAGCCCGGTGCCTACCTGGCCGATTTCGACCGGGCCTGGGAACTCGTCCGTGATACCCATTACGACGTGAACTACAACGGCGTGGACTGGAACGGGCTCCGCGACGAGCTGCGTCCCCGCGCCGAGCAGAACCGCTCACTAAGCCAGAGCAGGCGATTGATCAACGAGATGGTCGGGCGGCTGAACCAGAGCCACTTCGGGGTGATCCCCGAAGCCGTGGATCCCAACACGATCGTCGCGGAAGCCCGCACCGAGGGCGAAGTTTCGGGCGATGGCGCCCCCGCAGAGGTATCGACCGGTGACGGCGATGGAAACGGCGACCTCGGGCTGACGCTCCGCGTGATCGATGGTCAGGCCGTCGTCACCGCGGTTCGCCCCGACGGACCCGGCGCGGACCAGGGCGTTGCGATGGGCTGGGTCATGTCCAAGGTCCGCAACAAGGACGTCGGCGAGATCATCGAGCAGCTCACCGAGGCGCTGGGCGAGGACGTCGGCGCGATCTACGTCAAGCAGACACTCGACCAGGTCATGTCCGGGCGGACCGGATCGACCGTGCCCGTGACATTCCTCGACGCCTCGGACCGCGAGCGGGTCATCGAACTGACCCGCGCCGACCCCCCCGGGCGGATGGTCAAGTTCGGCAACCTCCCGCCCCTGAGTACCAACCTTGAGCACCGCTGGCTGACGCCGAGCGAGGTCGGAACGGACGGAACACGCATCGGCTACATCGCGTTCAACATCTTCATGATCCCGATCGCCCCGCAGTTCGAAGCCGCGATGGTCGAGTACCAGGACGCCGACGGCATCATCGTGGATCTCCGGGGCAACCCGGGCGGCGTGGGCGCGATGGCCGGGGCGCTTTCGCGCTTCTTCGTCACCGAGAAACAGAACCTGGGCATCATGCAGATGCGGGGTGCCAAGCTCGAGTTCAACGCCGAGCCCATCGTCGTGACCCGCTCGGGCGAACGCCTGCGTCCCTTCACGGGCCCGGTCGCGATGCTCCAGGACGGAACCAGCGCCAGCACCAGCGAGGTCTGGGCGGGCGGCATGCGTGCCATCGGGCGGATCAAGACGTTCGGCTCGTCCAGCGCCGGCATGGCCCTTCCCGCCGCGATGAGCAAGCTGCCCTCGGGCGATGTCCTGCTCCACGCGATCGCGGACTACACCAACAGCGACGGGACCCGCCTCGAAGGCGACGGCGTGCCCGCAGACTTCGAGATTCCGCTGAACAGAGATCAGCTGCTCGAAGGTATCGATGCGCCCCTGCGTGAGGCGGCGCGATGGATTGTCAACCAACCCGCGGCTGATTCGCCGTCGGACAGTTAACCACGGAGGATTCAGCATGAAAACCGATAAGAACCGCTTGATCATCGGCGCCGCCGCGTGCGCCTTCGCGCTCTCGGGCGTGACCATGACCGCCATCGCCCTCGAGCCCGCGGTCGCCGCCGAGCCCGCGGCCGAAGCCCAGCAAGACGGCAAGGCCCTCGAGATCATCGACGCCTACATCGAAAAACTCGGCGGCGAGGATGCGATCAAGTCGATCGCCTCAACCAAGATCCTCGCCACGTTCGAGGTCCCCATGGCGGGGCTGACCGGCACGATGACCATGATGAGCAAGGTCCCCGGCCACGTTTCCATGGTCATGGACATGCCCGGCTTCGGCAAGACTGAATCGGGATTCGACGGCACCGTGGGCTGGAGCAGCGACCCCATGTCCGGGCCCCGCCTCATGACCGAGGACGAGGTCGATGCCCTCAAGAAGCAGGCCGACCCCGCCGCGGCGATGAAGTACCGCGACCTCTACCCCACGATCGAATACGCGGGCGAAACCAACTTCGAGGGACGCAAGGCGCACAAGCTCCGCCTCGTTGACGAGAAGGGCAAGGAACAGTTCGAGTTCTTCGACGTCGCTTCGTCGCTGATGGTCGGGCAGGAGGGCGCGCAGGACACCCCGATGGGCGAGATCAACATCCTGACCGTCCTGTCGGACTACAAGGAGTTCGACGGCATGCAGATGCCCACCAAGATGGTCCAACGCATGGGACCCCAGGAGATGATCCTGACGATCACCTCCGTCGAGATGAACACCGTTGACGACAGCGCGTTCGTCCTGCCCGACGCCATCAAGGCGCTCGTCGAAGCCAGCGAAGACGGCTGATCAGTCCCCCGGGTCGGGTCCCCCCGAGGGGACGGCACCCGCGTCAATCTGTGACGTTCACCGACGGCTCGGTCCCCTTCACGCGGATCGAGCCGTTTGACGTTCTGACCGCGCTGACCTCATCGCTGTCACCGATCCGCAACTCGACGTAGTTCTTCGACGATTCGACCAGGCGAGCGTGCGGCACGTCGCGGACATGGATCTTCGCGTTGGAGGTCCCCAGCTTGAGCACGCCCGCGAAGCCCTCGCCCAGATCGATGTTGACCGCGCCGTTCGAGGTGCGGGCACGAACCGGACCGGGATTGTCGTCGGCGGTCTGGATCGAGACCGAGCCGTTGGACGTCTCGACCAGAACCGGCCCGAGCCCGTGCTCGACCACGACCGACCCGTTCGAGGTGCTCAAGTCCAGCGGACCCGCGACCGACTCGGCCCGGATCGAGCCGTTCGAGCTGTCTGCGACCACGTCGCCACGGTGCCCGATGACGGTGACCTTGCCGTTGCTGCTGGTCAGCTCGGCATGCCCGGAGAGGTGCTCGGTGTGGATCGCCCCGTTCGACGTGCGGATCGACACACCCTCCGCGTCGGGCAGGTAGACGCGGATGGTCGCGCCCTCGTTGTTGTGCCTGCCTGGGGCGGGCCACTCGACGCGGATGTCCAGCGTGCCGTCGCCCAGGCGGTCGGCGTGGAGTTGGGCGAAGGCGAGACGCTCGGTGTCGTACGAGTAAATGCGGGCCTCGACGCGGACCTGGTCCTCAATCGATGCGTCGCGGGTCGCGGTGACCGACCCGTTGGCGTTGACCACGCTCAGCGCCGTGCCGGCGATATGGGCGACGCCCATCGTCCGGTCCTCGGAGTACTTGGGCGTGTTGTCCCAGCCCCCCGAGCCGCCGCAGGCGGACAGGCTGAGAAGGGCGCCCGCCGAGAGGGCGGGGACGACGACAAATCGGGCGGCGCGGCGGGTTAGCGTGGTCATTCGGATTCTCCCTGCAGGGGTGTGAGTACGAGCGTACCGGCATCCCGCGGAGGGGATAGCAGCTTTTTCGGAAGGGGCCGGTGCTGATTTCAGTTCCGGGAGGCATCCCGGCCGCCCCCCTTTCTCAGGGGGTATTCGTCGATCTCCGGGTCAGAGGACCTCGATGATCTCGAAGCGCTTGACACCCCGGGGGGCGTTGACGCGGACGGTTTCGCCCACGCGGGCCTTCATGAGGGCCTCGCCGAAGGGGCTCGAGGCGGTTACCTCGATGATGTCGCCGGTGTCTTCGTTGGTCATCTCACCGACCAGGCGGTAGGTCTCGACCTCGTCGTCGCCGACCTCCTGGATGCGGACGGTCGAGCCGATGAAGACCACCCCATCGGCCATGCGGGTGTCGTCGACGACCTGGGCCGAGCCGATCCGGTCGTCCAATCGCCTGATCTCGGCCTCTTCGAGCCCCTGCTGCTCGCGGGCGGCGTGGTACTCGGCGTTCTCCTTGAGATCGCCCAACTCGCGGGCCTCGGCGATGCGGTTGGTGATCACCGGGCGGTTGGCGACGAGCTCCTCGCGACGGGCGAGCAGCTTGGCTTTTTCGTCCTGGGTGATGACGTTCATGCGCCGGCTCCGCGGGGTCTCGAGGAAAGTGGATCGGGTCTGACGGTGCGACAAGCGGCTTGCGCACCGGACGCGGACTCTACGCGTCACGCCGGCGCGACGCCACCTCCATCGCCCGCGCGATGAGGAGCAACGCCCCCCCAACGCACGCCACGGCGCCGATCAGACGCCAGTGCTCGCGAAAAACCGGACGCAACGGTCCGCCGGCCGACCGATCCCGGGTCAGCTCCAGCACCGTCGTCGCGGGGGAGAGCATCCAGCCCGGTCGGGCGCTGTCCGGGCGTGGCACGCCCGCATCCCCCGAGGCGATCGCCAGCAGCGGTGCGCCGAGCCCGACCGCGAGCACCAAACCCATCCACACCCATCCCGGGATGCGCCTGCGGGTCGCGTCAGAGAACGCGATCAGCCCCCCCACGACCAACGACCACGCGCCGAACGAGCAGGCCAACGCCAGCAGCAGCACGATCGGCCAGCCCGCCAGGACGCCCATCGCGTGCGGCCAGATCACCGCCTGCGCCGGCACCAGGATCACGAACAGGTCACGCAGCACCGAACGCACGGGGGCGCGCGCCGGGCGCTGCGACATGCGGATCGCAGGCCACAGCAGCGTGACGCCCAGCATCGTCGCCAGTATCATCCGCTGGGCCGCGGGGCGTGTGACCGACTGCGAGATGCTCTGCGCGTGCATGAACGACGCGAACATCGTGATCGTCACGCCCATCAGGTACAGCATCCAGATCAGCGCGAACACCCGCGGCTCGCCGCGCCGGTGCGACCAGTCCGGATGGCCCACCGGCTCACGCCCGAAGATGTCCTTCTCGATCCCGCGTCCTGCGGCTGGCGCCGCGATCTCGGGCAACGCGTCCGGAATCGGCGGGAGCCGACGCGGACGCGATGACGCACCGGGCTCGGGCGGATCGGTCGCCGGGCCTTGGTCGCTGGCGATGTCATTTGCGGGCGGTTCGGTCACGGGTGAGGGTATGGTCGGACGCCCGCTGGCAGGCGCGGTCCGGTTACGGGCGCCGATCGAAGAGGATCTGCGACCCACGCAGGTCGATCGATGCCACGCCGCCGTCGACGCGCCCGGTCCGGTCCAGCAGCGTGCGGAGGCGGTTCAGCTTCACGCTGGTCGGCTGCTCACCGGGGCGCAGATGGTCGGGTCCGCCGCCCCAGACCACGCGGGCGCCGCGGTCGGAGATGATCGCGAGCATGCCCGCTTCGCTTCCCTCGCCCAGATCGATCCCGGCGACCTGCCCGAGCAGTTCCTCGCGTTGGAGCATCAGGATCAGATCCAGGGACGCTCGCAGCCCCTCGCCCTCCCAGGTCTGCCCGGGCACCGGGCGGGTCCGCCCCGGGTGCAGCAGGAAGATCTGATTGCTCTGTCCGCTCGGATAGTCCAGCGGGAGCAGGCATGCGTTGAAATCGATGAGGTGCTCGCGGGGCCCGATCCGCACGGCGGCCGCCGGGGCCCGCCACTGGCCCGTCACGTCGATCTGTCCGTCGTACGTCCAGCGCAGCGTGGGTGTGCCCTCGAACCAGCCGGTCTCTGCCAGTGCCGTCCCGATCAGCGCGAGCGGCTCGGGCGAGAGCGCCCGCCCGCCTCGGGCGGCGTTGGCGATGATCGTCGAGAGGCGCTCGCGCTCGATCAGCGGCATCCACACATCGCCGGCGCCGTCGGTCGGCCACGCAACATTCACCGTCGGCGTCTGCCGGTCGGCGGGCGCGTCGGGCGCGAGGTGCCGGACCGCGCGCTCGTTAATCGCCTCAAGCCCGATCGCCGAACCCACGAAGGTCGCGATGCCCGCGGCTCCGATCGCCGCGACGATCGCGAGGCGCCGGTTGCGCTCGGAGCGTTCGGGGTCAGCGCCGGACTTCTTGCGTGATTTGGATCGCGTCTTTGCTTTGCGTGCCATGTGCGTTCTTTCGGATCGGTCGGCGTCAGTTGTTGTCTGCGAGCCCGACGAGGTAGCGGATGAGCGCGGGCAGGTCGGTGCCCTCGGCCAGGGCGGCCATGGGGAACAGGCTGGTGGGCGTGAAGCCGGGCATGGTGTTGACCTCGAGCAGCACCGGATCGCCCTGAGCCGGCAGGAAGAAATCGACCCGGGCCAGGTGGCGCACACCCAAGGCACGCCCCACCCGGACGGCCAGATCGGAGATCCGGCTCGTCATACCTTCGGCCAGATCGGGCGAAACCGTGTAGCACGTGTCCTGGCGATCGTACTTGGCTTCAAAGTCGTACACGCCCGACGCCGGGGCGATCTCCACCAGCGCCAGGGCCCGCAGCGATCCGTCCGGGTTGCCCAGCAGCGAGGCGGTCAACTCCCGCCCCGTGACCAGCGGCTCGACCATGTACGCCCGGTGCGGGTTGGTGATCTGATCCTGGCGCACGCTCTCGATCGCCTCGGTCCACTGGGCTTCGGTCTTGCAGATGTGCAGCCCGACAGACGAGCCGTCCGCGACGGGTTTTACCACCGCGGGCAGCCCGACCGGGGATTCGGCGTCGCCCGGGTCGATGATCGAGGCGGGTGTGCTGGGCACCCCGACGCGTGCAGCCGCGAGTTTGGTGCCCATTTTGTCCATCGCCATCCGGGCGCTCGCCGAGTTGCTTCCCACGAAGCGGACACCGGCTCGCTCCATAAGGCGTTGGAGTTCGCCCCCCTCGCCGAACCGCCCGTGGAGCACCGGGACAACCGTGCGCCCCGCCCACGACGCGACCTCGGTTTGGTCCGGGCGGTCGATCAGCAAGAGTTCCGCGTCGAGCCCCGCCCGCACCGCGGCGTCGTGGACCGCGGTGGCGCTGGTAATGGAGATGTCGCGCTCGGCGTCGGGGCCGCCGCCCAGAACCAGCACGGACCGATCCTGCCCGGGTTGGTCGGTGCTCATCGGTCCCGTTCCCAGATCACGACCTCGCGCTCCAGCGCAACGCCGAACGTGTCGAGCACGCGCTGCTGCACGCGGGCGATCAGGTCGATGACGTCGCGGGCCCGGGCGTCCGGCTCGCAGACGATGAAGTTGGCGTGGACATCGGAGACGGATGCCCCGCCGACGCGCATGGACTTGCCGCCCGCCCGGTCGATGAGCATGCCCGCCGACACCCGCTGGCCTGCTGCACCGATGTCCATGAGGTCGTCCGCCAGCGTGGGGTTCTTGAACACGCAGCCGGCCGATTTGTCTTTGAGCGGCTGGGTCCCCGCCTTGTAATCCATGCACCGGGCCAGCTCGGCCTGGCACGCCCCGACATCCGACTGTTCGAGCAGGAGCTCGACGCCCGTGATGATCAGGTGATTCAGGCGGCTCTGGCGATAGTCGAAGTCGATCTGGTCGCGCCGGAACGCGTGCTCTCGCCCGCCCCGGTCGATCGCGTGGACGGTGTGGACCGCGCTTGCCAACTCGCCGAACGCGCCGCCCGCGTTCATGATCGCGGCTCCGCCCATCGTCGCGGGGATACCCGCGAGCGACTCGATCCCCGCCAGCCCGCGTTTCACGCACTCGTTGATCAGACGAGGCAGCGCCACGCCCGCGCCAACGCGCACGAGCCCGGACGGGTCGTACTCGATGTTCCGGAACCCGTCGCTCTGCAAGGACACCACCAGGTGATTCACGCCCGCATCATCGACCAGCAGGTTCGCGCCTTCACCCAACACCAGTAGGTCCGGATCCAGCTCGAGGCATTGGAGCAGTTCCTCGGTGCTGTTCGGGCGTGCGAAACGATCGGCCTTCCCTCCGACATGGAACCACGTGGAGATTGGGGCATCGGTCTCGATCGTGAGTGCTTCTTGCGAGGTGCTCATAGTTCGCCGCCTTGTTCGCCCGCGAGGTAGCCCCTGGCGACCTGCCAGACCGGTCCGGCGCCCATCACGACGAGCAGATCCCCGGGTCGGCAAACGTTCTCGAGCTGCTCGACGATGGCTTCGAATGGGTAGAGGTGCATCGCGCGCACGCCCCGCTGGCGGAGCCGATCGACGAGGTCCGCCGACGACACCTTGGCCTTCTCGGCCTGCGAATCACGCACGAAGTAGATGTGGGGCACGATCACGATGTCCGCGTGCCCGAAGCTCGTCGCGAACTCGTCCATCAAGAACCGTGTCCGCGAGTGCTGGTGGGGCTGGAACACACATATCAACCGCCCGTCGTGGCGGGCCGGGTCCTCGGACTGTCGCAGGGCCCGCAGCGTCGCCTCGATCTCGGTCGGGTGGTGCCCGTAATCGTCGAAGACGCGCACACCGTCACGCTGGCCCAGGAACTGGAGACGCCGGTCGAGCCCGCGGAACGCGCCCAACGACTCGGCCACCTTACCGGGTTCGGCGCCGCAGGTGCAGGCGAGCGCGAACGCCATCGCGCTGTTGAACGCGTTGTGCTCCCCGGGCATCGCCATGGCCCACGTGTGTTCGCCGACGCCGGGCCCCTTGACCGACACGGACCGTTGGGCCGGATCGTGGGCGATCACCCAATCGGCGCCGGGGTTGAAGCCGATGGTCTCGACGGCGCACGTGAGACCGGCGGTGACTTCACGCCGGTGCGCGCCCTCGTGGGCGATGATCAGCCTGCCGCCCTGGTCGGCCGGGGGGACCAGCCGGGCGAAGTCGGTAAACGCTTCGACAACAGCGTCGAGCGAGCCGTAGATATCCAGATGGTCGGCCTCGATCGACGCGATGGACGCGATCGTCGGACGCAGGTGGTGGAACGAACGGTTGAACTCGCACGCCTCGGCCAGCAGCAGCCCGGGCCTGTCCAACAACGCGCCACGCGGGACCGTCGCGCCCCCGACCCGGAACCCCACCTTCTGCCCGTCGGGCTTGGTCGCGCCGTCGGTGAGCTGCGTGCAGGTCGCGCCGACGATGACCGTCGGGTCGAGATCGGCGTCGGTCAGGGCGCAGCCGAGCATGGCCGTGGTCGTCGATTTGCCGTGCGTGCCGGCCAACGCGACACCCGTGTGCGCCCCCATCGCCATGCCCAGCGCTTCGGCGTAGGTGTGCACCGTGATGCCGCGCCGTTGGGCTTCGAGCACCTGGGGATGGTCGGGTTTGATGGCGGCCGACGAGATCACGACGTCGGCGTCCTCGGGCAGTCCCTCGGCGCGCTCGTCGAACACGACCGGGATGTCGGCCGAGCCGAGCGACTCGGTGGTGGGCGAAGGGGTCGAGTCCGAGCCACGGACGGTGAGTCGGCGGGCGTCGAGCACGCGGGCGAGCCCGGACATGCCGCAGCCCCCGATGCCGAGCAGATACGGGCGGACCCCACCCACCGGCGACGTCGCGGGGTCGCTCTCGCGGGCCGATCTGGCTTCGGGTTCGGTCATCGGATCCGTCACGGGCTCGGGCATCGGGTCGGGCGTGTCCACAGCCAAGCGTATCGACAAGGACGCGTCGATCGCGTGAATCGTTCGGTCGGGCGGGGGATTCTCGGGCATTCCACCGATCACGGAGATCGATCGAACCCCAACCTATTCTTTCAGCCATGCCAGACGCCGCCAATATCCTGCCCAACATGCCCAGCGGTTCCGATGCCCTGCCCTACAAGATCGCCTGCCTGTGCGACCTCCGGGACGCCAACGGGCGTGTGCTGCTCCTGCACCGAATCAAGTCCCCGAACAAGGGGCTGTGCTCGCCCATCGGGGGCAAACTGGAGATGGCGCTCGGCGAGAGCCCCATGCAGTGCGCGGTCCGCGAGATCAAGGAAGAGGCCGGGATCGACGTCCCGATCGAGCGGGTCCACCTGGGCGGACTGATCGCCGAGACCGCGTTCGAGGGCAAGGGGCACTGGTTGCTGTTCTACTTCCGCGTGCTCGGCCCCGTCGAGGTCGAGACCGGGGTCATGAACGAGGGCGAGCTCCGCTGGCACGAGCCCGAGGCGATCGAGTCGCTCCCGCTGCCGGCCACGGACAGAAAGATCATCTGGCCCATGATCCGCAAGCACGAACACAGCGGCCCGGACGGCACCCCGGGCTTCTTTTCGCTGCACATCGACTGCCAGGGCGACGGGCTGACATGGACGGTGGAGCAGGAAACGCCGACCGGATGAGAATCGCCCCCGATCCCGCGTAAGGGCGGTGCGTGGGATCCGTATACTGCTCCAATGACCGTGTCCGCGACAATCGTGCCTTCTGGTGTCCGCCCCTGGCGGACCGTCGCCCTGATCGCGGCCTGCCTGCTCGTCTGGACCCAGGCCCTCGCCCAGGGCACCGGAGCTGAAGCGGAGGCCCCGGCGCCGGCCGCCTCGGCCGTCCCCGCCTATCGCCAGGCGAACAAAGTCGTCGTGATAACTCTGGATGGCGCGATCGATTCGATCACCGCCCTCTCGATCACCCGACGCGTCCAGCTCGCCGAACAGGGCGGGGCCGACGCGATCGTGCTCGAGATTGACTCGCCCGGGGGCGAGGTCGGTGCGGTCCTCGAGATCACCAACGCCATCAAGGGATCCTCGATCGCCAACACCGTCGCGTGGATCAACCCCGACGCCTATTCGGGCGGGGCGATCGCGGCCCTGGCCTGCCGAGAGATCGTCACCAACGCGCCCGCGTCCATGGGCGACGCCTTCCCGGTGACCCTCGCACCCAGTTCACCCGGGCAAGCGCCAGGGAGCCTCCGCGGGCTGACCCCGGCCGAGCGGACCAAAATCCTGCCCGTCCTGATGGCCGACGTTACCGACTCGGCCCGTCGCGCCGGCTGGGACGAGTACATGGTCCAGGCGATCATCATCGACGGCATCGAGCTGTGGTGGGTCGAAGACAGCCGCACCGGGCAACGCTTCGCGGTCAACGAGGCGGAGTTCCGCATGCTCTTCGGGCGCGACCCAGTCCGCGGCAAGCCGCTGCTGGCCGGCGTGACCGGGGGCGTCAGCACCGCGCCACCGCCGTACGTAGCCCCCGAGCCGAAAGAGGAACCGGATCGAGAACCCGATCTGTTCGATCTGCCGCGAGATCTGCTCGACGGTCCAGGCGAGTTCGAGCCCAAGCCCCCGATGACGGACGAAGAACGGGCCGCGTACGAGGGCGACCGCTCGTTCAAACCAGCCGACCCATCTTTGAGCGACGTCGAACGCGAGTTTGCGTCCCCCGAGCGCACCGACCTGCGCATCGAGCTCGAGTCCAAGCGCCCCGTGCTCACGCCCGCCGACGCGGGCTCGTTCACCGATCTGGGCTACCTCTGCGACGGCACCTCCGCCATCGTGATGCGCGAAGACCAGCTCCGCGCGTTCGGCTTCGCAGACCGGATCATCCGAAACGACGAGGAACTCAAGGCCTACTTCGGCGCCAGCGAGCTCATCCGCGTCAACGAGAGCTGGTCCGAGGGCTTCGTCCGGTTCATGACCGGGATGGTGGTCCGGGGCTTGCTGATCGTCGTCATGCTGCTGGCGCTGTTCCTCGAGATGGTCAGCCCCGGGCTGACGATCCCCGGCGCGGTGGCCGCCCTTTGCCTCGTGCTCCTGCTCGCCCCGCCCGCGCTCGTGGGCATGGCCGGCTGGTGGGAACTCGTCGCGATCGTGCTCGGGATCGGGCTGATCGCGGTCGAGGTGCTCATCATCCCGGGCTTCGGCGTCTTCGGCATCCTGGGCATCGTGGCGCTCTTCGGCGGGCTGCTCGGCACGTTCATCCCCTCGGGCGGCTCCCTGGCCGACCCCGGGATGCAGGCCGACCTGGCCCGGGGTGTGGTCGTGCTCGTGCTGGCCGGGATCACCGCGGGCATCGGGATGTACCTGATCGGGCGCAACTTCGATCGACTCCCGATCTTCGACAAACTGATCCTCAGCGATGACCCTAGCGAAGAGCAGTCCGAGGTCGAGGTTTTCTACGCAGCCGCCGCCACCCGAGCCGACATCGAGGTCGGCATGACGGGCACGGCCAGCACCGTGCTGCGCCCCAGCGGGCAGGCCGAGATCCACGGCAGACTGGTCGACGTGGTCGCCGATCTGGGCTACATCGAAGCCGGCACCGCGGTGCGCGTCGTCAAGGTCGAGGGCATGCGCGTGGTCGTGGGCGAACTCAAGCGGTCCGGGTCGGACGAGGGGTCGGTCTGATGGAGACGATGCTGCTGGCCGGGGTCGGGCTGCTGGGCGTGTCGATCTTGCTGATCGTGCTCGAGGCGTTCGTGCCCTCGGGCGGCGTCATCGGCGTGGTGGCCGCGATTTGCGCGATCATCGGCGTCATCGTGCTCTGGCGATTCTCGACGATCTGGGGGGTCTCTGGCCTGCTCTCGGTCGCGGTGCTCGGCCCGATGTGCTTCGGGTACGCGCTCAAGATCATGCCCTACACCGCGATCGGACGCCAGCTCATGGGCCCGGGCGCCGAGGAAATCGCCGAGATCGGGCGTGAAGAACGCCAGGCCGAGAAAGACCGACGCATCGCCCTGATCGATCGCGAGGGCGTGGCGTTGACCGACTTGCGTCCGATCGGCACCATCGAGATCGACGGGCAGCACCACGAAGCCTCGGCCCAGGGCGGGCTGATCGACCGGGGCAGCGCCGTCCGTGTGACCGACGTGAGCGGGCCCGAGATCCGGGTCCGCGCCGTCTGAGATCAACCCCCGAACGACCGCCGCTCGGGCTCGTGCTCTGCGGTATATCATCTACGACACCGCGCGATCGACCCCGGGAAGACCGGGCGCGACGACCAGCGGGAAATCGCTGAGGCAACTCACGAAGGCAACCAAGGGAGCCCCAACGTGCCAACCGGATTGTGGATCGTCATCGGAATTGTGGCCCTGGTCATCGGCCTGGGCATTCTCGCGATTCTCGCGCAGTTCATCAGCGTCTACATCCAGGCGCTGGTCTCGAAGGCGCCGGTCGGCATCTTCGAACTCGTCGGGATGCGACTGCGGAAAGTCAACATCAGCACCATCGTCCAGAGCCGCATCCGCGCGGTCAAGTCGGGCATGGGGCTCACCACCAACCAGCTCGAAACCCACTACCTCGCGGGCGGCAACGTCCTCCGCGTCGTCAGCGCCCTCATCGCGGCCCAGAAGGCCAAGATCGATCTGAACTTCGACACCGCCTGCGCCATCGACCTGGCCGGTCGCGACATCCTCGACGCGGTCAACACCAGCGTGAACCCCAAGGTCATCGACTGCCCCAACCCGGCGCAGGGACGCTCGACCATCGACGCCGTCGCCAAAGACGGCATCCAGCTCAAGGCCCGCGCCCGCGTTACCGTCCGCACCAACCTCCAGCGCCTGGTCGGTGGTGCGACCGAAGAGACGATCGTGGCCCGTGTGGGTGAGGGCATCGTCTCGGCGATCGGTTCGGCCGAGAGCCACAAGCAGGTGCTCGAGAACCCCGACCGGATTTCCAAAGCGGTGATGGGGCGCGGGCTCGACGCGGGCACGGCCTACGAGATCCTGTCGATCGATATCGCCGACATCGACGTAGGCGAGAACATCGGTGCCAAGCTCCAGGAAGACCAGGCCGAGGCCGACAAGAAGGTCGCCCAGGCCAAAGCCGAAGAACGGCGCGCGATGGCGATCGCCGAAGAGCAGGAAAACACCGCCAAGATCGAAGAGAACCGCGCCGTCGTGGTCCTGGCCGAAGCCGAGGTCCCCAAAGCCATGGCCGAAGCGTTCCGCTCGGGCAACATGGGCATCATGGACTACTACCGCATGAAGAACATCCAGGCCGACACCGACATGCGGTCGTCCCTGGGTGACGACGGGCGAGGCGGCAAAGGCTGATCGACCCAAAACTTGATCACACCCGACCGGCGTGCCCCTTGGCCCGCCGGTTTTTTCATGCCCGGTTGAGAACTCCCAGCCGGTTCAACCCCCGGTCAACAAGATCCGGATCGGCACGAGCAGTTGATCCGAGGGGTCGTCCTTATCAAGGGCGTCGATCCGGGCACCCTTGGCCGTCCACCGGTAGATCGCGTCGAGCAACGGCCCGTCGACCGCGGGAACGCCCGTGCCCTTGGTGTCGTCCGCCTCGCGGATGAACGTGACACGCTTGACCTTGCCGTCGCTCCCGAACCGGATCGCGACGTAGGGATTGCGGGGTCGGTACGACTGGCGCACCATCACGGGCCACACGGGGCGGACGGTCTTGACCTCCAGGCCGCGCGACGCGATCGGGCGGTTCAACTCGGCGTTGTGCTCGATCGCACGCTTGCGCATCGACGCGTCCGACTCGCGCGGCGACTCGATCGCGGGTTCGCCGGGCTTGGTCTCCGGCGTGGGCTTGACCGCCGGCGCGTCGGACACGGGTGCTTGCGGCGCGGGCTCGGTCGGCTGGGTCTCGGCCTGTACAGTCTCAGTTGGCACCGGGACGGGCGGCCCCACGAACTCGGACACCTCGGTCGGTTCTGTCTCCGCCGCTTCATTCGGCGCAGGTTCGGCGATCATCGCGGGCCCGGGCGAGACCTCGACCGGCAACTCGGGCGCCGGTTGTGGTTGGGCATCGGGCTGGATATCCGGCTGGAGTTCGGGCTGGCTCTCGGGGATCGGGTCCGGTTCGATCGCGGGCACCGGCGTGACGGACGCCTGCTCGGTTGCCTGTTCGGTCGATTGCGCTTCGGGCTGTGCCTGGGGCTCGGGGGTTGGCTCGATACCCGGCGCGGGGCTCAGCGCGGCCTGATCGACCTCGGACTCGGGGGCTTCGGCTTCGGCCGGGTCTTCGAGCACGCCCAACCACGCGATCGACGCCCGGTCCGCGTCGATGCGGCCGAGTTCGGGCGGCGCCGGTGGAAGCGTGGGCGGGTCGGGCATGGCGCGGTGCTCGGGGGGCCGGGCCGAGGCGGAACGGACGAGCCACGCCCCCGCGCCGGCGTGCGCCAACAGGCTGATCACCAGGCCCAGCGCCATGCCGGGCCAGGCGCTGCGCTGGTCAAATGATCGCTGCTCCGGGCGACGGCTCACGGCGCACCGCCTTCAACCGGTGCCTCACCGCCTTCGGCTCCGCGCCGCCCCATCACCGAGAACTGCGTGATCCCCGCGCCCACTAGGCGATCGGCGAGTTGGATCAGCGCCCCCGCATCGGCAGAGGTGTCCGCGGCCAGCAGCACCGGCGCGTCCGGGCGCTCGTCCCGCGCCGCGATCAACGCGTCCACGAACGCCTCGCTCGTCATCGCCTCTCCCATCAACGCCAGCGACCCGTCGCTGAGCAGAGTCACCGTGATCGGCTCGACCCGCGGCGCCGATTCGCCCGCGGTCAGCTCGGGCAGCGACACGCCCAGCACGTCGGCCCGCACCATCAGCACCATCGCGAACACGAAGAACGTGAGCAGCAAGAAGACCACGTCGATCATCGGCGTCAGCTCGATGCGGGTCTCGCTCTGGATGCGACGGACGCGGCGCATGTCAGGCTCCAGACGGCGTGCGAACGTAGTCGCGACCGCCCCAAGACGTGGGTGTGCCGGAAACCAGGTCACGCCGGGCTTCGCGGTAGATCGACGCGATCAGCCAGGACCCGGCAATAAACCCCGGGGCGTCCGCCACGCTGGCGCCCGATCGGCGGTAGACCATCGCCAGGGCGAACAGCCACACGATCAGCGACACGGCGCATAGGGTCACGATCGTCACGCGGTCCCCCTCGGGCAGCAGGAACCCCGCGCAGATCCCGCCCGCCAGCACACCCAGAGGGAGCACCGTACCGAGCAGCAGCGCCCGCTGCGCGTACCGACGCAGGCGCTTGGGCTCGCGGTTCGCCGACTCGGTGAAGATCCGCTTCCAGCCCTTGCGGAACTGGGCCCAGTCGTCGTACATGTGGCAGCGCACCAGGTTGTCGGCCAGCAGCAGCCCCGAACGCATGCCGCGGTAGGTCAGCGTGCGCGAGAACGCGATGTCCTCGAGCAGCGCGTCCTTGACCGATTCGTGCCCGCCGATGGCCCGATAGGCGCCCGCGTCGAAGAGCATGAACTGCCCGTTGGCGAACGGGCGGCGGCGTGCGTGGTCCTCCGCGTTGGCGCGGATGAGCGGGTACTGGCGGGCCAGCTCGAAGCCGGCTGCGGTCTGTGCGAGGCGCTCGAACCACAGCTCGTCGCGCAGCGTGCAGAACAGGCTGAGCATGTCGAGGCGGCGGTGGCGCGCCAGCGCCAGGCACGCGCGGACGCAGGCGGGGTCGAACACCGTGTCGGCGTCGGTGAACAGGAGGCTGTCGGCGCCCTGGGCGGCCGACGACCGGTTGTAGCCGGTCCAGGCCGCGTGGACCTTGCCCGCCCAGTCGTCCGGGCAATGCTCGATCTCGATGATCTCGAACCGCGGGTCGCGGTCGATCGCGCGTTCGGCCACGCCCTTGGTGTCGTCGGTGCAGCGGTCCAGCGCCAAAACCACCCGGAGACGGTCGTAGTCCTGGGCCTTGAGCGATTCGACCAGGGTGGCGATCGAGCCCGCCTCGTTGTGGGCGGGGACGATGATGCAGGCTTTCTCGGCAGGCGGGTTCTCGTCGGCGATCGCGATGCCCGCCCGGGCCGTCGGCAGGGTCCGGTCGGTGAGGAAAAGCTGGTACAGCACCACGATCGCGAACGACAGCAGCGCGATCGCGCCCAGGATCAGGGCCCACGTCAGGATGGTTACGGCGATTGTCGGCATCTGTTTTCGGAACGCCCCCAGAGGAACTCCCCGCGGTGAAGCCTAGGTGACACCCGGTATCATGGGCGCATGTCCGGATCGGGCCCCAAGTTCGCGGATCGGGAGGGTTCCTCGAAGCCCGAACGCCCGCCCCACACCCCGAGCGCCCCTGTGGTCTATGAAATGGGCGTCGACGCGGTCCGCGCCCTCGATCGGGCGGCGATCGATGAATACGGCATCCCGGGCATCGTGCTCATGGAAAACGCGGCGCTCGGGATCCTGCCCAAGGCGCTGGCGATGCTCGAGGACCACCCGGGCGACGTCTCCGTTCTGTGCGGCCCGGGCAACAACGGGGGCGACGGGCTCGCCCTCGCCCGCCACCTCGTTCTGCGCGGCGTGCGGGTCGAGGTCGGGCTGCTCGCGCCGATCGACTCGTATCGGGGCGATGCGGCGATCAACCTACGAATCGCCCTCAGGACCGCGAACACCTGCGATCGCCTGTCGATCGGGCCCATCGCGTCGCTGGGCGACGAGCCCGCGACGTTGGTGGTCGACGCGCTCTTCGGCACCGGGCTCACGCGGGCGCTGGAAGGGGCGGGCGACGAAGCGGTGCGGTGGATCGCCGAGCGCCGGTCGCGCGGGGCGAGCGTGCTCTCGATCGACGTGCCAAGCGGGCTCGATGCCGACACGGGCGAGCCGCTGGGCACCGAGTGCGTGCAGGCCGACGCCACGGTCGCGCTCGCGGCGGTCAAGCCCGGGCTCTCACGCCTGGAAGCGCAGGCCTATGTCGGCGAGCTGAGCGTGGCGGGCATCGGCGTGCCCGAAGCATTGCTCGCCCGATTCGGGACGCACTGGACCCCCCACCCGGGCTCGGACGGGGCAAAGGCTGATCATCAGCCCGATTGACCCTCATTTGAGTGGCATTTGATCGGGTCGATCTGGTTCGGAGGGTGGCCAAGAGCGCCGGGGGCCCCTTCAATAGAGGTTGCGGGCGACACCCATCACCCGGCCCCCGACGGAGCCGGACCAGGGAGCCCGCGACGGACCACCCGGAAGGACCCCGATGCCGGTGCGTATGGAGTTGAGCCGAATCCTGATCCGTGAACTCACGGATGTGCAGCTCATCGAGCTGACCGAGGCCGACGCGCCCGAGGGGGCTGCCCCGCGCTCGTTCCCGATCGTCATCGGGCTGCCCGAGGCCCAGGCGATCGAACGCCGCTTGGCCGGGATCGAGCCGCGCCGCCCCCAGACGCACGACCTGCTCGCCCACGTCATCACCACCATGGGCGGCGAACTGGACTCGATCGAGATCAACGACCTCAGCGACGGCACCTTCTTCGCCGCCCTCAACATCAACACCAACGGTGCATCGGTCAAGGTCGACGCGCGCCCCAGCGACGCGATCGCGATCGGCATCGGAACCGGCGTCCCGATCTGGGTCGAGGAATCGGTCATCGAGCAGGCAGCGACCATCGCGCCGGACGACACGGAGCTGTGATGACCGCGACGGATGACCATCTCGACGCGCCGGGCTCCCGAGCCGATTTCGACGTGGGTGTCACCGCGCCGGTGTTCCTGACGCGCGACATCCCGGGCATCGGCGGCGTCATCAAAGAGCGTGACGAAGACTTCATGGTCGACGAGATCCCGCTCTACGAGCCCAAGGGATCGGGCGAGTACATATACATGTACATCGAGAAACGCGGGCTCAGCACCGTGCAGATGCGCGACGTGCTGGCCGGCCACTTCGGGGTCAACCAACGCGCGATCGGGCACGCCGGGCTCAAGGACAAGCGTGCGATCACCCGCCAGGTCGTGTCCATCCACACGCCCGGCAAGACCCCCGAAGACTTCCCGAGCCTGGACCACCCCCGCCTGAGCGTGCAGTGGGTCGACATGCACGACAACAAGCTCGAACGCGGGCACCTGGCGGGCAATCGCTTCGTCATCAAGGTCCGCGGCGTCCAGCCCACCGCAGCGATCCACGCCCAGAGCGCCCTCGACACGCTGGGTCGCACCGGCATGCCCAACCGATTCGGGGTCCAGCGTTTCGGTTACCTCCAGAACAACCACCTGGTCGGTCGGGCGATGATCTTGGGCGACGCCAAGGGCGCCCTCGACCTGATGCTCGGGACCGGGCCCGTGATGCCCGAACTGCAGCACGAATCGCGCGTCGCCTACGCCGAGGGCGATCTGCGCCGGGCCTTCGAGGCCATGCCCAAGGTATTCAAGGGCGAACGCCAGGCGCTCCGCGTGCTCGCGGGCGGCGGCGACCAAGCCAAAGCACTGAGCGCGATCGACCGCACCGCGGCCGGGTTCTACATCTCCAGCTTCCAGAGCGCCGTGTTCAACGCCGTGCTCAACAAGCGGATCGAACTCGGCACGCTCGACCGCCTGCTGCCGGGTGATCTGGCCTTCCCGATCAAGAGCCGCAAAGTATTCGCGGTGACCGAGAAAAACGCCAACGAGCCCGAACTGCTCGAACGGATGGCCTCGTTCGAGATCGCGCCCTCGGGCCCGATGTGGGGCACGAGCATGCCCCGCGCGTCGGGCGAGATCGACAGCGTCGAGTCGGACGCGCTCGGCGCGGTCGGGGTCTCGGTCGAAGACCTGCACGCTTGCGAGGCGCGGGACGGGTACGCGATGATCGGGGGCGATCGGCGCCCGATGCGGATACCGGTGGTCGATCCGGATGTCGAGGGCGGCGTGGATGACCACGGCGCGTACGTGCGCTGCTCGTTCGAGCTGCCGCGTGGGTCGTTCGCGACCACGGTGATGGACGAAGTGATGAAGACGCACCTCGAGGAGGAGCCGGACGATGGGTGATGTGCGTGTGGTGTGCTTTGACTGGGGCGGCGTTGTGCTGCAGATCTGCCGGGATTGGGCCGAGGGCTGCGAACGCGCAGGACTTCCCGTGCGCGGTAAGAGCCACCAGAAAAAGGCGAGCGAGGCACGCGAGAAGCTCAGCCGGCGCTACCAGACCGGGCAGATGTCCGACAAAGCGTACTTCCGCCTGATGGGCGAAGCCAGCGACGGCAAGTACGACGCGGACGAGATCGAGAAGATCCACCACGCCTGGCTGATCGAAGACTTCAAGGGCGTCGAGGATCTCATCGAAGAGATCAACGACGTGCCCAAGGTCGCGACCTCGCTGCTCAGCAACACCAACAACCTGCACTGGGTGCGGCGCGAGGAAGAGTTCACGGCCGCCTCAAAGATCGAGCACCAGTGGGCCAGCCACCTGTTCGGACTGGCCAAGCCCGACGAGAAGATCTACTCCGCCTTCGAGCGACGCGTCAGCGCGACCGGCCCGCAGATCCTGTTCTTCGACGACGTCAAGGACAACGTCGTCGCGGCCCGCGAACTCGGCTGGCTGGGCGAGGTGATCAACCCCGACAAGGACCCCGCCGCCCAGATGCGCGGGCACCTCGAAAAACACGGGGTGCTCTAGGCAAACCTCCGGGGGCGTACCTGCACCCCGCCCCGTTCAGTCCTTCAGGTCCACCGCGATCTCTAACTCGACCGTGCGCGGCGGTGCGCACTCGGTGTCGGTGCAGGCCTGGAACGACACGCCGATCGCCGGCACACCAGGAGACACGCCCACGCCGGGTTTGTGCTCGAGGACGACGTCGAACTCGACGCGCTCGAAGTGGACGAGGATCTCGGGCGAACCTTCGGCGCTGTACGGTTCGCCGGGCGGGTAGTCGGCATAAATCGCGACACCCGAGCCGCGCGTCAGCCCGACACGAAGGGGCAGCAGCGCGATGTCCTCCGTGCTCCCATCAGGCTTGGGTTCGGCGGCCACGATGTGGTAGCCCGGCTTGATCTGGATAGCGATGCGGAACACCGCGGGAGAATCGGGCCCCACCTCGACCCGCTCGGTGTTGGCCAGGACGAGCACGGGCGATTCGCGGTCTTGGGGTTCTGGCGCGGGCGGGATGTCGCTGCGGAAGGTGTAGCGATCACCCAGTTGCTCTTGCATGCCCATGAGCCGCAGCACCGCCCGGACCGGGTTGAGTGTGCCGACCGGGGCGTGATCGACCGCGCCCGACAACGACCGGAGCAGGGCAACGGCCTTGTCGAGCCAGGCGGCGTCGCCGGTCAACTCGTTGGCGTCGATCAGTGCGTGCAACAGCACGCCCGCCGGCGCGGGGGTGGCCCCGTCGTGGGTCGATCTCGCGCGGACGAACAAATCCGATCGCCCCTCGGGGGTGTCGTAGTAACCCCCCGAAGGATCCGCGAAGAGCTTCTCGGCACGCACGAGCAGATCGGTCGCGTGCCCAAGCCACTCGTCCCGATTCGCCTCGTCCGCCCGGGCGAGTTGCAGGATGGCACGGGCGAGGAACGCGTGGTCCTCGAGCGGTGCTGGGACGGAGGCCGTGCCCTTGCGCATGACACGCAGGAGATTCCCGTCGCTGTCACGCATGTCGGCAAGGATCGTCCGGGCCGCGCCTCGTGCGGCTGCCAGGTAGGGCTCGCCGCCTTCGCCGAGGGACTGCGCCGTGCGCACGATCCCGGTGATCATCAACGCGTTCCACGACGCGATGACCTTGTCGTCGGTGATCGGCTGCTCACGCTTGGCACGCTCGCCCAGCAGGATCGCGTTGATCCGTACGAGACGGGCGTCAAACTCGGCGAATTCGATGTCCATCTCGCCGGCCTGCGTTTCCGGGCGGGCCGAGCGCCGCAGGACCCACGCGGGCGGATCGCTGGGGTGGTGCGGGTCCTGGAAGTTGGCGCTCGCGTCGAGGGTGTAGACCCGCTTGGCGAACGCCGCGTCGGCGGGATCGAGCATCTCGTCGAGCTGCTCGGGGTTCCAGAGGTAGTTGAGACCCTCACGCCCGTCGACCTCGGCGTCCTGCGCGGAGAAAAAGCCCCCGACGCCCGGGTTCTTGGGGTCCGGGGTCATCTCACGGAAGGCGTAATCGCAGGTGGTCTTGGCGATCTTCAGATACCACGGGTCGTCGTAGACGTCCGCCGCCCGTGCGTAAAGATGCGCGAGCTGGGCGTTGTCGTAGAGCATCTTCTCGAAGTGCGGCACGGTCCAGTGTTTGTCGACGCTGTAGCGATGGAACCCGCCGCCGAGGTGGTCGTGGATGCCGCCGATGCCCATCGCGTCGAGCGTCGAACGGACCGCGGTGTCGATCGCGCCCCGGGTTTCCCCGTCCGTGCGCTCGCGCATATCGAGCAGGAACTCAACGAAGATCGGCTGGGGGAACTTGGGGGCGCCGCCGAACCCGCCGTCGGCACGATCAAAGATCTGCAGCAGCGACGTCACCGCCTGGTGGACATGCCCGGCCCCCAACGCCACCGCGTGGGCCTGGCTGCCGAGCTGTTCCTTGACCGCGTTCGACAACAGGGCGGCCTGCTCGAGCACTTCTTCGCGCCGCGTAGTCCAGGCGTGGGAGATCGACTCGAGGACGCGGGTGAACGACGGGATGCCGTGACGCTCTTCGGGCGGGAAGTACGTACCCGCAAAGAACGGGCGGAGCCCGTCGGGCTCGAGGAAGACCGAGGTAGGCCAGCCGCCACGCCCGGTGAACGTGACACAGGCCGCCATCGAGAGCTCGTCCACATCGGGACGCTCTTCGCGGTCCACCTTGATGCAGACGAAGTGCTTGTTCATGACGGCCGCGGTCGCTTCGGACTCGAACGACTCGCGCTCCATCACGTGGCACCAATAGCACGTCGAATAACCGACCGAGAGAAAAATCGGCACGCCGCGCTCGCGCGCTTCGGCGAAGGCTTCCTCACCCCACTCATGCCAGTCCACCGGGTTGTGGGCGTGCTGGAGCAGGTAGGGCGACGAGGCGCTCGCCAGGCGGTTGGTGTGCGTCGGCTCGGTGTGGGCCGGCTCGGTGGGCGTCGGTTCGGTGGCGTGGGTCATCGCCGGATGGTAGATGCCGGGACCGAGGGACCAGTCGGTCCGGTTCTTGTACGCCTAGCGGCCGATCAGACGCACGATGATCGACCGTGCGGTGAGCGATTGCCCCGCCTCGCCCAGCGTACCCCGCTTCGAGACACGCCGGGCGGCCAGGGCCGAGCAACTCAGCGCGTGGTCGGGCGTGTGGGCCACGCCGGTCAGCACGATCTCGGCCGACCGCGTCAGCGGGTCGTCCGGGTCGTCCTCGAGACGCTCGATGTGGGGGCGTTCCCGGTCGTACGCGTCGGCGTACGCCGCCCCGGCCTCGCGCACCAGCCCCTCGTCGCCCAGCCCGTCGGTGCACGACTCGATCGCACGCCGAAACTCGTCGAGCTCACGTTCCAACCGACGCCGGGTCTCGAGCACACGCTCGGTGCTCGCCTGGACCAGCACGGGCACCGAGCAAGCGAACAGCGTGTGCTCGCGGGCCCGCTCGGCACGCTGGGCCAGCGAAGGCCCGTCCACACGCACCACGGCATAGGCGTGTCGCTCGGCCATGGCATCCAGAGCAGCCGCCAGCGGCACGGAGATCGACGGGTCCGGGCCCGACCGGGTCAGATCACGCGCCAAGCGCTCGACCGCACGCCCGGGGTCTGGGTCGGGGCGGGTCTCGACGAACCGACGCAGCGGCGCGAGCCCCGGGTCGTCTTCGATGCGCTGGCGCGCGTCGGCGAAGTCGCCGGCCGCGTCCTCGCCGTCCATCGAGGTCGCCAACACCCCGGATTCGATCATGGGCGTCGCCCACGCGACGGCCGACATCACCCGCCGAAACCCAGGCGAGCCGATGGCCGCATCACGCGAGGCACCCGCGGGCTCAAGAGACCTCGGCAGATACGTCAGCGCCCGCCCCGCCAGCAGCATCGCCGCCATCGCGGCCGCGTCGCGTGAGCACAACGAATACGGGCTCACGACCAAGTGCAACGCCGTCACGGACGATCCGGGTCCGGCGCCCCGCCCGCGATCGCGCCCTTGATCCACCCGTCCAGACGGTCGGCCTGCGTCGGCAGCATCACGAAGATCAGCTCGTGCCCCACCGGGAACACCCATCGCTCGGGCTGCCCGAGCCGGTTCCAAAGCGTCTCGCCGAACCGGGCCGGCACCGCGCGGTCGCGACCGGCGTGCATCACCAGCGTCGGCACGCCAACGTTGGGCGCCTGGTGCATCGCGTCGAGCTTGGACGCCTCCATGTACGCGTCCGCGACGCCCGAGAGGCGCTCGGGCGTGGGCTTGCCCGCAGAATCGGGATCGTCGGGCTCCCAGTCGATCGTCATCGCGTCGATCCACTCGGCGTAGTTCGAGGTGGCGCTGATCGAAAAGAAGTCCACGCCGCCCGCGATGAACACCGCGGCGTCGTAGCGGTCCGCGTCGTGCGCGATGACCGCCGGCCCCACGATCGCACCACCCGACATCCCGATGAACACCACCGGCTTGTCTTTCAGAGCCGGGCGGGCCGCCATCCAGTGGTCAAGCCCAGCTTCGGCCGCGTAGGCGCACTCGGCGGTCCGCTCGTCGTACATGCGGGCCAGCTCGACGCCCGCCCGGTTCTCGTCGCCCTCGCCGACGTCCAGATCGACGCGCTCGGTGAACCGCGACGGGTGCGAGAGCAGTCGCACCACCGAGAATCCCGCACGACGCCAGTACTTGATCATGCCCTCGATGATCGGCTGGGGTGTGCCCAGCATCCCGGGGATGAGCAGCACGGTGCCCGCGGTCTCTTCGGCTCTCGGATGCGCGTCGTAGCAGGCGATCCAGGTCCGTTGCAGCTCGATGCGTTCGTCGGTGTCGCCCGCTTCGCCCTCGATGGGCGTCCCGGTCACGAACACCACCGTCTCGGCCGGGGCGTCGGCATCGGGCTTGGTCGGCTCCTCGTCGTTTCCTTCGGGATCGAGCATCGGCGGCAGGAACACCAGCGAGCCCGGCCCCTCGGCTTCGAACCGGAAGCCGTCGTCCTTGCCCACCGCCCCGGCCAGCGCCTCGGCGTGGCGATACTCCAACTCGCTGACTCGGAGCGTGTGGAAGCGTCCCAGGTGGGCCGCCCGGAGTTGATCGGGCCCGTGCGGGCTGGGCACGATCGCCCCGACGGGCGAGCCGAGCGTGCCCCAACGGGTCGGCCAGACCGAGCCGGCGTCCGCCAGAGCCCCAGCCGTCAGACCAGAGCCGCTCTCCGCGCCCCGCTCGGCGACGGTCGATTCCGGGCGATCCAGCCCCGGGTCCGAGCGTACGAGGAAGGCCCGGGCGGGCTGGACCGACACGCACGCGCCCAAAGACAGCACCGCTCCGACGCAGCCGCACCGAAGAACACCACGCCAGATTGGAATGCAAACGCTCATGGACCGATGATACCAGGGGGCTGTCCGCAGGCCCGGACCCAACTGTTCCAGACCCGCCCCAGGACCCATCCATGACCGACCCCGGGCCCGACCCCAGCGACAACCTCAATGAGACCTCCCCAGTCCCGGTGGGACGCGCGTTCCTGGGCGGCGTGCTCATGGGCATGGCCAATCTCGTCCCGGGGATCTCGGGCGGGACCATGCTCGTCGCCTGCGGCATCTACCGGCGCTTCATCGACGCGGTCTCCAGCGCGACCCGACTCAGGCTCACCCGCAACACCCTGCTCATGCTGATGATGGTCGTGGGCGGGGCGGTGATCTCGGTGGGCGGGCTGGCCGGGGCGATCTCGTGGGCGCTGGCCGAGCACCGCTGGGTGATGTACTCGGTCTTCATCGGGCTGACCCTGGGGGGTCTGCCGATCCTGTGGAAACTCGCCAAACCGGGCGGGCGCGACGTCTGGGGCGGAGCAGTGCTCGGGGCCCTGCTGATGGGCGGGCTGGTCTACCTCCAGGAATCGGGTGCAACGGGCCAAGGGCTGACCGGCCCGATCGGGCTGGGCGTGGGCGGCGCGGCGGCGGCCGGCGCGATGATCCTCCCCGGTGTGTCCGGGGCTTTCCTGCTGCTGCTGCTCGGGCAATACGAACCGATCATCGACGCGATCAAGAACACGATCGGTGCGCTCAAGGACGGGGACGTGCGCGCCGTGCTTCGCCAGATGCGCACCGTCATACCCGTCGGCGTCGGCGTGATCGTGGGCGTCGTCGGTGTCTCCAACCTGCTGCGTTGGCTGATGCACCGATTCGAGCACCCCACGCTGGGCGTATTGATGGGGCTGCTCATCGCCGCACCGGCTGGGCTCTACCCGTTCCGCGCGGGCGTCGAGCCGCAGATCGGGGACGTGCTCAAGGGCACCGTCGTGGTCGAAGAGAACCTTGCCGAGATGCGGTCGATCGCCAACAGCAAGGACTGGAAGCAGCGGGCCTACACGCCCGCGCCTGTTCAGATCGCCGGCTCAGGCGCACTCATCGTGCTGGGCGTCGCGGCAACCCTGGGCATCGCGATGCTCGGGCGAGACAAGCCCGAACGAGCAAACACGACCGAACGCGAGCCCTGATCACGCCGATTGACGCCAGCCGCCCGAGAGGCGTTCGCCGCCGCGCCGTTTGATCCAGATCAACACGACGACACCGATGACGACCATCAGCGCCGAATAGGCCTGACCGCGGGTCACACCCCCGAACTGGGCGACGCCCGCATCGGACAACCGCACGAAATCCATGGGGACGCGCCCCAATCCGTACACGATCAGGAACCAAGAGCCGATCACGCCCGGCGTACGCTTCTTCATCGCGATCAGCCACACAACTGCGCCCACCAACAGCCCGTCCAACGACGCCTGCATCAGCTGCGTCGGGTATCGGGCGCTGATCAGCGGTTCGATCGCCGACTGGGCCGCCTGGTCGCCGCGCTGCACGGCCGACAGCAACCGGTCGTAGCCCGCGTACCAGGTCTCATCGGGCAGCGCGTACCGCGATGAGACGCGCGCGATCTCGTCCCATTGCGCTTCGGTCTGCACGAGGCGGTCGGACTCGGTGATGATCTCCTGCGGATAGCGCACCGCCCACCACGGCGCGGGCTGGCCCGGTGTCGCAACGATCTTGCCGAGCAGTTCGCCGTTGATGAAGTTCGCGATCCGCCCGAAGAACAGGCCCGCGGGCGCCATCAGGCAGCACATGTCCATCGCGTGCAGCGCCGGGCAGCGCCCGACCACCCCGCCCGATTCGTCCTTGAAGCCCCGGCTGAGTTTCCAAGCAGCGATCGCGACGCCCGCCATCCCGCCGTGCGACGACATGCCCCCGTTGTTCACCGCGAGCACGCCCCAAAATGGGAACCCGTCGACCAACCCCAGAAGTGCCGGGTCGTACAGCAGCACGTAGCCCAGTCGCCCCCCCACCACGACGCCGACGACCAGCGTCAGGACGGCATCGAACACCCGGTCGGCGGGGATCAGCGTCGCGCCACGCTTGGACAAAAACCGCAGCAGCAGGTACGCCGCCGCGAAGCCCGCGAGGTAGCTCAGCCCGTACCAGCGCACCGCGAACCCGCCGATCTCGAAGAACACGGGCGAGAGGTCATGCAGCCATCCCCCGAGATCGGTCGTCGGGACACTCACGGGATCACCGCCTCGAGCGCGCCCGGCGCTGGCTTCGGGACCTTGATCCCAAAGAACCGCTCGGTGTTGCGGTCGATCTGCTCGTGGAACGCTTTGAACGGCACACTTCGGATCTCCGCGAGACGCTGAGCGGTGTATCGGCTGTACGCCGGCTCGCACGGGCGACGCCCGCGGATCGGCTCGGGCGACAGGAACGGCGCGTCGGTCTCGACCATGATGCGATCGTCGGGGACCAGGCGGGCAGCCTCGACGACCTCTTTGGCGTTCTTGTAGGTGACCACGGCCGTGAACGAGATCCACGCGCCGAAATCCAGCACCATCCGGGCGTGCTCGGGGGTCTCGGTGAAGCAGTGGAACACGAAGCGGTCCGGGGAGATGGTGCTCGAACGCAGGATCGGCAGCAGATCCTCCACGGCTTTGCGCCCGTGGATGATCACAGGCTTGTCGATGCCGTCGGCGATGCACGATTCGATGAACGCCAACTGATAGCCCAGCACGCGGTCCTGGACGGCGCGGGGCGGTCGCCCGTGGTGGTTGTCGAGCCCGAGTTCGCCGAACGCGACGCACTTGTCGTGGGCCGCGACACGCCGGATCGCGTCCCAATCGTGGGGCTCCTGATCCGCGTAGAGCGGATGGACCCCCGCGGCGCACCAGATAGCGTCGTGGCTCTCTGCCAGCATCAACGCCGACTGGGCGTCCTGCGACTGTGTGCTGATGGTGATCGCCCCGGTCACGCCCGCCCGGGCCGCCGACGACATGACCTCGTCGATCCGCCCTGCGAAATCGGGGAACGTCAGGTGGCAGTGCGTATCGATCACGGCTGAATATAGGTTCTGGAATAGGATGGCGCGATGCATGAGATGATCGAGACCATCCCACCGCTCCCGCAACGCCCGATCGGCGGGCACAAAGGCACCTTCGGGCGCGTCGGCGTGATCGGTGGATCGGGCGGGGACGACCCGCGGATGATCGGTGCCCCCGCGCTGGCCGCCCTAGGCGCGGCGCGTTCGGGGTGCGGGCTGGTCAAGATCGGCGCGCCGGCACCCATCCTCGATCACACCCTCACGATCGCGCCCTTCGCGACCGGCATCGCCCTGCCCACCGACGCGGCCAGTAGCCTTGATCCGTCCGGGTCGGTCGAGCGCTTCGACGAGATCGCGATGTCGTGCGACGCGCTGGTCGTGGGCCCGGGCATGGGTCGGTCGGCGGGCGTGGACGCCTTGGTTATCCGCGCGGTGCTCCAAGAGGACGCGCCCTGCGTGCTCGACGCCGACGGGCTCAATAGCCTCTGCGACATCCCGTTGTTCTGGGAAGAGATGCGCGGCGAGCTTGTCCTCACCCCCCACCCGGGCGAGGCTCGGCGCTTGTTGAGTTCGGTGGCGATGAACGACGCCGACCCGGCTGGGTCGCCAGACGAACGCCTGCGATCGTGCGTCGCGCTGGCGCGTCGGCTCGGGTGCGTGGTCGTGCTCAAGGGCGCGGGCACCGTGGTCTCGGATGGGCTGCGGGCCTGGGTGTGCCGGGCGGGGCATCCCTGCCTGGCGACCGGCGGGACGGGCGACGTGCTCGCGGGGGTCATCGGCGGGCTGATCGCCCAAACGCGAGGCACCCTAGATCTGTTCGCGTGCGCCCAGGCGGGCGTCCAGGCCCACGCGTTGGCGGGGCAGGCGTGGGCAGAACGGGAAGGCGCGAGCGGGGGCATGACACCAAGCGACCTCGCCGGGTTGATCCCTGGCGAGGTCGAGCGGTTGCGTTCTTCGGGAGGCTGACCGGGCTCGGCTGCTTTAGTCGGTAAAACTGCGGGGCGAAGCCGACGCGACGAGGCGGATGGTGGGAGCCTCGATCATCGAGCCTCCGATCGCCGCGTCCTGCAGGTCGTCGGGCTGGATGATCAGATCGATCGTCGCGCGACGCAGGCGCGGGCCCACGTCGTACTCGAGGTCGAATGTCACGTCGTTGAGCCCGACCAGCAGCGGGGCCTCATCCTCGGTGATGATGGTGCCGTCTTCCATCTCGGTGATCATGTACCACAACTCGAATGGGCCCTCGTCGCCGTCGTCCCCGCCGCCGCGACGCTCGAGACGGATTACCCGCTCGGTGCCGGTCGCGACATCGCGGAAGGCGATGAACTCGATCCACGTGCTGCGGATCGTGGGCGTGGTGATCGGATTGGCCGGGTAGGGCCCGAACGAATCGCCGGTGCGGATCATGGCTGTGACGCGCTGCATCACGATGCGCGCAACCACGTTGGTCGAAGCGCTCTCCGAGGTGTGCTTGTAGCTCTTGAAACTCGCGTCCAGGGCGGCCATCGTTGCGGTGAGCAGCGTGGCCGTGATGGTCAGGGCGATCAGGACCTCGACCAGCGAGAACCCGTGGCGCGAACGGCTTGGACTGATGCTTCTCCGGCGTGTCATATCGCGCCCTCCTGGTAGGTGCCGGCGACCGGCGGCATGGACAGCGGGACCATCAGCCCGTCGGGCAGACGCATGGATGGATCGTGGCGCAGGCGGATTTTGCCGAACCCGTTGAACGGGATCGCGACCGCGCCGGCGGGGGGCGTCTCGTCGTAGGGCACGTCGACGAGCCCGTCGCCGTTGGTGTCCCAGCCGACGATCCGCACGCCGTCCACGATGGGCAGGTCGAACGGATCGATGGACTCGAAGTCGCCGTCTGCTTCGCCGAAGTAGCCCAGCGAGGCGTTGAAGCCGGCCGGGTTGCCGACCGGGTTGCCGAAGACGTCCTGGAGCGGGCCCGAGCCGTGCTCGGGGTTGAAGGTCAGCAGCAGCGAACCGATGATCTCGGTGTTGCCACGAGCGTCGAGCACGCCGGCGATGATCGCGCCCTGCAGGCGCACGTCCTGCTCGGGCGGGCTGTTGAACGTCCCGATGTCCACCGAGTAGTTGGGCAGCATCATCGAGCTGGACAGGATGTCCTCCATGTCGCCATCGTCGGGGTTCAGGAAGCCGTTGTCCGGCTCGGTCGGGTGTACCGTCGAGAACCGGGTCGCGCCGGTGAACTGGACCTTGTTGCGGACCTGGGTGTAGGTGCTGGGCGTGTCGGCCACGACCGAGCCCACGAACAGCGAGTCATGGAAGCGGACGTTGTTCGAGAACTCTTTCGTGTCGGTGACTCGCGCACCATCGATCAGAAGGGGCGCGGGCAGCAGTGAGTATCCGGCGCCGTACGAACCGACCTCGTCCATCGGCACGTCGCCGGTGTCCAGGGGCGTGTCGCCGGGGATCGTCATCAGGATGAACGCTTCCGGCGGCTTCGCCGAATCGGGCAGCGAGGTCGGGGCGTTGGCGTAGGTCTCGCTGGCGTCGTCGCCGTACACGTAACGCCGGTACTTGGGCACCACGTTGCCGCTGTCGTCGAGCGAGTTGGTGCCCAGCTCGGTCCACATCGGGTGCGAGTTGTCCGTGTGCGAGCGGATGTAGGTCACGCCGATGAACTGGCAGTTCTCGAAGAGCGCGTTGAGCCCCATCGGGATCTGCACGTTGCGGAACGTGAAGTTGCGGAACACCGGGCGCCAGTAGGCATCCGAGTACGCCGGCGAGTTGAAGGGCGACTTCTCCCAGTAGGCCCAGCCCGAGTTGTCGGGGCGACCGTCGAGGTTGTTGTCTTCCCACACGGGGATATACGCGGGCAGGGTGCTGTCGCCCGGGTTGTCGTCGAGTTCCCACGTCGCCAGCACGTCGGTGGAGGTGCCGAGCTGGTCGGCGACCTGTGACCAGAACGCCGTGCCGTCGGCGGCCGCCATCAGGGCGTTCTCCGTATCGGCGAAGCTCGTGGCGCTGATGTCGGGAAGCACGTCGTCGCCCGCGTTGAAGGTCAGCGGCGCGTCGTCATCATCGGGGTCGATCGGGCCGCGGAGGCGCTCGTTGATCGGGCCCTGGGCGTTCTCCCAGTCGGACGCGCCGACGCGGAAGCGCAGCCCGCCCGAGACCTTGGCGTACTGATCGAGGCGGTCCAGGTAGCCGTCGCGCCAGCCCAGCTCCCGGTCGCCGAAGACGCCCAGGAATCCGTCGTAGTCGGCGGGGTCTTCGTCCACGGGCTGAAACTGCTGGTCGCTGTTGTCGTCGATCCAGCCGGCGATGCCGTTCTTGTTGCGGTCCGGGGCCCGCCCGTCGATGAGCAGGGCCAGGTCATCGTCGACCGGGTCGCCACCGGGCAGGACGAACTCGGGCGCCGCGAGCGCATCGCCCGCGGGGGTGCCCTCGATCAGGGTCGCCGAGAGCGTCACGCGCCCGTCGTTGTTGTCGTCGTAATGGCGCACAAACAGGTCGAACTCGTCGATGTACCCGTCGCCGGTCGCGTCGGCGAACGCGGCGTCGGGATCACCGTCACCGTCGTAGTCCGCGGTGTTGTCCAGCCCCGTTGCGCCCTCGATCGGGTGGCCGACGCGCAGGCGGTTGTCTCCGTCCACGTCGTTGAGCGCCAGTGAAGCCCAGAACTCACCGATCTTCAGGTCCAGCACCGGGTCCAGGCCCAGGAAGTCGGACCGCATGACGATCGGGTCACCGTTCTCGAAATCGACCTCGTCGAACCGGGCGCCGAGATCGCCCTCGATCGACACGTTCTTGCCGATGAGCACCTTGGAGTGGGCGATCAGTGCTTGGTCAACGGTCTTGACCAGGCGATAATCGCGGATGATCGTGCGCTTGATGGGCTGGCTGTTGCGCTGGTAGTTGAAGACGATGCCCTCGACGATGACGCGCACGTATTCGCCGCCCGTGAGGGGGGCGTAGCGGATCTGGTACGCGGGCGGCGGGCTGTCGTTGCCGTCGACCCACTCGTCGAGCATGACCGGCGGGGTGTAGACCCAGTCCTCCGCCTTGTACAGGCCTGTGGGCAAGCCCGCGGGGGCGCTGCCGAGCTCGGGCTCATCGATGTAGCCGGTGGCTGTAAGCAAGTTCTCGTCCGCGGCGTGCGCGTTCAGGAGCGCTTCGGCGATGCCCGCGGGCAGCGAGCTCTCGTCGATGCCCGAGGGCGAGGGCAGGACCTGGTGGACACCGATGGTGCTGCCATCGCCGCTCCAGAGGGCGGCCGCCATCGTGCCGTCGATGTCGGATTCGGCGACCACGAAGCGCGACGCCGCCTCTTCCAAGCGGTGCTCGGCGACCTCCAGCCCGGTCTCGGCGGCGCTCATCGCCCGCATGACGTGCAGGTGCATGCTCGCGGTCCGGATGTTGCCCGTCGAGGTGATCGCCATGGCGGCCACCAGCGAGCCGAACAGGATCAGGAACATCATCGCCAGCACCGAGGCCACGCCCCGGCGCGTCTGGAAGCGCGAGCGCAACCTCGCGCGGAGACGTGCAAGGCGGCCCGGGGCGGTCTGCTCAGATTCGCGGTTGCTGTTGGTCATCGGCATTGGGTCCTCTGGCGGCTGGGGTGGGGCTCGTGCCCCTCGTGGATGCCCGTGTGCTTCGGCGTGCGATTCGGTGCGCTGCGGTCCTTCATTGGCTTAATCAGGGCACGATCCATGTCACCGAGTTGACCATGGTCGGGTCGATGTCGTTGACGCCCTGGTAGAACACCTCGACGGTGACGCGGAGCGGGTAGGAATCGACCTCGCGCCCCGGGAAGTCGCCATCGGGGTCCTCGAAGAACGCGTCGTCGAGAATCTCGCCGAAGTTGTACGGGTTGACCTTGTTGACTAGCACGATCTGCGACCAGCCAAACATCGCGCCCACCTGCTCTTCGCCGTCGATGCTCAGGTCGGGGATGACCTCTCGGTAGGCGTTGATCGGCCCGGGCAGGTCGAGGTCGTCGAGCCCGTCGGAGCCGACGAACGAAAAGGACATGCCATCGAAGTCATCGATGTCGTCGAAGTCATCGACGGTCGTCTCGCCGGCGTCGGGGCCCCACCCGAACAGGGCGTCGTCGCCAGCGCCGTCCGCGCCGAGGTGCAGCCCGACCACGGGGTCGTGCTTGGGCAGGTTGCGCGTCAGTTCGCGGATCTCGTTGGCGAGAAAGGTGGCACTCGCGGCGTGGGAGGACCACTGATTCGACACCAGGAACGCCGTCTGGGCGTCGACCATCGCGACGACACCGATCCCTATGATGAGCGTGGCGAGCGAGGTCTCGATGAGGGTGAAGCCCCCGGCGGACCCGCCCGTTGCCCCGGCACGGGCCCTGAGACAGCGAGATGATTGAATCGTTCGACGCACGGCGTTCTCCTCCGCCCGCGCCGATTCCTGATCACTGAGCGCGGGCCCGTTCTCAATCCTCGATTACGAAACGATCTGGCTCATCTTGAAGATGGGCAGAATGATCGCCATGGCGATAAACCCGACGACTGAACCCATCAGGATGATCATGATGGGCTCGATCATTCCGGTAACCGTTTTGATCTGGTCTTTAAGCTGGCGTGCGTAGTAGGCCGAGACCTCATCGAGCACCTCGCCGAGCTTACCGGACTCCTCGCCCGCGCCGATCATCTGGACCACCGCCTTGGGCAGCAGGTTGGATTCCTGGAGAGGGGCGGTGATCTTCTTACCCTGCTTCACCGAGCCGTGGACTTTCTTCCACAGGCCCTCAAACAGCTTGTTTCCGGTCACGTCCCCGGTGATCGTCAGCGTGTCGAGCATCGGCACGCCGGCGTTGACCAGCTGCCCCATCGTCTGGAGCGAGCGTGAGATGTAGAGCGAGCGGAACATGGTCTTGAGTACGGGGACGCTCAGCTTGAGCTTGTCGATCCAGAAAGAGCCGAGCTCGGTGCGGATCATTGCGAACACGCCGCCGACCACGACCGCCAGCCCACCCAGGATGAACGGCCAGTTGGCGATCAGCCCCTGCGAGAGCCCCATGAGGAAGTTCGTCGCCCAGGGCAGCACGTCCTCCTTGCCCTCGAACACGGTGTAGAACTTGGGCAGGACGAAGGTCAGCAGGAAGATCGTCACCGTCACCGCCAGCCCGCCGATGATCGCGGGGTAGATCGAGGCGCCGATGACCATCTTGCGTGTCTCGATCTCCTGGCTGATGTAGCCGGCGATCCGCTCGAGCATGTCCGAGAACGAGCCCGACATTTCAGACGCACGGACCATGTTGATATAGAGCGGTCCGAAGAGCTTGGGGTAGTTCACCAGAGCTTCTGAGAACTGCTTGCCCGACTCGACGTTCTGCTTGATGTCGACGATGACCTTCTTGAACCCCGCGTGGTCGGTCTGGTCGGCGATGCCGTCGAGCGCCGAGCGGAGGTTGATGCCCGCCCGGATCATGACCGCCAGCTGGGTGGTGAAGTCGAGTACGTGCTTCTGGCTGGGCCTGCCGCTGTTGAGCTTGCGGAACGTCTCGAGGAAGCTCTCGCCATTTGAGCCGCCTCGGAGCGAGTCGATGGAGACAACATGGACACCCTGGTTCCGCAGGACGGCGGCCGCGGCACCGGCGTTATCCGCCTGCATCGTGCCCGACTTGACCTGCCCGTCTTGGGCGCGGACCTGGAACTTGTAACTGGGCATACCTGCCTCCGTTTCGGCGGGGCTCATCCCCGACGCGACCCGCCGATCTCACACTCCGACGTAAACGCTCATCCCAGCACCGATCACGCGACCAACTGGCGTTCCAGCTTGTCGGGGTGCACCGCCTGCGCGATCGCGTCCTCTTTGCTGATCGTCCCGTTGAAGTACAGCTCGGCGATCGACGCGTCCAGGCTCGTCATGCCGATCTGGCGCGACGTCTCGATCACGTTGGGGATCTCGTAGATCTTGTTCTCACGCACCAGGTTGCGGACCGCGGGCGTGCACAGCAGCACCTCGACCGCCGGCACCATGCCGGGCTTGTCGGCCCGGGTGAACAGCGTCTGCGAGACGACCGCCTGCAGCGTGGTCGAGAGCATCGACCGGATCTGGTTCTGCTGCCCGCCGGGGTACATATCGATGATACGAGACACGGTCTGCGACGCGTTCACCGTGTGAAGCGTGGACAGGACGAGGTGGCCCGTTTCCGCCGCCGAGATCGCCAGCGAGCTGGTCTCCAGGTCACGCATTTCGCCGACGAGAATGATATCGGGGTCCTGACGCAGCGCGTGCTTGAGACCCGACGAGAAGCTGATCATGTCGCGACCCAGCTCACGCTGCTCGATGAGGCATTTCTCGCTATCAAACAGGTATTCGACCGGGTCTTCCAGCGTGATGATGTGCTTGCGGTAGCGCTGGTTCATCGCCTGGATCATCGCGGCCAGCGTGGTCGACTTACCCGAACCGGTGTCGCCCGTCACGAGCACGAGCCCGCGGGGGAGGTACGTCAGGCGTGCGATGACCTCGGGGAGGCTCAGCGCCGCCAGCGGCGGGACCTTCGTCTTGATCGCACGCATCGAAAGCCCGACCACGCCCTTCTGCATGTGGGCGTTCACGCGGTAGCGGGCCAATCCTTCGACCTGATAGGAAAAGTCCGCGTCCTTGGTCTGGGCGAACGTCTCGCGGACTTCACGGACCGACATGCCTTCGAAGATCTTGGCGACCGTCTCGGGCGAGATCGGTTCCTCGCTCAGCGGGGTCATCACCTGGTGGACGCGGGCGGTCGGGGGCTCGCCGCCCACGATATGAATATCGGATGCGTCGACTTCGTGCGCTTGGCGAAGGATGGTGTCCAGATCCACGTCGGTCTCCTCGGTTTCGTCCGCGTGTGTTCGCGGGTGCCCGCGACGCGGGCATGCAGGGTCGATATCGGCCCGCATGACCCGGCGGTTCACCGCCGCGGGCACGCGGGAGCATCACCGTCCCTTTCAGGGCCCGCACAGCCCCACCGCCCTCAGGCCACCGCGCGCGCAACCACCCTGAACACCCCTCAATAGCGGCAAAGTCGGTGATCATCTGGGATTCTCGGACGCGGGCGGACGCCCGCAAGGGTCTGATGGCCTCAGCGATTGGCGGCCGCGGCGTCGCGGGCCATCACCGCCAGTTCATCTACCCGCTCGTTCTCGGGGTGCCCCGCGTGCCCGCGGACCCAATGGAAGCGGACGTCGTGCCCCCGGCTCAGCTCGTCGAGACGCTTCCAGAGGTCCACGTTCTTGACCGGCTGCTTGGACGCCGTCTTCCAGCCCTTCTTCTTCCAGCCCGCCATCCATTCCTTCAGGCCCTTGAGCACGTACTGCGAGTCCGAATACAGCTCGACGATGCTCGGGCGGGTCAGGACCGTCAGCCCCTCGATCACCGCGCCCAGCTCCATGCGGTTATTGGTCGTCATCGGGTCGCCCCCGGATCGCTCGATCAGCTTGCCGGTCTTGGGATGGCGCAACAAGAACCCCCATCCCCCGGGGCCCGGGTTGCCCGAGCAGGCGCCGTCGGTGAACAGCTCGACGGTGGGCATGGGCCCGCTCTGATCCTCACTCGCGCCCGTATCGCCCGGTGTCTCTTCGCTCATCGGTCCGCGCCCTCCGTGGCTGGTTGCGTCTCGCTCACATGCCTGGTCTTCTTGAATCGAACGATAAGCGACCGCCCGAGCGTGGCCTGCATCGAGCTGGCCCGGCGGAACATCACCCGGTTGCGATCGCGCAGCTCTGGGCGCCCCTTGCCCACGTACAGACGCCACATCCAGAACCAGCCCAGCAGATACACCACCGCGAAGACCGGGAGCATCAGCACGCGCTTGACCTTGTCACGCCCGACTTCTGCTACCTCGGCGCCCCAATACCGCCCGTCGTGGGTCAGCCAGTCAAGACCGACGGGCGAGATGTGGAAACGGTCGTCCGCCGCGTTGGGCGCCAGGTCGCGGAGCTGGCTGAAGTGAAACTGGTGCATCGTCCCGGTGAACAGGAACTGGACACGCGAGAACATGTTCGACACGTTCGGCGTGCTCAGAATCACCTGCCCGCCCACCTTGCACACGCGGAGCAGCTCGCCCAGCAGATCGTGCGGGCGTTGGACGTGCTCGATCCCTTCCAGGCAGATCACGATATCGAAGCTCTGGTCCTCGAACGGCAAGCGCCGGGTCATGTCGGCGTGGACGAACGACGCGTCGTGCTCGTTGATGTCGGCCGGGACGACCTCGTGCCCCTGGGCCCGCATCGCTTCGGTGACCTGCCCGGCTCCGGCCGGGATGTCCAGCACCCGCCCCGCGGGCAGGCGGGCCGTCATCGCGAGCACCCGCTCCATGTAGCCCGTGAAGTTGTGGCGGTGCGAGAACTCGGGTTCGGCAACCGGGGCCCCGATCGCTGCGGGCGGGGCGGTCTTTGTTGGCACTTCGACGGGCATGGGCGACTCTAGCGGGGCGTGATCCCGTGCGATGGATCCTACGATTGAGCATGCCGACCGCACCCGCCGTCCCCAACACCCACGCCCACGGCTCAGCCCCCGACCACACCCGCGTCCACCGCGTCGAGGTCCGCCCGAAGCCCAACGCCGGGGACCCGCGCGGGCACGACCTTGTGGAACGCGCCAAGGCGATGGGGCAAGCCCCGGACGCCGCCCACTCGGCCCGCGTCTACCTCATCGAGGGCGCCCTGACCGACGACCAACTCCAACACGTCATCGATGGTTTGCTGGCCAACCCCGTCACCGAAGCATCCGCCCTGGGATCGCGCGATCCGGTCGGCGTCTCCGTCGAGATCCACCCCCTCCCGGGCGTCATGGACCCGCCCGCCCAGACCGTGCGCGACGCGATCGAGGAACTCGTCGGCGTCGGCACCAACGTCACGACCGGCTGGCGCTACGACCTCGAGGGCGTCACGCCCGACCAGGCCAAAGCCATCGCCGAGCGCCTGCTTGCCAACCCCGTCGTTGCGGGCGTGCACACCGAACCGTTCCACCCCGCGAGCCTGCCCACCGGGCACGCCTACGCGTTCAAGCTCGGGCACGTCGCGATCCGCAACCTCGACGACGCGGGCCTGGAAACACTCAGCCGCGACGCGCACCTGTTCCTGGACCTCAACGAGATGCGGGCCATCCGCGATGAATACGGCCTGCTCGGGCGTGAGCCGACCGACATCGAGCTGGAGACCCTCGCCCAGACCTGGTCTGAGCACTGCGTCCACAAGACCCTCAAAGCCACGATCAACTACACCAGCGATGATCCCAACGACCCCGTCAAGCGTGCGGGCCGCCCCGGGCACGAGACCCACGACGACGGCAGCGTGACCATCAACAACCTGCTCAAGTCTTCCGTCGCGGCTGCCACCTTCGAACTCATCGACGAGGGGATCGACTGGACGCTCTCGGTGTTCGTGGACAACGCGGGCATCATCGCCTTCGACGACGACCACGCCGTGTGCATCAAGGTCGAGACCCACAACCACCCGTCGGCTATCGAGCCCTACGGCGGGGCCGCGACCGGCATCGGCGGCTGCATCCGCGACATCATCGGCACCGGGCTGGCCGCCAAGCCGATCGCCAACACCGACGTGTTCTGCGTCGCGCACCCCGAGACCTCCAACGTCCCCGCCGGGTGCCTGCACCCCAAACGCACACTCACCGAGGTCGTCGCCGGCGTCCGCGATTACGGCAACCGGATGGGCATCCCCACCGTCAACGGGGCCGTCTGGTTCGACGACCGCCACATCGGCAACCCGCTCGTCTTCGCCGGCTCCATCGGTGTCATGCCCATCGACCTGATCGCGGGTGACGCCCAGCCCGGCGACCTGATCGTCGCCCTCGGCGGGCGCACCGGACGCGACGGCATCCACGGGGCGACGTTCTCCTCCGCCGAGCTGACCGACACCCACGCCGACGAGTTCAGCCACGCCGTCCAGATCGGCAACGCGATCGAAGAGAAACGAGTCCTCGACGCGATCCTCCGCGCCCGCGACGCGGGCGACAAGCCGCTCTTCAGCGCCATCACCGACTGCGGCGCGGGCGGATTCTCCTCGGCGGTCGGCGAGATGGGCGAAAAGATCGGCGCCGACGTCCACCTCGACAAGGCCCCGCTCAAGTACGACGGGCTCAGCTACACCGAGATCTGGATCTCCGAAGCCCAGGAACGCATGGTCATGGGCGTGCCCGAGGGCAACCTCGCGGCGCTCCAGGCTATCTGCGACGAAGAGCACGTCGAGCTGTCCGTGCTCGGCACGTTCGGCACCGAGAACCGCGACCTCATCCTCAACTACAAGGGCACCGAGGTCGGTCGCCTGCCCATGGAGTTCCTCCACGACGGCATCCCCATGCCCACCCGCGAAGCCGTCTGGACCACGCCCACAGGTAGCCCCGACCGCAAGGGAGGGGATGGCTCTCCCCCCCCCTCAACCTCCGACGCCCTCCTCCGACTCCTCGCCCACCCCAACATCGCCAGCAAGCACTGGATCGTCCGCCAATACGATCACGAGGTGCAGGGTAACCTGGTCGCCAAGCCGCTCGTCGGACCGCTGGGTCGTGGCCCGGGCGACGCGTCGATCGTCGAGCCCGTGCCCGGCTCGGGCAAAGGGCTTGCAGTGGGCTGCGGGCTCGCGACCGGGCTCGAAGCCGATCCGTACGAGATGGTCCTGGCGGCGATCGACGAGTGCGTGCGCAACCTGGTCTGTGTCGGCGCCGACCCCGAGCGCATCGCGATCCTGGACAACTTCTGCTGGCCGAGCTGCAAGAAGCCCGAGAACCTCGCGTCGCTCGTCCGGGCCGCCGAGGGCTGCTACGACGGTGCGAAGGCGTACAAAACACCATTCGTCTCGGGCAAGGACTCGCTCAACAACCAGTTCACGACCGACTCGGGCGAGACCATCGAGATCCCCCCCACCCTGCTCATCACCGGCATCGCGCCGGTCGCCAATGTGAACCGGTCCGTCACGATGGACGCCAAATCGCCCGGATCAACGATCATGCTCGTCGGTCCGGGCTGCGACACGCTCGCGGCTTCGCACCACGCACGCCTGTTCGGGGGCGACCATGCGACGCTGGCGCCCATCGATCCTGATCGGGGTGCGGCGGTCGCCCGCGCGGTGGCTGCTGTCATCCGGGCCGGGCTCGTCCGCTCGGCCCACGACGTCTCGGACGGCGGGGCGTTGGCGACGGTCGCAGAGATGCTTATCGCCGGCTCGACCCAAACCGACCTCATCGGTTTCGTTGGATCGGCGGCGCTCACGGACACGCTCGCGTTCAGCGAGGGCCCGTGCCGCTACGTGCTCGAGGTCGGCGATTCGGATCGCGTCAACGAACTGCTGGGCGCGCACGCCGGTGTCACGCTCGGCACGCTGACCGATTCTGGCAGGCTGGTGTGGGGTTCGGTCGATGCCGCGGTAGAGGAACTCGCCTCGGTCTGGCGCTCGCCGCTGGATTGGTAAACACCATTGGGACGATCGCGCCGGTGATGCTGGGTTACGCGGCCCTGGCGCTATTGGCGGCCTGGGTGATCACCCCGATCCAGGAACCGATCTCCTGCACGAACTGCTGCTTGGGGATGAAATCCGTCGCCCCCAGGCGGACGCTCTCGGCACGCGAGGCATCCTCCGCCTCGGCGCTGAGCACGAAGAACGGCACGTCTCGCATGATCTTGCTGGCGCGTGCGATCTTGAGCAGCTCGAAGCCGCTGGTGCCCGGCAGGTTCAGGTCCACCAAGAACACGTCCACCGGGGGCGTCTTGCCGCTGTCGATGCTGCCCATCTCGGTCCGGGCACGCGTGCCGGATTCGATCCACTGGACCTCGACGCCCGTCTTGCGCTTGAGCAGCGTCGTGATAAGGGTCGCCGCCAGCGGATCGTCCTCGATCAGCATGACCCGCAGCCCGCCGGGGGCCGCTTTGGGCGCGTCCGCGCTGGCCGCGGGGACCTCCGCTTCAGGCCTGTGGACGAACACGCGGTTGCGTCCGGCGCGCTTCGCGTCGTAGACGCACACATCGGCATCGCCAAGGAGGTTCTTGAAGTCTCGGTACCTGTGCTCGGCATCGCCGTCGGTCGAAGCAACACCGACCGAGATAGTGACCGCGAGTAGATCGGGCGTGCCCTCGATGTTGGACAGACTAAATGGCTCTTCGTCGATGCACGCCCGGACCGCCTCACCAACCACAGCGCCGCGGTCGGTGCCAATCTGGGGCAGGATGATCGTGATCTCCTCCCCGCCGTACCTGCAGACGACACCCTCGTCGCCCACGGTCTCGCTGATCCGTCGGGCCAGTTCCATGAGCACCGCGTCGCCCGCGGCGTGCCCGTGGTTGTCATTGACACTCTTGAACCGGTCGGCGTCGATAAGGATCACGGTGCAGACCTCGCCGGTCTGGCGGAATCGTTCCGCCGCCTCTTCCAGCGTGATGTCGAACTTCCTGCGGTTCGCCAGCCCGGTCAACCCGTCGGTCGTCGCCTCTTTGGCAAAGTTCTCGTTCTCGCGCTGCACGGTGATCTGGTGCTCGAGGGTCTTTTCCGAAGCCTCAGAGAGCAGCCAGGTCGTGTCCTGCAGCGTGCCGATGTCCTGCTCGAACATCTTCGCGAGCGTTTTGGCGTCCTCGCTCACCGCTTCGAGCAGGCCCTTGGCGTCCGGCGCCCGCTCCCCGAACCACTGATTTCCGAGGCGCGTGATTTTCCGCACCGCGCCGGGCGGCAAGGGCTCGCCCAGAACCTCGGCCACCGCGGCTCCCATCGCTGCGGTCCGCGCGAGATCTCTTCCTGGCTCGGGAGCCTTGTCCGGGTCGTGGTGCCCGCGCACGCCTGAGACCACGATCTCGGGCAGCTTCCATTTGGCGGCTAGGTCGCCCCCCACCTGCACGTGGCTGAATCCGAGTGCCTTTTGCTCCAGCGCTTCCCACTCGGAGTGGATCGCGCCCGCGACCACGTCGGTGTAGCGGGCTTTTAACGCCGCGAAGCACGCGAGCACCCCAATATCCTGGAACAGCCCGGCGGTGAACGCCTCGTCGGGATCGCACGCCCTCGTCTGCTCGGCGATCGTCCGGGCGGCCGTCGCGCCGAGCAGCGCCCGACGCCAATGCCCCATCAGATCGAAGTCCGTCCCCTCGGTCGCCTTCGCGACATCCACCAGGCTAAAGCCCAGGACCAGCGATTTCACCGTGTTCATCCCCAGGTACGCCATCGCGCGGTCGATCGACGCGCAGCGCTTCGAGAGCCCGTAGAAACTCGAGTTGACCGTCTTGAGCACCTTGGCCGCGAGCGCCTGGTCCTGCTGGACCACGCCGGCGATCTTCTTGATCGGCACGTTGGGATCGTCTGTCAGTTCCAGGATCTCTATCGCCACCGCAGGTAGCGAGGGGAGATTCGGGCACAACAGCACTTCATCAATAAGACTGGCGGACATGCAGATCCCCACAACACAGAAGGTGGTCCGGAACGATCGAGATTCTGATCAGATCCTCTATCGACAAGTCGCACTAGGGAGATCACCTTGCGCAGCCGTCTTCTGTTGAAACAGTTGCAGCCCCGTCGGCGTAATCGTCAGTCGCCGGCCGTGCCATCGGCCAGAGTAAAGAGCAGCGATTACGGGCGTTTTCAGCGGAGTCCGTACTCTTTGAGCTTGCGATACAGGGTCCGCTCACCGATCCCGAGCGTTTTGGCCGCCCGCTCCCTGTTTCCGCCCATCATCTGGAGGGTTTCACGGATCGCCCGCTTCTCGAGCTGCTCGAGGGGCGTCCCCGCCAACGAGCCCGCGCCCTGCGGGGCGCCCTCGGGAAGATCTTCGTCGCCCGATACCACGTCGCTTGGGATATGGGACGCGGCGACCCGGACCGGACCCGGCGCGTCCTGCTCCCCGATCGCGGTGACCACCGCGTTCTGGACCGCGTTGAGCAGCTGGCGCACGTTCCCGGGCCACGCGTACGCGGTCAGGCGCATCATCGCCGCGTCGCTGAACTCGGGCACCGCCCGCCCTGGCGTCAGCGAATCGCTGAGCTTGGCCGCCGCGTGGCGCACGATCCTGGGGATGTCCTCGCGCCGGTCGCGGAGGGGCGGCAGCTTGACATGGCTCCCGTTGATCCGGAAGTAGAGATCCTGGCGGAATGTCCCCGCATCCACCATCTGCTTCAGGTCGCGGTTGGTCGCGCTGACGAAACGGACGTCGGTCGTGCGCAACTCATTGGCGCCGACGCGTACCACCTCGCCGCTCTCGAGGACCCGGAGCAGCTTGGCCTGCATGGTCAGCGGCATGTCGCCGATCTCATCGAGGAACAGCGTCCCGCCGTCCGCATACTCGAACACGCCCTCGCGGTCCTTGTCGGCCCCGGTGAACGCGCCCTTCACGTGCCCAAACAGCTGGTCCTCGAGCAAACTCTCGGCCTGCCCGGCGCAGTTCATCGTCACATACCGCCGGTCTTTCCTGGGCGAGTGGTCGTGCACCGCCCTGGCGATCAGTTCCTTGCCCGTGCCCGACTCGCCGGTGATCAACACCGGGATCTGCGAGTTGCCCACGGTCTTGACCGTGTTGAGGATCCGACGCATCACGTCCGATCCCGCGACGATCCCCTCGAACCCGTCGTGCTGGACCAGCTCTTTCAGCTCGCCCGACTCGGCCCGGACCACCGCCGCGTCAGCCGCCCGGTTCACCACCGAGCGGAACACCGCCAGATCGATCGGCTTCTCGACAAAGTCGAACGCCCCGTGCTTGAAGGCGCTCCGCGCGGTCGGCACGTCGCCGTGGGCGGTGACCATGATCGTCTCGGCGTCGGGCTGCAACCGCCCGGCCATCTCCAGCACCCGCATCCCCGCGTCCGAGCCCTCGTCGTTCACGCCGTGCTGCCCCGCGCTCTCGGGCATGCGCAGGTCGGTGACGATCACGTCGAACGACCCGCCCTCGAGTTCCGCGATGGCGCCCCCGACCGAGCCCACGATCGTGCACACGTGCCCCGGGCGGCGCAGCGCCTCGGCCATCACGTCCGCGTGCTCGGGCTCGTCCTCGACGATCAGGACCTGGGCGGTGACTTGCTTTGCGGTGGGGTCGGGCATGCGTCCTAAGCGTATCCGCGCGAGCCGGCTTTGATCCCGCTCGACGCCCCCACCGCCGCCCGTCGGCACGCCGACACCGCGATCGCCAACGCGTCGGCCACGTCGTTGGGCTTGGGGACCTCTTCCAGCTCGAACAGCTGGCGGACCGATTCCTGCACCTGTTCCTTCTTGGCCGCCCCCGACCCGGTCAGGCTCTTCTTCACCTCGGACGGCTTGAGCTCGATGATCTCGGCTCCCGCCTGGCGGGCGGCCAGCAGGATCAGCCCCCGGGCGTGGGCCATCTTGATCGCCGTCTCGGGGTGGCGGTAGTGGGCGAACAGACCCTCGATCGCGATCGCCTCGGGCGCCAATCGCTCGATGATGGCCCGGACATCGGCGTCCAGCTCGACCAGGCGGTCCGCCACGGTCGGCGTGGGCCCGGAGCCCTTAACCAATCGGATCGCCCCCGCCTCGACGATCGCCGGGCGGATCTCATTGCCGCTGACGCACCCGTAGCCGGTGATTCGCAGACCGGGATCGAAGCCGAGGACACGCATGGGGTTAGTCTAACGGAGAACCAACCCAAAGACCGCTCGTATACGCCTTCAGCCAGCAACCTCGTTCGAGCCGACGAACGAAACGGAGGTAGCGATGAAATCCCTCGCGATTCTTTTGGGCACCCTAACCCTCACCGCCTGCGGCAGATCACCAACTCCGCCTCCATCGCCCGCAGTCCCCCAAGAAACGGTTGTCGCTGAGTTTGATCTGTACCTGTCTGCGACCGATCCCCCTGTGAAAGTCGCGCGGGTCCGATTGATCAAGGGGGCAGATTCCGCTCGTACTGAGTTCGATGCGAGCGCGTTCTTCGCTGAAGCCAATGCGGACAAGACGGGTGTTTTCCGTCCGCTCGTGGAAGATGAAGGGCTCGGCAACTACTTCTCTAACTCGCCCGGCTGGATCGTGAGCCCCTACTCAACTGAGACGCTGTACCTCGATCTCCATCCGAATACAGCAGATCAGAACGTAACCGTCCAGATTCTCGCGGACGGCACTGCAACATGGGGCATCGCATCAGACGATGGCGACACGGATATGGGTCAGGCCGTTGTCATCTCTATTGACCGGAACGCGCTTCGAGATTGAAACTCAGCAGGCTCCCGGTGCCCGCCTTCGACCCGAAGGGCGAAGGCGGCGAACGGTCCTGTGGATCGTGCTTCGCCCTTCGGGTCGAAGCACGCCACCGATCAACCCCGCTGGCTGAGATAGTGCTCCACCATGTGCGCCACGGTCTTGGCCGTGATGTCACATTCGATGTTCACGCGGTCGCCCGACCGCCGGTCCCTAAGCGTGGTCCGTTCCAGCGTCTCGGGGATTAGCGCCACCTCGAACCACGGCGTGCCTTCCTTGATCCCACCGACCTCGGCCAGTGTCAGGCTCACGCCGTCCACCGTGATCGAGCCCTTGGGCACCAGGTAGCGCCCCATCTCGCCCGGCACCGAGACCCGCACCCGCCAGCCGTCGGTCTCGTCGATGCGCAGGACTTCACCCACGCCGTCGACGTGCCCCTGAACAATGTGCCCGTCGAGGCGGTCGCCCATGCGTGCCGGGGGCTCGAGGTTGACCGCGGTACCGGGCTCCCAGGCGCCCAGCGTGGTCTTGCTGAGCGTCTCGGGGATGGCGTCGAAGGTAAACAACCCGCCCGCGTCTGCCACTGGCTCGACCAGCGTCAGGCAGCAGCCCGAGCACCCGACCGAGTCGCCAGGCTCGGGGCGGTGCTCCCAACCCAGCGGATCGATGACCAGGCGGCGTCCTGAGCCGGTGGGCTGGTTGGACACGACGCGGGCGATATGGCGGATGATCCCGGTGTACATGATCGATGATTCGCACCCCAACCCGCCGGCACCGCCCCGGTCGAGACCCCTGTCACCACCCAGACACCGGCCCGCCCGCCCGATCGCCCGTTTCTGCGTCGGAACCGCGGGGGATGCCCGGGCGGACCGGCTCTATACTGCGAACCCGGCCGCACCCGGCCCTGCTTTGATGGACCCCTCTCGCCCCCCACTGCGGAGCCAGACCCGATGCCCACCCGCCACCCGCGCCTCTTGATCAGCCTGGCCTGCCTCACCGCCGCCGGGCTGCTGGGCGCTTGCTCGACCGCGTCCTCGACGTCCTCCTCGAACTCGGGCTCCGACTCGGGCTCGGGGCTATACGGCGCCAAGGGCGTCGCCCTTGCGCCCGATTACGAGGTCGATCACGACGCCTGGGAAGCGCTGGGCTTCCGCTGGGAGTGGAACAGCCGCCCGCCGATGGTCAAAGGTGGTCAGATGCAGTACGCCGACGCCTACGACGACGTCATCGTGCTCCAGGACTCGGGCTCGTTGCTCTCGGTCATCGAGACCAGCACCGGCAAGGTCCGCTGGTACAAGCAGGTCCGCGAGACGGTCACCCGCTTCGTTGGCAACACCCGCCAGGGCGACTCGATCATCGTCGCCAACGAGACCGAACTCTTCGAGTTCGACGTCAACACCGGCAACACCATCGACCGCACCGACCTGAAGACCATCGCCACCACCCGCCCGGCGATGTTCGGCGAGATGGCGATCATCGGGAACGCCTCCGGTCGCCTCATCGCGATCGACACCAAGAACGACGTCCGCATCTGGGAGTACCAATACGACGGGCTGCTCGAGAGCCCGCCCATCGCGATCGACGATTTCACCGTCGCCGCCGTCAGCACCACCGGCGACCTCCGTGTGCTCGACGTCGATTCGGCACGCACCAAGGCATCGGCCCGCATCTCGGGCAACGCCGGGGGCGACATGCTCACCGACGGCGAGTTCCTGTTCATCGGGTCGATCGACCAGTCCGTCTACGCGTTCGATCTCTTCGACGGCTCGCGCGTCTGGCGCCACCGCTCGGGCGCACCGGTCACCATCCAGACGACGCTCATCTATGAAACGCTCTTCGCGACCACCAAGGACTCGGGGCTGATCGCGTTCGATGCGGTCACCGGTGACACGCTCTGGACCAACCCCGATATCGGCGGGTGGGTTGTTACCACCACCGACGACGACTTAATCATCTGGACAGGAGGCGAGATCCTCCGGGTCGACCCCGAAAGAGGGGATGTTATCGCCCGAACTGTTCTTTCTCGGGTCTCCGGTGTCCGGTCAAACACCCTAATAAACGGGGAAATCTTCGTGATTTCCGCCGAGGGGACTGTCGCGAAGTTCTCCGCACGGTAATATAATATCTGTTCCAACTGCTAACCAGCCCCCCCCGTGCCCCGAGCCACTCCCCCCACCCCGGCTCGGGGCACACCTTTTTTTGAACTCGGCATTTCCCACTGACGACCCCGGATCGCTCGCCGCGACCCGTGCCGACGTCTCATGCCGATGCCCCCAATACTGGGTCGGGGTGCCCGATTCCTTGCGCCCGCCCGGGCCGGACGCCACGCCCCCGACAGCCCCCGAATAATCGAGGGGTCCCGCCAATCCCTCGGGCACCCGCCCGCACCGACGCACCCGTCAGGAACCAGACCACCATGGATGCCACCATGACCGATGACCGCGCCGCCCAGCCCGCGACCGACCGACCTGTCCGTCTCGCACGGGCGCTGCTGTCCGTGTCGGACAAGTCCGGGCTGATCGAGCTGGCCCGCGCCCTGCACCGCCACGGCGTCGAGCTGATCTCCACCGGGGGCACCGCCCGGGCGATCGCCGACGCGGGGCTGCCCGTCACCAGCATCGACAGCGTCACCGGCTTCCCCGAGATGCTCGACGGACGCGTCAAGACGCTGCACCCCAATGTCCACGGCGGGCTGCTCGGGCGACGCGACCTGCCCAGTCATACCGAGGCGATGAAAGAGCACGGCATCGAGCCGATCGACTTGGTCTGCGTCAACCTCTACCCGTTCGAAGCCACCGTCGCCAAGCCCGGCGTGACCGAAGCCGAGGCGATCGAGCAGATCGACATCGGCGGGCCCAGCATGATCCGCTCGGGCGCCAAAAATCACGCCAGCGTGACGGTCGTCACCGAGCCGGCCCAGTACGCCGAGCTGATCGACGTGCTGGATGCGAACGACGGCGCGACCCCGTTCGTGCTGCGTCGCAGGTTCGCGATCGACGCGTTCCGGCGCACGGCCGCGTACGACGCCGCGATCTCGGGGCACCTCGGCAGCGACGAACCCTTGCCGGCGCGCCTCACGCTCGCGTTCGAGCGCCAGGAAACACTGCGCTACGGCGAGAACCCGCACCAGCCCGCCGCGGTCTACGCCGTTCCAAACGCCCCCGCCGGCACGCTAGCAACCGCGAAGCAAATCCACGGCAAGGCGCTGAGCTACAACAACCTCAACGACGCGAGCGCAGCGCTCGAGCTGTGCAGAGCGATCGCGACCACCGGCCCCGACCGAGCTGCCGCCGTGATCGTCAAGCACACCAACCCATGCGGGGCCGCCGTCGCCGGGGACCTCCGCACCGCGGTTGAGCGTGCGATCGCCGGGGATCCGATGGCTGCCTTTGGGGGCATCCTCGCGATAAGCCGTTCGCCGGACAGTCTCGTTGCCGAACTGATCGCTGACCCCAGCCACTTTTTCGAGGTCATCATCGCCCCGAGGTTCGAAGCCGGTGCGGCTGATCTGCTCAAGGCACGCTGGAAGAACGTCCGCCTGCTCGAACTCGGCGACACGATCCCGGATATCCGCACCGAGCACAAGTTCCTGCCAGGCGGGCTGCTGGTCCAGGAGCGGGACCTGACGGTGCCCGACGCCGACGCCTGGACCCACGCGGCCGGGCCGATCGCATCCCCCGAGACGCTCTCGGCGGGCGCTGTTCTGGAGCCAATCTGCCGAGCGCTCTCCAGCAACGCCGTGCTGATCGGGGGTGTTGATACAGAGCGCCCCGATGCGGTCAGCCTGTTCGGCGCCGGAGCCGGGCAGATGGACCGGGTCGCGTCGTGCCTGAGCGCCATCCGCAAGGCGGGCGACTCGGCCCGGGGCGCGATCGCGGTGTCGGACGCGTTCTTCCCGTTCCCCGACGGGCCGCAGATCCTGATCGACGCGGGCGTCAAGGCCATCGTCCACCCGGGCGGGTCCAAGAACGACGGGCTCACCTTCGATCTGTGCGCGCAACACGGCGTGACCTGCCTGACCACAGGCGTGCGTCACTTCCGGCACTAACCACCACAGATCTGTGAGTGACCGCGGGGTCAGCGATCCGATTCGTCGAGTTGAGCGTGGAGCGCCTTCAGCGCTTCGCCCTTCTCGCGGGGCATCACCAGCGTCGCCCGCTCGGTCCGCACCACGATGAGATCTTCGCAACCCACCAGCGCGATGAGGTGGTCAGGGTCCTGCCCGTCGCCGATCGCGATGCAGTTGTGCGATTCGTGCGACGCGAGGCGTAGCCCGGCGGACCGGTTGTTTGCGTCGTCCGACGCGAGCGTCTCGGCGTAGCTGGGCCACGATCCGACATCGAGCCAGTCCGCCGCCATCTCGACGCCCACGATCGAGGCGTTCTCGGCGTTCACCGCCGGCTCCATCACGCCGTAGTCCACGCTGGTCTTCTTGAGCGTCGGATACACCTCGTCCAGCACCGCCTGCTGCGCGGGTGTGCCCCAGGCGGACGCGATGCGGCGCATGCCCGCCTTGTTCTCGGGCAGGTAGTGCTCATAGAGCTCGAGGAACTTGCGCGCGTTGAATACGAACATGCCCGAGTTCCAGAAGTATCGCCCCGAGCCGACGTACGCCTCGGCCTTCTCGAGCATCGGCTTCTCGACGAAGCGCTCCACGCCGAACGCCCCCACGTCCTCGTCCCCGACGCGCACCGGCCCGCCCTTCTCGATGTAGCCGTAGCCCGTCGCGGGGTGGGTGGGCGTGATCCCGAACGTGACCAGGCGGGTCGGGGCTTCCTCGACCAAGCGGTACCCGATGTCCATCGCGGACCGGAACACATCGGGCGGGGTGATGAGTTGATCGGCGGTGAGGACCGCGAAGACCGCGCCGGGGTCTTCTTTGGCGAAGACGGCGGCCGCGAACGCGACGGCGTTGACCGTGTCCCGGGGCTGGGGCTCGCCCAAGATATGGGCGTCGTCGAACGCGGGCAGGGCGTCCTTGATCTGGGCCCGGTACCGCTCGCCCGTGCAGATGTAGCGCTTGTCGGTGGGCACGAGCCCGCTCATCCGGTCGGCAGCGATCTCGAGCAGCGATGCGACCGAGCCGTCCGGCTGGTGGATGAACCGGATCAGTTGCTTGGGTTGCCCGTCCCGGCTCATCGGCCACAGCCTGGTGCCCGACCCGCCCGCCATGATCATCGCGTATCGCATGGGGGAGAATAGGGATGCGTCCCCGCCCGTCCGACATCGGTGTTGAGGAATCCGGGCCCGGATGCCTGATCCCGGATGCCCGATCCCGTATCCTCTCCCCATGCTCACCCGCCTGACCGGCATCCTCGAGTCCGTGGACGACGCGCTGACGATCACCGTCGGGGCGTTCGCGATCCGGGCCGAGGCCCCGCGCTACCTGCTCGACCGCCTGGCCGAGTCCGACGCGGTGGGTGGGGACATCACCCTGCACACGCGCGCGGACCTGGAATCGCACAATCAGGGCACGAGCTTCACGCCCCGGTTGATCGCCTTCGCCACGCCCGACGAGCGCCGGTTCTTCGAGATCTTCACGTCCGTCAAGGGGCTCGGCGCCAAGCGTGCCCTCCGGGCCCTGGCCATCGAACCCGCCCACGTGGCGGCCGCCGTGGTCGCCAAGGACGCCAAAGCCCTCCAGCAGCTCCCCGAGATCGGCAAACGCCTGGCCGAGACGGTCATCGCCGAACTGAGCGGCAAGGTCGATCGCTTCGCGATCGACATCGCGATGGACGGCGTGGGCATCGGCGGCGCACCGCGGGCATCGTCGGCGATCGAGCCCAGCCGCCTGCCGCCCGCCGCAGAGGAAGCCGTCGCGGCGCTACTCGCCCTGGGTGAGACCAGGGTTGACGCGGAACGGAAGATCGGTGTCGCCCTCTCCAAGGCTGGTGGCGATGCGGATACGCAGTCGCTGATCGATGCGGTGTACGGCTCGGTTCGTTAGGCGCGTCGGCGTCGGCGGGCAGCCGAAAGCGTAACCAGCATGGCTAGTCCGGCTGCTCCCGGTGCCGGCACCGGATCGACCTCGATGTGCATCGCAGGCGAGGTCGGGGTCATATCAGCCGGCTTGACATCCCATGGCCCCGGACCCGCACGGCTGACCAAGATCGCCGGCGTGTCGGGCGAGGCGGTCGAAACTCGCAAGGGTGTCGTCAGATACTGGTTCGTGATGACCGCCGAGTACCACTGCCCAGACTCTATGAGCGGGCCGCCCTCAAACTCGAAGATCGCGTCACCGTCAAGCAGGATCGTCGCGCGAGCGATCAGTTCGAGCGGCGTGCCGTCCGTTGCGCTTCGGTAGATACTCATGTCCGCGAAGCCGGGCACCGGCGGAAACGGGAAGAACCCGTACGCCGCGATCGTTGTCACTGTGCTTAGTACACCGGTGGCTTGCGACTGGAAACTGAGACCAAACTGGTCAAAGCCATCTGTGGCATTGAAGCTGTAGTACCCGGGTCCGCCAGGTGAAATGTCGCTCAAGTCGATGTTGGAATAGGCAATATCACCAATCGCCGGCGCTCCAACACACAGCCCAAAGATCGGAACCAACATCTTCTTATTAGTCATCTTCATGTCGGAATATATACACCGAGTATCGGCCACGACCATCAACCTCAGGGAACAAGCGACCTCCACCCGCCCCGGCAACAGCCTCCGCAAAGCCGTGTAGCACACGGATGAACAGCAGTTTCCATCCAACTCAAGGTCGCGTATCACGATCCGTGCGCTGTTTCCGTGCGATCGCCCACGCCGCCCTTGTGCCGCAAAGACGCCGCGGTACCCTGCCCCCATGCACAACCAGCAGCACGACCATCACGGGCACGACACACCCACACTCCAGCTCACCAACGCCCTCGTCCGCGACCTGATGGCCCCCGAGAACACGCCACTCGACCTCTGCGACATCCACGCCTGCTCGCTCGCCGACCTGACCGCCGTGCTCGAATCGCCCGCCTTCCAATCAGCGGTCGAGCACCTCGAGCGCATCAGCGCCGCACGCGAGCGCGCGATCGAACCCCACGCCCGCTTCGCGAGCAGCGCACGCCTCGCCGAACTCGCGGCCGACTTCCCCGCCACACCCCAAGCCGCCGAAACCGCCCGCAAAGCCGCCAACGCCATCCGCGCCCAACCGCCAACCCGCACCCAGCCCGAAAGCCAACCAGGAAGCCAGCCCCCCGCCCACTCCCCCAGCCAGCACCAAGGCCCGAACCCCGCGCGACCGCCGCAGCACCGCCACGCGCCCCCCGCCCGCCGCCGCCCGGATATCCCCGCATCCGCGCGACCCGCCCCCCCGCCACGACAGATATCTCCATCATGCCAACGGCACCCCAACCAGCCGCTTCGCACCGCCCATCCAACAACCGCCCTAGGCGCACCATCCTCATCGGCACCGCCGACGCCTGCGGCCAACTCGCCGGCGCACTCGCGACCCTCCCCGGATGG